>Ga0105044_10011012_pt1 | contig 12332 bp, 13 predicted proteins | sample MAT01_FD_78092 | JGI IMG/M metagenome (GOLD analysis project Ga0105044, IMG submission 78092) | Freshwater microbial communities from Lake Fryxell liftoff mats and glacier meltwater in Antarctica - MAT-01 | ecosystem: Environmental > Aquatic > Freshwater > Ice > Liftoff microbial mat | place...
CAACCGGCACTGATCCGGTTCTACCCGAATCATGCGACCAGCAGCATCGCTGCAAGCGCCAGCGTGGCGGTAGCTTGCCGGGATTGCCGAGCCGGCAGGGTCGTCGTGACCTTGCTTCACAGTTAGCAGGCGCATCCGACCGTCACCGATTCTGCTAGAATGAGACTCAATGGTTGACGATGCGACTACAACTGGAATCACAACCGCAAGGGTGCTGAAGGCTTACCTGTTGAACCGCGTCGGGTTCGAGGAGTGCCTGGCCCTGCAACGGCGGTTTTCCTTTGAAATCAGTGAGAACCGATCGGCCGGGGTGCTGATTCTCTGTGAGCATCCACCCGGCATCACCATCGGGCGTGCCGGCAGCGCCGGGGACCTTTTTCTCGATGACTGCCCGGGGCTCGATCTTCCTGCCCGCTTCGTGCCACGAGGGGGCGGCAGCCTGCTGACAGTTCCCGGGCAACTGATGATTTATCCGATCATCGCTCTCGAAGAGGCCGGACTGAATGTCGGGCAGTACACCATTCTTCTACATCAGTTGTTGCGGGATGTGCTTTGCGGTTTCCAGATAGATGCTTCGCTGCGCAACGACGCATCAGGCATCTGGGTCGGTGAGCGGCAGATCGCGCAGGTCGGCTTCGCGGTTCGCGACGGTGTGTCCAACTTCGGGGCGGCGCTGAATGTCGACCCGGGCTTGGCAGAGTTTCGCAGAATCCGCTGTGATGGCCATGCCCGGCCGATGACGTCGGTGCTGCGCGAACACCGCATCCGCGTCCGGCCCGGCAGCATGCGGCAGCGGTTGCTCGAAGAGTTCACCCTTCGGTTGCGGTTCGATCGCACGGTTCTGTTCCATCATCATCCGGCCATTCCGGGGAGAATGTCGAAGCATGCAGTCACTGCCAATCCTCGCTGAAGCACCGGTTGAACCGTCGCGCAAGCGCCTGCCCGCCTGGCTGAAGCGATCGCTGCCCACGGGCAACGAGAACGGGCTGACCAATGGCCTGTTGCGCGAACTGAAACTCGAGACGGTGTGCGAGAACGCCCGCTGCCCCAACCGGCCCGAGTGCTACTCCCGCCGTACGGCCACGTTCATGGTGCTGGGTAACGTCTGCACCAGGCCGTGCGGTTTCTGCTCCGTCCCCAAGGGCGACACAGTTCCCGTCGAACTCGATGAACCGGACCGCGTTGCCGAGGCCGCGTTTCGACTGGGGCTGAAGCATGTGGTCATCACGTCGGTGACGCGCGATGACCTTCCCGATGGCGGCTCGGAGCACTTTGTTCAGTGCATCGCCGCGGTACGCCGCCGTACGGGTGCCGTGGTCGAGGTCCTGACACCCGACTTCATGGGCGATGGCGCGGCCATCGACCGGGTTGTCGATGCCAGGCCCGAGGTGTTCAATCATAATCTCGAAACTGTGCCGCGGCTGTATGCCAAAGTGCGTGGCCGGGCCGACTATAGGCGCAGCCTCGACCTGCTTGACCGCGTCAAGAAGCGAGATCCAGCGATCGTGACCAAAAGCGGACTGATGCTCGGCATTGGAGAGACGATCGAGGAGCTGTTCGATGTGCTGGCCGACCTTCGCGAGGTCGATTGCGATGTGCTGACACTGGGCCAGTACTTGGCGCCCACGCTCAAGCATATTCCCGTCGCGAGGTTTGTGCCTCCCGCGGAGTTCGACATGCTGGCGGAGCGGGCGCGGTTGCTCGGCTTCCGCGAGGTGGCGGCCGGGCCCTTCGTGCGTTCCAGTTACCATGCGGCTGAGATGGTACCCGTCGATGGTGAATCCGATCACGATGCCTGACCTCGGCGTGCCCCATGCTGCCTTGAGCTTGTGGCTTGTGGATGAGGGTTCGGCCGTGCGCGAAGGCGAACGCGTCGTCGAGATCCTTACCGGCCCGGCGGTGGTGGATATCAACTCGCCTTTCGGTGGAATCCTCGTTCGGCGGACGGCATTGCCGGGCGATCATGTCTTGCCCGGGCAGACGCTGGGTTATATCGAAGAGACAGAAGAAGACGCGTAACTCGTGCCCCTCGATCGGCAACTTCCTCCATGATGTTTCAGGCGCCGTTCATCGTTCTCGATGGCATCGACGGGACAGGCAAATCGACCCAGTGCCGGCTACTGCTCGAATGGCTGCACGATCGCGGCATCGCCGCCATCCGCACCAACGACCCCGGTGGCACGCCCCTGGGTGATCAGGTTCGTTCGATACTGCTAAATAAGTCGACACGAGTGACGCTGCGCGGCGAAGCCCTCTTGTTCATGGCCAGCCGGGCCGAGCTTGTCGAACAAATCATCCGGCCCAGCCTGGCGAACGGTATCGTCGTCGTCAGCGATCGGTTCATGCTCTCGAACGTCGTTTATCAGGCGCATGCGGGTGGGCTCGATCCGGAGGAGATCTGGAAGATCGGCCACTTCGCCACCTGCGGCCTCGAGCCGGACATCACGTTCCTGCTCGACCTGCCGCTCGACGCGGCTGAAGCCAGGCGTGACCCTGATCCCGATCGCTTCGAGGTCCGCGGTAGGGAGTATCATGAGAAAGTACGTGAAGGCTTCTTGTATGAGGCGGGCCATCACCCGGAAAAGATCGAGATTGTTGATGCCGGCATGCCGATCAATGCGCTCCAATCGCTGTTGCGCGAGCGGATCATGGGCTTGCTGCGGCAGCGCGGTTTCCGCTTGCCCAACGGTGTCTGATGAGTTGGCAATCGATTGTCGGCCATGATCGGCTGGTGAAGATCTTCGCCAACGCGTTTGCCCGCGGTCGGCTCGGGCATGCCTACTGCTTCCTCGGGGAAGCAGGTGTCGGCAAGCACACGTTCGCCCGGCAACTGGCGAAGACCGTGCTCTGCGAAAAGCCCGGTGCGGCCTTCGACTCCTGCGACAACTGCTCCTCCTGTCATCTGATTGATGCCGGGACCCATCCCGACCTGTTCATGGTCGCGCGTCCGCCCGACAAGCAGGAGTTCCCGATCGATGTCATCAAGGAACAACTGCTGCCAAACCTGGCCCTGAAGCCGGCACGCGGCATGCGCAAAGTGGCGATACTCGATGATGCTGACGACCTGAACGAGGAGGCGGCCAACTGCTTTCTGAAGACGCTCGAAGAGCCGCCGCCGGGGTCGCTGCTGATCCTGGTGGGAGGCACGAATGTAGAAGGGCAGTTGCCGACGATCGTATCGCGTTGTCAGGTCATCCAGTTCAATCCGATGGCCCCGGCCGACGTCCGCAGGGTGCTGGCACTTCATGAGGTAACCGACCCTGTCCGACAGGAACGACTGGTGCAGTTGGCCGGCGGCAGTCCCGGCCGAGCGCTGGCGCTCGACGATGACGAAATCTGGGCATTCCGCAGCCATCTGCTGGAGATGCTCGCGCGGCCGCATCCTGATCTTGCCGTGGAAGCGAAGGCATGGATGGAGTTCATCGCCAACGCGGGGAAGGACTCGGCCCCGCAGCGGCGGCGGGCCAACTTCGTGTTCCGCATCCTGCTGGCAACACTGCAATCCGCCATGCGGATCGCCTGCGGCATGGAATTGGAGCAGGGGGCCGATGCGGTTTCGCTGCGAAAGATTTCCGCACGCGTCGGTGAAGCCAATTTGCTGAAGATGATTGAACGTACACTGCAGGCGGATCTGCAGAACGATCGCCGGGTGCAACTGGTGCTGGTGGTGGAAGCGTACCTAGATGCGCTCGCGAGATAACGAGTGTCTACGAGCCGCGAGTCTAATGGAGCGGTTTTGCAAGCACGTTCACTTACGGTCGTGGCTCGTTCATCCCATCACACCTGTAGCACGCCCGTCTTGAACTCGCCGGTGACCGGGAGGCGTGTCGCCAACCGCAGGGCCGTTCTCAGGTCGGTGGCGGTGTCTTCCGGCTTCACGATCCGGTCGATCCACAGGCGGGCGGCGGCGTAGCGGATGTCGGTTTGCTCGTCGTAGCTTGCCTTTACCTTGTCGCGTAACTGAGCCAGTTCGCCGGCATCGGGTTCGTGGCCGCCGCGTTTGAGGGCCGAGACGGTGATGTCCAGCAATGTACTGGCGGCCTGATCGCCGCCCATGACGGCGTAGCGGGCTCCCGGCCAGGCCATGATGAAGCGCGGGTCGAACGCCTTGCCGCACAGGGCGTAGTTGCCGGCCCCGAACGAGCCGCCGGTGATCAATGTGATTTTTGGCACGATGCTGTTGGCGATGACGTTCACCAACTTCGCGCCGCTGCGGATGATGCCGGCCTGCTCGGCATCGCGGCCGACCATGAAGCCGTTGACGTTCTGCAGAAACAGAATCGGCACGCGAGTCTGATTGCAATCCATGATGAAGCGGGCTGCTTTGTCGGCCGAGTCGGGATAGATCACGCCGCCGAACTGGATCGCGCCCGCCGCGGGCTTGCTGCGTTTGCGCTGGTTGGCGACGATGCCGATCGGTTGCCCGGCCATACGGGCGTAACCGCAGACAAGCGATTGCCCGTACTCGGACTTGTACTCGTCGAACGGCTGATCGTCGACGATGGCGGTCAGAAGTTCGCGGATGTCGTATTCAGCAGTTGTTTCAAACCGGGACAGATCACTGGATGGCGACGCCGTGAGCGGCGGGTCGGCGGGAAGCACTTCGATGAGGCGGCGCAGTCGTTCCAAACATTTCGCATCATCTGCCTCACGGAAGTCGATTGTGCCACTGACGGCGGCGTGCATCGCCGCACCGCCCAGGTCTTCGTGGCTGACAGTCTGGCCGATGGCGGCTTTCACCAGTGCAGGCCCGGCCAGGTACAGGCCGCTACCCTCGGTCATCAGCAGTTTGTCGCACAGGACCGGCAGATATCCGCCCCCGGCCACGCAGTTGCCCATGATGGCAGCGAATTGCGGAATACCCATGGCCGAGATGACAGCGTTGTTGCGGAAGATGCGGCCGAAGTCGTCCTCGTCCGGAAAGACTTCGTCCTGCAAGGGCAGGAACACGCCCGCCGAATCGACGAGGTATACCAGCGGCAACCGGTTCTCCGTGGCAATACGCTGAGCCCGCAGGACCTTCTTGCACGTCATTGGGAAGAACGCCCCGGCCTTCACGGTCGCATCGTTGGCGATGATCATCACATCGCGCCCGGCCACGTTGCCGATGCCCGTGACTACGCCAGCGGAGACAGCCCCGCCCCACTCGGAGTACATGCTCCACGCGGCCCACAGACCTGTTTCAAACAGTTCGGTGCCGGGATCGAGCAGGCGCGCGATGCGTTCACGTGCCGTCAGCCGGCCTTTCTCATGCTGGCGTTCGATCGCCTTGGAGCCGCCGCCTAGGCGGATGGCGTCTTCCTGATCGTTTAACGTTGCGGCCATGCATCAGCCTCATGCGCGGGGGCGGTGATGATCAGACGAACCGACCGTTGATCAAAGAAGATTAGGGCGCCGCCGGGAGAATAGACGATTGCAACGGACTCATGCGGCATGATGGCGGAAGGATGGTCCACTTCGATGAGACAACCCCCATCCAATTCGATCACGAAAGCGTGGAGTGGCTGCCGCGAGAGCCGACTTTCCACTCTGATGACAAAGTGTCCGGCGGTCATGGGCAGTTTACACCCTTTCAAACAAAGAAGAATACTCGGTGGCGTCGGCCATCCGTTCGCCCTCGTGGCTCTAGATCTGTTCGAAGATGAGCTTTCGCTTGTTCGGCATCTTTGCGAATGTGGCTCCGCTGCTTCACCACGTAAACGAATTCGGCACATTGATGTGAATCAGCCTCCCGCTTGCCAATTCGACGATGAACGGGGCGAACGGCTTCTGATGGAGGAATCCGAAGAGGATGCGGTCGAATTCATCAGCTGCCATGAGGGCTCCCGAATGAAGTTGCCATCTACATCATACCCCAGTCCTTCCGCTGGCGGGAAGAAGGGATCTTCAGCATCTTGCGGTACTTGGTGACCGTGCGGCGTGCGACCGGGTAGCCGGACTCCTGGAGCAACTTCACCAGATGGTCGTCCGAGAGCGGGTTGCTCTTGTCCTCGTTGCCGATCAGTTCAAGCAGCTTTTGCTTGATCTTCTCCCAGGCGACATCCTCGCCGGTCATTTCGTTCTTGGTACCGCCACCGAAGAAACGCTTCAGTGGGAACACGCCGCGCGGCGTCTGCACGTACTTGTCGTCAACCGCCCGGCTCACGGTCGTGACGTGGACTTTCACCTGGTCGGCAATCTGCTGCATCTTCAGCGGTTCGATGTAGTCCTGCTGCTTTTCGAGATACGCTTTCTGATGCGAGATGATGGCCCGCGTGACCTTCTCCAGCGTGGCCCGGCGTTGTTCGATCGATTCGATGAGCCACTGCGCCGCCTGGATCTTGCGGCGGAAGTACTCCTTCTCCTTCGGGTCGGACAGCTTGCTGCGGTACAGGTCGAGATACTTGCGATTGACGTGGATGTTGGGCGTCCAATCCTCGGTCAGGCGGACTGTGTATTCTCCTGATTCGTCGCGATCGACGATCACATCAGGGACGATGTAATGATTGCCGCCAGGGGCATATCGTGATCCCGGCTTCGGGTCGAGGTGGCGAAGCACTTCGATCGCATCCTTGATCGTGTTGATCTCGGCACCGGTTCGCTTCTGGATTACGGGCAGCCGGTTGTGCGCTATGTCTGCCAGCATGTTGTTGAGAATGATCGAACGGATCAGGTCGCCGTGCGGCGTCTCGGGCGTGATCTGCAACAACAGGCATTCATTCAGGTCACGTGCACCAATGCCCGGCGGATCGAGTTTCTGCAACAAGTGCAGTGCTTCTTCCAACTGTTCGATGGTGACTTGCCGGCCGAAAGACATCAGCAGGCTGGCGAGCGGCGTCTTCTCGTTGTCCAGATAGCCGCGATCGTCGAGGCTTGCGATGAGGAAGTGGACCAGTTCATCCTGTTCGGGCGTCAGGTCGAGGAACGGCAATTGTTCCTCGAGGTAATCCTGCAGCGATTGCTCGCGCGCGGGCATGTTCTGCATCGCGTCGAGCTTCTTGTCGCCCATCTCGGCAATGGCCGAGCGCGAGGCGCGGTGCTCTTCGTTGAAGTGGCCGTCCCAGTCTTTGTCGAGTTCTTCGAGACGCTTGAAGTCGAGTTCACTGTCGCGGTCGTGTACGAGCGGGGCATCAGGGTCGAACGCCTCGGCCGGGGCGTTGTCGCCGTCGACCTCCTCTACCTCAGCCACTTTCTCGCTGCGTTCGAGAACCGGGTTCTCCTGCAGTTCCGCTTCGATGCGCTCCTGCAATTCCGCGATGGGGAGCTGCAGGATCTCCATCGACTGGATCATGCGCGGTGCCAGCTTCATCGTCTGCTGCAGCCGCGGCGACATTTCCATTCGCATGGAACTCATGATCCGATCCCCGTTCCGCTCATGGTACTCCGGTCAAAATGGCCGGCGCCCGTCCAGGGCATCGGCCAACATCTGTGAATTCGCCATTTCGAGTGACGACCCCGAGGCGATCCCGCGTGCCAGGCGCGAGATGGCCACGCCCGTTCCGCTCAACAGATTCGAGGCGTACAGCGATGTCCCGTCGCCTTCGAGCGTCGGACTGGTCGCCAGGATCACCTCGCGGATGCCGCCACGTTGCACGCGCCGCAACAGAGCATCAAGGGTCAGCTTGTCCGGGCCGACATTGTCCAGGGGGGCAAGCCGGCCGTTCAGAACGTGGTACAAGCCCCGGTAGTTGCCTGCCCGCTCGAACACCGCCAAGTCACGCGGTGTTTCCACCACGCAGAGCAGGCCGATGTCCCGCTTCGGGTTAGAGCAGATCTTGCAGAGTGTACCTTCCGTCAAATTGAAGCATTGCGGACAGGGGTGAATTTGCGCCATCACCGCCTGCAACGCCTGCGACAAGGTGCAGGCCGCTGCCCGGTCGCCCGACAAGACGAAATGCACGATCCGCTCGGCTGACTTGGGTCCGATCCCCGGCAACCGGGTCAACTCTCGGGTCAGCGCGTCAATGGGGCCCAACGCCTCAGTCAACGGTTCGCCTCCTCGCGTCAGATCGGCAAACCGGGCATGCCGTCTTCCGGAATCGGCATCCCCAGGTTCGATGCCATCTTCTGCGTCTCCTCGGCTCGAAGCAGATTCACTTTGACGATCGCTTGATTGACCGCAGCAATGATTAGGTCTTCGAGCATTTCCTTGTCATTCTGTTTGATTGCTTCGTCGCTGATGTTGCAGGCGACGACTTCCAGCCGGCCGTTGACCTTGGCGGTCACCATGTTGCCGCCGGAACTGCCTTCAGCGACGAGCTGGCCAAGGTTCTTCTGCAGTTCATCCATCGCGGCCTTCATCTTCGGCAGGTTCTTCATCATGCTGGCGATTTGGCCAAGTTGCTTGAACATTCGTCAGGGCTCCTCAGAGGTTGCTGTTTCTGTCCCGACGGGAGAATCAGTCTGCCCGAAACCATCGTCGACCTTAAGCAATCGCGCGCCAAGTTTGTCCATCGCTGCGTCGATGAGGGGGATTTTCTTCACTTGCTCCGATCGTGAACGATGCGTAACAGGTTTTGTCGCATCAGCTTCCGGCACGGGGTTGGTGCCAGTGTTTTCGACCGTCCGGTCGATGTCGAATCGAACCGTCCAGCTTTGACCGGTGACCGCCTGCAGCGACTTCTGCAGTTCCTCAACATTCCGCGACTGCGAACAGTAGTCGTACGCAGAAGTATAGCGATTGATGAACGAAATAACTAGAGAATTTGGCCCGGAAATTGCAGGCGGTTTGCCCATCGCCAACTGCGCGACCAGCATGGGCCCTTCTTTTTGAAGCACCGCGGACCAGATTTCCTCAATCGATCGATTTGCGGACGGGGTCGTACTTACCACGACTCGGGGTGCTTGGGCGGGTTTCGTCGTGGTTGTGAAGACGGGCGTACCCGCCTCAGCCGCCGTCAGGGAGTTTTTTTTTGACAGATCGGCCAACTGCGCGGTGCCAGCCTGACCCAGTTGGGCGATCACCTGGGCAATCGGCAGTAGTTCATCGAGTCGGATGAGCCGAAGAACGGCCATCTCCAATAGCACCAACCCATGATTGCTTCCCCGCAACCGGCTCTTGGTCGTGGTGAGGACATCCAACCCGGCCAGGATTGAATCCAGTGCCAGACTTTGGGCATACTCAAACGCCTGTTGCCTGTGCGCCTCGGTCAATGACACGTCGGGGTAGTTGCGCCCGGCAGTGTTAAGAACCATCAGGCAACGCCAGTAGTCGATCAGTTGATCGAGCAGTTCGCCCAGCTGCAGGCCTTCTTCGTGAAAGCTCGCCAGTAGCGTGAATGCCTGTGCGGCGTCGCGATCGACGACGGTGCGGACCAGCTTCAGCATCCGTTCGTCGGTGGCGGTGCCGAGGATCTGGTGAACCCTGTCGGCGGTCAACTTCTCGCCGTCGTAGGCGATCAGTTGGTCGAGCAGCGATTGGGCGTCGCGCATCGAGCCCCCGGCCCGCCGGGCGACGATCATCAACGCGTCGTCATCCGCTTCAGCGTTCTCGGCCTTGACGATCTGCTTCAAATGTTCGGCAATCCGCGAGGAGGTGATGCCGGTGAAGTCGAACCGCTGGCAGCGTGATAAGATCGTCAGCGGCACCTTCTGCACTTCGGTCGTCGCGAAGATGAATTTGACGTGCGGCGGTGGTTCTTCGAGCGTCTTGAGTAGCACATTGAACGCCGCTGTCGAGAGCATGTGGACTTCGTCGATGATGTAGATCTTGTAGCGGGCCCGGGCAGGACGGGTGCCGACCGTCTGGCGCAGGTCGCGGGCTTCCTCGGCCTTGTTGTTGCTAGCGCCGTCGATCTCCAGCACATCAATGTCCTGCCCGCTGGTGACGCTCTGGCAGATTTCGCATTGGTCGCAGGGGGTGGGCGTCGGGCCATTGACGCAGTTGAGCGCCTTGGCAAGTATCCGTGCTGTCGATGTCTTGCCGGTACCGCGGACGCCGGTGAACAAATACGCATGGGCAACGCGGTCGCTCTGGATGGCGTTCGTGAGTGCCCGCGCGACCGGTTCCTGGCCGATCAGGTCGGCGAACTGCTGCGGGCGGTACCTGCGGGCGAGAACCGTGTACTCGCCCGTCCGTCCCGGGGCTGCAGTCGTTTCCGCCGATTTGCTCTTCTGTTTGGCCATGCCGTCATTGTCGGCAATGGTCGGCTATTTTTCCATGCCCGATGCAGAAACAGTCATCTTGCGGATCCCGGCCGGTACAACCGGTTTCTCGCTTTCGAGCGAGGCCGGATCAGTGCTGCGAACAGGCTGCTTGCCGATCTGCCGGACGACGTCCAGTCCTGATGTCACCTTGCCGATGACGGTGAACTTGCCGTCGAGTGCCGGGGCGGGGCCCAGTGTGATGTAGAAACGCGTGCCGGCGCTGTCGGGGTTTTCTTCGTGCCAGAAGCCGACGGTGCCTTCTTCGTGTTTCATGTCATCTCGGGGCTCGGCTGGCAAGAAGTAGCCGAGATGGCCGTAGCCGTCGTCGCCGGTGCCAGTGGGGCAACCGCCGATCAACAGGTCGAGCCGCGATCGGCCGCCGTCGAAGTCCGCTTCCTGATGAACGTTGCGTTCGAAGCGCAGGCCATCATAAAACCCGACCTTCGCCAGCGCCAGAAAGTTGCGGGCGTGGGTCGGTGACAGCAACGGATTAAGCGTGATCGTGAACATGCCTTCCGAAGTTTCTACGTCGACCCTGGGAGAGAGTGGCCGCTTGTCGGCATCAACCAATACGATCGTCGGCCAGGTTTTCTCGACGTCGAGCCGCAGCAGACCGGTCTTTTTCCCCGCAAAGGTGACGTCAGGCGGCAGGTGATATCCTTCGAGGACTTCCGTGGTGACCGCATCGTCGAAGCGGATGTTGTAGTCGACCTCCGTGGGCGCCTTCGGTCCGGTACCGGCCGGCTTCGGCGTATCCTGGTTGATCGACAGTGATGGAGGTCCGGCCGGCGCGGGCCCGGTGTTGCCGGGCTCTTTGGCGCAACCGACGATACTCAGGGCAGTCAGGGCGAAGAGCTTCGCGCGCGCAGTCATCGGCTACTCCCAGCGGGACGATTCGATCATGTTCGGGGCGCGACGATAGACGGTCGGGGCAGGGCGGTCAAGTCGGGAATTTCGGGCCTTGCCCGGCATGGCTCGTTTCGGGCGCGACGACTTCGTAACATACCGCTCGACGAACTGTCGACTTCAACCACCGGGTGACGCTCTTGAGCTTTCTGCTGCGTGTCGGGACCGGGTCGCTGCTTTGCCTGATGCCGCTGGCCCTTTACCTGCTGTTTCTTGCCAGCCTGAATCACCGCCGTCGCCCCACATGGATGAGCGGCCGCTGGGACTTCACGGCCCTGCTTCTGGGCCTGTCCGGTTTCCTGCTGCTCGGCGGCCCACTCATGGTGACACTGATCGATTCCACGTGGCGCGGGATGTTGTTCGGCGGTAACTTCGATCGACATCGGTCCGCGTGGGATGCCAACAGCCGCATCTGGTCGGTCACGGCCGTCGGCTATCTGCTCGCACTGATCGGTTTCGTCGTGTACGTGATGAACCGCCGGGAAAGCGTGGCAGTGGTGTACAACATCGATCTGCCGTCGATCAACGGACTGATCGCCCGGGCGGCCGGCAAGCTCGGCCTGACGGCGCGCGAGGTTCCTGGCGGATGGGAGTTCAGCCGATCCCTTTCGTCGGGCGGACTCGATTTGGATCTGGTACAACTGCGGGGGCAGCGCACGGCAGGGCGGCTCTCGGTTGATGCCTTCGATGCGTTCCGCAATGTGACGATGCGCTGGTCCAACTGCGATCCGAAGGTTCGTCTCGCCATCGACGATGAAATCCGCGGGATGTGCGACCAGGCCGAGAGCGTCGAGAATGCCGCCGCAGGATGGCTGATGACCGCGGCGGTCACCACGTTCGTGGTCATGCTGTTCTGGATGGGGTTTCTCGTCTACACGCTGCTCTTCAAGCAGAAGGGCTTCTGATCGGGCTGACAATTCCACGAATGCCGGTTGTACGGTCTGAACATGACTCAACGGGCATAGGGAACCTGCCAACACTTCCCGGGTGAATCGGCCGCGGATGCGTGCGGGCGCGCCCGCAACGCTAATGAAATCTGCCGACATTACAAAGGAGAAGTACGATCAAGTCCGGCCGGGGATGATACCGGCCTGCGGAAACGCGAAAGGGAATTCTGATGCGATATGCAATTCTGACACTGGCGGCCGGGCTAGTGCTCGCCGGCTCGACGTCGGCCCAGGCACCGATGCAGCAGCCGATCCCCGCGCAGCCGCAAGGGTATGGTTCCAATGGACAGTGGAACCCGGGGATGATTCAGCCGCAGACCCCGACGCCCCCCGATCCGTCGAAGCATCGGCACG
>Ga0105044_10011013_pt1 | contig 12332 bp, 7 predicted proteins | sample MAT01_FD_78092 | JGI IMG/M metagenome (GOLD analysis project Ga0105044, IMG submission 78092) | Freshwater microbial communities from Lake Fryxell liftoff mats and glacier meltwater in Antarctica - MAT-01 | ecosystem: Environmental > Aquatic > Freshwater > Ice > Liftoff microbial mat | place...
AGTGCCGGCGCGGAACGCCGTCACGAATGCCGGATCAAGAGTTGGGGACGCAGGCGTCATAACCACGATTCTCAACAATCAGCGGGAAAACGGAAGACCAGTTCAGAAAGCTGAAGCGTTACCCCGATCGTAGAGGATTGCGCCCGCTGCTCGATAGCAGGAGTCAATATAGAGTTGAGGTGCGAGGCCCCCACCAATAATGATACCGGCGAGCGTCAAGAGGGCGAACCGCTCCCGCAAGGTAATGTTGAGCGATACCCCAGAGGTGTGACGGGTTCCGGTGAACAGCAGGAAGTACACCCGCATGACCGCCACTCCGTTAAGAGCAGTTGCAAACAGCGCCACGAACCCGACTGCCGGGTTTACCCCGACCGCACCGTCCACAAGCAACTCCGTCGCAACGAATCCGAGCGTGGCCGGAAACCCAACGGCAGCCAAACCAGTCAGAAGGAAACACACTGCGAGAGCTGGGGATTGGGCATACAAGCCTCGGTAATCTGTGAGCGGTACTCGCCCGAATCGAGCTTCAAGAGATCGTAAGGTCAATCCCAAGCCGGTCGCAGACAGCGAGACGGACACCCAGAGAGCCAACGCTCCTGTCAAGCTGATGGCCGTATGGAGCTCGAGTCCGACGATGACGAGCGACCTGAGACTCAAAAAAAGGTAGGCGAAGAATCTGCGGGAGTCGCTTTGGACGGCTGCCAACCCGGCGGCGTAAACGGCAGTCACCAGCGAGGCCGCACCAATCCCGTCCAGCACCCACTCCGGAGCCGTTGGCAGTACCAAACGGACAGCGGCGTACATTGCGGCGATTGGGGTAACGTGGAGTATGGCCGTCCCAAAAGAGCAGTTTTCAACCACGTCGGTCAACCACGCGTGGACCGGGAATGTGCCGCTCCGCACGAGGACGGCCCCCACGACGAGTACGGACGATAACGCGCCCGTCGGGGCGGCCAGCCCGCCCAGGAGTAACGCGACGAACAGTCCCATATGTGAAACGTACACCGGCGTCGGGCGACCCCGGCTACGCAACTCGAAATAAGGCGGGAGGGTTCCCACCGCGAGCAGTCCGCCGATCACCCACGGGTTGGTACACCCGAACAAGGCCAGCACAAGTGACTCGCCCGCGAGCAACCAGAAGACCGGGAACCGGTTCATCCCTGTGCGGGTCGTGCTGAGCACCGTCAGGAAGTGGAGTAACGCAATCAGTGCGACCAACGGGGCGCTGAGCGCGTCGAGGGAGAACACAGTCGCCCCCAAGGAGCGGGTGGCGGCCCCTCCACCGTCTGGGGCGGCCTCCCACGCGACCCACGAGGCTACCCCGCAAACGAGGGTCGCGCCCGCGGCGAAGAGGCAGCAGCGCCAGGCGGTCAGCGGGTCGCGGATTCGTCCGAACAGAACCGCCCCGGTAAGCGGCAGCAACACAGCTATTTCGAGCCACGGGATGGATTGATACGTCATGCTTCACGCTCCGCTGGCTCAGACTTAGGCACACTCGAACCTGCGGGAGTATTATTTAACTCGTGCGTGCCATTCAGGAACGCTGTCCATCGCCGTTCGAGTCTGTCGAAGAAGATGAAGAGAAGGACGAAAGGGCGAACGACGTAGTTGGTCAGGATCGCGTCGAGGTAGCCGCGCTCCGAGGCAAACCGGTACACCCACGCCCGAACCCGGCTCGGGGCCCCGAAGAACGGGCCGGAGGGCCGAGGCAGTCGTTCTCCAAGTGCGTTTTCAAGCGCCCGGTAGTCTTGGACTAGCGATGGGGCACGGACGAACTGGAGTGTCCGTAGGCAGGCGTGCCCGAGTAAATGGGTGAGGGCGACGTACCACAGGAATGGCACCCAGTGTCCAAGCCCGATCTCGGCAACGATAATCCCAACCTGGGCAAGGGAGGCAAACGATAGCGCGCTTTTGATGTCCGTCTGGACCGTGCCAACGAGGTAGGCGTACACGGCCGTCAGGAAACCCAGCGTGACCACCGCCGCCGCGAACCACACGGAGACCGCGATGAGTGGGCTGAGTCGGAGGAGGAGGAACGCGCCGAGGTGGACGGAAAGTGCCCCGTAGAAGACCGCGCTCGACGGGGTCGGGCCTTCCATCGCTCGCGGCAGCCAGCCCGAGAACGGAACCAAGGCCGACTTCCCGGCCGCCGCCACGAGGAGCAGGAGGCCGACGAGCAGCGCCTGGGTTTCGGAAAGAGACGCCCGCCCGCTCGGCCACGGCTCGGCCCCCATCAGTTTGTCGAAGTCACCCTCTCCGGTCATGTGGTGCAGAGCAACCGCGGCGAACAGGAGGGCGGCGTCGGACACGCGGTACACCACCCACACCCGCAGCCCGTTCCGGGCCGGTGCCGCCCGCTCGTGGAAGAACGCCACCAGGAGCGCGCTCGACAAGCCCACCAACTCCCACCCGGCGAATAACGTCTCGATCGTGTCCGCCAGCGACGCCGTCACCATCCCCGCCAGGAAGATCGCAAAGAGAACGAAGAAGCGGTTGAATCCAGGTTCCCGGTGGAGGTAGCGGGTGGAGAACGTGGCAATCGTCCCACACAGGACAAACGAGAGGATGACCAGCGGTACCGACAGGCGGTCGAATTCAAACTTGACCGCGAACTGGTAGTGTGCGTGACCGCCTTGTTTCGAGCCGTCGTGCCGGATGGACACCCAGTTCCCAAAGTCGATGACCACGTGGCGGTTGCCGGTCGCGAGCATGAGACCGAGCACGCCGAAGGTGGCGAGCAGGCCGGATGCGATCACCCAGCGGCAGGCCCGATCGGTCGCCCGCTCGGATAGCGGCGCACCCACCAGGGAGGGGAGGCCGAGAGCCGCCACGAGCCCCACGGGGGCGGCGAGCACGACGGTGCCCAAAATTACGGCGAGTTCCGTCGGATCCGTCATGTGACTCCCGTTGGGTCGGTCATGGGTACAATAATTTCAGCGAATTCCAAGTGGTCCCGCCAACCCCGGTACCATTCCGCTGAGCTCGTGGCGCTGGGCAGTTCATCGGTCGTGGGAGTGTAGGCGCGAAATGCCTCCTTGTGATAAAGCCGAATCTCGTTCTTGTCTGGCGACTGGACAGCGAGTTGAACCCAGCCGTTCGCAGCCATCGCGGCGGCCGCCGGGTTACCGTCGAGGACCTTATTCATGACTTCCGGTGTCGTCTCGCAGACGATCAGCAACCGCACCGGCTCGTGAATCTCCGTCATCTGCCAGGGAAGACCCGTCCGCAAGTCGCTCACCGCCCCGTCCATCACTCCGAGAAGTGCGGTTATGTTGTGCGGCAGTTTACTTCCGCACCCGTACCCCGGCGAATCGACGTGGGAGAAGAAGTATTCGAGGTTAATTCCCCCGCAGACGGGGAAAACAGCAGCCATCGTTCGGGCAAGAATGGTCCCGTTCTCGTCGTCGCCGGTGGGATCGTAGGAGGTCAGAAAGGCCCGCCGGTCGAGGAACAGTCCGCGGGTTCGCTCCCGCCGGCCGACGTAGCAAATGGCGTTCGTGGCGTGACCGAGTTCGGGCCGCGTCTGCGCCAAATCCTCGCTCCGCCCCTCGACGTGTGCTTTCGCCTCGGAGAACGACAGAGTTAGCGGGGCGGACATAAACCGCCGGCACCGCTCGTGGGCGTTCCGCATGGCCGCCTGCTCGACATCCTGCTGGGCAGCCCGCAATTCAGGCCGGTGGGATTCCGGGACCGAGTCGAGGTCGATGAAGGTGACCGAGTCGTCACACGTATTATGGAATCCGCCCACGAACCACGTGTCAACTGGGATCGAGATCCCATGAACCGCGAGGCGCTCGCGGACACGCGGGTCGTTCAGCACCTGGGCGGCGACCCGCCCGTTCGCCGCGCCCGGGCTGCCCCCGCACGCGCCGCAGTCATACGCCGACTTGTGCGGGTTATTCAAACTACTCGACCCGTGCCCCACGACGAATACCAGGCGGGCGAACCCGGCGACAAGGCCGATGTCCCGGAGCAACCGCTCGGCGTTCGTAACCATCTCGTCCAGGGTAAACCCGAGTTGCCCGGCGCGGGCGGCGGGCGCGCACTCCATACCCCTCTCGAGCCTTAACCGGGTTCGCGGGTCGCTCGCCACGAACCGGCCGATCCGCTTCCGCAACCGGGCCGTCAGCCGGGGGAACAGGATGCGCAGCACGAACGGGAGGGACGCGAGCACCCCGACCGAGGCGGTCAGGAGCGCCCCGAGTGCGAACGTCCGCGAGCCCACGTGCGCCCGGTGTGCGGTCGCCCCCAACAGCCGCCGCCGGCTTCTGACCCGCCGGTGCGCCTCTTCGTAGTCCTCGCTGGCCTCCTCTTCAACCCAGTGCTTCGGCGTCAGGACGATCGGACACAGCGGGACGAAGTGGGCATCGGCCGCACCACGGTAGTACATGGCGACTGCGAAGAACCCGGCGGCCCCAAATGTTTGACAGCCCGGGGCAACTTCCTCCAGGTGCCGGCGAAACGACTCTTCCCGTTCGTCCAGGCAGGTGACCACCTGGAACCTCGGCCGGCCGGCCACCGGGGGGTGGCGGGGGTGAATCGCCAGGGCATCCAACGTCTGTTCCCGGAAGCGCCTCTCGTAGGCCCGTTGAAACACCCGCCGCCGCTCGACACCCCCGAAGTCTTCGATCGCGCGGGTGACCCTTGACCACTCGCGTGCGGTTAGCCGGTACAGCCGGTTCGGCGTCCAGCCCATTAGTTGCGCCAGTTGGAAGGCCGGAAATGCCCGTTCCACTTCGCTCCTGGGCGGCGGCGAACTGGCGGCCCGGAGCGAATCGCGGAGGTCGGCGAGTCGGCCGGTGACGCCGAGCGACTCGCGGGCTGCGTGAGCCAGGGCCAGTCGCTCCAGGAGGAGGCGCACGGCCACGAACTCGACCAGGCTGCCGGCGGGAATGGGGCGGGCGACGCGGTCGCCCCGCGTCTCGACCTGGTGAACCATTCCCCCCCACCCGCGCAGCGCGAGGAGCGTCGCGCTCAGGTATTCGCCCCAATCCGCTTCAGGAACCCCGAGCAGGTCGAGCGACTCCCGAACCGATTCAAGTCCGCCTTTCCCCGAATCCTGGACGCGACCGACTTCCCGCGAGAGCCCCTGAAGCCAGCGGTCGGGAGGCCCCCCGGAATGCCGGTAGAGCGAACAGAATGCGCGCAGGAACCCCCCGTCGCGGTCGGGCAACGGCCAGTGCGACACGCCTTGGTCGAGGAACGCAGCGGTGAACCGGATGAGCAGGCCGTGGACCCACTGGTCGGTGTCCACGCCCGACGCGGCGAAGAGCAGGTCGCGGTGCCGCACCGGGGCGGGCCACTCCGGTACGGCGTCGGCCACGCCCCGGATCCCCGCCCGACAGATCTCCCACAGGGCTTCAAGGGTGAATGCCTCCCACGTCGATTCGGCCCACGTCTCAATGCCGGCCACGCCGAACCGAGCGAAGAGGTCGCGGACCCACGCCGGGTTCGCCCCGTTCCGCCCCCGCAAGTCGCGCATCACCCAGCGGCGGGTTTCCGGTATCAGTTTGCTCCGGTTAGCCGCGGCCTCGGGGCGGATCTTGAGGAGGGCGTCCGTTTCAGCCATGAACCAGCGGAGTTCAGCCGCGGAACCGCTGGCGAGCGGGTATTGGAGCATCGCCAGGCGGAGGTCGAGGTCGGTGCCGTGGGGGGCGAGTTGGCCGTCAGCCGCATGGTCTTCCGCGACGGCCGCTTGAAGGTCCGCGAATCGAATTCGCCCCTTCGCCAGCAAGTCCCTAAACCGTTCCTCCGACAGGTACGATTCGCAACCGAAAATGGCGGCCCCGCGCTCCACCGCCTCCTCGAACGGTACGTCCTCGAAGGCATGCAGGGTGTTGTGGTGGATGAAGACGGTGATCGGCCCTTGGGCGGGGAGCAGGTGGGTTGCCTGGCCGATCAGGTGCTTGAGGCGGTCGAGCGACGAATTCGCGGCCGGCGGGTGCGCGGAGGTGATCAAGATGGCGTGTGTCCTCAACTGCCACGTTCGTCACGCCAGGGGGGAGGTCGGCGTGAGACGACGGGTGCAACTCATGTGCCAACCGCCAAACGCCTCACCGCAGCGGGAATCCGACTGACATCTCGGTGGCGCGTGATCGCCGCGCCACCACGGTGGGCGATATCCGACCAACCCGCGCCAGCCGCTGGTGCCCGGATATGTTGACCCTGACCCACCCCACCCGCGCGGAGGTTCCCATGACGCGATTCCGCTGGCGGTTCCTCTGGCCCGTGCTGGCCGTGACCGTGTGCTTGGTGTCTCTCTGTGCGTTCACTGCGGTATCCCTGTTCCACCAGCAGGCGACCGTCACGGCGGTCTTTCGCGAGAACGTCGAGAGCCGCCGCGCCGCGGTCAAGCTCGAAGAATGCCTTGCGGACTTGGTGGTGCTCGAAAACGCACGGTTCGACGCGGTGGACCCGCTCCACGACCGCGTCCGGGTCCACCTGGTTACCATCCGCGGGGTGGCCAACGAGCCGGCCGAGCGCCGCCTCGCGGACCGCCTCACGGAAAGTTTCGGCGAGTACCTCCGCATGTGGCAGGCGATCCCGCCACACGGCCACCCGGATCAGGCGGGCGAGCTTCGCCGGGTCACCCGCTTCCTCGAGGACAAGGTTCTGGCCCCGTGTACCGAATTCCGGCTGTACAACGGGCGGCGGCTCGAGGAAACGACCGAGCAACTCGAACGCATCCTGCAACAACTCGCGCGGGGGATGGCGGTCGTGGCCGGGCTAGGCGGGGTCGCCGGGGTCGTCCTCGGCTTCGGGGTCGCACGGCTCCTCGGCCGGTCCATCCGGCGGCTCCAGGTTCAACTCCGTGACGCGGCCGGGAAACTGACCCCCGCGTCGCACGAGTTGGTCTTCACCGGCGAGGGCGGGTTCGGCGGGTTGCACGAAGAGGTGGATCGCCTGTCGGGCCGGATCGAGCGGGTGGTGCAGGAACTCCACGACCGGGAACGCGAGGTCGCGCGGGCCGAGCAACTGGCGGCCGTCGGTCAACTCGCCGCCGGCGTCGGGCACGAACTCCGCAACCCGCTCACCTCCATCAAGATGCTCATTCAGATCGCGCAGGAAGAAGAGGGCCACGGGAGCGGCCTCTCGCCCGACGACCTGCGGGTCATCGACGGGGAAATCCGCCGCATGGAGTGGTCCCTCCAGACGTTCCTCGACTACGCCCGCCCGCCGAAACTGGAACGCCGGCCGGTCGAACTCGCGGCCGTGGTCCGAGATGTCCTGGACCTCGTCCGCAGGCGGGCGGAGAAGCAACGGGTTGCCACGCTAGTGGAGGAGCGGGGCGGGCCGATCAGCCTCGTGGCCGACTTCGGGCAACTCCGTCAAGTCGTTATGAATCTCGTCCTGAACGCGCTAGACGCGATGCCGACGGGCGGCACCCTGGCCGTCACCACCCGGCGAACCGGGCCGTGGGTCGTGTTGGAGGTCGCGGACAGCGGGAAAGGCATCGCTTCGGAAATGCTGCCCCGCCTGTTCCAACCCTTTGCCAGCACCAAAGCAACCGGCTTGGGGCTGGGGTTGGTGATCTCCCGCCGCATCGCTGAGGACCACATGGGCACGATCGATGCCGGGAACCGGACCGGCGGCGGGGCCAGCTTTTTTGTCCGCCTTCCGGCGGGGGGATGAGTTATGCCGGTGCTCCTGGTGATCGACGACGAACCGGCAATCCAGCACGCCTTCCGGCGGGCGTTTCGCGAGGGCGACATCCGCCTCCGCACCGCGACCACCGCCGCCGAGGGGTTGGCCGAAGTCACCCGCGACCGCCCGGACGTGGTCGTCCTTGATGTCAACCTGCCCGACGCCACGGGCCTGGACACGTTCCGCCGCCTCCGCGCGATCGACGCCCGCATCCCGGTCATCCTGGTCACCGGGCACGGCACGAGTGACCTGGCCATTGAGGCGATGAAAGAGGGGGCTTACGACTACCTTTTGAAGCCGCTCGAACTGCACGACTTGCGGCAACTGATCGACCGAGCCGTGCAATCCAGCCGCCTCATGTGCGTGCCGGCCCGGATGCCGGAAGTTGAGGCCGCCCCGCCGGCTGGCGACCTGCTCTTGGGCCGGTGCCCGGCAATGCAGGAGGTTTACAAGGACATCGGGCGTGTTGCCGGTCAGAACGTGACGGTCTTGGTTCTGGGTGAAAGCGGCACGGGTAAGGAACTCGTCGCCCGGGCCATCTACCAGCACTCGGCCCGGGCGGACAAGCCGTTTCTGGCGATCAACTGTTCCGCGATACCCGAATCGCTTCTGGAGAGTGAACTGTTCGGGCACGAGAAGGGGGCGTTCACCGGGGCGGACCGCAAGCGGATCGGAAAGTTCGAGCAGTGCCACGGGGGGACAATCTTCCTCGACGAAATTGGGGACATGACGGCTCTGACGCAGGCGAAGGTGCTGCGGCTCATCCAGGAACAGCGGTTCGAGCGGCTCGGGGGCGGGGAGACGGTCCAGACGGACGTGCGGCTGGTCGCGGCCACCAACGCCGATCTGGAGAAGTTGGCCGAATTAGGTCGGTTCCGCAAAGACTTGTACTTCCGGCTAAATGTGTTCACCATCAGGTTACCACCGCTCCGGGACCGCCCGGGCGACCTGGCCATTTTGACCGACTTCTACGTTCAGCGGTTCAGCCGGGAATTTGGTAAGCCCGTCGCCGAGGTGACCGCCGACGCCGCTGCCGCCCTCCTGGCGTACCCGTGGCCGGGGAACGTGCGCGAACTGCAAAGCGTCCTCAAACAGAGCTTGTTGCAGTCGAGCGGGGTGGTTCTCCTCGCGGACGCCTTACCGCCGCACATCCGACTCCCCTCTCAACCGCCGGCCGCACCGTCAGGTGATCCCCACTCGTTCGGCCCGGGCTGGGACGAGTTCGTCGCTGGCCGGGTGGCAGCCGGGAGTGAGAAAGTGTATGCTGAGGCGTTGGAGCGGATGGAACGGGAGGTGATCCTTCGGGTGTTGAAGCACACCGACGGCAACCAACTCCGGGCCGCCCGCATCCTGGGCATCACGAGGGGCAGCCTCCGAAACAAAATTAAGGCCCTCGGCATCAGCATCGCTCGCTCGATCTGGTCGGACGAAGACCAGGGTGACGGCTGACCGACCAGATGCGGGTACCGCCGGCGGTCTTCCGCGACCCGCGTTGGGGGACATAATTCGGTGCCCCGTGGGTGGGAAAACCATCCATTCCCAGCACGAAACGTCGGACTCCGCCGCCCGGCTCTTGAACGGCTCGCTCTTTGCCTTTGGTTCGGAACTATCCGAAACTGAGGGCAACCCCGTGGCCGACCCGACACCGACAACGTCCACCCCGCCACCGCTCACACCGGGGTTCGGGCCGAATCTGAAATACGACTTGGTGGCTGGTTTCCTCGTCTTCTTGATCGCCATGCCACTCTGCTTGGCCATCGCCCGGGCGAGCGGGTTCCCGCCAATCGCGGGCATCTGGACGGCGGTTGTCGGCGGCATCCTGTGTTCACTTGTCAGTAACTCACAACTTACGATTAAAGGGCCGGCCGCCGGCTTGATCGTGATCGTCTACGGGGCCGTCACCGACCTCGGGGCCGAATTCGGCGCGGGGATGTCGGACGCGGACAGAGCCATGACCGGGTACCGGTTGGCGCTCGGAATCGGCATGACCGCCGGGCTGATCCAGATTCTCTTCGGGTTTCTCAAGGTCGGCCGACTGGCGGACAGCTTCCCCCTCACTCCCGTACACGGGCTGCTTGCGTCCATCGGATTAATCATCATTGCCAAGCAAGCGTATGAGATGCTCGGGGCCAGTCCCGCGAAGGGGGCCGGCCCCCTTGAACTGTTTGGCGGGCTTCCCGGTGCCTTGGGTCGCATCAATCCGGAGGTGGCGGCCATCGGCGTCGTCAGCCTGCTCATCCTGTTCGGACTGCCGGTGTTGGCCTCGCGGGTGGGGTGGCTCAAAAAAGTGCCGAGCCAGTTGGTCGTCCTCGGAATCGCCGTCGGCCTGGGTTCCGGGTACGTATTCGACCTGCAACACGAACACAGCTACCTGTTCCCGGGGCACCTTTTCAACGGTGATTTGAACGACGAGGAGTACACGATCGGGCCGAAGTTCCTGGTCAGCATGCCTCACGTCTTGGACGACCCGGGCGCGGCGTTCGCATTCCCGGACTTCCGCGGGGTGGCGACCGCGACCGGCCTCCAGTACATCTTGTTGTTCTGTCTGATCGGGAGCCTCGAATCGCTCCTCAGCGCGAAGGCCATCGAATTGGTGGACCCGTGGAAGCGGAAGACGGATTTCGATCGCGACCTGCTCGCAATTGGCGTGGCCAACACCCTGGCGTCCGCCGTCGGGGCGCTGCCGATGATCTCGGAGATCGTGCGGAGTAAGGCGAACATCGACAGCGGCGGGCGGACACGCGGGGCGAACCTCTACCACGGCCTGTTCCTCCTCGGCTTCGTGGTCCTGTGTCCGAACCTGATCCAACGCATTCCCCTTGCCGCCCTCGGGGCGATGCTCGTGTACACTGGGTTCCGGTTAGCCAACCCGCGCGAATTCATCCGCACCTATCAGGTCGGCAGTGAGCAGTTCGTCGTGTTCATCGGGACCATCCTCGTTACCCTGTCCACCGACTTGCTGATTGGGATCGCGGCCGGGATCGGGTTGAAAGTCGCTTTCCACGTCTACCACGGGTGCCCGGTGCGGGGTCTTTTCCAGGCCGACGTGGAGATCGTTTCTGACGGTGAGCGGGTCGCGACCGTCGTGGTGAAGCGGGCGGCCGTGTTCACGAATTGGCTCGGCTTGCGGGGAAAGATACTGGCGGCGGCCGAGGGCCACGAGGAAGTCGTCATCGACCTGTCTCGGACTCGCCTCGTGGACCACAGCGTGATGGAGAAGTTACACCAGTTACAGGACGAGTTCGCGCGGGCGGGAAAACGGCTGTCCGCGGTCGGTTTGGAAGGCCACACACCGCTCTCATACCACCCGCTTGCGGCGCGGAGGAACGCCGCCCCCGTCCCGACCGGGTCGGCCGTGTGAGTGGGGGAGATGGGAAGGCGGGCCGCGGCAGCGCGCGGTTCCACGCCCCAACCCCTGTGGGCCGGCCTGCTCGCGGCCCGTCTTTCCGTTTCACCCACGTTTTCGCATCTGCTACATTCTCTACGTGAAACAGGGCCGGCTGGCTAGTGCCACAAGTCGCAATCGAGCCGGCACGAATGGGATAAATTGCCCAGATTAACTCCGTTCTACTTTTCCCATACTACCCATTTTTACGGTCTGAAGGCCCCTGCCGCAGATTCCACCAGATCGAAGGGGCAGTTGAGTCTGGGGAAATGTGAATTTGGGTAATTTACACCCTCAGTGGTGACCTGATTCGGACTTGCTGCACTAGCGGCCGCCTTCCATTCCACCCCGCTCCACCCCGCCCGCGTGGGTGCGTTTCTGAATGACATACGTTGCCAAGCCGCCGGCCCGCGGCGTGGCATCCCATTTCACCTGATCATCTGCCGCCCCGTTCGCGTTTAGCATTGATTTCCGTCGGCCGAATTGGAATACCCCAGTGGGGGTTGCTTTTTTGGGGGAACAGCATGCTCTCGCACGAGTCGGCACGCCTGAAGCCGGCGTTGGTCGCGGCCGTTGTGCTTTTCGTACTCTCGTCCGCGAACCGGGTGGCCGCCGACACCCCGGCAGGGCTGCCAGTTACGCCCGAGGCACCTCCGACTCCGGCGGTCGCCGGTCAACAAAGGGGTGGCCCCGCGCCGACCGCCCCGGTCGAAGGGGGGATGGGCGACCCGCGGCAAGCCGTTGGTGGGGCGGACGCACGGGGAAACTCAGCCGCCGCACCGGCGGGCACCAAAGCCGCGGACCCGGACAAGCCGAAGTTTGACATCAACTGGAACAACGGGGTGTTCATACAGTCGGTTGATAAGCGGTTCTCCTTCCACGCCGGGGCGGCGCTCCAGTACGACTACTCCTGGTACTCCGCGTCACGGTCTCTCGAACTCGCCCCCGGCGGAACGGGAAAGTTCAACGACGGGGTCAACCTCCGCCGGGGCCGCATGTTCTTTGAAGGGACACTGTACGAGGCCGTGGACTATAAATTCGAGATCGAGTTCTTCAACGGGTTTAGCCCCGCCGGCTTGACCGGCCCGGTCGCCCCGAACACCGTGTCCAACTCGGCCGGGCCGACCGACGCGTGGTTGAACATTAAGGACGTGCCACTTCTCGGCAACGTCCGGATCGGCAACCAGAAGGAATGGTTCAGCCTCGAACACCTCAATAACTACCGGGCGTTAGAATTCCTCGAGCGCTCGTACCTGTTCGACTTTTCTCAGGCGACGGCTTTTAACAACGGGTTTACTCCCGG
>Ga0105044_10011014_pt1 | contig 12332 bp, 12 predicted proteins | sample MAT01_FD_78092 | JGI IMG/M metagenome (GOLD analysis project Ga0105044, IMG submission 78092) | Freshwater microbial communities from Lake Fryxell liftoff mats and glacier meltwater in Antarctica - MAT-01 | ecosystem: Environmental > Aquatic > Freshwater > Ice > Liftoff microbial mat | place...
AAACTAAAGCTACTTAAAGAAACAGAATTAACCAGAATTGAATTTAATCCACTTATATACTTCGCCGATACTATTAGCATAGGACAACCCATTGAAGGTAAATTTACTATTTATAATAAAGGTAGAGTCCCTTTTTTTATAAAAAAAATAGTAAACATATGTGATTGCACCGTTATTGAATCAATAAAAAAAGAAACACAATCTAGTGATTCTTGTTATATCAACTTTAAGATTGAAACAGAAAATTTTAAAGATGGTTTTAATGTTAGGATGATTACTATAATGGGAAATTTTCATCCATTTTTTAGAATACTATGTGTTGAATGTTATGTAGGTAATAAAAAATAATTACTTCTATACTCTCATTTTTTAAACAACGTATTACTACGTTTACGAATTATAAATTTAAAAAAAAGTAAAATTATTTGGATAATTATCTATTGCTTAATGACCATTTGGTTTTTTACCATGCAACATTTTAAATAATGGATATCAACGGTACTTTATGTTTATGATGTTTGTAAGTGTAAATTTAATACATACTTATTACTGCTTATGATATAAAACCGTTAATAAACGGGAAAGATAAATCATGAACATATTAAATGTCCTTTTTAAAAATCAAAAGGGGATTTCGGTTAAAACAAATATTGATAAAGTTCTTCAACCTTACCCAATGGCACCACTTCAATATTAAATTTTTGTTTGCCTAAAGACTTTGAGTTGTATTTGCTCACTATGATTTTTTCAAACCCTAATTTCTCTGCTTCGGCAATGCGTTGTTCAATCCGGTTAACAGCTCTTATCTCTCCGCTCAAACCAACCTCGCCGGCAAAACAATAATGTTGGTTGATGGGTGTGTCTTCATAGCTGCTTAAAAGTGCGCTTACAATGGCAAGGTCAATGGATGGATCTTCTACCTTAATACCACCAGCAATATTTATGAAAATATCTTTTACACCATAATGAAAACCGCCTCTTTTTTCTAAAACAGCTAAGAGTAGTTGCAAACGTCGCAGATCAAATCCACTTACGGTTCGTTGCGGTGTGCCATAAACACTTTGTGTTACCAATGCCTGGCTTTCAATTAATAAAGGGCGCATGCCTTCCATGGTTGCAGCAATGGAAATGCCGCTTAGCTGTTCTTCCTTTTGTGTAATTAATAACTCAGATGGATTGTTTACCGCTCTCATGCCAGCGCCCGTCATCTCATATATACCGAGCTCAGATGTAGATCCAAAGCGGTTCTTAAGCGTTCGCAGAATCCGGTACGCATAATGTCGGTCGCCTTCAAACTGTAAAACAGTATCAACCATATGCTCCAGAATTTTTGGCCCGGCAATGGTGCCATCTTTGGTAATATGGCCAATTAAAAAAACGGGCGTGTTTGTTTCTTTGGCAAAACGTTGAAGCTCGGCAGCCGTTTCTCGTATCTGGCTAATGCTGCCTGCACCGCTTTCAACAAAGGGCGATTGTAATGTTTGTATAGAATCAACAACTACCAGTTGCGGTTTCAGTTTTTTTATTTCCTGAAAAATGGTTTGTGTATTTGTTTCAGTAAGAATGTAAAAGTTATCGCTGCCAATTCCTATCCTGTCGGCACGCATTTTTATTTGCTGTTCACTTTCTTCTCCACTTATATATAATGTAACCACATCTTTCAATTGCAAACCAATCTGTAAAAACAAAGTTGACTTGCCAATGCCCGGTTCGCCGGCAACCAACACGATGCTTCCTAAAACAATGCCGCCACCAAGTACACGGTTTAATTCTGCATCAGTAGTTAGTATCCTTTTTTCTTCGGCACTGCTTACATCATTTATCGAAATGGTTTTTTGTTTTCCCAAACCGGCGTAATCACGCCATTCATCTTTTTCTTTTTTATCGCTGCCTTTTACAATTACTTCTTCTACAAAAGTATTCCAGTTATTACAGCCTGGGCACTTACCTAACCATTTGGCACTTTCGTAACCACAGCTCTGACAAAAAAATGCCGATTTAGTTTTACTCATGACGTAAATGTAAATTGTAAAAAGAAGAATGAAAAATCAATTGATGCAGAATTTGCTGTTCAATTATTATGATTTGGTTTAAAAAAGGAAGAAATATTTTTTGTGAAGTATGAAAATCTAAATTAAAAATCGAAGATGGATTTTATGTTGTAAAAAGTAAAAGGGTCAACATTTCTGTTGACCCTTTGTACTTACTAACCCATTAAATTCTATTGCTAAATTACAAATTCGAGCCAGAATAACAAATAAATTTTCGGAGATGTTGATAAGTTAACATACACTATATGCGCTGAATAGCCACTATGCTATTAAAGCGTAAATAACTAATACCTGTTACTTGTATCCAGAAAAGACCCTTTATTTCACTCATTCCACAGGCTAAAATTTTAAAAATAATTAAAAAAATATATGGTTTATAAAGTAAACTACTTTACGTTTGTGAAAAATTAGATAAAATGAAAAGGGTGCTTACATTATTTACACTAATCCTTAGCTTAAGTGCCAAAGCACAGGTAAAAATTGCCGGAAGAATCACCGATGGCAAGGGCAAACCGGTTAGCGGGGTAAGCATTACCTTAAAAGACACTTACGATGGGGCAACTACGGATTCCTTGGGTAATTTTTCATTTGTAACCACCGAAAAAGGTAAAAAAACATTAGAAACATCCATTATAGGATATCGGCCTTATGAGCAAGAGATCACTATTGAATCATCCGATATTGCATTAAATATTGCTATGAAGGAACTGGTTACCGAATTAAAAGCCGTTGTAATATCTGCCGGGTCTTTTGTGGCAAGCGATAAAAACAAAGGAGCAGTTTTATCGGCCCTTGACATTGTTACCACTCCCAGTGCAAACGGTGATGTTACCAGCGCTTTTAAATCCCTGCCAGGCACCCAACAGGTTGGGGAGAGTGAAGGTTTGTTTGTAAGGGGAGGATCGGCCACAGAAAGCAAGATTTATATGGATGGAAACCTGGTAAATAACTTTTTTTTCACCAGTACGCCCGGCATTGCTACGAGAGGCCGTTTTAACCCATTCTTGTTTAAAGGAACCATTTTTAGTTCGGGTGGTTATTCGGCTTTATACGGACAGGCACTTTCTTCGGCTTTAATTCTGGAAAGCAAGGATTTACCCGAAAAAACCGAGGCCGACCTGGCATTATCAGTTGTTGGCGTTGGCGGCGGTATCCAACACCTGGCAAAAAATAAGAAATCGTCCTGGGGTATTTCATATAATTATACCAACCTTTTACTTGGCTTTGCTATTAACAAACAAAAGCAGGATTTTTTTCAGATACCGGTCAACCACCAGGGCGATGCCAATTTCAGAATAAAAACAAAGAGCGGCGGCATGATAAAATACTACGGTTATGTAAGCGCCAATAAAACAGGATTTAGAAGCCCGGATATAGATTCAACTGCTTTAAAAGCCTCTTTTGCCATAGAAAATTTTAATACCTACCAGAATATTAACTGGCGTGAAAATTTTGGTTTGGGCTGGAAAGTGACAACCGGTGTGAGTTATAGTACCAACAAAGATGACATTAACAGTGAACTGCAGGATGCCAATAATCAAAAACAGGTAATAACAAATCCGTCGTTTTTTGCTTTTAAGAATTTTAAACTGAATAATAAGGCACAGTATGCACAAGCAAGGGTTGTATTTGATAAAAAATTAAACGGGCTGAATGTAATTCGCTTTGGTGCAGATTATTTTTACAGTAAAGAAAAAACAACCTACACGTTGTATAATGGAACAAAGTTTACTGAATCGGTAACTGATAACCTGGAATCTGTTTTTGCCGAAGCTGATATTTTTATTACCAACAGCCTGGCAGCAAAAATCGGCAGCAGGGTTGAGCATTCGCAGGTTGTAAACAAATGGAATGTAGCACCAAGGGTTTCTGTTGCTTATAAATTTCCCGATAACAGCCAGGCATCTTTTGCTTATGGACTATTTTACCAAAACCCCGAAAGAAAATATTTACCAGCCGTTGCCAGCCTTGATTATTCAAGAGCAGCCCATTACATACTGCAATATCAAAAGCTAACGAATAGCCGCACTTTTAGGGTGGAGGCGTTTTATAAAAAATATACTGATCTGTATAAAACAGCAACTTCATCAACCGGCCGTGAAGTGGCATCCAACAACAACGGTTTTGGCCATGCCAAGGGACTGGAACTTTTTTTCAGGGATAAAAAAACATTTAAGAATGTTGATTTCTGGTTATCATATTCGTACCTGGATACAAAAAGAGATTTTTTAAATTATCCTAAAGCCATTACACCTTCATTTGCAGCCAATCATACCGCAGCATTTGTGGTAAAGAAGTTTGTAACCAAATGGAAGACCGGTTTTAACCTTAGTTACAATTTTGCAACAGGGCGGCCTTATTACTATTTTGCTTATGATAATGTGCAGAATAAATACGTGATAGGCGATGCAGGAAAAACCATCAACTACAACAGCATGAGCTTTAGTGTAAACTATTTACCGGGCCTTGGCAAAAAAAATCCCAAGTCATTTGCAGTTTGGGTATTGGGTATAAACAATGTGCTGGGACAAAACCAGGTGTTTAATTACAACTATAATAATAATGGCAGTCGTAAAGAAGCTGTTACGCCGCCATCAAGACGATTTATATTTATCGGTTGCTTCTTAAGTTTTGGAATTGACAGAACCCAGGATGCAATAAATAATAATCTTTAAGGCGGCCCCCTCGATCCCCCAAGGGGGAAGTGAGCGAATGGGGAGTATAAAATTCAAGTTCTTTTTTTTATTAAAATTCATCATCGCTAAAATCTCAAACACGCTCCTCCTTAACTTTCCCCTTGGGGGAGACAGAGAGGGCCGGGTTGGGGTGAGGCCAAAACTTAACCAACATGTCAGATTATCAACCAGCTCCCGAAGGAAAAGACCCAGTACTTTGGGAGATTGCACAAAAAAGGGCATCTTTTAAAAAGCACCTTATAAGCTATGTTATTGTAAACAGTTTTTTATGGGGTATTTGGTTTTTATCTTTTTCTCGTCATGCAGATTTTGATATTACCAATATCAGGTGGGGGCATTTTCCATGGCCAATCTGGCCAACATTGGGCTGGGGCATCGGGCTGGCATTTCATTATTCAGATGCCTATTTATTTCCCAAAGTAAACTCTGTAGAAAAGGAGTATGAAAAATTAAAAAATCAACAAAAAAATAAATAAAAATCAATCATCGCTAAACCCTTCAAGTTCCCTTTCCTTTGGAGAGGGGTTGGGGTGAAGTCAAAAAAATTAAACAATGAAAAAATTATTTCTTCTTGCGGCAGTTTCTTTTTTAGTAACTGCAACCTTTGCACAAAGCGAAAAATATGTGGCTAACATGAAAAGCAATATAGCCGCTATTGACAGCAGTTTTAAGAACCCGGCTAACCTGCTGGACCTTGCAAATAAATTTGAACGCATTGCCACAGCCGAAAAAACACAGTGGCTGGCCTATTACTATGCTGCACTTTGCCAGGTTAATTATAGTTACATGGAGCAGGACAAAACCAAGATTGATGCCATTGCAGATAAAGCAACAGAACTTATTGATAAAGCCGATGCTTTACAGCCCAACAATTCAGAAGTTAGCTGTGTTAAAAGTATGATTGCCAGCAGCCACATGATGGTAAACCCGATGCAAAGATTTCAGGAGTATGGTCCGGAGGCTGCTTCCTATATCGAAGCTGCTATGAAACAGGATGCTTCAAACCCAAGACCGGAATATTTGCAAGGCCAGGGACTAAAATATACACCCGAACAATTTGGTGGCGGATGTGCAACAGCAAAACCGATTTTGCAATCATCATTAGCCAAGTACGGTACATTTAAACCTGCCAGCGAAATTCATCCAACCTGGGGTAAGCAAAGAGTAGAGCTAATAATAAGTGAATGTAAATAATATATTCTTTGTTTTGGTTCCGATAGCTATCGGAACCAAAACAAAAAACTCAAACCCTGTTTGTATGCAACCAGAAAATTTTTCACCCAAGGACAGCCTGCTGTTAATTGACAGTATGATTAGCCAGGCAAAAAACCGTTTTACCGAAAATGGGTTTTTATATTTATTATGGGGCTGGACAGTATTTGCCTGTGCAATTTTTCATTTTGCAGCAATTAAATTCAGCTTGCTTAAACACCCCGAATGGGTTTGGGTGATTACCTGGGCGGTAGTGATTTTTCAAATTATTTACCTGGCAAAGGCAAAAAGAAAGGAGAAGGTAAAAACGTATAGTGATGGTATCATTGATGCCATCTGGATTTGTTTTGGAATATGCATGTTGGTGCTTACCATTGTTTTGGGGCGGTTTAATTTGTGGATGTACATGAACTCACTGGTGTTGTTGTTTTATGGTATACCAACATTTTTATCGGGCTTTGTTATGCGGTTTACAGCATTAAAATTAGGAGGTATAGCCTGTTGGCTGCTGGCAATTGCATCTACATTCGTTGCTCCGGTTTATTATTTAATCCTCATAGCATTGGCAGTACTTATTGCCTGGATAATTCCGGGTTACCTGCTCAGGAAGAAATTTAAAAATCAAAATTGATATGGAAAACGATCAGCAACTTTCAAAAGAAAAAAGCCTGGCCATCATTCAGCAAATGATAAACCAGGCAAAAAGCAATATTACCGATAATGGCCTGGGATGGCTGCTTTGGGGTACCATGATATTTTTGGCATCTCTATCAACTTATTTTTTTATTTACGCTAATACGGGTAACATTTTTTTAGGCTGGAATGTGTTTGGAATTTTTACCATTGTAATATTGAGCTACGAATTTTTTAAACCAAAGAAAAAAAAAGTAAGAACTTACGTAGATGATCTGCTACGCCTGGTTGATATTGGATTTACTATCTGTCTTTTTACAATTATATTTTCTATAAATTTTGCAGTTAGTGCTAATGCCGGCTTTGGGTTTTTTCTGATGATTTTTGCGTTTCAGATGTTGCTTAAAGGCGGAGCTATAAAATCAAGGTCGTTAATGATTGGCGCTGCCGTTAATTGGGCCGGTGCCATCGCCATGTTTGTAAACAAAGATTTTAAGTATGATATGCTGATTATGGCCGTTGCAGTTTTGATTGGCTATATCCTTCCCGGTTTATTATTATGGCAACAATATAAAAATGTAAATAAAGGCAATAAATAATAAGATCTGCTCCGCATGGAATTTAAAGAACTCGATCCCATATTACACTCACAACTCAGGCTTGCCGTGGTAAGCCTGCTCATTAGTGTGCGTGAGGCTGAGTTTACTTTTTTAAAAGAAAAAACAAACTCAACAGCAGGCAACCTCAGTGTGCAGATAAATAAATTAAAAGATGCCGGTTATATAGAAGTAACCAAGCAGTTCAGCAATAATTATCCGCAAACCATCTGCAAAATCACCAAAAAAGGCATTGAGTCTTTTGAAGCTTATGTAAACGCATTGCAGAGTTACATGAACCCCGGTGTAGAATAATTTCCAATGTTGGTTGGTGGGGACACCGACCACGGCGAGCGAATAATTTTATGCCAAAATTATTTTTTTAAACTTTTTAGATACTTATCCGTTTTACCTTTGGCAATATAACGGTACATGTCATCAATTATAAAAGTTAACAATCTTTCCAAGCATTTTAAAGGTATTCATGCGGTAAATGACCTTTCATTTACAGTTGAAGAAGGTGATGTTTATGGCTTTCTGGGTCAGAATGGTGCCGGTAAATCAACCAGCATCCGTATGTTGCTTACGCTGATAAAGCCTACAGCAGGTAGTATCAGCATTTTCGGTAAAGAACTTTCCACCAATCGCAACGAAATTTTAAAGCAAGTTGGTGCCGTAATTGAAAAGCCCGACCTGTATAAGTATTTATCAGCCTATGATAATCTGGCCATTTTTGCAAAAATGAGCGGCATGAAGCCAGACCGGACTGTGCTGATGGAACAATTAAAAATGGTTGGACTTGATGATAGGGCCGGCAGCAAAGTAAAAACCTTTAGTCAGGGTATGAAACAAAGACTGGGCATTGCGGTTGCGCTGGTGCACAATCCCCGGCTGATTATCCTGGATGAACCCACCAACGGACTTGACCCGCAGGGTATTGCCGATATGCGAAACCTGATTTTGCATTTAAGCCGTGAAATGGGAAAAACAATTGTTGTATCCTCGCACTTACTTAGCGAAATTGAACTGGTAGCAAACCGGATGATTATCATTCACAAAGGGAAAAAAATTGTGGAGGGTAAAGTTGCTGAATTACTTGATCCATCAAAATCGCTGGTGCAGATTGAAACAACGAATGATGTGGAAGCAAGACAAAAATTATTGCTCACAAAGTGGGCGGCCTTATTGCATGATAATAAAGATCACCTGCAGCTTAAAATGAATAAGGAAGACGTGCCGCAGTTGATTGCAGAAATGATATCGCTGCAGGTATCCGTTCTTTCAGTACATCCAATGCATTCATTGGAAGATTATTTTCTTTCACTTACAACCAATGCCGGCCATGTGGAATCTTTTGCAAATTGAACTTTTTAAAATATTTAAGAAGCCAAGAACTTACCTGGCTTTTGCCATTATAGCTGCCTTCATCTTTTTAATTCAGCTTGGTTTATTGGTAAACGGTAAAGACTGGATGAAATTTATGCTGGGATCTTTGGACGAGACCATGAATATTGATTATAGTAAACTGGTTAACGGTTATGCCGTTGGTTTTTTTGTTTTAAACCTGTTGCTGGTGCATGTGCCAATTTTGGTTGCATTGGTTGCCGGCGATGTGGTTTCGGGCGAAGCAAGTATGGGTACATTAAGATTACTGGCCGCCAAACCGGTGAGCCGTACACAAATAATACTGGCTAAATTTTTTGCCACTGCGGTATATGTTTTTGCATTGCTGTTGTGGATTGCCGTAATTTCTTTGGTGGTGAGTATTGCTGTATTTGGAGAGAACGACCTGGTGGTAGCAAAAACCAGTGGTTTGCAATTGATAGAATCAAGCGATGTGCTGTGGCGGTATTTCTGTGCTTTTGGTTTTGCCTTTATTGCCATGATGGTGGTGGCGGCTATTTCGTTGTTGTTGTCTGTTTTATCAGAAAATTCGATAGGGCCGATAGTGGCTACGGTAGGCATTATCACTGTGTGTACATTGATCAGTGAAATGGAAATACCCATCTACCAAAAATATATAAAGCCATACCTGTTCACTACATACATGCTTGGCTGGAAGGGTTTTTTTTATATCGGCTCCAATGATGATGGCGAAACCATAAAGGGATCTATACAATACCTGCCGGGCATTTTAAAAAGTATTGCTGCCTTGCTGGTATATATCGTGGGGTTGGTTTCTGCCTCTGTTTTTATTTTTAGAAAAAAAGATATTTTATCCTAAAACCTTACTATGAAGCGCATTTTCGTATTTGTTTTTCTTTTTCAACTTTCTCTTTTTACACAGGCGCAACCTGTCCCGCAACAGCGGGAGGATGTAAATATGCTGGTGCAGAAAGTAAGAGAAAAAATAAACCTGGTAAATAATTATGAGGCAAATGGTAAAATGAAAACCAATGTAAGTTTTTTAAAAGTGCCGGTTGCTACTGTTAAATTATATTTTAGAAAACCTGACCGCCTGAAAATTAAAAATGAAAAAGGAATTTCTTTTATACCAAAGGGAGCAGTAAATATGAACATGAGTAATGTGCTTAGCAGTGGCAAATACAGCGTATTGGATGCAGGCACAGATAAGGTTGGAGGTACAACTGTTAAAGTGGTGAAGCTGCTGCCCGAAGATGATAATGCCGATGTGGTACTGTCTACTTTATACATTGATGCGTTAAACCAGGTGATACTTAAATCTAAGACCACAACCCGTGATAATGGTACTTACGAACTGGAAATGAGCTACGGAAAATATATTGCTTACGGCCTGCCAGATAAGATAATCTTCTCTTTTAATACCAAAGATTACAAAATGCCCAAGGGCATAACCTTTGATTTTGACGATGGCACAAAAAAGAAAACTGCCGAAGAAAAACTTAAGAATCAAAAAGGCAAAATGGAGATTTCTATTAAAGGTTATATCATCAACAAGGGAATTGCTGACAGTGTTTTTAACTAGTGTTATGTGGTTTGCTATCTATCCCACAAATACACCGAGGCTACAAAGCCTTATCTTAGTGTTCTTTGCGGATTAGTGGAAAAATTTCTTTGCGTCATGATTACTCCGGTATATCAGTGATTTTTTGATCAACAGCATTCGCAACCATCCTGGAGCTTATTTTTTTCAGCGGATTGCTGTATTGCTCATCATATTCGTGCCTGCCAACTATAATATCAATGCATTTAAAAATAGATGCTCGTAAAGATGATTCATCTGCTTTGCCCTGCCCGGCAATATCAAATGCCACACCATGGTCGGGTGATGTACGTACGCCTTGTAAACCGGCTGTATAATTTACGCCTTCGCCAATAGCTAAAGATTTGAATGGTATTAAACCCTGATCGTGGTACATCGCCAGTACGGCATCAAATTTCTCATGCTGACCACGGGCAAAAAATGCATCGGCAGGGTAGGCGCCAAAACAAAAAATATCACGTTGTTTTGCCTCTTTAATAGCCGGTTTAATAATTTCTTCTTCTTCTTTTCCAATCAGTCCTTCGTCACCTGCATGAGGGTTTAGGCCCAGCACGGCAATGCGTGGTTTATTAATATTAAAATCTCTTTTTAATGAGTTGTTGATGATCTGCAGTTTGCTGATGATTGCCTCACGGGTAATGAATTTGGCAACTTCTTTTACCGGAACATGCTCAGTAACCAAACCAACTTTCATGTTTTCGGCAACCATAAACATTACAACATCTTTGGCGCCATAAAGATCTTTAAAGTATGGGGTGTGGCCGGTAAAATTAAACTGTTCGCTCTGGGTATTGTTTTTATGTATGGGTGCTGTAACCAGGCCATCAATAAAATTATCTTTTAGTGCCTGGCCAGCCATGGTTAAACTTTTAATGGCGTATTTGCCGCCAATGTCGTTTAAAATGCCGGGTGTAATATTTACTTCTTCTTCCCAGCAGTTGTACAGGTTTACCTGCTTATTATTAATGCGGTTCAATTCTTTGGTGCTGGTAAAATTGATGTCTATATCTGAAAGGCCTTTCCTGTAAAAATTAAGCACTTTGTTGTTAGCAAAAACCACCGGTGCACAAAAATCAAGTATCCGCTTATCGGCCAGTGTTTTAATAATGATTTCTAATCCAATGCCGTTAAGATCACCGCAGGTAATGCCGATGACTGGTTTGTTATCGAAAGTTGAACTCATGTTTAATTATTATTAGGCTGTAAACATAAGATTTCTTGGCGGTAAGTTTTTATTTACAGGAATCTTTACTGCTATGATGAACATTAAATAGACAGGCTGTAAAAAGAACAGGCCACCCGATGAGAGGCAGCCTGTTTATTTATTTTTTATAAAATTACCTCACTATAATCAGTTGTTTTGTAATTTTCTCAGAAGCCGTTTCAATTACGATAGCATAAACACCTGCGCTGTATCTATCGAGTGTTAAAGTAATAGTATTAAAACCTTTGATTAATTTTTCATTTTGAACCAGCATACGCCTGCCTAATTTGTCAATCAATACAACAGTTGCATTCATATTTGCATCAACATCCAAACTTATTGTTACATAACTATTTGCCGGATTTGGCATAATGTTTACATAAGTTTGGGTTTGTTTTTTTCTTACAAATATTACGTTGCTGTATTTAACAGCACCATCTTTACCAATTACTTTTAAGCGGTAGTAAATAATTTCGCTGTTTACACTGGTAACATCATCAGTTGTGCGGAAGCTTTGCTGTGTTTGTAACACAGCAATACCGGCAACAGTTTGCACTTTTATAAAATTGCTGTTGGTTGTGCTTCGTTCAATTTCAAACCGGTCAATTTCTTTATCGGCAATAATTGTCCAGTTTAGCAATGTGTTGTTGTTGTTTAGTGTGCCTGCAAAGCTGAGGAACTGAACCGGTAATACATATCCTGCATAGCGCCAATCCCTGTCTGGCTGATAAGTAAACGAACGTTGCACTGTTGTTCTGGAACCTGGTGTGGCATCGCCAATAAATGAACCACTGGCACCCATCCTGTAAGATGTTCCTTTAATATTGGTTATAGAATTTAAGGAATCGAAACGGTTGTCAAGTCCATCTCCATCTGTATCCAAACCGGTAAGTGTTACGTTATCATCCGGCAATGCATTCAGGTTAAAATCATTTCCTTCCACACGATCTAACAGTCCATCTGAATCAGTATCCA
>Ga0105044_10011016_pt1 | contig 12328 bp, 7 predicted proteins | sample MAT01_FD_78092 | JGI IMG/M metagenome (GOLD analysis project Ga0105044, IMG submission 78092) | Freshwater microbial communities from Lake Fryxell liftoff mats and glacier meltwater in Antarctica - MAT-01 | ecosystem: Environmental > Aquatic > Freshwater > Ice > Liftoff microbial mat | place...
CAGGTTCCTCCGGCACTGATGGTCACGGTGTAATCTCCTGGAGTAAGATTGGTGAGTATGGTAGTGCTAGCGCCGTTCGACCATTGATAACTGAGGCTTGCGGGCATTAACACCAGCGTAATCCTGCCAGTGGGCGTGGTATCGCAGGAGAATTGATCTATAACGGTGCCGACATAACTGAGGGGTAGATCCTCGTCCGGCACGTCAATATTCCCGGTTATTGGACAGGCATTTGTGCCTATAACGGTTACATCATAGGAGCCTGCCGGAACGTTTGTCAAGTTTTGCGTTGTGGCTCCATTTGACCAAAGATAAGTGTAAGGTGGAGTCCCACCAGACTGGGGCGTTAGCGTAACGTTTCCATTGCTAAGTCCGCATTTTGCGGAGAGGGAGCTGAACACCAGAACAGGCATGGCGGGCTCGAGTGGAACGGTATAAATCCTTTGCGTAGTGCAGGCAGTACTGAACGTGATGGTAACAAAGTAAATGCCGTCGGTCAGGTTGTTTACATCCTGAGTAGTAGCCCCATTACTCCAAAGATAAGTATACCCCACCACATTGGGGGTAACTTCTACCAGATCAATGCTTCCAGTACCAGCACCAATGCAGCGTGTGTTCGGCAAAATATTTACAACGGGGACATCAATATCGTAGTTGATATTTGGGACTACGCCACTCTCGATGGAGGTACATCCATTGGCACCAGTAACGGTAACGGTATATTCCCCACCAGGGATATTCTGAAGTGCGGAGCCTGGGCTACCGTTTGACCAAATATAAGTAAATGGCCCTACCCCTTGAACACCAGGAAAAACTCTAATACCGCCATCACTCAATTCGCAGTGTGCATCTGCAATCTGCAGGGCAAACACAGGGCTATTTGCCAGATCAGCTACTATATAATCCCGAATGATGGTGCAGGTGTTTCCGTAGGTACAAGTTACCGAATAGTCGCCATCTTCCAGGCCAAAAATATTCTGGGTGGTTGCGCCATTAGACCATTCATAAGCAGTCCAGGTTAGCGGCGGAACAAGTGGGCCCGGGACTTGAGTAATCGAACCGTTATAAGGTGCAGCGCAAACGGAGTTGCCTATTGAAGCGCCCACCATCGTGGGGACACCACCAACCGGAGGGCCATCTGCAACGTCTATCTGTACACTTTGCACGTTTCCGTTGGCATCCGTAATGGCAAGAAAATAAGATCCTGCTAAAAGACCTGAGATGTCTTCAACGGTAGCACCCGTTGACCAATTATAGGTCCAAGGTCCAGGTGTATTAGGGTCAGGGGTGACTTGAATATTCCCTGTACCCATTCCACAAACATCGTTGGTGGCAAAGAAGATCGGCAGGAGTGATTTTTTTGAGGGTTCTATCGCATCGGGAACAGCGGTCTGGCGCGTACAAGCTTCAGGTTCCACATTTTCAGTTGTAAATAATGTATCTCCAGGCACTGAAAATGTACTTAGAATAGGTTTTGCCTGAACCACAGCACTAAAAAAGGAAAAAAAACTAAATAGTAGCAGTGTAAAAATCTTCATGGAAGTAGTCTTTGTTTTATTCAAGTCGTATTATCAAGCTCAGAGTGAGGTGGTGCAAATGTGATTATCGCAGGTAAGCTGAACAAAGATAGATTTTTTGGTTCATTCGCTTCTTTGACAGAAGAAAATATTATTACTCAGCTTATTTTTGCTCCATGAATCAGCTACGGTACACCCTCGCACTTTCTTTTTTTGCCCACCTATTGCTGGCGCAAACACCCCCAATGCTCCCAAACACAAGTGCGATTGAAACTTGCTTCCCAGATACTTCCGGGTATACCATCCTTACTGTAGGCCCAACAGGACGGGATTTTAGTGATTTGCAGTTGGCCATCAATGCCGCAAACCCTGGCTCCTTACTAGTGCTCGACGCTGGTGCGAGTTTCAAAGGCAGCTTTTCTTTGCCCAATAAAACAGGGGTTGGCTGGATAATCCTAATGTCTTCTGAGCTGAATCTGCTACCGAAACAGGGCAGGCGTATTGCACCAAACGAGGCCACGGGCAACCCAAACCATCCAACCCAACAGGCTGCGATGCCCAAAATTATCACAACAAATACTTCCGGGCTGCCGTGCTTCAGAACGCAGGCTTCAGCGCATCACTACCGACTGGTTGGGCTTGAAATCACCGTGGATACCAACGTGCTTAACAGCTATGGGCTTGTATTTTTTGGGGATGCCACCGCTTCCCAGAGTACGCTGGCAGCAGTGCCACAGCACTTGATTGTGGATCGTTGCTACATCCATGGCCATACCAAGGCCACCATTATGAAAGGCGGGGTGATTCTGAATAGCGCGAATTCAGCGGTGTTGGATTCCTACATCGCTGATTTTCATAGCATTGGTTTTGACACTTACGCTATTGCGGGTACCAATGGCCCTGGCCCGTTCATCATTCGGAACAATTATCTGGAAGCCGCAGGTGAGAACATCCTGTTTGGCGGCGCGGCCCCTGCGATTCCCGGACTTGTGCCCTCGGATATCGAGATATCCAACAATTATTTTTTCAAACCTTTTTCCTGGCGCGTTGGCCACCCAAGCTATGCAGGTCAGCATTGGACTATAAAAAATCTGTTTGAATTAAAAACAGGAAGACGGGTGCTACTGGATGGCAATATTCTCGAAAATTCCTGGGCAGATCTTCCCATTGGGCAGAGCGGATATGCTATACTCTTGACCGTACGCGCTGAAGGTGGCGCTTCGCCCCAGGCGGATGTGAGCGATATCACGATCACAAACAATATCATCCGCCATGCGGGCGCAGGGATTTCCTTGTCGGGGCGCGATAGTCCTAACCCAAGCCTTCAATCCAAAAGAATCCGCATCGCCAACAACCTATTCGACGACATCAGTGGCCCCGACTACGGAGACGGAAACGTGTCCGGACCCAACGATGGCACTTTTCTCAAGATCGGCGACCCGACGGATGTCCTAATTGAGCACAACACCGTACTCCAAAGTGGAGCCATCACCTGGGCTTATGATACCACGGAAACCATCACTTTCCGCAACAATATCTTCCATAGCTATCTTTCGGATGGTGGGTATCAGGGCATCTATGGCCCCGGCTTTGCACAGGGCGGCAATGGGCCAATGGGCCGGTATTTTCCTGGGATCTCGGATGCCAATCAGCAATTTCATAAAAACGTATTGATTGGCGGTCCGGACTTCCGATACAGCAATTACAGTACTTTGAGTCAGAACTACTTTCCAGGGAATCCTGCGGCACTTGGGTTTGTAGATTATGGAAATGGGGGTATGGATTATCATGGGTATGCCTTGGCGGCAAGCAGCCCGTATAAAAATTTGGGGACAGATGGTGGTGACTTGGGAGTTGATTTTGAGGCGTTGGATGGGGCTTTGGGTGGGCAGATGGATTGTGGGCAGATGGTTTCAACTCAAGAAGCCATGCGCGAAGTAGGCATTCGCATATTTCCCAATCCGTTTCGGGATCATGTTACTTTGGTCAGCAGCGTGCGATTGGAGGATGCGATGCTGCTGGTGTATGATATGTCGGGGCGGGAGATTCGGCACTTGGAGCAGATTAGTGGGCGGAGTTTGGAATTGGAGCTAAGTGGGGTGGGGACTTGTTTTTGGTTACTTCAGCAGAATGGGCGAAGTTTGGGGAGTGGAGTGGTTGTAAATCATTAAAGTTCGGCATACTTTGCATATTCGGCAAACAAATTTCAGTGTGCTATACTGGACATGTTGTGGTGGGGACGTCCTAAAATGAGCCATTTCTGGCTGGGCAGCCTCCCAACACAACAAGTCTGCAAATGTGAAATGATTTTTAAGTTCCTGAAATATTAAATACACAATCAGTTGAACCAGCCCTTCTCCGGGTAATAGTCAAGAGCAATAAATTGCCGTTGGAAGACAGGTTTCCGTTGCCAGAATATTCGTCACCGTCATAAGTTTGGCTTGAGATGGAGATGTTGTTCCCAATGACATTCCCTTTCAACTCAAACAACGTGTTGGAGCCACCGAAGTATAGGATAATATCATTGTTGTCGCCTGTTCGGCTGCAGGAGAGCGGCGTCCCCTGAGGGAAAGTACCGCCGTTGCAAAAAGTGGTGGTGGTGTAGAAGGTTTTGATGAATTTCTCTCGATCCTCCAAGCTACATTTTCTTCCATTCAGTTCTGAGACCCCTTCGGGGCAATCACAGTTGCCATCATTGCAAGTGCCATATTCACCGCAATCCTTCTTTTTGCACTTGTCACAACCGTCACAGTTGGTGAGCATGAGTGGCAAAATCAGTATAAAAACAAGCAATTTTTTCATTTTTTGAAAATTTTAAAATAGTGAGTAATATTTAGACTTGTTGCGGTGGAGGGCTTTGAGTGGGGAAATTTGTCATTTTTTCGAATGCCTAGGCAAATTTTGCAGTCGAAATCGGGTAAATTCGGCGAAAAATTTAACGAAGGCACTCGGAAAAAGGACTTTTTACCCGCCAAAGCCATCCACCGCAAAAAGTCTATTAGTTTCTGACTACGCGGAATCCCATGTACGGCAGGAGCGCTATGGGGAATTCTCGGTTGCGATAAGTGACGGTGATTTGTTCTTGGCCATTCAGGAAACTGCCTCCCCTGAAAACTTTTTGGTTCCCAGCGGGGGGGCCTTGTGGGTTGTTGTCTTCGCCGGGGGCCATAATGGTGTACTGAGAAGCGTACCAGTCTGAACACCATTCCGCGGCATTCCCGCTCATGTCGTACAGCCCCCAATCATTTCGCTCCCTTTGTCTGACCTGCAGCAATTGATTAGCATTGCCATTGTAAACGGCAACCAACCCGGGCGAGTTAGTAGACCCTGCCCATTGCGGATAAACTGCCGCGTTCCCTGATCGAGCTGCCGCTTCCCATTCTGCCTCAGTAGGTAATCTTCCGTTGACCCAGCTGCAAAAGGCATTGGCACCGTTCCAGCTTACAGTTATGGCCGGGTGTTTTTCAAAGCCTGGCACCACACTATATTTATTGGTAAAAACAACTTTACACGCCGAGTTCCCTAATGCGATGAAGTTGGCAGTTTGGTTGGGCGGGATATTGTTTCCGTTCAGAAAGGCAACGTATTGCTCATTGGTTATTTCTGTTTCGGCAATCTGAAAATTATTGAGGTACACTTGACTCTGCGGCTTCTGGTTTGGGAAAGCAGCATCGTTGTCACCCCGTTGCGCTTGAAACAAGCTCCCCCCATTGCCTCCAACAGGAATAAAATCAACAATTTTAACATCGAAAACAACCGGGTCTGAATAAACCGCAGGGAAGCCGCTATTTTTTGCGTAAGCTCTGAAATAGTGTCGCTTGGGCTGGAGATTTGTTACCGTTTCAGAAAAGGTGAATTGTTGAGGCGATGCAGAACTTTGCCCTATGGAAATCGGAGTTCCGCCGTTTTCCAATGTCGGCATATCTATCACCGTGGAATACACAAACCCATGATCTGTAAGCGAATTGAAGGTTTGCCCGAAACTGTAGATGGTGCCGTTCAGCACGACTGACAACAAATTTTGACCAGCCGTAGCGGACACGGTTTTGGCAATATCGGGCGGGGTGGGCTGCTCTATTACTGTTATATCCATCGGCCAGTCGGCTTCCAATCCGGCACCATCGCGAACGATCAGATACACTTTTTTTACCCCGACCTCAGGATAGCTGTGTTTAAAGATCACATTGCCGACGTCAAATCCTGTTTGATTGTTGTTGTCAAACTTCCAATTGTACTGAAGCGGGAAATAAGCCATGCAATTGTCGGTGCTTCCATTTGCGTTGAAGGTAATCTCTTGATGTTGGGTTACTATGGTGCCAGGCGACACGCTGAAAGTGGGGAAAGGTTTTTGAGTGTCGGTTATGATCTTGGTGACTGGGATAGGGTCTGACTGTTGTTGGCCGCCGTTAGTCCAGTTTACGAAAACTGTCCCGTCCACCCTGCAATTTTGCTGGGCGATGTTTGCGGTCACTTTTAAAAAACCATCCTTGTCTGCCCGGATCACATCTTTTTGCGGCTGAAGGTTCACCCAACTAAGGTTGTTGTTGAAATAGTCAACAGGGATAGAGTCCAACCCTAAATTCTTGACCTTGATTTCTTTGAAGACTTCATTGGGGCCGATCACAAGTGAATCTGGCGTGTACACCAGTCGATTGCGCGGCTCCATTTTCAGGATGGCCGTTTCTTGCTGGTCTTTGCCCACCAAAATATTCCCGATCAAATCTTTGTACCCTTTGGCATTTGCCGTCACTTCTACGCGATCGAGTATGAAACGGTCAAGATCTATGGTTACGACCACAATTCCGTTGGAATCCGCGGTTTCGGTCTGTCCTTGCACGATCACTTTGGCCCCGGGTATGTTCTGGGTCGTGTCTTTTAGATTGACTACCTTAATGCTGAAAGTAGGTTTATAGGTTTCGCATTGGGTCAAGAGAAAAAGGAGCCCCCAAAAAGGCACTAGGTACTGGATGTTCCGGTAGAAAGTTTTCATGGATTAATTTCTTTTTTGTTGGTTAGATAAGCTGTAGGAAAAGGTCATAGAGATATCCATTCCGCCAGTCATGAACACACCGGATTTGACATTGTCGTTTTGCGCCGCAGGCCCCAAAAGCAAGCCTGGGCCAAAGTGGAAATTCAGCGCGCCACGCTCAAAACCTTTGATAATGAACTTCCCGCCCATAAACAGACTGACGTAAGCTAAATCACGAGCTTTGATGTCATTTTCCAGGGCATGGTTGAAAGGCTCTTTCCGCCAGTTCAGGCCGAATGCCCGAACGCAGAGGCCCATGGTAAAAAAGGTCGAACGGAAGTCTTGATTGTAGCTGCTCTGTTGTCGAGTCCATTCGATGTTCAGGCCAATCAACTCGGATTTTCCAGTAGTTTCTATTAGGTAGTTTGGCAGGTTGGAACGAAAGGGAATAAAAACCATAGCGGGCGTGGTGACAATGTCAAGTGTGAGCACGCGCTTAGGTTTTTCTTGAGCCATGCAGGGCAAACTGCAAACGATAAAACCGGTAAGCAGGAGCCATTGGCAGGCTGCTGCCCAGGGCTTTAAAATTGGAATGTGCTTCATAGGTGATTATTTTTTTGTGCTTTAGTTCAAATACACCGCAGGGGCGCAAAGCGTTGATTTTCAAATGCCACGCGCCTCTGCGGTTCGACAAAATTTACCTACTTCTTTTTTGGAGAAACAGTACCGAAATTGTAGCTCACTCCCACAAACCAGCTTTTGCAGAACAGTTCTCGCGTTTGGATATTAATGGCTTCTCCCGGAGCTGCTGGGTCGACCAGATCTCCTTCTGCCAGTCCTTCAGCCAAGCGGTTGGCTTTTCCCACAATTGCTCCGACACTGAGCACCAATCTTTGTTCGCTGCCCAACAACAGAGAAAGCCCTGTAAGGTATTTAAGCCGTATGTCATCTTCCCGTTTGTCAGTGATGATGCCTAGCGAAAAGCCAGTATTTACCCGCTTGCCCCATCGGGAGTAGGCATGGCTGATGACCCCCATGCTTACTGTAAAATCGTCGCTGCGTTCGCGAAGGATTCGGCCTTTGGGCACGATCGTTATTTTGTCAATAACTGGTGGGTTGCCCATTGTGTAAGTGGTGTCAAAACCCGTGGTTGGTGTGGTAGTAAAGCGGTGATCAACCAATCCATGTAGAAAAAGCCCGGCGCTGAAATCAATCTTGAAGCCCCCTCGGTTGAAATACTCATAGGTCAGTATTTCCTTGGCTCCAGCTGATTTCGGCTTGTAATTCTCCAGCGTGAGCGATGTGATGTCATAGTTCTTTATCTGAAAATTCGCATTGCCGACTACATTGTATTGGAGTATGAGCGAATAATAGCGAAGCCCTTCTTCCAAGATTTTTCTGAGTGCTTTTCGCTTATTGGCATCCGGTTCAGTTTCGATCATTTGAACTGCGCTGTTGCGCACGGCCTCAGGGCTGCTGCTGGAAACCTTGAATTGGACAAGCACATTTTTTTGAATGTAATCAACATATTTTTCTAACAGCACAAGTGTGAGGCCAGCACTACTCTCTTTGCCGATTTTGGCCTCGTAAAACTGTTTCATCTCGTTGCGGAACTGCTGTATCACATCGGTCGAAGATTGTGCGGCAGCCGTTATGTCTTTGCTTTGTTCGGATTCCGCTTCCGCAGGTTTTCCTGCGCGCATCAGCGAGATGAATTCCGGGCCGTATTCCTGATTGCGGTTTTCAAAGTTTTTTGACACCACAATGCTGTCTAAATAGGGGTGATAATTCATGATCCGTAGATGTAGCGTTTCATCTACCCTGGGGTGGAATTTTTTTAAGGTTTTTGGCTTACCGTCCCGAAAATAACAAGCCCTTTTGTTTCTGAAATCGTACACGATTTCGGCATCGTCTGGACAAACTGTGAGGTCTTCGCAACACTCCTGCGTATCACATAACTCCTTTTGGTACTCGGCCTCCTGACCGTTATCTGGGATGAAAATATAATCTGGGGTTATGTCTTTCTTAGTCGTGTCTCCTTCTGTCTTAGGCGGTAGAATTACCTTTCCCTTGCTGTCTGTAATGCGTAAGCTGGCAAACTGCGGGATAATTTTGGTCGTGTCGATTTTCAATCGAAGGTTATTGGTCGGGCCATCTTCAAAAACCAGCGTCTCGCCATCCTTGGAGATATCGAACTTTAAACTTCCAAGGTGGATGTTCGTAGCAGCCTCTGTTTCATTTACGACCTTGATTACCTTTTCGCCAGATATGGTTTTTCGGACGGAAGTACCATCTTTTTTCAAAGTGATCTCTATGGACTGATTCGGGGTTTGCGCATACGCAGAAGCGGGTGTTAGGTAAATACAAACGATAGCTGCGCTCCATAAAATGAGGTGTTGAATGTTCATGTCAATGCTTTGTTTAGGTTATACTTTTTGATGGATTTTTATGCCGAGGTTTTGCTCAATGGTTGTTATGCGCATGGCGTATGCCAGCATTGAGGTTCCCCCAACGATGATGCCTAGGGCCTCCCCATTTTCGCGATAAACGATTGCTCCTGAATCACCAGCTTGGGTAGGACATTTCAGTTCCATGTTACCTGGGAGGCAGAGTGAGAAGAAATCCCCGAAGGTTTGCTGGCTATGGTCGTCATAATTTATCGTGACTTCCTCCACAGTGGGCTCGTATATCATGGCGTTTACCGTACCCGATTTCAACCCTTTTATTAAGACTGGCGTGCCGTTATAGCGTTCAGTAACTTCTGCTGAACCAGTAATAGGAAGCAGACTGCTCCTGTCTATTGAATCTGGCGCATTGATTTTGGCAATGGCAACATCAAGCGAAGTATCTCGGAAACCGAACTCAAGCGTGGCAAGCGGTTCAACTTGCCCTTTGCTCAGCGTACCAATGTCTTCTTCATTGAGCAATTGGAATCCCTGCCAGGGGTGGGTGCTGCGCAACACGTGATAGCAGGACAATAGGTAAGGCTGTTTTGAAAAGGCATCCTCGAACAGATACCCAAGCGTACCGTAACGCTTGGGTGTGGTCATATTGAAGATTTGCCCACCAATGCTTCCAGACTGCGCTGTGGCTGGGCCTGATACAATTTTTTCTACTCGAATATGGTGCTCGGTTTCCTGTTCATCCGTCCAAATGAGTTCGTTTTCAAATTGGGCGGCAGACTGCCGATCCTTGAAATAGACCCGGATCACAGGCTTACCATCCGTTGAGAAGGCCCTTACGACTGAACCCACGCCCGGTTTCCCTTTGATGCTGACCTTCAACTGCGCGAGCGCCTGCTTGATAATGTCGCCAGGGCGTTGCTCCAAGCGTTTTTCCAACTCTTCCACTCGGTCTATAAAGGCGTTCTCAAGATTGTTTAATTCCCTTTTTGCGTTTTTATATTCCAAAACCAAGTCAAGTATATCGTGCCAGAATTTGGAGCCGAAACTCAAAAAGACCGACATCCCAAAGAAAAAGAAATAGTTATTTTTGTGCGCCTGCATCCAGTACAGCAGCGAATCAGTCGCTGCATCGGCGGCAGCACCCCAGAATAAGCCAGTAGTGATCAATCCAGCAATCCAGCTGAAAACCAAAATTTTTCGCTCCCGAATTTTCTCTTTTTGGGGATCATCTTCTTTGTCCCGTATATTTCCAAACCAATCGGATGGCAAATACAACTTGAACAAATTGCTGATGCGCTCGCTGATTTGACTCAACACGAAAGCGGATACGGTAAAGGCAATAATTTTATCTTCCATGATAAAGTGGGATGAATGATTTGCTCATGAATATGGAGTTTTTCATTTTGCAACCACCGCTGTTCTTTTCAAATTTACGCCGCAAGACTACATGCCACCCAGTATTCTAATTTACCTAAATCCTTCATTTTCTCTGATAAAAGCCAAAACTGTATGGGTGGAATTAATTTTGTTCTATTATGACAACCAATTGATTAGTCTCGGGTTTGTATTGTTATTTACTCTATCAAAAAACTAATCGAAGACAAGCACTTATTCGAAAAAATTAAAAAATGAAGCTAGCCTCCCTCCTAAAATCCCTCCAACCAAACGAATACAAGGACTTTGAAAAGTTCCTGCAATCGCCGTTCTTCAGAGCAAGTGCACAGTACCTGAAGTTCTTCAAGTTCCTCTGTAAGCACCATCCTTCGTTCGAGTTGGAAAAGGCGGAGGTAGAATCGGCCTATCGGCGTTGTTTTGGGCCAACTGCCTGGAGTGAATCCAAGCTGTATAACCTGCTGTCGGGGATGAGCAAGCAAATTGAACAGTTTCTTGTCGTGCGCTTGGTGTTTACCTCAAATACCAAAAACCAAAACCTGCTTTACAACCAGCTTTTGGTCAAGTCATTGGGCATGCGTAACATGGGCGCTTATTTTCGGGCTGAGGCCCATCGACTCATTGAGCATACGGAGACCCGCAGCTCGAAAGAAATAGAGGACTACTTTGCCATCAGCCAGCTTCATCATCAGGTCTACTTTAACCCCGATACGCCAAAATTTCAAGAACATCCACCGCATCTTCAACTGGCCGCAGCGCAACTGGACCTCTATTATTGCCTGGCAAAACTGCGCTATGCGGCGGAGATGAAGGCCAGGGCGCGTATTCTCAATGTGCAATACCAAATACCATTGCTTGACGCAGTTTTGGCGCGAACTGCAGACCCCGAAATCATCGACTCAAATCCCTTACTGGCGGTTTACCATCATTTGGTATGCCTATATCTTAAGGGCGTGGATGAGTCAAGCTTCAAGGCGTTAATGGAACTTTTTTTCAATAAATTTCCATTGCTTTCCAAACTTGACCAGCGCCTATTACTAAGGCACCTCATCAACTGCGGCATTATGCTCATGGCTAGAGATTGTGCGGTAGAAGCGGATCTTCTCACCCTTTACAAACAGGCAATTGCAGCGGACATGCTCCTGGATGGTCAAAGAATCACACACCTGAGTTTCATCAATATTGCTAATCTAGCCAGTTTATGTCATGAATTTGAATGGGGGAAAGGCTTTATTTCCCAGTTTGCCCCTCATTTAGAGGACAGCAAGCGTCAAGCCGCTATTGATCTGGCAGAAGCAGGGCTTTATTACAATCAAGGAATGCTGGATAAGGCGCAGACTTGCCTGACCCCTGATATCTTCCCCATTGCCTCGTTCGATATTATGGGCAGAGCTTTGTTGATCAAGATCGCTTTCGACCGATTTGTACAGTTTGGCAAAGACTATGAATTTCTAAGTGCTCAGCTCATTGCTTTTGAACGATATATGCAAGCGAAACCACTAACGATAGAGAAGAAGAACGCGCAATTGAACTGGATTAAGTTCGTGCGAAAAATGGCAGCCACCAAATTTGAAAAGGTTCGCATCACCGAGCCTCAAAAGCATGCATTCAGGGAAAAGCTGCAACAATCGCAACCCATTGTTTCAAAAAAATGGCTAATGGAGCGCATTGATGCCTTGTAAATAAAGGTTGGGGAAGGTGCCAGGTTTATTGCTGGCACCTTCCCGACCCTGTCTATGCGCCTATGGTATCTTCAATACCGATATAACCGCTGCTCTCTCCTCCGCACACGGTTTGAAAGTAAAAGGTATAGTGCCCGTTACTGAGTCCGGTAAAGTTGAAAGAAGGGTTTGTCGTATAAAAGAAACCACTCGTGTACCCATCTTCCTGTCGGGTGTACCAGACTTTGTACTGAGTGGCATTGCTGTTGCTCCAAGTATAGGTGAATGAACTGGAGCTCTGCCCCGTTTTTTGCAGATTTGATATGCCCGGGCAGGTACAAATGCTGGAATTAGTGAGAGGGGTAAACCCAAAAATGGAGGGTA
>Ga0105044_10011017_pt1 | contig 12327 bp, 10 predicted proteins | sample MAT01_FD_78092 | JGI IMG/M metagenome (GOLD analysis project Ga0105044, IMG submission 78092) | Freshwater microbial communities from Lake Fryxell liftoff mats and glacier meltwater in Antarctica - MAT-01 | ecosystem: Environmental > Aquatic > Freshwater > Ice > Liftoff microbial mat | place...
CCCCGCCAGCGCCATGAAGATCGGATTGGTGAGGCCGAGCCAGTAACTGGCGAACACCGCCCCCATCGCCGCGCCGCTGCTGCTGCCGGTGATGTCGGGCGAGGCGAGGGGGTTGGCGAACAACGCCTGCAGCGCCGCCCCGGTAATCCCGAGCGTCACGCCATAGCCAAGCGCAAGCAACGTGCGCGGCAGGCGAAGCTCGACCAGCAAGGTCGTCGCCAGCGCCGGATCGATGACCTGCGCAGCCCGCAGCGACCCCAATGGACTAAGCAGGTGCAGCGCGGCAATCAGGATCAGCAGCATTAGCGCGGCGACGAATTTCATCGCATCGCTCGCCCAAGCCGCTCGATCTCGTCGAGCATCAGCGGTCCGCCACAAGTCCACGCGCGGCCATCGGTGGTCACCGTGCGGGGACCAAGTCGGCGGATCACCGGATGGTCGAACCAGCGCATGCCCTGCGACATCTGGCCGCGGCGATAGTCGGACCGCACCAGCACCGCCGGCGGCGCGACCAGCAACGTCTCGAGCTCGGCGCGTCCACCCGGCAGTCGGCGCTGCTTGAGCCCGGCAAGCGCCATCCATTGCGCCCCCGGCGAGCTCGGCGACAGGCTGGTCCCGCCGCCCGACACCCAGATCGCATCGCGCTGGGGGCGCTTGGTGCCGTTCTCCAGCGCCGCCAAGCGCGCCAGCCACGGCTCGGCCCGCCGACCATCGCCGAGCGCCGCCGCCACCCGCCGCATATTGCCCGCCACGTCGGCAATCGATGTCGGATAGGCCAGGTCGATCGTCCTGATCCCCATCCGCCGAGCCAGCAATCCGCTCGACCGCCCGCCGCCGCCCATCGTCAGCACCAGCGTCGGGCGCACCGCGATGATCTGCTCGATCTGCCCGCGATTGGCCGGAAACGCTCGGGCTTGCCGCCACAGCGACGATTCCGCCGGATCCTGCGCCAGGCGGGTGATGCTGGCGATCTCGTGCCGCCGCGCCAGCAGCAGCAGATATTCGTCGGTGCACAGGTTGAGCGAGGCGATTTTGAGCGCGCTAGCGATCGACAGCGAGGCGAAGCCCGGCATAGGCGCTCCTTCCTTCGGTGCGATAGCCGACCACGTCCTGGTAGCGGTCGTCGAACGCATTGGCGATCCGCCCGAATAATTCGACGCCCGGGCGCACCGCATAGGCCACCCGCGCGCCCGCCAGCCAGTAAGGCGACAGGCTGACCCGCTGGAACAGGTCGAAGTCGGTGTCGGCGCGACGTCCGACATAAGCGATCGATGCGCCATAGTTGAATTTGCCGCGGCTCCCGTCGAGCGTCACCGAGCCGCTATGCTTGGGCCGCCGCAGCTCGCGAAGTTGGCCCGCGCCGACCGACGGCTCGCTGGCGTCGAGGTAGGCGTACGTCGCGGCGAGGCGCAGCGCCTTGCCGTGGCTCCAGCTGGCTTCGGTCTCGATCCCCTGGCGGCGACTTTTTCCAGCCGCATTCACCGCCGAGCTCAAAAACGTGTCGGGATCGAAAATCCCGGTGATTTCATCGCTCAAGCGCTGGCGGTGAGCGGTGAGCGAGGCGGCGAGGGGGCCGTGGGCAAAGCGTACCGATCCCTCGAACCCGCGCGAACGCTCGGTCCTAAGCGACGGATTACCAATGAAACTTCCGGGGAAGAATCCGTAGAGATCGAAGAAAGTCGGCTGCGCGATGCCCTCGCCATAAGAAGCGGCGAGGCTGATGCTTTTGCTTGCCTTGAATAGCACCGACGCACGCAATGTGGTGGCGTCCCGAAAGCGGTTGAACGCGTCGCGGCGGACCGCCACGTCAGTAATCACCCGATCGGCCCAACTGGCCTTCCATTCGCCGGTCAGCGACCAGTGCCGCCTTGTCCGCGACTGGTCTGAAAATCCGCCGAACGCGATATCGGCGGTCGAAAAACGCTCATTCTCCACCGTCCCGGCGACGATCAGCGCATGCTCGACCGATCCCGTGGTCAACAGATGATCGACCTCGGCGTCGATCGTCGACCGCCGGCCCTCGCTCTCGTTGACCTCGCTGCCATCGAGCAAGTTGCGGTTGCGCGACGTCAGCAACGACCCCGACAGCTTCGCCTGCCAGGCATCGTCCTGCTCGCCATAAACCATCCCGATCCGCCCCGCGGCCAGCCGATTGCGGGTGCGGTCGAGGGTGTCGGCACGAAGGTAAGTGAACGGGTCGGTCCCGTCATAATCGCTCCGCCCTGCCAGCCAGAAACCCGAGGCGGTCAGCGCCAGTTTGTCCACCGGCGACCACCGCGCCAGCCCGCGCAGCACGTTGCTGGTGAAGCCGTCGCGCTCGTCGATCTTGGCGCCGTCTCCGTCGAAACTATCGATCCCGTCGGCCGATTGGTGCCCATAGGCCAGCGCGATCCCCAGCGCATCACTGCCGACGCTCGCCGATCCCGCCGCTCGGCGAAATCCGAACGAGCCGCCCTCGACCGTCGCACTCGCGCCGGTGCTCGTCGCCGCGTCGCCCCCGACCGAAATCACCCCGCCGATCGCTTCCGACCCCCACAGCGCCGATTGTGGCCCCCGCACCAGTTCGATGCGCGAGGCGATGTCGGCGCCCAGCAATTCGAACCGCGGCTCGTTGCCCGCCGCAGGGTCGTTGGCGCGGATGCCGTCGATGAACAGCAGGCTGTGGTTGGCCTCGGCGCCGCGGATCCGCACCTGGGTGAAGGATCCCGCCGGCCCGCCGGTCGCGACCGAGGTCGACGGAAGCAGCCGCAAGTATGAGGTGATGGCCGGCTCGCCGAGCCGCTCGAGGCGGTCCTGGTCGACGATGCTGGCGCTGGCCGCGCTGTCCGCGACCGGTGCGGGCAGTCGCGATGCGGTGACGATGATCGCGGAATGATTATCTATTGGTGGCGCAACGTCCATGTCGATTCCCTCTCGTGACAGTCGTCACGGAGGAATCCGGCCCCATGGCCGCCCCACGCCCCACCACTGACCCCGGCAGCAGGAACGGACGACGGTTCAGGACAAGTATCTGACTCGCCAGCCCGAAGGCTGGCTTACAGTTGCGGGCACAGCGCCGGATTTGCACCGGCTTCCTTGGGCCCCGAACCCGGTCATGCGGCTAGGATGCGCCAGCCAACCTTGTCAAGCACCCAACCTTGTCAAGCGGGGTGGGCTGGGCTAGGGGGCCGCGACGTTCTTCAGGGCTGGTCGGAAACCAGTCCGCGCTCAAGGAATATCCGATGAAAACCGATACCCATCCCGATTATCACCTGGTCACCGTCAAGATGACCGACGGCACGTCCTACCAGACCCGCACCACCTGGGGCAAAGAGGGCGATACGCTGAGCCTCGAAATCGATCCGACGTCGCACCCGGCGTGGACCGGCGGACGCGGCCATTTGCTCGACACCGGCGGCCAGGTCGCGCGCTTCAACAAGCGTTTCGGCGGGCTTACCCTCGGCAAGAAGTGACCTCCGCAGGTGGTCACCCCGGACTTGATCCGGGGTCCATCTCCAACGTCCGCTCGGCTCCGCGTCTGGAGACCGAGCGCCTCATCCTCCGCGATTTCACCCGCGACGACCTCGATGCGCTGGCGACAACGCTCGGCGATCCCGAGGTTGTTCGTCATTTGACCGGCGAGCCGATCAGCCGCGAGGATTCGCTGCGCCGCCTGTTCGTGGCGGTCGGGCAGTGGCCGGTGACCGGCATGGGGATGTGGGCGGTCGAGCGCAAAAGCGACCGCAAGCTGGTCGGCCACGTCGGCTTCTTCGACATGGAGCGCGACATGCAGCCGAGCCTCGTCGGCCTGCCCGAGATGGGCTGGATCTTCGACACATCGGTGCACGGGCAGGGGATTGCGCGCGAAGCCTGCGAGGCCGCGCTCGACTGGCTCGACGCCACCCACGGCCCGATCGACGTGCCGGCGATCATCAGCGTCGCTAATATTGCGTCGCTCAAGCTGGCCCAGAAATTGGGCTTCGTCCGCGAGCCCGACGGGACCTACATGGGCGAGCAGATTGCGGTCGTCCGCCGCCCCGCGCCGCGCGGCTGATCACCAGCCGCCACCGCCGCCGCCGCCACCGCCACCGCCCGACGATCCCCCGCCGCCCGATCCGCTCGACGATCCCGGCGCGGTCGACGACGAGGACACCGCGCTGCTGAGCGAATCGCCGATCGACCCGACGAACCCGCCGGTGTCGGTCCACGGGCTCGACGATCCCGAATACCAGGCGAAGCCGGCGCTCGATCCTTGCGCCGCCGACGCCGCCGCCAGCATCGCGCTGAAGCGGTCGGCCCAGCGATTCTCCACCTCGAGCGCGATCGCATAAGGCAGGAAGCGCTCGAACAAGTGCAGATTGTCCTCGGGCGCCTGCATCCGGTCGAGCCGGTCGCGCTCGGTAATCGAGAGATATTGCTTGAACCCCGCGATCCGGTCGAGCATCGCGCGGCCGGCCTTGGTCGGGGCGTCGATCCACGCGAACGCGCTCAGCGCCAACGGCAGGCCGATGGCGGCGATCGCGATCGGCACCCAGCGGCCTGCGGCAAGCGCCATCGGGATCGCCGGCAGGCTCCCCGCCACGGCGAGCCCGCCAACCACGATCAGCAGCCCATGGACCCCGCAGCCGATCCATTTCGTCATTGCCGGCAACCCTGTCCACACCAGGATCACCGCCAGCAGGACCATCGGCGACAGCAGGAAATAGGTCGATCCCGCCACCCCCTCGACCCAGATGGTAAGGATTGCGGTCAACGACAGGCCGAGCAGCCACACGCCGACTGCGGCGAATGCCCAGCCGAGGTTCCGGTGGAACAGCACGCCTTCAAAGCGTTTGCCATATGTATCGGACAAACCTTTGGTTACCGATGAGAAAGTTGAATGGTTCTGATTGTCCATCGCGATCGTCTCGCCCGGCCCGACCAGCCCGTCGATCGCCGCTTGTTCGGCCGCGTCGAGCGGCTGCGCGCTCGCGGTGGCAGGGCGCTCGATGCTTCGCTTGGTCGAGGAGAACAAGCCTTTATCATCCTCGACCAGCCGGACTTGCCCCTTGACTGCGGCATCGACCAGCGCCGCGGCAAACCCGCGATTGTCGAAATTCTGCTTTGTCACATAGCGCATTGCTGCCGGGCTCAACCCGTCGGGCGGTGCGAAGATCGGCACGACCGTGCCCGCGCGCGGGTCGCGCCCGGCGCGTCGCCATGCGGTGTAAAGGAAGCCGATCAGCGTCGCCAACGCGCCCAGCGCCACCAGCGGCGGTCCCCAATCGGCGAGCAGCCAGCCGAGCCTGGTGGCCTGCGTCGGTGCATCGACCACCCCGTTGGGAAAGGCGACCGCGACCGATAGTCCCTGGCCCGCTTCCAGCGGCGCGACGGTCTCGGCCAGGATTGTCCCCGGCCGCTCGTCGACAAACCGCGCCGCGCTGCCTTTTTCGCCCTGAAAGCCGGTGTAGAGCGAGCGCTGCCCGAAATTGACGGCGGCGGGCAGGGTGATCCTCGCCGAGGCACGATCGATCGGAAATCGCCAGCCATTACCGGTGACGTTCCAGTAGAGTTCGTCATAGCCAGCGAACCGCCCGAGCATCCGATTGGCCCGGTAATGCACGGTGTAGACATGCTCACCGACCGGCACGATGCGGTCGGCATCGCCGATCTTGATCCTGACCCCATTACTCAGCGTCTCGGTGGCATTGGGCTCGGGCGCTCCGTTGAGCGTCGTATCGAGCAGGGTGAAGCCGACCTTGATCCGCTGCCCGCGCGGTCCGTCGTATCGCGTCGGGAAATCGCGAAAGATGCCGTGCTTGATCGCGACATTGTCGACCTGCACCCGGATCGTCTCGGTGACGTCGAGCGTCCCGTCCTTCGACACCTGGATCGCGCTGTGAAAGTCGCGAATTCGCTCTTCGGCCGCCGCCGCCGTGCTGACGGTGATCGCAAGAACGACGGCGGCAAGCAGCGCCCGCACCAAGCTCACGCCTGCTGGAAGTCGATCTTGGGGGCCGACTGGATCGCCAGATCCTCGTCCTTGTAATATTCCTCCTCGGCAAACCCCAACGGCTTGGCGAACAGCAAGTCCGGGAAGCTCTGGACCCGCGTGTTGAGGTCGCGCGCGGTGGCATTGTAATAACGCCGCGCCGATTGAAGCTCGGTCTCGATGCTGCTGATTTCGGCCTGCAACTGCTGGAAATTCTCGCTCGCGCGAAGCTCGGGATAGGCTTCGGCGACCGCGAACAGGCGCCCGATCAGCCCCGTCATCTGCGCATCGGCGGCAGCGGTCGCGGCGACGCCTTGTGCCCCCGAGGCCGCCCCGCGCGCGGCGGTGATCGCCTCGAAGGTCGCTTTCTCGTGGCTGGCATAGCCCTTGACCGTCTCGACCAGATTGGGAATCAAGTCGGCGCGGCGGCGCAGCTGGACGGTGATTCCGCTGAACCCCTCCTTGACCAGCGCGCGAAGCCGCACCAGCCGATTATAGATCGCCACGCCGAACAGCCCGACGAATACGATGATTCCGATGATGATCAGCAAGGTCGTCATGATGGTCCCCCTAACAGACCGCCAGCATAGCCAAACGGTGCCCCCCTAGAAAGCGGCAATCCCGGTGATCGCCCGGCCGAGGATCAGCGCGTGGACGTCGTGGGTGCCTTCGTAGGTGTTGACCGTCTCGAGGTTGGCGGCGTGGCGCATCACCTGATATTCGGCGCTGATGCCGTTGCCGCCGTGCATGTCGCGGGCGACGCGGGCGATATCGAGCGCTTTGCCGCAATTGTTGCGCTTGAGCAGGCTGATGCTCTCGGGAATCAATTGCCCCGCCTCGAGCCGCCGACCGACGCGTAGCGCCGCCTGCAGCCCGAGCGAGATTTCGGTCACCATATTGGCCAGCTTCAATTGCACCAGCTGGGTCGCGGCGAGCGGCCGGCCGAACTGCTTGCGATCGAGCGTGTAGCCGCGCGCGGCGGCGAAGCAGGCCTCGGCCGCGCCCATCGTTCCCCAGCCGATCCCGTAGCGCGCGCGGTTGAGGCAGCCGAATGGGCCTTTCAGCCCCTCGACGTTGGGCAGCAAGGCATCCTCGCCGACCTCGACCTCGTCCATCACGATCTCGCCGGTGATCGAGGCGCGCAGGCTCAATTTCCCGTCGATCTTGGGCGCGGTGAGCCCCTTCATCCCCTTTTCGAGCACGAAGCCGCGGATCTGGTCGCCATGCGCGTCGGATTTCGCCCAGACCACGAACACGTCGGCGATCGGCGAATTGGTGATCCACATCTTGGCACCCGAAATCGAGTAGCCGGTGGCGGTCTTCTTGGCCCGGGTGCGCATTCCGCCCGGGTCCGATCCGGCGTCGGGCTCGGTCAGCCCGAAGCAGCCGACCAGGTCGCCCTTGGCGAGGCCAGGGAGATACTTCTTGCGCTGCTCCTCGGATCCGTAGGCGAAGATCGGGTACATCACGAGGCTCGACTGGACCGACATCGCCGAGCGATAACCGCTGTCGACCCGCTCGACCGCGCGCGCGATCAATCCATAGGCGACATAGCCCAGGCCGGCGCCGCCATATTCCTCGGGAATGGTCGCGCCGAGCAACCCAAGGCTGCCCATTTCGCGCAAGATCTCGCGGTCGAAATCCTCGTTGAGATAGGCCTGCGTCACCCGCGGCTGGAGCTTTTCCTGGGCATAGGCCTCGGCGGTATCGCGGACCATCCGCTCCTCGTCGGTCAGCTGGTCGTCGATCCCCAGGGCATCTTCCCAATCGAACGGCTGGATGACGGGCTCGCCCACTGATGGTCTCCGCGAAAAAATGAGGTGGAAAATCGCGGGTGCCTTAGCGGGGTCGGGGAGGCGGCGCCAGCCCGCACGCCGAACTCGCCTGCGACCGCCGAACGGGCTAGTATCGCGCCACAATGCGCGCCGATGACCAGCCCCCCTCAACCTTGGCGCCGTCCCTCGCCGCTTTGTTCGTGCGTTTCCTGACGTTCGGGCTGCTCGCCTGGGGCGGGCCGGTGGCGCAAATCGCGATGATCCGCCGCGTCCTGGTCGACGAGCAACGATGGCTGAGCCCGGCGCGATTCAACCGGCTGCTCGCGGTTTACCAGATCCTGCCCGGCCCCGAAGCGCATGAATTGTGCGTCCATCTCGGGATGATGAAACGCGGACGGATCGGCGGGTTCCTCGCCGGGCTCGGATTCATGTTGCCGGGACTGGTGCTGATGCTGGGGCTCGCCTGGCTCTACAGCCGGCTCGACCTCGCCCGACCGCCGTTCGCGGCGCTGTTGCTCGGGGTCCAGGTCGGGGTGATCGCGCTGATCGTGCGCGCCATCCACCGCATCGGCGAGCATGTGCTGGTCGATCGCTGGCTGTGGGCGATCGCCATCGCCAGCGCGGCGGCGACCTTGGTCGGGGTCAGCTTCTGGATCATCCTGCCGGCTGCGGGCGCGGTCTATTGGCTGGTCTCGTCGCGCCGTTTCGCGGTGGCGGCGGCGGTGATCGTCGTGGCTGTTCTGATCGCCGTCCTGACCGATCGGCCCACGATCGTCGCCGCACCGGCAGCAGGCGCGGCGAGCGGCACGGTCGGGCTGGCGCTGCTGTTCGCGGCGGGGCTCAAGGCCGGGCTGCTGACCTTCGGCGGCGCCTACACCGCCATCCCGTTCGTGCGCGACGATGCGGTCGGGCGCGGCTGGGTCAGCGACGGCCAGTTCCTCGACGGGCTCGCCTTGTCGGGAATCATCCCGGCGCCGTTGATCATTTTCGCCACCTTCGTCGGTTTTCTGGCGGGCGGGCTCGCCGGCGCGCTGGCGATTACCGCCGGAGTGTTCCTGCCGGCTTTCGCCTTCACCTTGTTGTTTTTCGACCGGCTCGAGCGGGTGGTCGACGACCAGCGAATCCACCGCCTGCTCGAAGGCGTCGCCGCGGGCGTGATCGGGCTGATTGTCGCCACCGCGATCGACCTCGGCCTGACGGTTGCAGGGGGCGCACCGTCCTTGCCTGTGGCCGTCGCAATTTTCGCAGGCGCGCTGGCGATCCTCTATTTGTGGCGCTCGGCGCTCAACGTCGTTGCGGTAATCGCGCTGTCGGCGCTCGCCGGACTGCTCGCGAGCGCTTTATTCGATGAGCCTCCACGCACCACGGCAAGCCATAGCGTCTCGACGATTGCTGGCGATTCGCTCGCCCAATCGACGGGTGGCGGAGAGAGTGGGATTCGAACCCACGGTGAGCTTGCACCCACGGCGGTTTTCAAGACCGCTGCCTTAAACCACTCGGCCATCTCTCCGATGAACGCTCATTAGCATCATAATGGCGCTGCAAAAGGGGGGCGGCGCCAAGCCGGGGTTCATCTTGCTGCGGTACCAGTGCAATGATCGCGACAAAGGGTGATTCTTCAAGTGATGGTTCAGCGAACAATTAAATTCCATATGATGCTCGCAGTGGTGCTCAGCCAAAGCGCCTCGGCGCAGACCGGTGATCCGCTCGCCCCGCTGCCGCCGCCCGTCACGGTCCATCGCCAGACCCAGCCAGCCCTGCCGCCGACGCCGAGCTACCTGATCCCCGAGGCCAACCGCTTCGATACCTACAAGCAGCGCCTCGCTTACATTGCCCGGGCCGGCGGCGTGCGCGAAGCGACCATCGCCGCGGTGCTCCCCTACCTCACCGTCAACCAGCGCGTGATCCAGCTTGATCGCGGCCAGCCGGGCAACATCGGCAATTCCAACGCCACGCCGCCGTTCGAGCCCTACCGCCGCCGCCACGTCACCCCCGACCTGATCCGCCGCGGCACCGCGCGCTACGTCGCATACTCGCCGCAGCTGACCGCAATCGAAGCCCGCACCGGGGTCGCCGCCTCGGTGCTGATGGCGATCTACGGTCATGAGACCAGCTATGGCGCGGTGACCGGCAGTTTCGACATCATCAACTCGCTCGCGACCTTGGCCTATGAAGGCCGCCGCCGCCCGTTGTTCGAAGGAGAATTCGTCGCCGCGCTGAAGCTGCTCGACCAGGGCATCCCGCGCTCGCGACTGAAGGGCAGCTGGGCGGGCGCCACCGGCTATCCGCAGTTCATGCCGTCCGCTGTCCTTCGCCTGCGCGCCGACGGCGACGGGGACGGCCGCGCCGATATCTGGTCGAACGAGATCGACGCCCTGTCGTCGATCGCCCATTTCCTGCGTGAGGCCGGCTGGAAGGCCAACACTGCGTGGGGAATCCCGGTGCGGATTCAGCCCGGCTTCGACCGTGCCTCGGTCCGCAACCTCACCACCTCGGTCGATTGTCCCCGGGTCCACGCCCGTCACAGCCGCCCGCTGACCATGCGCGAATGGCGCCTGCGCGGGATCGTGCCGATCAGCCGGTCACTCCGCGAGGACGAGATCGCCTACTTCCTTGAACCCGACGGAGTTTACGGCACCGCTTATCTGCTGACCGGCAATTACAAATCGATCCTCAAATATAATTGCTCCAACTTCTACGCTCTGTCGGTCGGCTTGCTCGCCGATCGAATCATCGGGCGCTGACAAGGCAGGCGGCAGGGGATAGAGGTTGGAGCGAGCCCCCCAAGCCGGAGTCGTCCATAACATGATCCGAACTGCCCTGCTGTCGAGCCTGTCCCTCGCGTTGATGTCCAGCGCCGCGCCCGCCAAGGCGCCGCCCTTCGCGACCGGGGCCAAGGTGGCCTTCCTGCTCGACCTCAGTTCGGGCGCCATATTGCTCGACAAAAATGGCGACCAGCGCATTCCGCCGGCGTCGATGGCCAAGATGATGACCACCAATGTCGCGTTCGAGCTGATCGACAAGGGCGAGCTGCAGCTGACCAAGAAATGCCCGGTCCGCACCGAAACCTGGCAGAAATGGCATGGCCCGAAGGCGGGGTCGACGATGTTCCTCGGCGTGGGCGAACAGCCGACGGTCGAAGACCTCCTCCATGGCATCGTCACGCTGTCGGGCAATGACGCGTCGGTGGTGCTGGCCGAATGCATCGCCGGGACCGAGGAAGCGTTCGTCAACGTGATGAACGAAAATGCCAAACGGCTGGGCCTGACCAACAGCCGGTTCGGCAACAGCAATGGCTGGCCCGACGAAGGGCGGACCTATGTCACGGCGCGCGACCTCGCAACGCTGGCGCGGGCCGAGATCGAAGGCCATCCCAAGCTCTACAAGCAATTCTACGGGCAGACGAGCTACACCTGGGGCAAGACGCTCGGCACCGGCGCGGCGATCACCCAATCCAACCGCAACCCCTTACTTGGCAAGGTCGCTGGCGCCGACGGGCTCAAGACCGGCCACACCGAGGAAGCGGGTTATGGCTTTACCGGCTCGGCCGAGCAGAATGGCCGCCGCCTGATCATGGTCGTCGCCGGGATCGACAGCTACGGCAACCGCATCGCGGAATCGGTGCGGCTGATGGAGTGGGGCTTCAACGCGTGGCAGACCAAGCCATTGTTCAAGGCCGGTGCCACCGTTGGCACCGCCCGGGTCCAGCTCGGAAGCGATAATGAAGTGGGCCTGGTCGCCCCGCGCGATCTGGCGGTGACCATCCCGGCGGGGATATTGTCCAAGGTAACCTCGATGAAGGTCCGCTACCAGGGGCCGGTCAAAGCGCCGTTCAAGAAAGGCGACCATATCGCCGATCTGGTCGTCACCACCGCCGATTCGGGCGAGCAGGTCATGCCCCTGGTTGCCGCCGAAGCGGTCGGCGAGGCGGGATTCTTCGGCCGGATCTGGATCGGGCTCCAACAGCTTCTCGGGATGGCCTGAGCCGGGATGACGCGCGGTCGGTTCATCAGCCTTGAAGGCGGGGAGGGGGTCGGCAAATCGACCCAGCTCGAGGCGCTGGCCGAAGCGCTGGGCGGTCGTGGCCTGACCGTGCTGGTCACGCGCGAACCGGGCGGAAGCCCCGGCGCCGAGGCGATCCGCAAGCTGTTGCTCGAAGGCGACGACACCCGCTGGAACCCGCGCGCCGAGGCGTTGCTGTTCGCCGCTGCCCGTTCGGATCATGTCGAAAAGACCATCGAGCCGGCATTGCTGCGCGGCGAGTGGGTGCTTAGCGACCGCTTCCTCGATAGCAGCCTGGCCTATCAGGGCGAGGCCGGCGGGCTGGGGATCGAGGCAGTTCGCGATCTCCATCGCTTCGGGAGCCTCGACTATCTCCCCGATCGCACCCTCGTCCTCCAGCTCGACGAATCCGAAGCCGGAGCGCGCGCGCGCAATCGCGATGGCCACCCCGGCGACCGCATCGGGTCACGCCCGCCGTCCTATCATGCCGCGGTCGATGCGGGTTTCCGCACCATGGCGGAGCGCGAGTCGGCGCGGGTCAAGCTGCTCGACGCGTCTGGACCCGCCGCCACCGTCACCGCGCGGTTGCTCTACGCGCTC
>Ga0105044_10011018_pt1 | contig 12326 bp, 8 predicted proteins | sample MAT01_FD_78092 | JGI IMG/M metagenome (GOLD analysis project Ga0105044, IMG submission 78092) | Freshwater microbial communities from Lake Fryxell liftoff mats and glacier meltwater in Antarctica - MAT-01 | ecosystem: Environmental > Aquatic > Freshwater > Ice > Liftoff microbial mat | place...
ACCAATCACCAATCTACCAATCACCAATCTACCAATCACCAATCTACCAATCACCAATCTACCAATCACCAATCTACCAATCACCAATCTACCAATCACCAATCTACCAATCTACCAATCACCAAATCCCATCTAGCGCTTCGCTTTGGCAACGCATCTTCTGATTTTGAGTTGTTCCAAAACCAGCCCAATCCCTTCACGGATAAAACCGCTATTACCTTCCAGCTCCCGGAGGCCAGCCCGGCCACGCTCACGGTTGTGGATGGAAATGGGAAAGTACTCTGGTCGAAATCAAACAATTGGCCTGCCGGAATGAATACGGTAGACGTTGACTTGACAGGGCTAAGTGCGGCTGGAGTTTTATACTATAAATTGGAAACACCCACAAAAAGTGCGGTACGGAAGATGGTGCGAATTTAGTTGTACGAGCGTTTTTTGACAGGATAAACAGGATTTGAGAGGGGTGTCGGCGAGCTGACCATACCGAGTTAAATATCCTGTTTATCCTGTCAAAAAACTTAACCGATCTTCAGCCGAACTTTCAATAAGATGCCCAGACGCTCGAATTCAGCTTCCCATTCTTTGTTTAAAAACACCCATTGTCCCTTACGAAGGCCTTTGGTGAGTAGATAAAACACGTTTTGGCTGCGCCAAATATTGGGTTTTAGTCCCATTTCTTTAACGATAGTAAGCACGTTGGCGAGCCAGTGTACCCGAGGGAGGGAAGATTCATCCAAACCAATTTTTTCGATTTCGCGAAACACACGCTCCCCGATGGCGAGGTTAAGCGTATCCTCATCCGGGCGCTTGATGTGCCAGCGTTTGATATCGGCAACAATACGCCGGAGGTTGCGCGTGTCTGACACATCGTCCCCTTCAAAAAAATTCAACAGGTCAGCATTCAGTACATACGAGGCGATGTTGCTCCAAGTGGAAGGCAGTGGGAGTTTGGCCTCTTCAATGCCGGCCATGAGTTGGTAATTATCATTAAACACATCGCGAAAAGTAGCCTCCGCGACTATGAGGCTAGAATCTGTGATTGTTTGAATAATTTTGATTTTCTCATCGGCAAAAAGGCTGGTCAGGCTAAACTTGTCCGGGCCAAAATATTCCTGCAACACGCCGATGACCTCGCCCATGTTGGCGGCGCGGAATGCATGGCTGGTACGGGTGTACATTTCTTCAAACTGGGAGCGGAGCATCTCACCACTGATATTGCCAATGATATGCTGCTGACCTAGGTACAACACGGCAAAAGAGAAAGTCTTCTCGGCATGACTGAGTCGGGAACGGATCCGTAGCCTTCCTGCGGCAAACTGGGGAGTGCCTGCTTCGATTTTTTCAAAAAACTCCACAGAGGCCGTGTAATTGAACAAATCGAGCTTATTTGGGTCATCCTCAAAAAGCGAAGCGACCGCAAAGTGCATGGCCACGCGCTCAAGCGTAACGCGGGTGGGCACCACATTTTTTAGAAAACTTTCAGCTCCGTTGGGGAGGACATTGCTGGGGGCAGCAGCCAATCGCCGGGTGAACTCTGGATGCAAATCTTGCCTGGTTACATCGAGCGTGTAGTCCATGGTGCGCAGGGCGTACTGCAAAATTTGATTGGTCTCTATACCCGATATTTCGTCAAAAAACCAACCACAGCTTGTGTACATCAGCACTGCAAAACGTTGGCTTTCGAGCAAGCGAAGCACGACTACCTTTTCTAGATGGCTTAGTTCTCGCCGGGCGTGTTTTTTCAAAAACACCTCCACCGCCGTGTCAGAACGATCCAGCATAATTTCTATGTAGTCGTTGCGGGCGGCCCATGGGTCACGGAGCAGCCTTGCAGATTCTTTTTCAAAGATGGGGGCGAGTTGGTCTCGCAACCAGTCCAGGGTTTCTCGCAACGGCTTCCGCCATCGCTGATGCCAGCCTGGTTTTCCGGAATTGCATCCGCAATCGCTGCGCCATCGTTCAATTCCATGCACACAACTCCAGGAGGAGTTTTCATGGATTTGGACCTCCCAGGTAGGTGGGTGAAGTTCTAAGAATTGGCCATAGTTGGTTAATGTGGCAAGGCCGGTGTCTTCCACATAATTGAGGCAATCGGCGAGGGCCATTTCCCCATAGCGGTGGTGGTGTCCGTAACTTTCTCCATCCGTTGCAATATGCGCCAATTGAGGGGAGTTATCTTCGTCAAAAATCCCCGTAATCCGCTGAGAAAACGCTTTACCGCTGTTCAAAAGCCCATTGAATGCAACCTCTTGCGCTATTTTTCCGTGATAAAAAAAGAGCGCAATGCGCCGCCCACTGGGAAGCAAACACCAATACGGTCGGCGAGTATCCACGGAATCCGCATCCACATTGTGCCAAGGAGACTGGTTATTGGTGTCTGGCGGATTAGCAACTGGTTCACCAGTGTCTGGTGAATGTTTACTGGTAACGGCCATTTTCCTAACCGCCTTGGCTTGACGCGGCGCTAGTATGGTGTACTGGATGCCATGAGAAGCGAGCACTTCCAATGTTTCAGTATTCACCGCCGTTTCAGCCAGCCAAACACCTTCCGGATAACGGCCAAAACGCCGCTCAAAATCATGAATGCCCCAGCTGACCTGAGTTATTTTGTCACGCGCATTGCACAGGGGCATGATGAGGTGGCTATGCACCTGCGCGACCGCCGAGCCGTGGCCACCAAACAGCTCCTGACTGCGCTTATCTGCCCGGAGGAGCATGGAATAAGCGTCGGGATCATTGTCTTCGAGCCACGAAAGCAGTGTGGGGCCGAAGTTCCAAGAAATGCGGTTGTAGTTGTTTCGGATTTTGACAATCCAGCCCTCGCTATCCAATATGCGTGCCGCCGCATTGGGCGCGTAGCACTCATGGTTAATGCGTGTATTCCAATCGTGAAAAGGATGAGCCGTTTCTTGTTGTTCTACCGTTTCAAGCCAGGCATTCTCACGGGGTGGCTGATAAAAATGGCCGTGGATGCAGACGTATTTGTTCGAGCGCGACATAGGGGCGAAGGTAGCAACTTGGGATATGCGATTCCCGACTATTAAGATGAATAATTTTAATGCCCAAATCCAACATTCATGGTTAAATCTCCAACCAATACTTGGTTCTTAATCAGGTTTGGCTATCTTTGTCTTGATTTGACAACATTGTATGCTTTTTGTGTGCTATTTTACCATTGTATGACGATTTATCAGCCGATGTTTTAACGAAAGCTGACCAAGAAACGACTAAAACCTGGCCTGCTCTGCCGGAGGCCTCCGTTCATCCGAACTTACGCTCTTTTGTGTTTTTTGAACTAATCCTAGATTTCTTGGGTAGGCGGATAAAAAGTCCAACGCCTGCCCATTCAGCAAAACTTCTTGCTTTTTCCGAGTAGTGCACTGGTGTCTTGCCAAGAAGCCAAGGTGTCGCCTTTGGGAAGCCTATGGCGGCAAAAAAGGGGTGAGCAACCTTTTGCACACTATTCAAACCATTACAACACTTGTTACATTGTTCAAAATCAATCATTTTTCAAATTCTAAAACCGTACAACCATGTTACACAAAACTTTCTTTTGTAAGAAATGGGGGGGGGGCAGCGATGCTTCTGCTTGCTAAGATTTTCACTATCTTATCTTTATCCCCAACAAATGTTTGGGCTCAGCCGATGGGCTGTTTTGACTGGCGAATTGAAATATGTAGCGAAGTTAAACCCCCAGCGTCTGTTCTTCCTTCTTGCACAAATCCATTCCCTTATAATCCCTGTAATTCGGTCTATTACTATGTGTACCTTTCAAAAGCGGGGAATCCGAATGACGTAATTACGCCCTACCAATTCTACTTTAGTGAGTTCAACTTGAGTGGTTCAGTCATAGTAACCCCAAGCCCGATAACATCTCGGAAAACCTCCAAGCCAAATGAGGGTGTTTCGCTTATGTGTTCGCCGCCAGGGTTGAATGATTCAAATGATCCTACCAGCCCGTTATATGGTGTCGATGAGGCTCAAAAAACTTTTTCTTACAAAGTCATTGACTCCGGTACCCCAACAAGCTGGACTGTTTTTGGAAGACGGCTCCTCTGTGTGTTAGCAATTGATGCTTATCCTGGAGAAATTATTGACATCGGACAACTTAGCGGCAGTGTGAAGTTCTTCAATGGAAATGTTTGTAATTTGATTTTCAGCGGGTGTGACGGAGGGCTGATACCTACTTATCAAGTTGTACCTCCAACTCCTTGTATTGCTACAGGCTTTCAATTACGGCAAGGTACAGCCGCCGCCGCTCCATTGCCTGGATATCCAAACCGCAAAAAAATACCAAACCAACCACAATGGGTGTACCCTATCAAAGAAGACAACCCCCTCAATGGCGTGACGACTTATGACCTCGTGCTGATAAGCAAGCACATCCTTGGAATTGAGCCATTTAATCCTCCAATTCCTCCAGCTACCAGTCCCTCACCCTATAAGATAATCGCTGCTGATGCGAACAGTTCTAACAGTATTACTACTTTTGACATCGTAGAATTAAGAAAACTCATTTTGGGTATTTATGGCCCGCAGCAACTGCCCAACCCGCCCAATCCATGGCCATATCGTTCTTACCGATTTTTCGATAAAACCGTCCAACTTCAAGATATTCCTTTTTCTGGGCCCATGCCGGAATGGGTCCAGGTCAATATTCCCCCATTGGGCACAGTTGCTGCATTCTATGGGGTCAAAATTGGCGATGTGAATAATACGGCCGTTGGAGCAAATTTACTTTCTGCCGATGATCGAACGGCCACCACTACGCCGCTTGGGTTTGTTCCATTTTCTGGAAAAAAAGGAGCTATGTTACGCATCCCCGTTTTTGCCCAAGATGCCCTAGGATGCAACAGTTGGCAATTGGGGATCGGTTACGACCCGCTCCAATGGAAATTGACCGGCGTGGTATGGGCATCTCAAATGGGCGAAATGCCAGAACAAGCTTGGAACGAGCCTTCCCTCGGAAACATTCGCCTGCTCAGCTACAATGCAAAAGGGGATTTGGTATTTTTGCCAAAAGGTACACCCTTATTCTATCTGGAAGGAGAATTGTTGCAAGACGCTTCGGATGTAAGGCTTTGGTTGAATGACGAGATGGAAGGCTTCCCCTCAGAATCCTACGGAAGTAATGGAGACAGGGATATTTTTAATCTCCTAGCTGCTGAGGAGGCGCAAATTGTGGCACTCCCGCCATCAAACCCAAGCTCAGATAAGGACACATGGTCGGCATATATCTATCCTAACCCGGCCGGGAAGTCTTTCCGAGTAAATCTTACCGGGCCTGAGGATGGGACTGGCACCATAAGGTTCTTTAACTCGCTTGGGCAAGTAGCGGCGGAGCAATCAATAAGTCTGATCAAAGGGGAAAATATCATCACATCTGCCAGTCTGCCGGTCATACCTCCAGGTCAATATATTGTAGAAATAGCATCTCCTTGGGGAAAAAAATCGCTTCGTCTCGTGAAAAACTGAGCGTTCTGATGTTCGGAGTTTTTAATGCTATCATTTTTGGGGGAGCGGTGCTCGCTCCCCCAATTTTAACATACCATCCCTTTTGTCATGTTTCGCATATCCATTTTACTACTTGCTCTATGGAGCATCTCAGGCTTCGCCCTAGCCCAAACCCGCTATTATGTGGATGTAAATGCAGGAGGGCAAGGCAACGGTCAAAGTTGGTCGGACGCATTTATTGACCTGCACGACGCACTCGCACTCGCCCTTTTGGGCGACGAAATATGGGTAGCCCAAGGCGAATATTACCCATCTGCTATCGGTGACAGATCGGCACGGTTTCAATTGACCTCGGGCGTAAAACTATACGGTAGTTTTGCTGGCACAGAGATGCTCGTGGAAGAAAGGCAAATAGGCCAACACCCCAGCATACTTAGCGGCGACATTGGCGTAACTGGCGACAGCCTCGACAATTCCTATACCATCCTGCACCTTACCCACCCGGACTTGGGAACCTGGGTGGACGGTTTTACATTCCGTTGCGGACAGGCTGACAGCCCCGTGCTGCCCAATTTTCAGGCTGGCACATCGGGCGCGGCCATTTTTATGGACGGGGCCAACAGCATTGCTTACCCAAACATTCAGCATTGCGTTTTTGAGCACAACACCGCCCGGTCCAACGGAGGCGCCGTTTATGTGGATGGCGGCGGCACAGGGTCGGTAGCGCCCATCTTCAAAAACTGCCGTTTTTACCAAAACAGGAGTTTCCTAGGCAGTGGCGGGGCCGTATATCGGAACGGGGGGAGTTGGCTAGAACGCCCTAAGGATGTCGAGAACTGTGTGTTTATTGAGAACTGTGCTGCGAGATCCGGAGGGGGATTGTACCTGAATGACACTGAGCGGAGTGATACCGCAAACATCGTAGGGTGTCATTTTCAAGGGAATGTGGCAGATATCTGCTCGGATGCTGTTGCTTGGGGATATACGCGGAATACAGGATCGCATTTAAAAATTGTAAAAAGCGAATTCAGGGATCACCATCATAAAGGAACACTTATGATGGATGTGTTTGGGTCAGACCCGCCTAATTCTGAATTTTATGCTGTGGTTGATTCCTGCATTTTTTACAATAACCGCTTATTTCAGGCTTCAACAAGAACAATGATTGGAGGGTTAAGATATTTCAGTGAAAGCAATTGGCAAATTAGCAATACGCTTATTGCCCATAACATGGGAGATATTTTTTTTTGTGATGAGACCAATCGCGGGGGGCCACATATTTTTCGCAACACTGAATTAAGTGACAATTCATTGGGTGTGCTTTTTACGGTAGCATCTGGGGTAATCGGGAAAAACCTGAGTATCCATGATAACAGTACCTTCTTGTTTTTTACTTGGTTAAATGTTATCCCCGGAGTGGAATATTCCTACCCTTTCCATCTTGCCAATTCAGAAGTTTTCAACAATGAACTAAATAGCGGATTTACCGATTACAGGGGAACTGATTCATCCTCCATAGCTTCTTGCACGTTTTCTAACAACCTCCAAACTGGGTATAATTTAGAAAATTCTTCCATGCACATCTTTAACTCTATTTCCTTTAACAACTACTATAGTTCAACGTTTGTAAATTCTATCAAAAGAGTCCCATTTCTATTCGATGGCCTAGATACACTTTATGTGTATAACTCCTCCCTTGATACCCTTCCAATTTCCCCCTTGCACTTTTATGGGCCAGGTTCCTTGTTTTCTACGGACCCGCTCTTCACGGACTATCAAGATGGAAACTTAAAACTCCTCCCCTGCTCCCCCCTCATCAACGTAGGCTCCAACGCCGCCACTGCAGGCATCCTCACCGACATCGCCGGAAACCCCCGTATCCTCGAAGGCACCGTGGACATCGGCGCTTACGAGTCTCCGGCCTTCGCGCTGGCTGCCGAGCCGCAAGTCCAGCCCGCTTGCGTCGGCAGCTCCAACGGCAGCATCAGCATTCAGCCCGAGCACGGCTGCGAGCCTTTGGCGTATAACTGGTCGCCCAATGCGGGCAACGGCCCCGAACTAAATGGCCTGCCCCCCGGAGACTTTATTTTCACCATCACCGACAGCAGCGGCAGACAGTTAAGCGATACGGTGACCGTGGCGGCAGCGCCTTTGCCCGAGCTCGCCCTCGCCCCCACCAACGTGCAGTGCGGCCTTCAGTCTGGAGGCTCGCTCACGGCCTCCGTCACGAGCGGCACGGCACCCTTCCAGTACCAGTGGCTGCCGGGCGCATCGGACACTTCCTCTCTTTCGCAACTACCGCCGGGCGCTTACGCGCTCACGGTCACAGACGCATTCGGCTGCTTAGACTCGGCATCTGCTTTGATCGCACTAATTGGCCAGCTCACGCCCATGATCGGCAGTCAGGCCATCTCCTGCCACGGCGCAGCAGACGGCTGGCTCTCGCTCACCCCGCTCACGGGCGCACCACCCTTTCAGTGGCAGTGGCAGGGCTGGCCTGGAACGGACTCCATTGCCCAGCCGCTCGGCCCTGGCCAGTACTCGGTGACCGTGACGGACGCATTCGGCTGCACGGCATCCAACACCTTCCCCTATACGGTTGAGCCGGACTCGCTCTGGATCGGCACGGGCAGCAATGCACAAACTCAGACCAACCCGCCCAACGGCACGGCAGTGGTGACCACGATCTCTGGCGGAACGTCGCCCTTCGGGTACCTCTGGGAGCCTGGCGGCAGTACAGAACAGGCCATCGTAGGACTGGCTGCAGGCACTTACACCGTGACGGTGACGGATAAGCACGGCTGCGTGGCGGTTAAAGAGGTGGTGGTGGAGCTGATGGTCGGCACAGAGGAGGCTGCTGAGCTTGCGTTTCTGATGTACCCAAACCCGGCAGCGGATTGGGTAAAAATCGTGCTGCCTGCCCGCCAAGGCCTAGCAGGCGGGCCAGACGCCTCGGGAGGCTACTCGGTGGAATTGTCCGATGCCTCGGGACGGGTGGTTTTGCAGCTTCAAACCTGCGAGAATGGCGATTGTACGCTGGGCCTAAGCGGCCTGCCAAGCGGGGCGTACATCCTAATGGTGAAGCAGAACGGGCAGACGGTGTTCAGTAGTAAAGTGATAAAGAGGAGGTAGTGGTATCACGGCCTAAAGCCCTGCAACCACTTTAGGGACACTCTCTTACTATTTCATTTCTTCCGCCAACCGTTCCAAATCGCGAACCAGCAATCGCGAACGGTTGAACGTCAGGAGCTTTTTATAACGCAAATCATTGAGTGTCGTGGTTACCGTTTGGCGACTGGTAGCCGTCAGGTTGGCAATTTCTTGGTGGGTAACAGGTTTTCGGACTACCCATTCATACCCGACCTGTTGACCTTTTGAGCGGACAATATTGACCAAAAACTCGACAATACGGCTGCGGCTGTCTCGAAAAACGAGCGATTCTAAGCGCCTTTCCATTTCCAGTTGTCGCCCCCCAAACATCCTCATAAAGAACAAATTGAGTTCCGAACGGTCGCGCATCAAGCCGCGCAGTTCCTCAAGATTCACCACACAGGTGTTGGTATCTTCGAGCGCCGTGGCAAAATCGCGGCGTAGTTGTTCTCCCAGCAAGGCCAGTTCGCCAAACACCTCGCCGCGTCCTAAAATAGCTTTAGTGATTTCTTTGCCTTCTTCATTCATCACCGATATTTTAATCTGCCCATCGGTGATGAAAAATATGCGGTCGGAAAGATCTTGTGGCACATACACGGCATCTCCTTTTTTAAAGTTGCAATGTTTGTGTTGGGCCATCAAATCCTCGTTGCCCAACTTCGTGGGACAAAGCAGGTGGGTAACATCAATATTCTCTAGGTGCCAGAGCGTCTGCATAATGTAGGGCGAAATTCATTTCGCCTGTGTATGGGTTGATGTTTATAGCGAAATGAATTTCACGCTACACGTTTAGATAATGCATCAATGCGTCATAGCGATCACGCAAAAGTTCACTTCTATCCGTTTCGCCAAAAGTTTCTTTCACTTCATATTCATGGCGTTCTAAAGAAGCAATGACACGGGAAAGGTCGGGGCGATCCAGTTTCATGGTCAGTTCCACACGATCCGAGTTAGAAATAGAAGTGACAAACGTGCTGAGGATATTTACTTTTTCCTCTTCAAAAATACGCGCAATGGTGGAAAGCGCGTAGTCTCGGCGGGGCATTTCCAAGACCAGTACCGCGCCGTGTTCAGTCAACGAAGCGGTATGGGCAAAATAGCGCAACACGTCATTTTGTTGCACCAACCCGAGGTATTTTCCTTCTGCGTCCACCACCGGAATCACCGTGAGACGGTGATCGCCCATAATTTTGATGATCTCGAAAAGATGTTCATTTTCACCCACCTGAAACAGCGGCAAGACCGAAAAATCATGTTCGCTGAGCGGACTGGAGAGTTTGTGATTGAAGATTTCCTCTTCTGAAAGCAGGCCAACCAGCTTGCCTTTGTCCACTACCGGGAGGTGTTTCACATGGTAGTCGTTCAGTGTATGGAATGCTTCGCGACCCGTTTGTTCAACGGTAAGTGCGGGAATGTCATGGGCGATGAGTGTACGAGCAGTCATATATTATACTTGCTAAACGTTATTCATCGAAGCTTGTTCGACTTAGCCGAACTTTGTGCGACCCTGCAAATATGGGTGGAATAAATTGTTCGCAAACAAAATAGTGATGCAAACGAAAAAAAGCGCCAGTCTTCGTCCTCTTTTCTTTCGCCATGTGGCACAGACTTCTCCCGCGCCGCTCGCGCTCGAGATCGAACGTGCTGAAGGTTGTTGGTTGTATGGTCGCAACGGCGAACGGTGGCTTGATCTCATCGCGGGCATCGGCCCCAGCGTGCTGGGACATCGGCATCCGCGCGTGCAAGATGCTGTACAGCAACAACTTGAAGCCTATTGGCACACGCTCGTTTATGGTGAATTCGTGCTTTCTCCTCAGGTATGTTTTGCCCAATTAATTGCCCAAAACCTACCCGGCCTTGACTCGGTTTATTTCACGAACTCTGGAACGGAAGCCGCAGAGGGCGCCATGAAACTCGCCAAACGCGTCACCGGGCGCTCACAATTTATTTCCTGCAAATATGCCTACCACGGCAGCACCCAGGGTGCGGCCAGCCTGATGTGGCCGAAAGATTTTACCGAGGCGTTTCAGCCATTGTTGCCGGGCATTCGGCATATCGGGTTCAACGAAGCATCGGATTTGGAAATCATTGATGAAGAAACCGCAGCAGTGGTGGTCGAAACTGTTCAAGGGGAGGCGGGTGTAATCCTCCCAGACCCTTTGTGGCTATTGGCGCTCCGTCAACGCTGTACTGAGCTTGGCGTTTTGTTGATTTTAGACGAAATTCAGGCTGGAATGGGCCGAACCGGGCATCTTTTTGCATTTGAAAAATATGGTATCGTGCCGGATATTTTACTGCTGGCAAAAGGTTTTGGAGGTGGGATGCCGCTCGGGGCTTTTGTGGCTCGGAGGGAATTGATGCAAACTTTATCGCACGATCCAGTGTTGGGGCATATTACCACTTTTGGAGGCCACCCGGTGTGTGTGGCGGCTGGTCTGGCCACCTTGAAAATTTTACTTGAAGGCGATTTACTCGCGCAAGTGCCTGCCAAAGAAGCACTTTTTAAAAGCTTGTTGGTACATCCCGCCATTCGCGAACTGCGCAGCGCGGGGCTTTGGTTGGCCGTTGACTTGGGCGAAGCAGTAATAGTACAGGCTGTGATTCAACATTGCATCCAACAGGGAGTTATCACGGATTGGTTTTTGTTCAATGACCGCAGCCTGCGCATTGCGCCACCGCTTACCATTTCAGAAGAAGAAATTAGGTTTGCTTGCAGCGTGATTTTGGGTGGCTTAGATTCTTAAAACCTTACATTTGCAGATATTTTTAGTCATGGCAAAAGAGAAGAAAAAAGCGAAGATCGAGATTCTGAACCGCAAGGCGATTTACGAATTCCATTTTGTGAATGAGTTCGATGCTGGGATTATGCTTACCGGTACTGAGGTTAAAAGCATCCGCGATGGCAACGCAAATCTGTCGGATGCATATTGTATTTTTGACCAAGGGGAACTCTGGGTTCGCAACCTCTATGTGGCTGAATATAAATATGGTACGGATGCAAACCACCTTCCCCGCCGCAACCGAAAACTCCTGCTCCGCCGACCCGAGCTTCGAAAACTAGAGCGTGGTATCAAGGAAAAAGGCTCCACCATTGTGCCGTTTAAAATCTTTTTCAGCGAGCGTGGTTTTGCTAAACTGACCATCTGTCTCGCCAAAGGCAAAAAGTCGTTTGATAAACGCGAAAACATCAAAGACCGTGAAAACAAGCGTGAACTTGACCGCGTGAATAAGGAATACAAAGTACGTTGACACCGTTCCTTAGGCGTTAAACGGTAAGTGATATAATCACGGATCGTTTTTTCCCATCACTTACCACTCATCACTTACCACTCCTAAGTAATGGCAACAAAAAAAGTAAACAAGGCTTCCTTCAAATTTGGTGGCGAAACCATCAACCTCAGCAAAAGCAAAACGCAGGCCGCTGTACGTTATACACCCGGCATGAAACGCGCGCCCAAACGTAAAAACGCCGCCGACCAAGAGCATATTCGCGATTTTGAAGTCGTGAAATCCACTCGTGGCATTGACCAAAAACTGGATGCACTGCGGGCAAAACCCGAAGTATCGGTCGGCACACACGTCTGGATTGTAGATGGAGAAGAGGATTCGCCGTTCATCCCGACCGGCTACCTTTATATTGAGTTCAAACCGGGCACAGCGCAGGAAAAACAACAAGAAGTGCTGGACGAATTACACCTTAACATCCGGCAAGTCGTTGGCCC
>Ga0105044_10011022_pt1 | contig 12322 bp, 12 predicted proteins | sample MAT01_FD_78092 | JGI IMG/M metagenome (GOLD analysis project Ga0105044, IMG submission 78092) | Freshwater microbial communities from Lake Fryxell liftoff mats and glacier meltwater in Antarctica - MAT-01 | ecosystem: Environmental > Aquatic > Freshwater > Ice > Liftoff microbial mat | place...
AAGCCCCACCACCACATGCCGCCAATGATCACCAGCAGCGTTGCGATCAGTGCCCCCCGGCTCCACCACGGCAGGTGGGTGCGCACCGCCATCTTCGGCGCGGAAATGCCGAAGTGCGCGCGCAACTTGCGCCACCGATTCTGGGCCGGCACGGCGCAAGCTTTCTACGGCAGGACCGGCGGGCTTTCAAGCCCCGCGGTTTCAGGCAGTCCGAACATCAGGTTCATGTTCTGCACGGCCTGGCCGGCGGCACCCTTGACGAGGTTGTCCTCGACCACCAGTACGGTGACCATGTCGCCGCCACCGGGCCGATGCACCGCGATGCGTGCGACATTCGAGCCGCGCACGCTGCGTGTTTCCGGCATCGAACCCGCGGGCATCACGTCGACGAAGGGCTCGCCGGCGTAGCGTTCTTCGAAGAGCGCCTGCAGGTCCACGTCGGTCTTGGTCAGGCGCGCGTACAGCGTGGAATGGATGCCACGGATGATAGGCAACAGGTGCGGCGTGAAGACGAGGCCCACCGGCGACTTGCTGCGCGTGGCCAGCTCCTGCACCGTTTCCGGATGATGCCGGTGCCCGCTGACGCCATAGGCCTTGAAGTTGTCGGAAGTCTCGGCCAGCAGCAGGCCCAGTTCCGCCTTGCGGCCGGCACCTGACGCGCCGGACTTGCAGTCGGCGATCAGATGCGCAGCGTCGACGACGCCAGCCTCGAGCAGCGGCACGAAGCCCAGCTGCATCGACGTTGGATAACAACCGGGGTTGCCCACGATGCGCGCCTTGCGGATGGCGTCGCGGTAGAACTCGGGCAGGCCGTACACCGACTCCGCGAGGAGGTCAGGGCACGTGTGCGGCATCTTGTACCATTTTTCGAATACGGCCGGATCGCGCAACCGGAAATCGGCGGCGAGGTCGATGATCTTGACGCCGGCGTCCACGAGGCCGCGCGCCTGCGCCATCGCCACGCCATGTGGCGTGGCGAAGAACACGATGTCGCAGCTTTTCAAGTCGGTGGCGTCGGGCGCCGTGAACACGAGGCCGTCGTAATGGCCGCGCAGGCTCGCGAACATGTCCACCACGCGCGTGCCCGCATCGCCGCGCGAGGTGATGGCGCGTACGTCCGCCTGCGGATGCGATGCGAGGATGCGGAGCAGTTCGACGCCGGTGTAACCGGTGCCGCCGACGATGCCGATCTTGAGCATGGTGTGACCTCGTCTGGAGGGAAGGTCGATTCTAACGGAAACGAAAAGGCCGCCATCGAGGCGGCCTTTCCGGGAAGCAGGAAGCGAAGGCTTGGTTTAGCGCTTCGAGAACTGCTTGCGGCGGCGCGCCTTGTGGAGGCCGACCTTCTTTCGTTCCACTTCGCGCGCGTCGCGCGTGACGAGCCCGGCCTTCGACAGCGTGGGCTTCAGTTGCGCATCGTAGTCGATGAGCGCGCGGGTGATGCCGTGGCGTACCGCACCGGCCTGGCCCGACTCGCCGCCACCGTTCACGTTGACCATGATGTCGAACGTGGTGGAGTGGTTGGTGAGCACCAGCGGCTGGCGGACGACCATGCGGCCCGTCTCGCGTGCGAAGAATTCGTCGATGGGCTTGTCGTTGACGACGATCTTGCCGGTGCCCTGCTTGATGAAGACCCGCGCCACCGACGTCTTGCGGCGGCCCGTGCCGTAGTAGTAATTGCCGATCATGGGAATCCGTTCTTAGATTCGTTGTTCGAGGTGCGAAGAGAGGCGGTTACTTGCAGGGCGCGAGCGGCTTCGGCTGCTGCGCCGAATGCGGATGCGCCGGACCGGTGTAGTACTTGAGCTTCTTCAGCATCGCGTAGCCGAGCGGACCCTTCGGCAGCATGCCACGCACCGCCTTCTCGAGCGCACGGCCCGGAAAGCGCGCCTGCATCTTGCTGAAATTGGTCGTGTAGATGCCACCCGGGTAGCCCGAGTGACGATGGTAGAGCTTGCCCTCGGCCTTGTTGCCGGTGACGCGCAGCTTTTCCACGTTGGTGACGACAATGAAGTCGCCCGTGTCCATGTGCGGCGTGTAGATGGGCTTGTGCTTGCCGCGCAGGCGCAACGCGATCTGGCTGGCAAGGCGGCCCAACACCTGGTCGGTGCCGTCGACGACGAACCATTCCCGGGTGATGTCGGTGGGCTTGGCGGAGAAGGTCTTCATGGTGCGGTTCTCAATTGAGGTGCGGCCAAAGGTGGTTTGGCGGCGCGATGTTCGGGAAGCAAAGTCCGCTATCGTACTATTTATGGAGTGCTTTCGTCAACCGAGGCGCCATTGCCGCCGCAGGCGACGCGTCAGCCCGAATCCTGGATAAAAAAAGGCGCGATCCGGAGACCGCGCCTTGAAGATTCCACCATAGGAGGAGAATGGAGGAATTGCGTCTGCGGTGCCGAAGGAGGAGTACGGCGAGGCCGCAGACGGAAGGATGATGGCATATTGCATTGCACAATTCAAACAAAATTGTGCAAAGCAACATGGACAAAACTCGCATTATCTTATGACTTGATGCAAGTGTGAGTGCACACTAACAACGAACCCCGCGACGCATAACGAAAGGCTTCGTCACATGCAGACCCGAATCAAGTGGATCGAAGGCGTCACGTTCGCCGGCGAAACCGGCTCCGGCCATGCCGTCGTCCTCGACGGCGCCCCGGAATACGGCGGTCGCAACCTCGGCATGCGGCCGATGGAGATGCTGCTGACCGGGATGGCCGCCTGCACCGCCTTCGACGTGGTGATGATCCTGAAAAAGGGGCGCGCGCCGCTGGCGGACTGCGTCGTCACTGCCGCCGCCGAGCGCGCATCGGACGACCCCAAGGTATTCACGAGAATCCACCTGGTCTACACGGTGGCAGGACGCGGACTCGACGCGAAGCAGGTGGAACGCGCAGTGACGCTGTCAAAGGAAAAGTACTGCTCGGCCACGATCATGCTGGCCAAAACTGCCGAGGTGACCTATGAGGTCGTCATGGTCGACGGGGATCGGGTGCCGCCGCCGGCACCGTGAAGCCGCGCACGCCGACCTCCACGGTCGCACGGGTCACTCTCCCATCGGTATCGGCGAAGTGAAGCGTCACCGACACGCGATCGCCATTGCCAAGATCGCGTTTGACGCCGACCAGGCGCAGATGGCTGCCGCGGTAGGCCAGCCGTGTCGGGGTGCCCGATGCGACCGGCATCGTGGCCACCACGACTTCGTCCGCGGCGCTTCCGCCGGGCGCCATGCGGACAAGTTCGACGGCGCGCGCGTCAGGGGTCGTGGCCAGCGTCAAGGTGAGCGGCACGTCGCTGGCGATGTCGACATACGCCTGCGCGGCGGCCTGTCCGGCATGCGCGGGCCGCATCCACGCGCTGGTCAGCTTGATGGACGCCATCTGCGCGCTTGCCGGCCACGCCACCGCCAGCATCGCTGCGACCAGCCATCGCGCCACAAGGTGCGGCATGGTGCTTCCCGGGTGTCGCGCGCTCATCAGCTTTCGTTGAGCAGGCGGATCAGGCTCGACGTATCGGCACGACCTTCGCCGCGTCGTTGCAGCTGTGCGTAGAACTGGTCGACGATGGCAGTCACCGGCAATGCGGCGCCGTTGGCGCGGGCCTCCGCGAGGCAGATCGAAAGATCCTTGCGCATCCAGTCGACCGCGAAGCCGAAATCGAATTTGCCGGCGATCATCGTCTTGCCGCGATTCTCCATCTGCCACGACTGCGCGGCGCCTTTCGAGATGACGTCGATCACGCGTTCCGGGTCGAGCCCGGCGCGCATTGCGAAGTTGATGCCCTCGGACAGGCCTTCCACCAGGCCGGCGATACAGATCTGGTTGACCATCTTGGTCAGTTGCCCCGCACCGGCTGGCCCCATCAGCGTGACGGCGCGCGCGTAATGCGCGAGCACCGGTTCGGCACGAGCGAAGCTGGAGGTGTCACCGCCGACCATGATCGTCAGCTTGCCGTTTTCCGCACCCGCCTGGCCGCCTGAAACCGGCGCATCGAGGAACTGCACGCCAGTGGCGGATGCCGCAGAGCTCATCTCGCGCGCCACGGCGGCCGATGCGGTGGTGTGATCAACGAGGATGGCGCCGGCATTCATGCCTGACAACGCGCCCTTGGGACCGGTGATGACGGCGCGCACGTCGTGGTCGTTGCCGACACACATCAGCACGATGCTGGCGTCGCGTGCCGCGGCCTGCGGCGAAGGCGCCTTCGCGCCGCCGTAGGCCGCCACCCACGCGTTCGCCTTCGCCGCCGACCGGTTGTAGACGGTGACGTCGTGCCCGGCACGTGCCAGGTGCCCCGCCATCGGATAGCCCATGACGCCCAGGCCCAGGAATGCCACCTTCATTGTGATCCCTTCATTGAATGATCCTAATACCGGTGTGGATCGCCGCCGCTCATTGCGCGGGCAGCGTGGCGCGCGCGGCCGCGATGGCGGCGCGCACCTGCGCGGGTGCGGTGCCGCCTGGATGATTGCGGCTTTCCACCGAACCTTCAAGCGTCAAGCAGTCGTGCACGTCGTCGCCAATTTCCTTGGCGAACGCGCGCAACTCCGCCACTGAAAGATCGGCGAGGTCGCAGCGCTTAGCTTCTGCGGCGCGGACGGCGCGCGCCACGGCTTCGTGGGCATCGCGAAACGGCAGGCCTCGGCGCACAAGGTAATCCGCAAGATCGGTGGCGGTGGCAAAGCCTTCGCGCGCGGCATCGCGCATGCGCTGCGCATTCACGTGGAGCCCGCTCGCGACCAGGTCCGTCATGATCGCAACGCAATCCGCCAGCGTATCGACGGTATCGAAGAGCGGCTCCTTGTCTTCCTGGTTGTCCTTGTTGTAAGTCAGCGGCTGCGCCTTCATCAGCACCAGCAGTGACATCAGGTGGCCGATCACGCGCCCGGACTTGCCGCGCACCAGCTCCGGCACGTCGGGGTTCTTCTTCTGCGGCATGATCGAGCTGCCGGTGCAGAAGCGATCGGCCAGCTCGACAAAACCGAAGCGCGGGTTGGACCACAGCACCAGCTCTTCGGAAAAGCGCGAGAGATGCACCATGATCAGCGCCGCCGCAGCTTCGAATTCGATCGCGAAATCGCGGTCGGCCACCGCGTCGAGCGAGTTGGAGGCGATGGCATCGAAGCCGAGTGCGCGGGCGACATGCTCGCGGTCGATCGGGAACGATGTTCCCGCCAACGCGGCCGCACCCAGCGGCAAGCGGTTGACGCGCTTCCGGCAGTCGGCAAGGCGCTCGGCGTCGCGCGCGAACATCGATTCGTAGGCCATCAGATGATGGCCGAACGTGACGGGCTGCGCGACTTGCAGGTGCGTATACCCCGGCATGATGGTGGCCGCATGCTGCTCCGCGACGTCGAGCAATGCACGCCGCAGTGACGTCAACTGTACTTGCAGCGCATCGATCGCGCCGCGCAGCCACAGGCGCACATCGGTGGCGATCTGGTCGTTGCGCGAGCGGCCGGTATGCAGCCGCTTGCCGGCATCGCCGATCAACGCAGTCAGGCGCTTTTCGATGTTGAGGTGCACGTCCTCGAGATCACGCGACCACACGAAGCGGCCTTCGTCGATCTCCGCCCGGACCAGCGCCAGGCCGCGTTCAATATCGGCCAGGTCGGCGGCGGTCAGGATCCCGGTGGCGGCCAGCATCCTGGCATGCGCCAGCGAGCCGTCGAGATCAGCGGACGCCAGCCGGCGGTCGAAATCGACGGATGCCGTGAACCGCTTGACGATTGCCGTCACCGGCTCCGAAAAGCGTCCGGACCAGCCGCCGGTGGCGGGCAGCGAAGGGGGCGGCGAGTTGTCGTTGGCGGGCATGGCGATGTGCTTCGGTCGGTCCTTGCGCCGGCAGTGACGCTTGCCGACAATGCGGGCCGGGATGGGAAGTGCCTGCTACAGGTCCGGGCGGTTCAGGGCGTGAATGCCGGGCGTTCCGCCGCGATGCCCCCCGGGCGGGCATGATGCTTGCATACTGCCACCGATATGCGGTCGATTATAAAACACAACACGAAACTGCCGGCGGTGCCCGACCCCCGTAATGTGGGAACGATCCTGCGCACCATCGTGGCCGTCAACGCTGCAGCGGCGCTTTATGCCCTTGCACGCTCCGGCAATGTCGCGGGCGTGCTGGCCGAATGGACGCGGGACACGGCGGTGCTCGAACCCTACCTGTTCCTGGTGCTGGCCGTCTTGTGGATTCTCGGCCCGCAACTGGTCCGGCAGCCCTTCCGGCTGGCGGCAGGCATCATTGCGCTGGTGGTGGTCCTGGTGGGTGTCGGACTCTTTGCACTGCTGCAATATCTCGACCCGCGACCCGAAGCCAACCTCCTCACCTGGCTGGTGTGGGGGCTCGTGGCCACCGGCGGTCTGCTCTTTTACTTCCAGCTCCGCGCGCGCGCGTTGTCGCCCGCCATCTCCGAGGCCCGTTTGCAGGCCCTGCAGGCGCGGATTCGGCCGCACTTCCTGTTCAACAGCATCAACGCCGTGCTGTCGCTGATGCGCAGCGACCCCAGGCGCGCGGAGATCGCGCTGCAGGACCTGGCCGACCTCTTTCGCGTGCTGATGCGCGACAACCGCGATCTCGCGCCGCTGGCCGACGAAGTGGAACTATGCCGCCAGTACCTCGAGCTCGAGCAGTTGCGCCTGGGCGAGCGGTTGCAGGTCGACTGGAACATCAAGAGCATGCCTGGCGATGCGCTGGTGCCGCCCCTGATGCTGCAGCCACTTCTCGAGAATGCGGTCTATCACGGCATCGAGCCGTCGAGCGCCACCGGCGTCGTTTCGATCAACGTGTTCCTGACGCGCGGCGAAGTGCACGCGATCCTGCGCAACCCCTATCGTGCGGAAGGTGGCAGCCACCACTCTGGCAACAAGATGGCTCTGGCCAACATCCGCGAGCGTCTGGCACTCCACTACGATGCCGAGGCCAGTCTCGAGTCCCGCGTCACCAAGGACAGCTACGAAGTGCATATCCGGGTGCCCTATCGGACCGCGGGACCTGATCGCGCCGTGGACGTGCGCGCGCGCGCGCAGTCGATGGGCAATGCGCCGCGCGGGGAATCCGGCAAGGGATCGCTCGAGCGTGGTCTGCTGCCGGCCACCCTGCACCTCGTTGCCCGCGAGGCCGCCCATGGCTGAGCCGATGTTGCGCGTCCTGCTCGTTGACGACGAAGCACCCGCGCGACGCCGGCTGCGCGATCTCCTCGACGATTGCAGCGCGGCGTTGCCGCTGGCGGTGGTCGGCGAAGCCCAGCACGGCCGTGAAGCGCTCGAGCTGTTGCAATCCGCGCCCGCCGACCTGGTCCTGACCGACATCCACATGCCGGACATGGACGGCATCGAATTCGCGCGGCACCTGCTCAAGTTTCCCCATCCGCCCGTGGTGATTTTCACCACGGCTTTCCACGAACATGCGGTGCAGGCTTTCGAAGTGAACGCCATCGACTACCTGATGAAACCGGTGCGCGTGCAGCGGCTGCTGGGGGCGTTGCAGAAGGTGCCGCGACTGAAGCCCGTCAGCGCCGAGAAGCTGTCGCTGCTGGCCTCGTGCGCGCGGCGCTTCCTGTCGGTGACCGAACGCACGCGCGTGGTGCTGGTGCCCATCGACGAGATTGTCTATCTGAAGGCGGAACTGAAGTACATCACGATCCGCACCGTGCAGCGCGAGTACCTGCTGGAAGAGTCGCTGACCAAGCTCGAGACTGAGTTCGCGTCGCGCTTCATCCGCGTGCACCGCAACTGCCTGGTCGCGCGAAGCTTCATCCGCGGCTTCGAGCGCCGCGTCAACGACGACGGCGACTCGCACTGGGAAGTGCTGCTGACGGGCGTCGACGAGACATTACCCGTGTCGCGGCGGCAGCAGTTCATCGTCCGCGACGTCGGACGCGAAACCGCCGCCTGAGCCTCTGTTGGTTCGATGGGCGAGGGTGTAGGCGAGGCTTCAGCCTCGCAGGTTCGGCGCGGCATTGAACCCGCGAGGCTGAAGCCTCGCCTACAGGTCAGGTTCGGCGCGGCATTGAACCCGCGAGGCTGAAGCCACCGATCACCCATCTCCCGTCGATGCGGCACACGTCGCACGTCGACCCGGAGCGGAGCGGTCGTCACGGTAGAATCGCGCCTCGTTCAACGCCGTCAGACACGGGATACCTCTCGCATCATGCGCACGCTGATCTGCGGTTCGCTGGCCTACGACATCATCATGGTGTTTCCCGACCATTTCTCGCGCCACATCCTGCCCGAGCAGGTCAAGGTGCTGTCGGTATCGTTCCAGATCGGCGAAATGCGCCGTGAGTGGGGTGGATGCGCCGGCAACATCGGCTACAACCTGCGCGGCATCGGCGGTCAGCCGGTGGTGATGGCGACGATCGGCGACGACGGCACCGATTACCGCGAACGCCTCGGTGCACTTGGCGTGGGCATCGATGCCGTGCGCCACATCGCTGGTGCGTACACGGCGCAGGCCTTCATCATCACCGACCTGGCCGATAACCAGATCACCGCGTTCCACCCGGGTGCCATGAACTTCTCGCACCAGAACCGTATCGCCGACGTGGCCGACATCGGTCTCGGGATCATCGCGCCCGATGGCAAGGACGGCATGCAGGCCCATGCCGCGCAGTTCGCAGAGGCCGGCATTCCATTCATCTTCGATCCGGGCCAGGGCCTGCCGCTCTTCGGCGGCCCCGAGCTGCTGGCCATGATCGAGCAAGCCCGCTACTTGGCGGTCAACGACTACGAAGGCAGGATGCTGGCCGAGCGCACGGGCCTGCCGCTCGAGGCCATCGCCGAACGGGTGGAGGCGCTGGTGGTGACACTGGGGGCCGAGGGTTCGGTGATCCATGCCAAGGGCCGCACGCATACGATACCGGCCGCGCGGCCAGCCGCGGTGCTTGACCCCACCGGATGCGGCGATGCCTATCGCGCCGGGTTGCTGTTCGGCATCGCGCAGGGCTGGGACTGGGAGCGCACCGGAGGGCTGGCATCAGTGCTTGGCGCGCTCAAGATCGCCTCGCGTGGTGCGCAGAATCATACGGTGGATCGCGCTGCAGTCGATGCGCTGCACTTCGCCACGTTCGGCTCGCGCCTGTGGTGAAACGGCAAATGGAACAAATCTGTTTCGCGCATGTGGCGCGCGTTTGCTCCGCGACGCGATGAAGGCCGCACGCGCGCACAACTCCCGCTTCATCCAGTGCTATCGGTGGACGCGCACATGCGTGCATGTGCTGGAAGGCGTGGCCACGACGGTATTCGTGTTCCCGCTGACCAGCGCCACGACACGCCGCTCGCTCATCAAGCGCTGGAGCGTGCGACTGCTACGCATCCTGGCCGTCGAGTCGCGCGTGGATGGCGTGCTGGTCAGCCAGTCAGGCAACGTACTGCTGGTGGCCAACCATATCTCGTGGCTCGACATCTTCGTTCTCAACGCCGAGCACCCGGTGCGCTTCGTCGCCAAGTCCGAGTTGACGCAATGGCCGGTGCTCGCGCAGATGATCCGCGGCGCCGGCACGGTCTTCATCGAGCGCACCCGGCGGCACGACACGCACCGCGTGAATGCGCAAATGGCCGCAGTGCTGGCCGGCGGCGACGTGGTAGCCATCTTTCCCGAAGGCACCACCACCGACGGCCGCGACCTGCTGCCGTTCAAGAGTTCGCTGCTGCAGCCCATTGTCGAGGCGAAGGGCCATGTGCAGCCGGTCGCGATCAGGTACTGCACGCGCGACGGCACACCGTCGATGGCGACGGCATGGGTCGGCGACACGACTTTTGCGGGGTCATTTTGGAGCATCTGCGGCGCGCGCGCGCTGGTGGTGACGCTGTCAGCGTGTCCGCCGTTGCCGGCGCATGCAACGCATCGCCGCGATCTCGCCCGTGCGGCGGAGGCATCTATCCGGTCGGCTTTGGCTTCACAGGATGGCGCGAAGGCACCTGGAACACCCGGCGATCCTCAAGGCGCAATGCGGTAAGCGCGCCGCCCCACAGGCAGCCCGAGTCGAGCATCTGCACGTTCTGCGCCAGCATCAGGTCGAGCGTGGACCAGTGGCCGCAGAGGACATCGACATGCGCGGTGCGGCGCGTCGGTTGCGCGAACCATGCGCTGAATCCTGCGGGCGTGTGTGCCGGCCCGCGCTTTTCCTCGAACTCCATCGCATCGTCGGCCGTACAGTAACGCAGGCGCGTGCACGCGTTGACGACCACGCGCAGCCGGTCGTAGCCGGTCAAGTCGTCGCGCCACTGGCGCGGATCGTCGCCGTAGAGCACGCCCAGGAATTCATGCGCCTGCGGGCCGGCCAGCATCGCTTCGACTTCGTGCGACAGCATCAATGCCGTCGCGGGCGTCCATGTGGGCAGCAAGCCGGCGTGCACCATCATGTGCTCGCCCTCGACGACGACAAGAGGCCGGTGCTGCAACCAATGCAGAAGTTGGTCGCGGTCCGGGGCGGCGAGGATGGCATCGAGCGTGTCGCCGCGATGCGGGCGCCGATGCCCTGCCGCCACCGTCAGCAGGTGGAAATCGTGATTGCCGAGCACAGCAGTGGCGGCGTCACCCAGTGCCATCACGTCACGCAGTACTTCGAGCGAGGCGGGACCCCGATTGACAAGGTCGCCGACCAGCCACAGGCGATCGGTGTCCACGGAGAAGCCGACCAGCGACAGCAGTTCGCAGAGCTCCGCGTGGCAACCCTGGATGTCGCCGATTGCGTAGTGCGCCATCGTCAGTGTTGTTTCCGGGAGATGAACACGATATGCAGGATCGACATCGCGACCGCGGCGTCGAAGCGAAGTAGAATGATGCTGCATTCTATCCGACCCGCACGAGTGTCCTTTCCCCTGAATCCTGCCCAGCGCGAGGCCGTGCGCCATTGCGCCGGTCCGTTGCTGGTGCTGGCCGGTGCCGGCAGCGGCAAGACACGGGTGATCACCGCGAAGATCGCACACCTGATCGCGCAGGGCGTCGCGCCCGAGCGGATCATCGCCATCACATTTACGAACAAGGCGGCGCGCGAGATGCGCGACCGCGCGCAGGCGCTGCTGGCCGCGGAAGGCAAGGCCGGCCTCGCGCGCAAGGTGATCATCGCCACGTTCCATGCCTTCGGGTTGCGCATCCTGCGCGCCGAAGCCCACGCACTTCGAATGAAGCCGGGCTTTTCCATCTTCGCTCCCCAGGACCTCGAGACCATCGTGGGCGAACTGGTCGCCACGTCCGATCGCGGTCGCGCGCGGGCCGCGCAATGGAAGATCAGCGCGTGGAAGAATGCGCTGGTCACGCCGGCCCAAGCGCTGGAGCAAGCCGGGGAGGAGGAGGACCGCATTGCCGCCAAGGCCTACGCGAACTACGACGAGACGCTGGCCGCGTACCAGGCCGTCGACTTCGACGACCTGATCGTGCGCCCGTTGCGGCTCCTCGAATCTGATGCCGCCGCGGCGTTGCGCTGGCAGGCACGCTGCGAGCATCTACTCGTCGACGAATACCAGGACACCAATCCCGCGCAATACCGGTTGTTGCGGGCGCTCGTCGGGGACGCTACGCCCTTCACTGCCGTGGGCGACGACGACCAGGCCATCTACGGCTGGCGCGGCGCGACGCTCGACAATCTGGCGGCATTGCCGCGCGACTACCCGGAATTGAAGGTGATCAAGCTGGAGCAGAACTATCGCTCCACCGTGCGGGTGTTGCGATGTGCCAATGCGTTGATCGCCAACAACCCGAAGCTTTTCGAGAAGCGGCTGTGGAGCGACCTCGGCACCGGCGAGACGATTCGCGTGGCGCCTGCTGCCGACGATGACGCCGAGGCCGAGCTGGTGATCCACCGCATTTCCGCGATGAAGTTCGAGCGGCGGTTGCGCTTTGCCGATTTCGCGATTCTTTATCGCGGGAATCATCAGGCTCGCGTGTTCGAGACGGCGTTGCGCGCGCAGGGCATTCCCTACGATATCTCGGGTGGGCAGTCGCTCTTCGACAAGTCCGAGATCCGCGACATCGTCGCCTATCTGCGGTTGATCGCCAACGACGACGACGATCCCGCGTTCGTGCGCGCGGTCACCACACCGCGGCGCGGCATCGGCGAGGCGACGCTGTCGCGGTTGTCGCAGATTGCGGGCGCCGGATCGATGAGCCTATTCGCCGCCGCATTCGAGCCTGAGCTCCGCGACATGATTCCGGCGCGTCAACACGATGCGCTGCTCCTGTTCTGCAACCAGATCAACGGACTGCGCGGCCGCGCCGAGCGCGAGCCGGCGGGTCGCCTGCTCGACGAGCTGCTGGCCTTCACGCGCTACGAGGCGTGGCTGGTCGACAACCTCGACAAGCGCGAAGCCGAGGCCAAGTG
>Ga0105044_10011023_pt1 | contig 12322 bp, 11 predicted proteins | sample MAT01_FD_78092 | JGI IMG/M metagenome (GOLD analysis project Ga0105044, IMG submission 78092) | Freshwater microbial communities from Lake Fryxell liftoff mats and glacier meltwater in Antarctica - MAT-01 | ecosystem: Environmental > Aquatic > Freshwater > Ice > Liftoff microbial mat | place...
AAATACGGGAAGCACGTACGCAACTTTGGCTACGGGTTCGAAATCTTCCGGGGAATACGGCGCCTTGCGAAGACGCGGAGTGATAGCCATCATGGCTACCGTACCGAACAGCAACGTGTACCCGTCTGCTGGCGCTTTTGAAACGGCGCCGCCAGCAATGTACCCACCAGCACCAGGCCGGTTCTCAACGATAACTGGCTGCTTCAACGCATCAGACATCCTCTCGGCTAATACGCGGGCCGTGCCGTCCAACACATCCCCAGCGGCGAATGGCACGATGAGCTTAATGGGCCCGTCCGGGAATGTGGCATTTGCTTTCGGTAGCCAGGCAATGCAAAGAATTGAAAGTACGAGGGCGAAGCGGTACATAGCGAGACTCCAGGTAGGTTGATAAACAGATCGAACTAATAACTGACGTAGATATTTTTTTGCCGCGTAAACGACAGCAACTCCTCAATGGATTCTTCCCGTCCAACACCAGACATTTTGTAGCCCCCAAAAGGTGTGCCTAGAAAATGCTGTGCGGAGTGGTTGACCCAGATATAGCCCACCTCAATACGACTGGCAAATCGGTGCGCAGCTGATAAGTTGGTGGTGTAGATCGCGGCGGTCAGACCGACATCGAGCGCGTTGACCTGACTTAGCAGTTCGGCCTCGTCGTCCCATATCAAGACTGACAATACCGGGCCGAAGATTTCCTCCCTTGCAATCACCATATCCATGGAGACACCAGAAAAAACTGTCGGCTCGATAAAGTTGCCAGCTGCCAGGGCCGGGTCATCTGGCCGTCTGCCACCTGTCTCAACCCGTGCGCCCTCACGGATGCCAGAATCAATATGGGCCATGATCTTGGCGTGCTGGTCTTTTGAAATAATGCATCCCATATTGGTGGATGGATCTGTCGGCGAGCCAGGCCGAAATTGCTGCACTTTTTGTACTACTCGGCGCAAAACTTCGTCATGCACAGACCGATGCAAGAACACCCGGGATGTTGACGCACACGACTGACCGCAGAAACCAAAGTTCATGCCTCTGACAATGCCTTCAACGGCTTTGTCAATGTCAGCGTCCGCAAATACGAGCAGCGCATTTTTGCCTCCAAGTTCAAGCAATACATGCTTAAGCCTGTCTGCTGCACCTCGCGCTATCGCCCGTCCAGTATCCACGCTACCAATAAGCGAAATGACGGGCACATCCGGATGGGCGACCAGAGCCTCGCCGCACGCCCTCCCGCCAGACAGCACATTAATGACTCCTGGTGGAACCAGCGGCCCAATTATTTCCATCATTCGATAAGCCGATAGCGGTGCCTGGACAGCTGGCTTCATGATGACAGTATTGCCTGCTGCCAGCGCAGCCCCAAGGCGTGCGCCGATAAACATAAAAGGGTGGTTATAGGCGACGATCCGCGCACATACGCCCCACGGTTCGCGGACAGAAAAGTTAATCGCGCCGTGGCCCATGGGAATGGTATCCCCCTTGATTTCTGTTACCAGACCAGCAAAAAAATCAAGATGAGACGCCGCGTATTCAACGTCATGGGCCATCAGGCTCACCGGACCGCCGGAATTGGCGGCATCAAGCAGTGCCAATTCGCCAGCGTGGGCGCGAAATGCCGCAGCGATGTTGCGTAACAGCCGAGCCCGTTCAAGTGGCCTGGTATCCCGCCATTCGAGGTACGCGAGCTTGGCAGCAGTCACAGCAGCTGCGACATCGCTGGCGTTGGCTTCGGCGCAGAGCCCAAGGCTTTGGTTGGTGGCCGGGTTCAGGGTTTCGCTGTATCCACCAAAGGAGGGCCGCCAGTCGCCGCCGTAGTAGTGGTCCCGATGCACAGGCAACACTGCGGTAATGTCTGGATGGTTTGACAGGTTCATAGCTTGCGCTTTCAATGAAAATTCTTTCCGCCATCCACGCCCAAAACTTGCCCTGTGACAAAGCAGGCAGCGTCTGACAGCAGGAACATGACCGGGCCAATCAGATCGGAGCCGTACATCGGGCGCTCCAGGCATCGGCCAGCCGCATGCTTGCGGAAAAACTCACTGTCAACTGCCTTCTCCAGCGTGTCAGAAACCACGATGCCAGGAGCCACGCAATTGACCCGAATGTTGTACTCGCCAAGTTCACGGGCTAAGCCGCGGGTCAAACCTACCACGCCAGCCTTGGACGCCGTGTAGTGCAGCCGAAGCGTGCCTCCATCAAAGTAGCGACCCGATGAAATATTGACAATGGCGCCCCCTGCTTCCTTCATGTGCGACGCCACAGCTTGGGCGCAGAGGAAGGCCCCTTTGAGGTTGACCGCCATGCAATAGTCCCATTCGTCCACGGTTATCGCATCCCAAGCCTTGAGTGGCAGGGCTGACAGAAGCCCTGCGTTATTTACCAGCCCGTCCACTTTGCCAAATGCATCCAACGCTGCGCGCAGGACTTCTTGGGCAGTAGAAGCCTGTGATATGTCTCCTGCGACGCCTACCGACTTGCCACCCATGCACGCAATCTGCCTCGACACCATGTCCAATTGCTCAGACCTCAAATCGGTCATCACAACCATAGCGCCGGCCCGCGCGAGCGCCAGCGAGTACTCCTTTCCAAGACCCGAAGCTCCGCCAGTCACAATAATTGACTTGCCCCGCAAGCTAAATGGGTTCTGCAATTCGGGTTCAGAGGCGTTCATTGGATCCCGTCAATCTTGAAGAGGAATTTTTGCGTCCGCCACCACCTTGGTCCAGTTGACGCGCTCACTGGCGACAAATCGGCCAAATGCTGGCCCATCGAGCGGCGCGCTGTCGCAGCCCACGTCAATAAGGCGCTGCCGGACTTCTGGCAAGCTCGCAACCTCCAACAGTTCACGGGTCAGTCTTTGCACTATTAAGCCAGGCGTCCCCGAAGGAGCAAGCACTCCAAACCAGCTCATCACCACAGCGGAATTAGCGGATGATTCTCTCAATGTTGGAACTTGCTCAACAAGTTTGTGGCGGGAGGGACCCGTTTGCGCAAGAATTTTCAACTGTCCCGCCTCTGCACGCTTGGCAAAATCCACTGGCCCGGCAATGGCAAGCTCAATCTGATTGCCGATCAAATCAGTGACTGCGGGGGCACCACCACGATAGGGCACATGCACCATTTCCAAACCGTTCTGCATGGCAAAAAGCTCTCCTGCCAAGTGGGCAATGGAACCCACTCCAGGACTCCCATACTTCACACCACCCGGTTTAGCCTTTGCCATGCGAACCAAATCCGCCACATTCACCGCAGCAAAACCTGTACCTGCGGCGATAACCAATGGCGAAGTTGCGATACGGGCGACTGGCGAAAAACTCGTTACCGGATCATATGGAATTTGTTTTTTCATTGCGGCCAGAATGACTACATCTGATGGGGCAAACAACAATGTATAACCGTCCGCCTGCGCTTTGGCAACAATTTCGGCACCCACTGAGGAACCGGCACCGGGCCGGTTGTCGACCAGCACCGGCTGCCTCAGTCGTGTCGACAGATGAACTGCAATTATTCTTGCAACGGTATCTGTGGTTCCGCCAGGTGCAAACGGTACGACGAGCCTTATTGGTTTTTCCGGGTACTCCGCACCCACGGCTTGGCCGTGCAGGAACATTAGCGACACAATGGCCAAAGCGCCCAGCATAAGGGTCTTTAGTTTCATTCTCATTTCCGTACGTTTTTTCATTTGGTCTTCATTTGTTACGTTGAAAAGATATGCGTCATGAAGGGGTGAACGATAAATTGGCAGCGAGGGGATGCTGTGAATGCAACTTAGGCATGATCGCGGCTCCACAAACGATGTCAGTGATACCTGCGGGATCAACCACGACATCTCCGCGCCACGCTACATGGCCATCGGGGCGGACAAGTACTCGACGCCGTTCGTACAAACTCGCTATCTCCGGATCGTCAATGTGAACGACCTCCAGCGTGACCCGGCGTTCGCGAAATGTTTGAACAAGTTCTTCCGCATCCGTGATGACCTCGCCAAAACAGAGTAGGACGAAGCCGTTGCCAAATAGGTCTAAGGTCGACTGGCCATTGGATAGCCATGCGTGTGGCGCGCGAGATCCGGGCCGGGATGTGGGAATGTACTGGTCATATTCGTCCGGTGTTGCTGGCGTTCCGTCAGGAACACAAATTGGCGATTCCTCATAGCGATGGCCAATTTGTAATCCCACTGACTCCCATTCCACACGTGTGGAGTCGCGAAGCAATTTGCCAATCGTCCTGCGAAGACGCTCACCCTCCACTGTTAGATCAAGAACCGCACCGGAATCCACAGCGCCCTTCCACGCCTTAAAGTTTTGCGTGGAAAAAGCAATATTCCTTGCGGCTATCGGCCGGCGTTCGGCTTCGTACGAAGATAGAAGGCAGGGACCAGCCCAGCCTTTGAGTACTCCCTGTAGCTTCCAGCCAAGATCAAGAACTTCTTGCATTCCAGTATTCATGCCCATTCCACCAGTAGGGGACATTGCATGCCCTGAATCCCCAACCAGAAGAGCGCGACCCTTCAGAAAGCTGCGTGCGAGCAGCTCTGATCTTCGCCATGGGACAACAGACAGTACTTCAAACGGGATACGTTGAGGATCACCTTCAATGCCCAGTGCTCGAGCAATCCACTTGTGGGCATCGAAGGTAAGCAAGTCCATCTTGTCTTGTGAACCCAGAACCGTCAAACGCCAAAGTTCGTCACCGTCAATCACAGTGAGATTGCCCCACATTCCTTCTACGCCAATGAACATGTATCTCTCAGCCTCTCCCATGGCGTGCTTGTCGGCAAGTCCAGGTGCACGAAAAAGAATATTAATGGAATAGCTTAAAAGGCGGTCATCAACTTCTATCCCCAACTGACGGCGGACGTTGCTCGACACGCCATCACATCCGAGGAGGTACTTGCCGCGCAGGTTAAGTGAGTTGCCTGTTACCAAATCAGTGACGACCGCCTCGACGCCTTCCGCATCCTGGCCTAACCGTTCAAATCGATGCTTAAACAAGAAGTGGGTTCGATCACTGGACTTGGCCGCATTGAGGAGAATGGGCTGTAACCACATCTGAGGGCACCGTTGTTTCTTCTCCGGCGTCTCAGGTGGAGTCGGTGTTTGACGCATTGAGGGATACTCCTCCCGATCAAGCAGCAGACCATTTAACGAGGTGCAGAACACCATGGAAAGCTTGTAATCAAGAGGGAAGCCACAATTTCGCACCGCCTCGGCGAGTCCCCAGCGGCGGAGCAATTCCATCGTTCGAATTGCTACAAGACCGGTACGAGGATGAGCGACAGTACCATCGCCTTCTTCGACGACGGTGCAATTGATGCCGCGGTTCGCCAACTCAATGGCCATACCTAGACCTACAGGTCCTGCTCCAATGATGACGACTTGTGTTTCTATTGCTTCGGTCATGCGGCACCATTCAAAGAAACTATTGAAAGATTCAATTCCATATAAGGTTTACAGCTTTATAGGGGATCAGATGTTGCTGGACACGCGAAAGTCCTTCCACACATCGTCGTAATCGGGCTGAAGGTGTGGCCCGTTCAATGCCTGTACTGTCGGCCTAAAAACGTGGCGACTTTCAAACATGAACGCCAAGGTGTCGCTCAAGCGATGCGGGGCGAGTTCGCCGACGCTTGCTCGCTCGTAGGTCGTGGCGTCAGGGCCATGAGGGAGCATGCAGTTGTGCAAACTCACTCCACCCGGGACGAATCCGCCCGCCTTTGCGTCATAAACGCCTCGCACCAATCCCATCAGTTCACTCATCACGTTGCGATGAAACCAGGGTGGACGGAAAGTATGTTCAGCAACTAGCCATCTCGGCGGGAAGATAACGAAGTCGCAGTTGGCGACCCCAGGTGTATCTGTCGCCGAGGTCAGCACCGTATAGATTGATGGATCCGGATGATCGAAGCTTACAGTGCCAATAGCCATGAAGTTCGATAGGTCGTACTTGTAAGGAACCAGATTGCCATGCCAAGCCAGGACATCAAGCGGTGAGTGTGACTGCTGCGATTCCCAGAAACATCCTAAAAATTTGTTCACGACTCGGTAGTTTCCGGTCGACTCCTCAAAGGCTGCTACGGGTGCCAAAAAGTCTCGCGCGTTTGCCAGCCCGTTTGAGCCTATAGGACCAAGTTCTGGAAGTCGGAACGGTGAACCATAGTTTTCACAGAGGTATCCGCGAGCGGTGCCATCAGGTAGATCTACTCTCCAACGAAATCCGCGCGGTATGACGGCTATTTCTCCAGGCGCTATAAGTAGCTGGCCAAGCTCAGTGTGAAGCAATAAGCTGCCGTCTTGAGGAACAACCAACATCTCTGCGTCGCTGTTGACCACGTAGCGGTTCCGCATTGAGCAGTTAGCATGGTAGACGTGCGTGGCTACGCCAGTTTGCGAATGCGCATCACCATTACCTGCCACAGTGAATATTCCATCGATGAAATCAGAATCTTCAGATGCACCATTCCATGGATTCCAGCGCAACCGATTAGCAGGTGTCGTAGCACCAGCGAAGGGTCCGGTCAACCACTTGTTGAGAAAGATTTGTTCCGCGCGTTTTTGCATTGCGGAGGGTCGTAGACGATACATCCAGGTGCGTTGATTGAGCGCACGTGGAGCAGTAAATGCTGTGCCTGAAATTAGCTCGGTATATAGGTCATGTGGTGCGCGCTGTGGAGAGTTTTGACCCAAAGGAAGCGCACCGAGGCGCGCTTCGCTTGAAAACTGATTACCAAATCCACTTTGATATTGGAGCTGCTGTGGATTGTGTTTAGTCATGATTCAACCACTTCCCATTGCGGGGTAAAAAATGTTGCGGGTAAGAGAATCTTTGAAGATTGACTTTGCAAAAGCGGCAACATTTTTAAGACATATGTTCGGAAATTCGTATCCTGCATTAATTGAATGCGCCGTTCGGTTCGTTCATTGAGATCCGTATATGCCCAAAGGTGAATCACTTGATTCAGATCGCCGATGTCCGAGTAGTAGTAGCCGACCATCCGCCCGAGAATTCGCCGCTGAATCTGAAGACCTTCACCTTCGTACAGCGCCAAATATTCACGCCATTTACCTGGATGAGTTGTGTAGGTTCGTTGCTCAACAATCATTTTTTCAATCCTCATTGATGCGTCTATGACCTTGCTGGCATGACAAGCGCCCGGCATTCACCAAACCCGATTCGGATATGGCCATGTCGTTCGCAAAAGCCAGTGAGACAAATTTCATCTCCATCTTCAAGAAATCGCCTTTCTTCCCCCGAGGGCAACGCCAGATGTTTACGCCCACCAGCAGTAATTTCAAGCAGGCTACCAAGAGCGTCTTCCGTCGGGCCCGATATCGTTCCAGATCCCAAAATGTCAGCGCTATCAATGGCGCTGCCATTACTGGTGTGGTGCGCGATCATCTGCGCGAATGTCCAATACAGCGATGCGGCGTTTGACCGCGAAAGTTGTACCGATGCCAAGCCTTGTGCCCTCATCCTTACGGAGGAGAGGTGCGCGTCAATTTGAATCTGTAAGGCGCCGCGCCTTTGATCAGCTACATCCCACAAGTGAGGCATAGGCTTCGGGTCTCCCGGCATTCGTGCTTCAGGTTCTACCCGAAACGGAGCCAGGGCTTCCGCCGTGACAATCCACGGAGAGATACTCGTGGCGAAGCTTTTTGCCAAAAACGGGCCAAGTGGTTGATATTCCCATGACTGAATATCTCGAGCTGACCAATCATTGAGCAGGGTGAAGCCGAAAATGTGGTCCCAAGCATTGGCTACAGATACTGGCTGCCCCTTCAAGCTGGAACGGCCGATAACCAAACCAAGTTCCACTTCATGATCAAGGCGGCTAGTGGGACTGAACGCCGGTTCATCCGCGTCTACCTTAATCTGGCCGCGCGGCCGGATCACTGGAACTCCACTTACTTGAATGCTGTTAGAACGGCCGTTATAAGCAATAGGAATATGCTTGTAGTTGGGAAGCAAAGGTTGATCAGGACGAAATAGCCTGCCTGCATTGGTTGCATGATGCACAGATGAGAAAAAATCGGTAAATCCAGCCGTACGAATCGGTAGCAACAAATCAACTCCAGCTATCGGCACAAGCGTCTGTGCAACTTGAGCACGCGCGGCGCTATTACTTTCTGTCAGGATTCGTGACAATTGAGCACGTAGATCCGAGACTGGTTCCGGCCCGATTTCCAATAGGGGATTTAGGTGAGATGCCGCGCAAGCCTTCGCAGCGGTTACCGCCGCACCGTGAAACAGGTCCGATATTGCACTGACGTCGACAAGATGGTCTCCAATCGCCACCCCACAGCGAGGACGGTCCTTTGCGCCGTGCCGCTGAAACACACCAAAAGGCAAATTTTGAATTGGAAAGTCAGTTCCGTGCTCATTGGCGGAAGCTACCCAGCTTCGTAAGGCGGGATCATGAGTTGTATTGATACCCATCACAGCGAATGCCCTCCGTCAATGACGATAGAAGTACCAGTTGCTGTTTTAAAATGCGTGACGCAGGCTAAAACGGACTGCGCGACATCTTCAGGAGTTACAACTCGGCCAAGGGGAGTATTGAGAGCTTTTTTTTCCAGCTCTTGCCGACTGCGCCCCGATACGAATTCCGTGTCGACTGCCGCTGGCGATACACTTAGAAACCGCACTTGTGGACCAAATGCGCGTGCCAGAGACTTTGTTAGAGTATCTATCCCCGCCTTTGCAGCGCAGTAAGCAATATTGCTGCCCAAACCGGTAAAAGCGGAGACGGAGGATATGTTGATCACTACGCCAGTCGCTCCTTTTTGTAGAAGTGGCAACAGCGCGCGAGTAAGTGAGAAAGTGCCGCCCACATTAGCTATCAGCAACTCGTTGAAAACTGCTGGAGTCATGTCTTCAAGATTGTTGTGTGTGATCCGGCGCGTGTATCCGGCCGAGTTGACCAAGATGTCTACACGACCTGTTCTAAGCAAAAGCATTTCAGCGAGCGCATCATGACCACCGCAGTCGGTTAACGAAATTGGTACTGCCATATGTCCATTTCCCGGCATGGTGGAGCAGAGATCTTCAGCTCGATCTCGTCCGGTGTGATACCCAACCACCACAGTTGCACCTTGCTGAGCAACGGCTCGGGCACATGCAGCACCAATACCGCTGCTGCCGCCGGATATCACCGCTACCTTGCCTGTCAAGTCTTGAGTCATAAATGTGAGTTTGCCTAAGTCAGTTGTTGGGACTGTAGAGTCGTAGCATTGATTTGTCGCTCAATTTGTCCACTTATCGGACATGACTTTTGATCCATCTTGCAAAGGTGGTTTAATAAATTCAAAATACTTTTCTTAAAACTTTTCTTTTATTGAACATGTCTTCCACTTCTGAAGCTGGCTCACTTAAACGTGGCGTATTACTACTTAAACTATTAGCCACCGCTGGAGCAAAAGGGCTGCCGCTAAGCGAGATCGCAGCGAAGACTGGCATGCCTCATCCGACCGCGCATCGCGTGCTGGGACAGTTGGGCTCGGAGCGGCTGATCGAACGGCATGCAGAACTTAAGCGCTACCGACTCGGCCCATTGGCCTTCGAATTAGGGGTTGCTGGATCAACCATGTATGACATTCGAGATTTGTGTGACAAAAGCATGGATGGCTTGTCAATCGCTACTGAAGATACAGTCTATTTGGTGGTTCGAAGTGGTTTTGATGCAGTCTGTATGCACAGGAGAGAGGGGTCTTTCCCGATACGTACATTAGTGCTAGAGGTCGGCAGTCGCCGACCCCTGGGTGCAGGTGCCGGTGGATTGGCAATCCTGTCAGCGATTGAGCAACCTGAGCGCATTGACATCATCGACCGGGTAGCGCCGACGCTCAGCGCGTACGGTTTATCAACATCCGACGCGTTGACCGAAGCCTGCGAGCGAGCCCAAAACGAAGGGCTTGCACTCATACAGAACACCATAAATTTTGGCGTCACCGCTGTTGGACAGCCATTTCGTGATGCGATGGGTCAACCAGTCGGCGCATTAAGCGTAGCAGCACTATCGCAACGAATGACGACCAGGCGCATCCAGCACATCGGCAAGCTGTTAAAAGACGCGTGCGCAGAGGTTGAGCAACGCTTGCGTGTGAAGAAGCGAAGCGGCTGGCAGGTGCATCGGCCCGGGAATTGACACTGCCATTTAGGTAATAGCAAACCCTTGCGGTGCTTTATAGCTGCTGGTACGGCAATTAAAGTGACCGTTGTATCTTCGGTATGCCCTGGCGCGCGCTGGCAGGTTTACATGCCGACAATACCGCCCGGCGAGCTACCGAGCATGCACACCTAGTAAAGCTCCTGCGATCAAGTCAAGAAGTGATACGGATATGCATGATGTGGGGGCGTTATTGCCGGGCAATGCCAGCTTTTTCGACGACTTGCCGCCACCGCACTATCTCTGTCTCGACTCTGCGGCGCATCTCGGCAGGGCTGGAGGGGGCGGCATCGCTGCCGAGCGTATCCAGCACCTGCTGCACCTCAGGCTGTTGCAGCACATGAAGAGTGGCGGCGTTAAGCTTTTGCACGGTGGCCTCTGGCGTCCCTGCCGGTGCGGCGAGTCCCAGCCATGAACGCACTTCGAAGCCCGGCAGGGTAGATGCCACCGTGGGTACGCCTGGCACGCGCAGTGAGGGCTGAGCGCTTGAGACACCCAGCGCACGGATACGGCCGGACTTTAGGTGGGGGCCAGCTACAGCCATGGTGTCAACTAAAACATCCACATCGCCCGCTATGACTGCCTGCACGGGCGCGCCGCCGCCGCGATAGGGCACATGCAGCAATTGCACACCGGCGCTTGATCCCAAAAGCTCGCCCACCATGTGCTGGGTCGAACCAACGCCCACCGATGTAAAGGTGACTTTCCCAACCTCCTTCTTTGCCAAAGCAAGGAGTTCGCCCAGTGTCTTGGCCGGGTGTTCAGCTCGCACTGCCACCACGAAGATCAAGGACGACACGGTAGAAATGAAGGAGAAGTCCTTCACCGGATCGTAAGGCTGCGACTTGCTCATCGCGGCCGATGCGGTATGCGCGCCAGTCAGCATCACGAGGTTGTAGCCGTCCGGCTTGGCCTTGGCGACGAAATTGGTGGCAATGGTGCCGCCAGCTCCGCTCTTTATGTCTATGACCACCGGCTGTTTCAACAGTGTTTCCAGCCGCTGGCCTACCAGCCGTGCCACGACGTCCGCATTCCCGCCAGCGCCAAAGCCATGCGTCAGCACGATGGCGCGGTTTGGGTAGTCAATGCTCTGCGCGCTAGCGAAAGGCGCAAATGTCGGAAGCAGGGGTGCCAGCGAAGCTGCCAGCAACTGGCGCCTTGGGATTCGGTTCATGATGGTTGTCTCCTAAAGGGTGGAAATGGCGCGGTTAACCCACAGCGTTCAGATTTCATGCTGATTCACTGTTTGGCTTTAGTTTTTGGATCAGCCTAAGTCAATTTGTTTCTCGGTGAGACGAATAGTTAGTTGAATGCAACCCTCGTTCATCCACCAGGGCACGATGCGGTACGTGCGCATACCGCTCGAATGGAACGGGCAGGTGTCAGCCATAGCACTCGCATGCTCCTGAGAGTCGGCGCGCAATATGAACATCCCATCACCGTTCCAGTATGCGGGATCGTTGTTGTCGCGATATGGGCCTGCTGCAAACGCGATTCCCTTCTGTTCCAGACCTGCGATCCAGGCCAGATGTTCTTTCATCTTCGGCTTGAGGTCTGCCATAGGGTCACCTTCGCGCTTTGTACGGCTGGTAAAGCAAAGATAGAACTGGCGGCGAGCCAGGCGGCTGCGCAACTCCAACTCTGCAGGATCGTCGGTGAGGATATCTTGGGTTGTAGTCATGGCTAATCTTCCTGTAGGCAATGCGACTTATTAACTTTGAAAGCTATGAGGGTGCCCGGCACCTGCTGGCGGACGATCTGGTTGGCCTCATTGATGTCCAGCTGCAGGGTGCCCTTGCGGACAATTGCCTCTGTCACTTTGTGAGGTAAGTGGTTAAGCAGTAACTATAGGGGTCACCGTCGCCTAAGTCTTTCAGTTTGTCCATTAAACGGACACAACTTTGAGCGGTGGCTAAGGGATTGATTTAATGACCGCGGTCAGGATTCCAATCATTTGATCCGTCGTCGGCTAAGCATGGCTGTCAGCGCCGATTGAATTCTGACCGACGGGTCAAGTTTGGGTGGAAATTAACAACCGTCGTGCACTTTTTTCAGTGGACTTACCTGGCAGGTGTCACGCTGACGGCCGTCACGTCAGGCCTCGCGCCAGCGCCAGATCTGCGCCTGGCGGCGGCCGTCTTCTTGCCTGTGGCGGCT
>Ga0105044_10011024_pt1 | contig 12322 bp, 11 predicted proteins | sample MAT01_FD_78092 | JGI IMG/M metagenome (GOLD analysis project Ga0105044, IMG submission 78092) | Freshwater microbial communities from Lake Fryxell liftoff mats and glacier meltwater in Antarctica - MAT-01 | ecosystem: Environmental > Aquatic > Freshwater > Ice > Liftoff microbial mat | place...
GCCGCCGCCGCCGCGGCCGAGCGGGTGCATCTTCGTACCGTCGGGCAACGGTAAGAAACTCATGTTCTCGATGATTCCGAGGATCGGCACCTTCACTTCTTCAAACATACGCACGCCTTTGCGAGCGTCGATCAGGCTCACTTGGGCCGGTTGCGTAACGATCACGGCACCGGTAAGCGGAGCACTTTGCGAAAGCGTGAGTTGGGCATCGCCTGTGCCGGGGGGCATATCGACGATGAGGAAATCGAGTTCGCCCCACTGTGGTTGGAAGAGCAACGAACTCACGGCTTGCGCGACCTTCGGGCCGCGCCAAATTACCGGTTGATTCGGATCGACGAGGAAGCCCATGCTCATCAATTTCAGCCCGAATTTCTGCATCGGGAACGGCGTTTTGGTTTGATCGACGACGCCGAGGCCGAACATCATGGGCACGCTCGGGCCGTAAATGTCGGCGTCCATCAAGCCCACGCGCTGGCCGCACATGTGCAATGCGAGCGCAAGGTTCGCGGCAACGGTCGATTTCCCCACGCCGCCTTTGCCACTGGCCACTGCGATGAGGTATTTTACGCCGGGGAGCGGCGTTTTTTGTCCGGGTGTCATGTGCTGGTTCCCAATTGGCGGAGTGCATCGAGGGTGTAGATGCCGGTGCTGTGGCCGTCGTTCCACTGAATCTGGTAAGCGTACGAACCTACGGCTTTCATGCTCACTGGCGCGGGCGGCCCCGCCGCGACTTCCTTTTCGGAAAGAACGCGGAAGGGGTTGGCGGGTTTGTTGCGCTCGTCGTTGCAAGTGGCGCACGGGCAGGCGTTGCGGAGGGCTCGCCACGCGGCGAACGTACTGGCGCCGTCGCTCCATTCGATCCGCAAACCATCGCCTTCGCGTTTGAGCGATAGTGGTTTGAATTCGTTGGCGGGCATGGGGGCAATGCGAAATGGGAAAGAAAGCCGGCAGCGACTCCGCCGGCGTTTCGGGCTGCCGAATCTATACGGTGGGGGATTCGCCGTCTTGCACTTCGCCGGTGTATTCCTCGTTGGTTTGCAGGTTGCCGGTGAAATCGAGGTAGATTTTATCTTGAATGATCTCTTGGAGAACCACAGCCATTTTATCGTTGGTGGGCATGTTCACCAGCGGGTGGGCGCCGGTGTTGAGTGCGACCATCCGCTTTTGGATCAACGTGGAAAGCTTGAACCGTCCGCCGACTTTGTTTACGATCTCTTCTTCCTTCAGCTCGTCGAGCATGGAAAACCTCGCTGTGTGAATTGTTCCGCAATTATTAATTCTAGTTCTTCCACGGCGGTTGCCAAGTCTGCGTTTAGCACGCGGCGGTCGAATTCCCCGGCCCGCGCCCACTCGGCCCGTGCCGTGGCCAACCTCCGGGCGATCCGTTCCGGGTCTTCGGTACCCCGGATCTCGAGGCGTTCGCGCAATACATCCACCGATTCGACGGTGAGAAAAATCGAGCAGTGATCGTTGGGGTAAAGCGCTCGCACTTGGGCCGCGCCTTGAACGTCGATCACGAGCAACACGCCCTGCCCTTTCCTGCGGTAGTCGTCCACTTCGCTCCGCGGCGTGCCGTAGTAATCCTTGCCGAATACGATGGCGTGTTCGAGCATGGCCCCGGAAGCGATGGTGCGTTGAAACTGTTCGACCGTCCAGAAATGGTAATCCGCTTCGGGCACTTCGCCGGGTCGGGGTGAACGGCTCGTCGCGGTGACGGCCCGGCGCAGTGGCAGTTTCGTTCGTTCGAGCAACCCGGCCACAACCGTGGATTTCCCCACTCCGCTGGGGCCGGAGAGGACGATCAACGGGCCGGTGGGAATAGATGCACTCATGGTCACATTCATTCAAGGATACATCTATTGTATGCCCCCCCACCCCGTCCCGGTGAATCGGGACGACCCTCTCCATGGAGTCTGGCAAATCAGAATGGGATGGCCACTCTTCACCCTCTCCCCGCTGGGGAGAGGGTTCTATTCCACATTCAAAATGAGTTCGCGGATGCGTTCGAGCACAGCCTTCATTTCGACGACGTGCCGGGAGATCGCGATATCTCCCGCCTTGGAACCCAACGTGTTGACTTCGCGGCCCATTTCTTGGGCGATGAATTCCAACCGGCGCCCGGCACTATCGGACGACCCCTTTTCGATCACGATTTCGAGTTGCGCGAGGTGGGCCGATAAGCGCATCACTTCCTCGGCCACATCGGTGCGATCCGCGAAGATGGCGATCTCGCGGATCAGGTGATCGGGTTCGATCGCGATCCCCGCTTCGGCCACGGCTTGCCGGACCCGATCCGCGATTCGTTCCCGGTAATTGGCAATGACTCGGGGTAAACATTCACGGACGTGTTGAAGTTCCGAAGCGATTTGCGAATGCAACACCCGCAGTTCGCCGGCCATCGCCCGGCCTTCGGTTCCGCGTACGGCATCGAGGGACTCCAACGCCTTGGCGAACGCCAGTTCGACGATGGGCCATTCCTCTTCGGGCAACCCGGAGAACGAAGCGGTTTGCGGGGCCACGCCGGGCATGCCCATAACCCCGGCCAACAACCCGGTGAGTTCCTTCCGTTTTGCTACGGTGCGGAGTTGTTCGAGGTAGGAACGGATCAATCCGAGATTGAGTACGGATTCGCCGGCAGTGGAGGTTCGTTGAACGCGGACTTGAACGTGAACGCTTCCCCGGCGGATCGACTTGCGGGCGAGTTTCTCGAACTCGGATTCGAAGAGCGGGTACGGATCGGAACCGCGCACCGTGAGTTTCAAATGGCGGTTGTTCACGGATCGGATTTCGACCGCGACGTTCCCCGTGGGGGTGGGGAGTTGTGCCGAGCCGAAGCCGGTCATGCTGTTCAACATGGCCGTTCGGCCCCCGGTGGTGGATTTACTGGTTATCGGTCATGGCGGGCGGATCCTTCGGGGCCACCGGTTCCGGCTTCATCACTTTGATGTGAATCATAATCACCAGTGCCCACACGGCGGCCATGTACAACGTGATCTTGGTGAAGGTATCCCCTGCTCGGGAACCGAACGGGCTGGAACCCCCGGCCCCGCCGAATGCCCCGGCCAACCCGCCGCCCTTACCCCGTTGGATCAGGATCGTGAGGATCATCACGAGGCTGATGAAGATGAGGGCGCCATTCAGGAAGAAGCCCCAGAAACCGATATTGCTGGCCAATAAGTTCACGTTCAAACCTCGTGCGACGATCCGCTGTCGAAAGAAGAATATACGAATTTACTGCGATAGTGGTAGCGTAATCAGAGCCGGAAGCGTAAGCGACGATAAGGCTTCAATCGTCGCTTACGCTTCCGGCTCTGATCGAACCTATAGACGCTTCCCCGCATTCACGATAGCCAAGAACGTATCCGCTTTCAGGCTCGCCCCGCCGACGAGTGCCCCATCGACATCGGGAAGGTGCAAGAGAGTCGCGGCGTTGTCGGGCTTCACCGAACCGCCGTACTGAATAAGGACATTCTTCGCCGTGTTCTCGCCGAGGAGCGAAGCGATTTTCCCGCGAACGAAAGCGTGCGCTTCTTGGGCTTGTTCGGGCGATGCGACCTTCCCCGTTCCGATGGCCCAAACCGGTTCGTAGGCGATCACCACGTTCTTCATGTGTTCGGGGGTGATGCCGACCAACCCGGCGGTGAGTTGGCGATCCAACACCGTTTCCGTGGTGTTGGCTTCGCGCTCGGCGAGGAGTTCGCCGATGCAGAAGATCACTTTCAACCCGGCGGCGAGTGCCGATTTCAGCTTCTTGTTCAAGAGTTCATCGGTTTCGCCCAAGCCATGACGGCGTTCGCTGTGGCCGAGGATCACCCATTGGCAACCCGCTTCGAGGAGCATCGCCGGGGAAACGGAACCGGTGAATGCCCCTTCTTTTTCGTAATGGCAATCCTGCCCGCCGAGTTGCACCGCGGAGCCTTTCAAGGCTTCTGCCACGGCGGTGAGCCAAGGGAACGGTGGGCACACGCCCACGAGCAGATCGGGGTTGGCCGAAGTGCCTTTCGCCACGGCCGCGGCGAGTTCCTTCGCTTGGGCGAGGGTACTGGTCATCTTCCAGTTGCCGGCGATAAATTTGGGGCGCATTGAGATTCTCATTCAAATGAGTTTATGAAACTGTTCGGGTGTCAGCCCGACCGATTGGGCGATGCTACCCATCGTGTTCGCGTTGACGGGATTATGCCTCGGGATCGTCACGGTTCGAAATCCATCCGACATGACAATATGTTTGCCTTGTCGAATGAATCCCCGGTGTGTTCAAACCTCGACGGCGACGAGTCTCGGGTTGCGGGCCGCGGACATTTCCTGCTGCACTTCCAAGTATTTGCGGATGGCCACCGAGACGTTCTCGATCGCTTCCCGTTCAGTGCATCCTTGGGAAACACAGCTGGGTAAGCCATTCTATATAGCGATTGAGATTTCAATTCTCGCTGGGCTTCCAGAAGCTGCGGTTCACGGCTTCCGCGACACGGCGTAGCGAACTCATCAGGTCGAGGAACTGGTGCGGCAGCAACGCCTGCGGGCCATCCGAGTAGGCCTTCTCGGGGCAGTTGTGAACTTCCACGTGAACACCGTCGGCCCCGGCAGCCACGCTCGCCAAACACATCGCGGGAATCAAATCGGGGCGGCCGGTCGCGTGGCTCGGATCGACGATAATCGGCAGGTGGCTCTGGCCTTTTACGTTCGGTACGGCGCTCAAGTCGAGCATGTTCCGGGTGCTATCCTCGAAGCTGCGCACACCGCGTTCGCACAGCACCACGTTCATGTTCCCTTCCGCGAGGATGTACTCGGCGGACATCAGCATATCCTTCACCGTGGCGCTCATGCCGCGTTTGAGCAGCACCGGGATCTTCGTCTTTCCCAGTTCCTTGAGCAGGTCGAAGTTCTGCATGTTGCGGGCGCCGACTTGATACATGTCGGTGTAGCGGCCGATCAGATCGACCTGCCGGGGATCCATCACTTCCGTGACGACCGGCATTTCGTATTTCTCGCCCACCTCTTTGAGTATCTTCAGGCCGTCTTCGCCCATGCCTTGGAAGGCGTAGGGGCTGGTGCGCGGCTTGAACGCCCCACCGCGGAGGATGTTGGCCCCGCCCGCTTTCACGTACCTGGCCACAGTATCCATTACGTCGTAGGTTTCCACGGCGCACGGCCCTGCAATCATCGCCATGCTCCCGCCGCCGATCCGCACTTTCCCAACGTACACGATGCTGGGTTCCTTGTGGAATTCCTTGCTGGCGAGTTTGAACGGCTTCATCACCGGGATGGCCTGTTCGACCCCCGGAATCTGTAGCAGCATGTCGGCTTGAGGCTTGGTTTCATCGCCGATCACACCGATGACGGTGCGGCTTTCGCCCCGGCTCACATGCGGCGTGAAACCGAGTTCCTTGATGCGCTCGATAATGTGATCGACCTGTTCGAGTGTCGTTTCCGGCCGGATGACGAGAATCATGTGAGAGAACCAATTTCGGATTTCGGATTGAAATTCAACGGGAGCAAATCACGCCCCAACTGTCAGTTTATGATGTGTGAGCGCGATTGGAAATTGCACGGTGAGCCGTGCGATTCCGGAAACGGGATCGTGTTTCTTATAATGCGCAATCGCATCACTCGTCGGTGGTCGCCGAGGTGGGATAGGATCCGAGAATTTGCACGGTTTCGCAAATCTCTTCGAGCGATTTGATCGTCTTCTTCACCTTCGGGTCTTCGTGGTGCCCTTCAAAATCGACGAAGAACACGTATTCCCCCTTCGCTTCGCGGTACGGGAACGATTCGATCCAAGTGAGATTGACTTTGTTCGCCTTGAAGATGCCGAGCACATCGGCGAGCGAGCCGGGCGTGTGCATCACTTGGAAGACGAGGGCGGTCTTGTCCGTGCCGGTGCGGGCGCTATCGTTGAGGGCGATCACGGCGAAGCGGGTTTCGTTCTCCGGGTTGTCTTCGATATTGGCGAAGACGGTTTTCAGCCCGAAACGCACCCCGGCTTGCCGGCTGGCCACCGCGGATGCGGTTTGCGGTTCGCTCTGCACCAAACGCGCGGCATCGGCGGTGCTGGATACCTCGTGCAATTGGGCGTGCGGCAGGTTCTTCGCCAGCCAATTCCGGCATTGCGAAAGCGCTTGAGCCTTGCTGTACACCCGGCGGATATCCGAAGGTTGGCAATTCGCTAAGAGGTGGTGGTGAACCCGCATCCGGATTTCCGAACAGACCTTGATTGTGGGCATCCGCACGAAGCAATCGAGGGTATCGGCAATGCGGCCATCGGTACTGTTTTCGAGGGGCACCACGCCGAAGTTCGCGTGCTTGCGGGCGACTTCCTCGAACACGGCGGCGATGGTGCCGACGCGGGAGTATTCCGCCGATTGCCCGAAGCGTTCGATCGCGGCGATGTGGCTGTAACTGTATTCCGGCCCGAGGAAGGCCACCCGCTGAACCGATTGCAACGCCCGCGATCCACTGATCAATTCGCGGAAGATCGATTTGAGCGTGATCTCCAGCAACGGCCCCTTATTGGCCCGCATGATATTCTGAAGCACTTCTTCTTCTCGGGCGGCCGAGAAGGTTTCCCCGCCGATTTCGGACTTCACTTTGCCGATCTGCGCCGCGACCGCAGCCCGTTTGTTAATGGCGTCCAAGATGGCGAGATCGAACTTATCGATCTGGCTGCGGAGTTGCTTGAGGTTGGCGTTGGTTTCGGAATCTTTGCGAGACATAACGTGGGGCCGTGTGTGTAAGGCGAATTTCGCTAACTCCAAGTTATCTAGGGAGATTCGTAGCGTCAACGAATCAAAACCGTTGAAAACGTGGGAATTCCGGGGTTTCCCCGCGCGAACCGGGGTTGCAACGAATGTGACGACAATCCGGCTAACCCTCATTATCCCAACTGTTTGCGCGTCGAGCGGGATTGAAGATGCCCCTACGATTGGAACTCGTGATTCGATTGAAAATATCGCGGCTCGATTGTGTCCGATTTTTCTACAATCGATTCGCACTCCATGATGAACTACCTCCTGAGATGTAACCGCAAATCCAATTCGGATATCGACTTGCACATTTTTTACAAATCCGCGAATCCGAACCCGGCATCTCCACCTCCAATTTGCGTCAGTGGATTTCCACACTATCACCAAAATCATGAGGAGCTCAACACTATGGCAGAAGAGAAAATCATCGGTATCGACCTCGGTACCACCAACTCGGTTGTCGCGGTCATGGAAGGCGGAGAAGCGAAAGTCATCGCCAACCAAGAAGGCAACCGCACCACCCCATCGGTCGTCGCGTTCACCAAAGACGGCAACCGTCTCGTCGGCGATCCGGCCCGCAGGCAGTCGATTACGAACCCCACCAAAACCGTTTACAGCATCAAGCGGTTCATGGGCCGGCGGCACGAAGAAGTCGAATCGGAAGAAAAGCTCGTTCCCTACAAGCTCGTCGGCGGGCGCACCGACCTCGTGAAGGTTCAAATCGACGATAAAACGTTCACGCCCCCCGAAATCTCGGCGATGATCCTGCGCAAGTTGAAGGAGGCCGCCGAGGCGTACTTGGGCCATACCGTCCGCAAGGCGGTCATCACGGTGCCCGCGTACTTCAACGATGCCCAGCGCCAAGCGACCATCGATGCCGCCGCGATTGCGGGCTTCGACCCCGAATGGGAAATCGAAGATCCGAAGACCGGCAAGAAATCGAAACAGCGGATGCGGATCATCAACGAACCGACCGCGGGTTCGCTCGCCTACGCCTTCGATAAGAAGAAGGATCAGAAGATCGCCGTGTTCGACCTCGGCGGCGGCACCTTCGACGTCTCCGTTCTCGAAGTCGGCGAAGATGGCGTATTTCAGGTGAAATCGACCAACGGCGATACCCACCTCGGCGGCGACGACTTCGATCAAGTGCTGATCGATCACCTCGCCAATGAGTTCAAGAAGGAAAACAACTTCGATCTCCGCAAAGACCCGATGGCGATGCAGCGTTTGAAAGACGAAGCCGAGAAGGTGAAGAAGTACCTCAGCTCGCAAACCTCGGCCGATGTGAACTTGCCCTACATCACCGCGATCGACGGAGTGCCGAAGCACTTGACCATGACGATCAAGCGCAGTGATTACGAAAAGATGGTCGATCACTTGGTCGAACGTTGCAAGAAGCCGGTACTCACCGCTTTGGACGACGCCGGGTTGAAGCCGAGCCAAATCGACGAAATCGTGATGGTCGGTGGCATGACCCGGATGCCCCGTGTGCAGCAACTCGTGAAAGAAATCTTCGGCAAAGAAGGCCACAAAGGCGTGAACCCGGATGAAGTCGTCGCCATCGGCGCCGCGATCCAAGGGGCGCAACTCTTGCTCGGTTCGAAGTCCGAACTTCTGCTCCTCGATGTGACCCCGCTCTCCTTGGGCCTCGAAACCTTGGGCGGCGTGCTCACCCCGATGATTACGAAGAATACGACGATCCCTACCAAGAAGACGCAAGTCTTCACCACCGCCGCAGACGCGCAGCCTTCCGTGGAAGTGCAAGTCTTTCAAGGCGAACGGCCGATGGCCAACGACAACAAAAAGATCGGCAGCTTCCACCTCGAAGGGATCCCGCCCGCACCCCGCGGCGTGCCCCAAGTGGAAGTCACCTTCGACCTCGACGCCAACGGCATCCTCCACGTGAGCGCCAAGGACATCGGCACCGGCAAGGAAAACAAGATCCGCATCGAGCAATCGAGCGGCATCAGCCAAGCCGAGATCGACAAGATGAAGAAGGACGCCGAACTGCACGCCGACGAAGACAAGAACAAACGGGAGTTCGCCGAGGCCCGCAACGACGCGGACAACAAGCTTTTCCAAGTGGAAAAGGTGTTCAAAGAAGCCGGGGATAAGCTGGCGGAAAACGATAAGGAGCCGATTCAAAAAGCGATGGATCGCGTGAGGGAAGCGATGAAAGGTTCCGACCTCGGCGCGTTGAAATCGGCCTTGAGCGACCTCGAAACCGCCTCGGCGGCGATGGCCCAGCACATGCAAAAACAACCCGGCCCGACCGGCCCCGGAGATGCCAACCCCAGCGGTGGCAATAAAGCCGCCGACGATGTGATCGACGCCGAGTACGAAGTGAAGAAGTAAAAGATTTGGCGAGCCGGGTTGCGTCAGCACCCGGAGTGATCCACTCCACCAAGCCGCGGGATTTCCACCCCGCGGCTTACTCGTTGCGCTAAAGAGAACGCCAGTTGCAACTCTTACCCTCTCCCCAACGGGAGAGAGGGTACAAATCCAACCGCCGCTCGCCTAAAGCGACCCTTTCGTCGAAGGAATCCCCGTGGCTCGGGGATCCATTTCCACGGCGGCCCGCAGTGCCCGCGCGGTCGCTTTGAAGATCGTTTCCAGAATGTGGTGCCCGTTCTTGCCGTGATGCAGCACCACGTGCAAGGTCAGCAATCCCGCCGAGGAGACGGCCCGCCAGAACTCTTCGCCCAAAGCCGAAGCGAACGTTCCGAGCATTTCATAGGCCACATCCGCTTTCCAAATCAAAAACGGCCGACCGCTGAGATCGATGGCACTCGTCACGAGGCATTCGTCCATCGGTACGGTCGCATCGCCGTACCTGCGGATGCCTTTCTTATCCCCCAACGATTGCACGAGGGCTTTGCCGAAGCAGATGCCGACGTCTTCCACGGTGTGGTGGGCGTCGATGTGCAGATCCCCTTGGCACTTCAATTTGAGATCGAAGAGCCCGTGCTTGGCGAGGTGCGTGAGCATGTGATCGAAGAAGCCGACGCCGGAGGTGCCGGTGAACGTGCCGGTGCCGTCGAGGTCGAGGGTTAGCTCGATCTGGGTCTCGGCGGTGTTGCGGGTGATAGTCGCGGAGCGTGCCATGATGATTCCTGTATCATTAGACCGACGCGCCAGCGAGGGCTTCCAGCACGACGAATTCCAACTATCGATTGCGACGTTCTGGAACCCCTCGCTGGCGCGTCGGTCTAACGATTTCAAACGATTCGCCGGAGTTCTGCTATCAACTTCTCGATTTCCGGATTCGTCCCGACGCTGATCCGCAACCCGTCGCCGTAGCCTTGGTAATTCATGTGGCGCACGAGGATATTCTTCGCCTTCAACGCTTCGTAGATCGCTTTCACCGGTCGATCGCTCCGGCGGCACCATAGGAAGTTCGCGTGGCTAGGCGTCACGTGGAAACCGAATTCCGTGAGGGCCACGCTCATCCGGCCCCTTGTGGCGATCATTCGGGATCTCACACCGGAATAGTACGCCTGATCCTCGATTGCGGCCGTGGCCGCGGCGAGGCTGAGCGCATCGCAGTTGTACGAATCCTTGACCTTCGCCAGTTCGCGGACGAGCGCCGGTGCGGCGATTGCAAAGCCGAAACGGATGCCCGCGAGGGCGTAGTATTTACTGAAAGTGCGGGTGATGATCACGTTCGGCCGGGTGCTGGCGAACCCGATCCCGTTCCACTCGGCGAATTCGCCGTAGGCTTCGTCCAGCACCAGTGGCCCGGCTTCCGCCAAACGTTCGAGATCGGGCTTTGGTAACATCGTACCGCTGGGTGAATTCGGGTTTGCCAAGAACGTGAGGTGGGCTTTCTTCACAGGCCACGGATCGGGCAAGGACCAATCCTCCGTGAAAGGCACGGTTTCATACATCGCGTTCTGAATCTCGGCCAGCGATTTGTACAGAACGTAACTGGGCGACGGGCTGGCGATGATGCCGCCCTCGGGAACCAAGGCGCGGGTGACGACGGTGAGAATATCGTCCGAACCGTTGCCGATGAGGATCGAATCTGGATCGACCTTCAACGCGCGCCCGGCCGCCTGGCGGAAAGAATCTCCGAGGGGTTGGGGATACTTGCGGAGTTGATCGCCGGTGAGTGCGGCCCGAATCGCCTCGAATACCAAAGGCGATGGGGGATACGGGTTCTCGTTCGTATTCAGCTTGATGATGTCGGGCGCGTTGAGTTGCTCGCCGGGGGTATACCCGGCCATGCGTCGAACGTTGGGGCGGAGGAAATCGAACATGGTGGCCTGCGAAAGCGGGGGGACATCGTCTCCCTGGTTTCATCCGGCAGGGGGACGATGTCCCCCCGCTTTCGAGTGAGCTATTTCTTCAACGGGGCCGAGGCGGGCGAACCGGCTTTCTCAGGCTTCGGTTTCGGCCGTGCGGCGGGGCCGCTATCGGCCGCGCGAGTTTCGATACTCTCTGCGTGACCGGTGAGGCCTTCGCGGTTCGCCAGGAATGCCACGTCTTCGGCCATGTCGCGCATCCCGTTCTTGGTGAAGCGGAGGATGCTCGTGCGGCGACGGAAATCGTTCACACTCAAACCGCTGGCGAAGCGGGCGGTGCCGCCGGTGGGAAGAACGTGGGATGGCCCCGCGGCGTAATCGCCGAGGGCAACCGGGGTGAATGGCCCGAGGAAGATCGCCCCGGCATTATCGATCTGTTCTGAAATCGCGTCGTTATCCCGGGTTTGCAAGTGAAGGTGTTCGGGGGCCAGCGAATTGGCACATGCCACCGCTTCCTGTTTATCCGAGGCGAGAACGATGGCCCCGTAACGTTCGAGGCATTCGCGGGCCATGTCGCCGCGTTCGAGCTTCACCAACCGCTTTTCGAGGGCGGCCAGCACTTCTTCCACCAGCGGTTCGTACCAAGTGACAAGTACCGAAACGCCCGGAGCATGCTCGGCTTGGGCGATCATATCGAGGGCAACGTAATGCGGGTGGGCAGAATCGTCCGCCAAGATCACAATTTCGCTCGGCCCTGCGATGCAATCGATGGCCACTTGACCGAAGACGAATTTCTTGGCGAGAGCCACATACTGGTTGCCGGGGCCAACGATCATATCGACCGGTGGGATGCCTTCCACTCCGTAGGCCAATGCCGCGATCGCTTGGGCGCCGCCCATGCGGTAGACCTCGGTGACGCCGAGTTCATGGCAGGTGGCCAACATATCTTTGTTGTATGCGCCGGTATCTTTGGGTGGTAACGCCACGACGATATCCGTCACTCCCGCGGCGATCGCCGGGCAAACGGTCATCATCAACGTAGAAGGGTACGCAGCGGCTCCGCCTGGGCAGTACACGCCGACGCGCTTCAGGGGGCGGTAACGCAAGTGAAGCTCGTGGGAACCGACGATCCGCAGCTCCGCATCGCGGTGCATGACACCGGATTGGTAAGAATCGATATTGTAGCGCACGCGGCGGATCGCTTCGAGGAACTCGGGGGCCGCCGATTTGTGGGCCGCTTCGATTTCCGCCAACGGCACTCGCAGGGCATCGGCTTTCAGCTTCACTTTGTCGAACTGTTCGGTGAATTTCAGCAAGGCTTCCACGCCTTTATCACGA
>Ga0105044_10011026_pt1 | contig 12320 bp, 12 predicted proteins | sample MAT01_FD_78092 | JGI IMG/M metagenome (GOLD analysis project Ga0105044, IMG submission 78092) | Freshwater microbial communities from Lake Fryxell liftoff mats and glacier meltwater in Antarctica - MAT-01 | ecosystem: Environmental > Aquatic > Freshwater > Ice > Liftoff microbial mat | place...
AACGTGTTCGGTATCGGGCGTTGATGCAGAGGGATTGGGTTTTTCCGGTCGAAGATGCAGAGTTTCCCAATTCCCAATGTCATCCCCGCACCAAAAATCACGCTCCGCGGGTTGGTGTTCCTCGGGATGACGCGAGATGTAAATTTCGCTACGACCTTTGAGAGACGCCGGCCGTGGATCGTAAATGGAGCTGCACTTCGAGGCCGCGGGGCGGGCGGTTGCGGGCGGTGACGGTGCCGCCCCAGGATTCGATGCACGTTTTAACGATGGCCAGCCCGAGCCCCGTGCCGCCGGTGGCGCGCGTGCGCGACGGGTCCACGCGGAAGAAGGCGTCGAAGATGCGCGGGAGATCGGCCTCGGGAACGCCGGGCCCGCAGTCGGCGACGGTGATGACGGCCTCCTCGCCGCGGCGTTCTGCCCGGAGCGTGATCGGCCCGGCGGCGGCGGCGTGCTGGAGGGCGTTGCGCAGCAGGTTCGCGAGCGCCCGGGTGAGGAGTTCGGGATTCGCAGAAACGAAAAGGTCATCCGGCAGACTGAGCCGCAAGTCGGCGGCCTCGGTCGTCTCGCGGCGCACGGCTTCAGCGGCGGCCGCGGCCACGCTCACGGCCTCCAGCGGCGTGGCCGAAGCGCCCAGCTCGGCTTTGGAAAAGGACAGCAGCTCACCGACCAGCGCGGCCATCTGCGCGGCCTTTTCCGACGCCGATTTCACAAACGGCGCCTGCGTGGGCGTGGCGTGCTGTTCGAGGATGCCGAGCGCCATTTGCAACCGCACGAGCGGCGAACACAGCTCGTGGGCGATGTCGCCGAGGAAGCGCTTCTGCCCGGTCACGAGCCCGTCGAGCCGCGCGGCCATTTGGTCGATGGACTCCGCGAGCCCGCCGAGTTCATCGCGCCGCCGGAGGTTCACCCGCACGTCGAACCGGCCGTCGGCGATTTGCCGCGTGGCCTGCATCATCCGGCCGATGGTGCGGGTGATGCCGCGGATCAGCGGCAGCCAGAAAAGCAGCGAGAAAACGAAGATGCCCGCCGCGAGCGCGAGCCACGGTGTGGGATTGAAAATGAGCCCGCCGGCACTCAGCGAATCCGAGCGCGCGACGAGCACCACGCGGAGCGGATCACCCGCCAGAATATTGTCCAGCCGGGCGCTCGCGAGCAGCCAGTACTGCGTGGGTCCGCTCGTGCGCATGAGCGCGCGGAGCGGCGGGCGCCGCCCACGGCGGCGCGGTTCGGAGGGGCGCGGCGTGCCGGTGGCGGAGAGCGCGCCCGGAAACTCCGGCCGCTCGATGATGCGCGTGCGCACTTCCTCGGGCGTGTTGGCGGTGTCGCCGACGAGCGGATTACCGTCGTCATCGAACAGCGCGAAACGCACCCGGTGCGCGGCGCTGTAGCGCTTGAGCACGGCGCTCCACTCGTCGGGCGAGGTGCTTTCCAGTTCGCCCACGATGAGGTCGCGCATCGCCTCCATCCGTTCGCGCGCACCGGTGAAAAGAAACCAGTCGAGGTTGAAGTTGAACTGCGCATGGAAAAGCAGCGCGCAGACCGCGCCGACGATGACGAGGTTGAGAAAAAACCAGCCGAGGATTTTTCCATAAAGCGGCAGGTGGATCCGCGGCGGCGGGCGCTCAGACATCGTCGGGATTGATGAGCATGTAGCCGACGGCGCGGATGGTGCGGATGAAATGCGGGTCCTTCGGATCGTCGCCGAGCTTCTTGCGGAGCGACCAGATGTGGACGTCGATCGAGCGGTCGAGCCCGTCGTAGTTTCGATCGGCGAGCGTCTCGATGAGTTGCTCCCGCGTCTTCACCCGGCCGCGCGCGCGGGCCAGCGAGGCAAGCAACTCGAACTCCAGCGCGGTCAGCGTGAGCGGATCCTCGCCGAGCAGCGCGACCCGGGAATTCGGATTGATGCGGAGCGGCCCGACGATGATCTCCGCCTCCACGCGATCCTCGCCCGGCGCCGCAGGCCGCGCGGTGCGGCGCGTGACGGCGCGGAGGCGGGCGAGCAGTTCGCGGCTGGAAAAGGTCTTCGGCAGATAGTCGTCCGCACCCATCTCCAGACCGACGATGCGATCCGTTTCCTCCCCACGCGACGTGAGCATGAGGATGGGCACGGCGGATCTTCCGCGCACCCTTTTCAGCACCTCGAAGCCGTCCATGCCCGGCATGTTCACGTCGAGGATGACGGCGCAGAATTTCTCCGCCAGCGCGCGGTCCGCGCCCGCCGGGCCGTCGTGCTCGGCGAGGACTTCGTAGCCGAGCGGATCAAGGTAAGCCTTGATGAGCGCGCAGAGTTCGCGGTCGTCGTCGATGACGAGCACGCGCATCGCGGCGGCGGGGCGCGGGCTGGAAGTGGGCGAGGGCGGAGGCATGGAGCGGGGAGCTGGGAGAGTAGAGCCACTTCGCTTTAGAGCATGTCTTGAAACTAAGAAAGCGTGTCATCCTGAGCGGAGTTCCCGGCGGGCGCAGGCGGGCGGGAACGGAGTCGGAGGACCCCGGCGGTCCGATCAGGCGCTCGACCGTTCGGACCGCCGGGGTCCTTCGACTGTGCTGCGCCCGCCTTTCCGCCTCCGCTCCGCTCAGGATGACACCCGTTGGGATGGTTGCTCACATTCGTACCCGGCATCCCTGTTTTCACGAGCCTCTCGGGGGGCAAAAACCCACCACGGGACTTAACCGACTCTTAACAATTCTCCTCCCCCGACCCAATGCGCCCTTAACAAACGCGCTGTTCATTGTCCCGAAACCCGCCGTCCACCCGACGGCTCCGCTTTCTCCGAACGGCCGACCTAGCCAACGACAACAACAGCCACCGCAGTCCATACCAAACCATGAATACGAAACCGACCCTCCTCCTCACAGCCTTCGCGCTGGCCGCCTCCACCTTCCTCGCGACCGCGCAGGATCCCGCCGCTCCCGCCCCCGCCGCCCCCGCCGCTCCCGCCCCCGCCAACCCTCCCGGTGATCGCCAGCGGAGTCGCGACGGCGGCGACTTCATGCAGCGCATGAATGAGCGCATGAAAACCTCGCTCAAAGTGACCGACGAAGAATGGACCGTGCTCCAGCCGCTCATCGAGAAAGTGCAAACCGCCCAGCGCGACGCCATGCGCGGCGCCTTTGGCGGTTTCGGCGGCGGGCGCGGGCGCGGCGGCGACACCAACAGCGGCGGCACCCCGCCCGCAGACACGCGCCCCGGAGTCGCCGAAAGCACGGCCCTGCGCACCGCGCTCGAAAGCGACGGCACTTCCGCCGACGACCTGAAGGCGAAACTCGCCGCCGTCCGCGAGGTGCGGAAAAAAGGCGCCGCCGAGCTGGCGACCGCCCGCGAGAATCTGAAGAAGGTCGTGACCGTGCGGCAGGAAGCCGTGCTCGTCTCGATGGGCATGCTCGACTAAATCCCGCCCGCGCGTGACCGAGAGCCCCCTCGTTTCCGAATCCGAACCGCGCCAGGATCTCCTTGCGTCCATGGTGGAGCGCCAGCAGCTCTCCGCCATGGACGCCGAGGTGCTGGCCGGCAGTGCCGTGGCCACGGACTCGGAAGAGGCGGTGCTCCAGTGGCTCGCCGGCGAATACGGCCTCGGCTACACGGCGCTCGAAAAAATCGAGCCGGACCGGGCGCTGCTCGCGCGCTTTCCCGCGCGCGTTTTGCTCAAAGAGGCGCTGCTCCCGCTGCGCGAAACCGACGGTGTGATCGAGGTCGCGGTCAGCCGGCTCTTTGCCTCGCCGGGGCTCGACAGCCTGCGCGCGATCACGAATCTCAAACTCGCGCCGATCCTCGCCCCGAGCGAGGCGCTGCAGCGCGAGATCAAAAAGCATCTCGGCGTCGGCGCAGACACGCTGAACCTCCTCGAGCAGGAGGACTTTTTCCAAGTCGTCGCCGACGAGCATCAGGACGACGGCGACCTCGACAAGGCGGCCGAGGACGCCTCGATCATCCGCTTCGTCAACCAAGTCCTCGGCGACGCGATTTCGCTGCGCGCGTCGGACCTTCACGTCGAGCCTTTCGAGCACGAATTGCGCATCCGCTATCGCATCGACGGCCTGCTTCAGGAAGTGCCTGTGCCCGCGCAGATCAAGCGCTTCCAGCCGGCGATCGTTTCGCGCATCAAAATCCTCAGCAACCTGAACATCGCCGAGAAGCGCGTGCCGCAGGACGGGCGCATCAAAATCCGCGTGAAAGGCAGCGACGTGGATATCCGCGTCTCCGTCATCCCGATGCTCCACGGCGAGGCCGTGGTCATGCGTCTGCTGCGGCAGAACTCCGGGATGATCGGCCTGAGCGGCATCGGCATGGCCCCGCGCGAGCGCGAGATTTTCGACCGCGTGCTGGAAATGCCGCACGGCATCGCGCTCGTCACCGGCCCGACCGGCAGCGGGAAAACGACGACGCTCTACAGCGCGCTGCACCAGATCAATGACGAGGTCCGCAAGATCATCACCATCGAAGACCCGGTGGAATATCAGCTCAAGGGGATCAACCAAATCCAGGTCAACGAAAAGGCCGGGATGACCTTTGCCCGCGGGCTGCGGGCGATTCTGCGGCACGATCCCGATGTCGTGCTCATCGGCGAAATTCGCGATCAGGAAACCGCGCAGATCGCCGTGCAGGCTTCGCTCACCGGCCACATGGTTTTCTCCACGCTGCACACGAACGACGCGCCCGGCGCGCTGACGCGGCTCGTGGATATGGGCGTCGAGCCGTATCTCGTCGCGTCGTCGCTCGAGGCGGTCATCGCGCAGCGGCTCGTGCGCGTGCTCTGCGAGGACTGCAAAGCGGAGGACACCACCGCGCGGACCGTGGCGCTGCGGGAGCGGATCGTGGCGCTGCGCAGCGCGCGGAGTTTTCGCGCCGTCGGCTGCAAGAATTGCCGCATGACCGGCTTTACCGGCCGCCGCGCGGTCTTCGAGCTGATGACCATGAGCGGGCCGATCCGCACGATTCTGCTGCGCGGCGGATCGAGCGTGGAGATCAAAGACACCGCGAAGCGCGAGGGCATGAAGACGCTCATCGAGGACGGCTGGCGGCTCGTCTGCGAAGGCGTGACCACGCCCGCGGAAGTGCTCCGCGTTTCCAAGGACGAGGGCACCGACGGCTTTGCCGTCATGGCGTGAAGATGAAAGCATCATCGTCCAGCGCGGATGCGGAGTCCCGGGGAGCACACGCGTCCCGCGTGTGGGTCGCGGCGTCCCGCCGCGACGAACTTTCCAGACCGCACGAACTCCGTGCGGCTTTCGACTTTCGCGAGGTTTTCAAAAGTGCGTTTCGGCGGGACGCCGAAACCAACACGCGGGACGCGTGTGCTCCCCGGAAATCCTGATGCCCGTCTTTGCTTACAAAGCCATGCAGGCCAATGGGGCCGCGACCGAGGGGAGCATCGAGGCCGGCGGACGGCAGGATGCGGCGCGCATGCTGGAAGGGCGCGGCCTCACGCCCATCCGCCTGACGGAGAAAAATGCCCCGCCCGCGAATGGAGCGCGCGCGGTGAAAGCGCCTGCGCCCACCAAACGCCGCGCGCTCTTTCAGTCCAAAACGGTGAGCTTCGACGCGCTCGAAGACTTCACCCGCTCCCTCTCCAGCCTGCTCGCCGCGAACGTCCCGCTCAGCCGCGCGCTGACCATTCTTTACAAGGAATCCGCGAACCCCGTGGCCTCCGCAAAATGGCGTGAGCTGCACGACTTCGTGATCGACGGCGTGCCGCTCGCCGAGGCGATGAACCGCTCGCCGGAAGTTTTTCCGCGCGTTTATGTCGCGATGGTCGAGGCGGGCGAAGCGGGCGGCTTTCTCGATGTCGTGCTCGCGCAGATCGCCGACTTCCAGGCGCGGGAGAAGGAAATGCGCGCGAAGGTCCTTTCCGCGATGATGTATCCCGCGGTGCTGCTCACGCTCGCCGTCGCCGTGCTGATCTTCCTGATGGTCTTTTTCATCCCGCGTTTTCAGACGCTCTTCGAGGGCTTTGACGCCGCGCTGCCGATGCTCACGCAGGTCATCGTCGGCATCAGCGACGCCATGCGAAACTACGGCCTTTACATGCTCGCGGGTCTCGCGGCCGCGATTTGGTTTGGCCGGACTTGGTTTAAAAAGGAAAGCAGCCGCCGGCTTTGGGAGTCGTGGATGATGCGCACGCCGATCATCGGCCCGCTCGCCGCGAAGATCGCCATGGCGCGCTTCTGCCGGATGCTCGGCACGCTCCTTGGCGCGGGCGTTTCGCTGATCAGCGCGCTGACCGTGTCGCGCCGCTCGCTCGGCTACCAGACGCTCGTCGATCTCGTCACCGACTCCACGGAGCGCGTGAAAAAGGGCGAGGCGCTCGGCGCGAGTCTCGCGGATTGCCGCGCGCTCTTCGGCGGCTCGACGCTGGAAATGATCGCCGTCGCCGAGGAAAGCGGACGGCTCGATCAAGAGCTGGTGCGGCTCGCGGGCGTGACCGAGATCACCCTCGACCGCCAGCTCAAGACCACCGTGGCGCTCGCCGAGCCGATCATGCTCTTCGCCATCGCCGGGCTCATCGGCACCATTTTCATCGGGATGGTCATCCCGATTTTCACCATCCAAGACTACATCAAATGAACCAGCCAAGCTCCCACCTCCAACGGTCGATCTCCCAATCCCGCGCGGCCTTTACCCTCGTGGAAATGCTCCTCGTCCTCGTCATCCTCGCGGTGCTGGCGGCGATCGTGATTCCCAAATTCGCCGGCCGCAGCCAGCAGGCCAAGATCACCGCCGCGAGTTCCCAGATCTCCGGCTTCGAGCTGGCCCTGAATTCCTTCGAGGTGGACAACGGCTTTTACCCGCAAGGCAGCGCCGGACTGAATGCGCTCATCGAGCAGCCGAGCAATTTGCAGAGCTGGAAGGGGCCGTATTTGAGCAAAGGCATCCCGCTCGATCCGTGGGGCAACGCATATACTTACAGCTATCCGGGCAAGGTGAATGCGAAGAACTTCGACCTGCTCTCCTCCGGCCCCGACGGCCAGGCCGGGACTGATGACGACGTGACAAATTTCGATGCCAGGAAGTGAACCAACGCGGTCGCAGGCGGGCTTCACGCTCGTCGAACTCGTCATCGTCATGGCGCTGCTCGCCGTGATCGCGGCGCTGTCCGCGCCGGCGATGTCGCGCTCGATTCGCGCGCGTCACCTCAAAGACGAGGCGGCGCGCTTTCTCGCCGCCACCGAGTACGGCCGCGAGGAAGCGATCTCCCAAGGCGTGCCGATGCGGGTGTGGATCGACCCGACCACGCAGCGCTTCGGGGTCAGCGCGAAAGCGGGCTTCGATGGCGTGGAGGCGCGCGACCGGGAGTTCACCGTGGGTGCGGACATTCATTTTGAAATGACGGGCGCAGCGGCGGGCGGCGAGGTCGTGGAGGCGGTCGAGTTTGCGCCGGACGGCGCGCCGGGGGAGGGGAGCATCGCAGCGGTGAAGCTGGTCGATCGGTTTGAAAACACGGCGACGATCGCGCGGACGAAAGACGGCTGGGGCTATGAAATCCTGAAGGAGGAGAAATGAACGCGGTCGTACCGACCAAAGCCGTCATCCTGAACGGAGTTTTGCCGAGGGCCGAGGAGGCGGAGGGGAAAAGCGGGGGTCGGTGGACGGGCGAGCAGGCGGGGGCAAAACGCAGCTCCAAAGGCTGCGTTCAGAATGACGGCAGCGTTTTCGGCCGCTTCGCGGTGCGGCGGCACGTTTTCAAAATGACCGCCAAGCGCGCCGCTTTCACCTTCGTGGAGATGCTGGCGGCGATGGCTTTCCTCGGCGTGCTGCTGCCGGTGCTGATCTCCGCCTTGCTCGTCTCCAGCCGCGCCGGCTCGGTGGCGGAGCGCTCGACGGTGGCGATGCAGCTCGGCGAAAACCAGCTTAACGAACTGACCCTCGGCGATGCCTGGACCTCCGCGGAAAGCAGCGGCGATTTCGGCGAGGACTGGCCCGGCTACCGTTGGGCGCTGACGCAGGGCACCTGGCAAAATGGCGAGATGACCGAGCTGACCATGACCGTTTCGTTCACCGTCCAAGGGCAGGAACACGACATCCGTCTGAGCACGCTGGTCGATGACTCGCCGGCCGAAGCGCTATGAACCGGCGCGCTTTTACCCTCCTCGAACTCGTGCTCGCCACGGCCGCGTGCGCGGTGCTGCTCGCGGCGCTCTACGGTCTCTTTGCCAAAGCCGTGCATCTCCGCGACGACGCCACCGCGCGCACCCGCGCCGCCCGCGTGCAGGCCCGTGCGGCGGGCGTCCTCCGCAACGATCTGCGCAATGCGCTCGTCTCCGGCGGCACGCTCGCGGCGGTGCTCAAAAGCTCGCAGGAGAGCCCGGGCGGGAGCTTTCCCGGCTACTTGAAATTTACGACCACGACGACGCCCGACGTGAACGAAGTGCCGGATGCCGATGTGCAGCAGGTCGAGTATTACGTCGTCACCGACCCGGCGGCGACGGCCGAGAATGCGGGCATGCTCGTGCGCGCACGCACCCGCAATTTGCTCGCCACGACGACCGAGGTGGCGACCGAAGAACCTTTGCTGGCGGGCGTGGAGTCGCTGGAGGTCCAGTTTTTCGACGGCACGGACTGGCAGGATTCGTGGGAAGTCACGACCGACGACCCGACGCTGCCCGAAGCGGTGCGCGTCCGCATTCTGCCTGCGCGCGCCGCCGGGAGCACGAAGGCCGTCCCGCCCATCGAAGTGCTCGTGCCGTGGACGACGGAAGCGGCGGTCGAACCGCCAGCGCCGGCAACTGAGGGGGCAACGCCAACTCCATGAACGCTCACCGTTCGAGTGTCATCCCGAGCGGGGTTCCCGGCGGGCGCAGGCGGGCGGGAACGCAGTCGAAGAACCCCGGCGGTTCGTTCCAGCGCTGCACGTTTTCGGACCGCCGGGGTCCTTCGACTGCGCTCCGCCCGCCTTTCCGCCTCCGCTCCGCTCAGGATGACACGCGCTGGAAAAGGTTTCTCCCGTCATGTTCTCCGCGTCCCCTGCGCCGCTGCGTCTCTGCGTTTCAGGAAAACCCGCGCGCGAATCGCGCCTCCGTCCTCATCGTCGTCCTCTGGGCCTGCGTGGGGCTGGTCAGCATCGCCCTGCTCTTTGGCCACTCGATGCTGATGTCCTATCGCGGCGCGGACAATGATCTCGCTGGCCGCCAGGCCGAGCAAGCCATCGAAGGCGCGGCGCGCTATGCGGAAATGCTCCTCACGAACGTCACCATGCCCGGCACCCTGCCGGAGCCGGGCACCTATCCGGGCGAGGCGGTGGAGGTGGGCGAGGCGACGTTTTGGCTGTTTGGCAAACCGGAGGGCCAGGCGAGCGGGACGGCGGGCGAGTTTGGGCTCGTGGATGAAGCCGGGAAAATCAATCTGAACACCGCGACGCCGGCGATGCTCCGCGCGTTGCCTGGCATGACGGAGGAGTTTGCCGCGGCGATCATCGACTGGCGCGATGCCGACGACGAGGTGACGACGGGTGGGGCGGAGTCGCAGGTCTATGCGCAGAAAACGCCGGCCTACAAAGCGAAGAACGGGCCTTTCGAGTCGATCGAGGAACTGGCGCTGGTCAGCGGCGCAACGCGCGAGCTGCTCTACGGCGAAGACGCGAATCTGAACGGCGCGCTGGACGCGACCGAGGACGACGGCGCGACGAATGCGCCCGACGACAACGGCGACGGCAAACTCGACGCGGGGTTGCTCGCTTATGTGACCGTCTTCAGCCGCGAACCCAACAAACAGGCCGACGACACCGACCGCATCAACATCAACCGACCGGGACCAAACGAACCTTTGAACACGCTGCTCACGACGAAGTTTGGTGAGAGCCGCGCCGGGGAAATTCGAGCCAGCCTTGGGCCGGGTCCGTTCCCCAGCACGTTGGTTTTCTTCGTGCGCAGTGCGATGAAGGAAGACGAGTTTGCGCAAATCCTCGATGCGCTGACGACGGCGACCGGGGACTACCGCACGGGTTTGATCAACGTGAACACGGCGAGCGCGGCGGTCCTTGCAGGCGTGCCGGGCATCGGCGCGGAAAAGGCAGCGAAGCTCGTGACGGCGCGTCTCAGCCGCACGGTGCGGGACACGAATATCGCGTGGGTCGTGGCGGCGCTGGGCGATCCCGCCGCGGTGGCGCAAGCCGGGCCGTTTCTCACCGGGCAGAGCTGGCAGGTCATGGCGGACGTGGCGGCGGTCGGGCGGCACGGACGCGGGTACCGGCGGACGAAATTTGTGATCGATCACAGCACCGGCACGGCGCGGATCATTTACCGGCGGAACCTCGCGCCGCTCGGCTGGGCGCTGGGCAGCGAGGTACGACAGACTTTGGCGGAGCGAAAGGACACGCGATGAAACTCGATCTCGCCGCTTGGAAAAAACGCCTGCAAGTCCGCACGACGCTGGCCGTGACGCTGGAGTCCGGGCGCGTGGCCGTGGACTTCGTGCGACGCGAGGAAAACGCCACGCGGGTGGTCAGTTCGTTCACGCTGCCGGTGGGCGCGGAGGCGGTGCTGGCCGATCCCGAGCGCGCAGGCCAGCGGCTGGCGGCGGAGCTGGCGGGTGCGGGCCTGCGCGAGCGGCGCTGCGTGGTCTGCATTCCCGCGGGCTGGGCGCTGACGACTTCCACGGACGTGCCTGGCATCGCCGCCGACGACCTGCGCGAGTATCTCGAACTGCGCGCCGAGCGCGAGTTCCCGATCCCCGTGGCCGATCTGCGCCTCGCGCACTGCGCCTACTCACTGCCGGATGGAAAAGAGTGCGCCACGCTCGCAGCGGTGCCGGCGAAACGGCTCGAGGCCATCGAACGGATGCTCGCCGTGGCGGAGTGCCGCGCGGTGTCCATTTCGCTCGGGCTCGACGGCTGCGTGCCGCGGGGCGGCGTGCCGGCGGCGGTGCATTTTCTGGCGAACGGCAATCACGTCGATGTGGTCATTGCGGCGGGCGGCGGCATCGCCGCGGTGCGCTCGCTGCCGGGGCCGGCGAATGCGGAGACGGCAGCCTTCGATGCGCTCGGTTTTTCGCGGGAGGTGCGCATCACGCTTGGCCGGCTGCCGGAGGCGCTGCGCCAGCAGGTGCGCGATGCGCGCTTTGGCGGCTCGCCCGCGCCGGCGGAAAATCTTTGCACCGAAATGCGGCAGCATTTGCAGCGCATGGGCATCGCCAGCCACCTCGCCCGCGCGGCGGGTGGCGCTGGCACGGCGCACCCGGCGGCGGCCTGCGAGGCCGCGGAGCAGCATTTGCGGCAGCAGCCGGTGGCGTTCGAGTTTCTCCCGCCGCAGGTCAATCGCTGGGAGACGATGGCGCGGCAGTTCGATGACCGCCGGCGGCGCTGGCTGGCCGCGGCGGTGCTCGCGGCGCTGGTTTTGCCGCTCGTCATTTACGTCGTCCGCTCGCGGATGGAGAGCAGCCTCACGGCGGAGTGGAAAGGGTTGAGCGGGAAGGTCACTTCCGTGGAAAAACTCCAGCAACGCATCCGGCTTTTCCGCCCGTGGTTCGAGAGCGCGCCGCAGACGTTGCAGATTCTCGAGGCGCTCGACGGCGCGTTTCCCGAGCTGGGTGAGGTCTGGGCGAAGAGCGTGCAGGTGAGCGACGGCGCAAAGATCACCTGCGTCGTTTTCGCCAGGAATCAGGCGGCGATGCTCGCCTTTCTCAACCGCCTGCGCACGCACCCGGAAGTCAGCGCCGTGCAAGTGCAGCAGCAGCGCGGGGAGAACCCGATCCAATTTTCCATGACCTGCAAATGGGGCCACGCCGATGCCAAATAGACGCCGCGAAACACTGCTGAAAATCGCCGTCGGCGCCGTCGTCGGGCTCTTCCTGCTCGACCGCGTGATCATCTCGCCGGCCATCGCCGGGTGGAAGGCGCAGAGCGTGCGGCTGACCGCGCTCCAGGAGAAAGTCGTGCGCGGCAAGCAGCTCCTCGAGCGGGAGAAAACGCTGCGCGCGCGTTGGGACGAAATGCAGCAGGCGAATCTGCCGGACAATATTTCGGACGCGGAAAACGATGTGTACAAGGCGCTGAGCCGCTGGACGCTCGACAGCCGGGTGAGCTTCACGAGCCTGACGCAGCAGTGGCGGAACCATCCCGAGGAGGGCTACGACACCTTCGAGTGCCGGGCCACGGCCACCGGCGACCAGGCGGCGCTCGGGCGGCTTGTGTATGAGATCGAGACCGATCCGCTGCCGGCGCACATCGAGGAGTGCGAGGTCAGCGCGCGCGACCCGCAGGGCAAGGTGCTCGGGCTCTCGCTGCGCTTCAGCTTTGTGCAGATCGCGGAACCGGGAAGGAGTGTGCGATGACGGCGCGGTTTTTCATGCTCGGGGCGGCGATGCTTTTTTTGGCGGAAAACGCAGG
>Ga0105044_10011027_pt1 | contig 12320 bp, 6 predicted proteins | sample MAT01_FD_78092 | JGI IMG/M metagenome (GOLD analysis project Ga0105044, IMG submission 78092) | Freshwater microbial communities from Lake Fryxell liftoff mats and glacier meltwater in Antarctica - MAT-01 | ecosystem: Environmental > Aquatic > Freshwater > Ice > Liftoff microbial mat | place...
GTGCGCGAGCTTCCCGTATTCGGGGAATTTGCTGAGGCGGAAATACAGCGACTTGTCCTCGGCCTGATACGCGATGCCCTTTTGCTCCAGCACGCGGATCATCTCGATCATCTGCGCGACATAGTCGGTCGCGGCGGGGAAATGCTGCGCGCGCTTCACCCGCAGCGTGCCGAGGTCTTCGAAGAACGCATCCTTAAACTTCTGTGTGAACTCCGCGAGCCGCACGCCGAGCTGGCGGCAGCCGCGGATCGTCTTGTCATCCACATCGGTGAGATTCATCACGCGCTCGACCTCGAAGCCGCGCGCCTCCAGATGCCGCTGGAGCAGGTCCTCGAAGACGTAAGCGCGGAAATTCCCGATGTGCGCGAAGTTGTAAACCGTCGGCCCACACGTGTAGAGCTTCACGCGTTTGCCCGCGGGATCGAGCGGGCGGAAGTCTTCCAGTTCGCGGGAGTACGTGTTAAAAAAGCGCGTCGGCATGAGCGCGCGACCGTAGTGGCGGCGTCGCAGGTTCCGCAACCCCGAAGCTCGCAGGGACCGGCGACATTCCTGTCGCCGTCCTCCAGTGCGCCGGAGGCGGACACTTCTTCGGCGAGGCACCCAATCCCTAGCGCCTCTACGGAACTTTAAATACGAATCGGAATGAGCACCAACGGTGCGCAAACAAGCCAGCCCTGAGTATCCGATGTTTTTGCACAAAGCCCTGAAGGGGCTGCTTCATTTTTGTCGCGCCCCTTCGGGGCTTTTGTCCGTTTTCGTCCGCTTTCCCAGGGCGTTGCCCTGGGCTGGCTTGTTTCGTGCCTTTGGCCCGGCTGCAAAATGAAGTTCCGTACAGCCTTTCGGTGCCGGATCCCCGGCCACCTTTCCGTAAATGGAGCGCCTCCGCCGCGAAGAATGACGGCGACAGGGATGTCGCCGCTCCTTGCACGCACTGTCGGTTCGCGTGAACCGTCAATGAATCGCGCCCCAGAAATTGAATGCTCGTTTCGCTTCTTCCAAGGCGCGGGGAACCTGTTGTAGGGTCGCGAAATGCCCTCGATTACGACTTTCAACTGGCCCGCGATCACGGAGAAAACTCTGGCGATCATCATGGGAGGCGGTGCCGGAACGCGGCTGTTCCCGCTCACGAAGGAACGCTCCAAACCCGCCGTGCCGCTTGCGGGGAAATACCGGCTGGTGGACATCCCGATCTCGAATTGCCTGAACTCGGGCCTCCGCCGCATCTACGTGCTCACGCAGTTCAACAGCGTGTCGCTGCACCGGCATATTCATTCGACCTACAAGTTCGACCAGTTTTCTCGGAGCTTCGTGGAGATCCTCGCGGCGCAGCAGACGCCCACGGATTCGCAGTGGTATCAGGGCACGGCGGACGCGGTGCGGCAGAACCTCGCGGATTTCATGAGCGTGCCGTTCGACTACTTCGTCATTCTCAGCGGCGATCAGCTTTACCGGATGGACTACCGTCTGATGCTCGAACAGCACATCGCGACGGGTGCCGAACTGACCGTCGCCACCATCCCGGTCGCGCGCCACGACGCGCCGGGAGTCGGCATCATGCACACCGATGCCGAGCGGACCATCACGCGCTTCGTCGAGAAGCCGAAGGATCCCGCGGTGCTGGACAGCCTCCGCATTCCCCCGGCGCTTCTCAAGGAGTTGAACACCCCCGAGGATGCCGATCTCTACCAGGCATCGATGGGAATCTATGTCTTCAATCGGGAAACGCTCCGCGAGGCGCTGGCGAATCAGCACATGGATTTCGGGAAAAATGTGATCCCCGAGGCACTGGGGAAGCTCCGCGTGAAGGCGCACATTTTCCAAGGCTACTGGGAGGACATCGGAACCATCCGGGCATTCTTCGACGCCAATCTCGCGCTGACGAATCCGCTGCCGCCATTCAGCTTCTTTGATGCGACGGCCCCGATTTACACGCACATGCGCTTCCTGCCGGGCAGCAAGGTGAACGGCGCCACCGTGCGGCAGGCGATCATCAGCGACGGCTGCATCATTAGCGACGCGAACATCGAGCGGGCGGTCATCGGTCTGCGCAGCATCATCAAGAGCGGCTCCACAATCAAAAACAGCGTGGTGATGGGAGCGGACTACTACGAGGAACTGCGCCCCGCAAAACCGGGCGAGCCTGCGCTCGGGATCGGCTCAAACTGTGTCGTCGATCAGGCGATCGTGGACAAGAACACGCGTGTCGGAAACGGGGTCGTCATCACGCCCGATGGAAAGGCGGACAATTGCGATGGGCCGCTCGTGAAGTGGAGCGACGGCTCCGAGAAGCCGCTGTGGTACGTCCGCGATGGCATCGTGGTGATCCCGAAAGGCGCGGTGCTTCCCGACGGCATGTGGGTGTAGGCCATCGGGTGGCTGGCACCGTGGCAAACGAATCTGGTGGAGCCCACGGGGTTCGAACTCCGGGATTGGAAGTGGCATTTTGGCGGAAAGTGTCCGCCAATGGCCGTCAATACACAATGCGCAGTCTCCCTCGGCGCAGCCGCGTCAGGAGGCGTTGCGGAACCTCGGTTCCGCTGTGATGGGTGCGTCGAAGACGGTTCCTCCGGCTTCGACCAGGGGAGGAAACCTCTTCCCTCCACAAGCCAATGCCCCACCCCATCCTAGCCTCGCCGCTTCCGCTCCTCCCGCGCGCTGGCGTTCCTGGTTTGCGTGCTATTGGGCAAGTATGCGGATCTCTCCGGCCGGATGGTGATGCTGTTGCCCGGATGCAACATTATGACCATGCGTCGGCGGTCGTGGCCCAAGATGGTTTGCGCCGCTCGCTCAGCATGGTCTTTACAGCTTTCGCCTATCGTGACAGCAAGTTTGGCGGGTGCCTGCTAGGAAAGGGCGGAAGTCCGCTTTGGCGGACACGGTGGAACATGAAGACGAGTTAGAGAGAGGATCGATAAAACCGCGAGTGCTTCGCCTTGCGATTCTGCGCAAGATGAATTCAACCGCTCCACCCCACTGCCGCGAGGTGCCACGTCGGCGGGTGCCTGCCTTGCTCGGCTATTTGCACGCCTGATGGAACGAAAAGATGAGATACCCCAGGAAGGAAACCTGAAGCCTCGTGGGCGACTGTGGGCGCGGCGCGTCGGGCTGGCGTTGCTCGCGCTTTTTGTGGTTCTCGCGCTTTTTCATCGCCCCATCGTTTTTCGCTCTACCAAATATTTCGTGGTGCGGCTTGCGAAGGAGCAGAAGCTCGAACTCGACTACGAGATTGGTGGATCGATTTTCACGACACTCAAAGTCACAAATCTGCGCGCGAAACCGACCGAGCCGGGGCCGATCGAGCGGCTTGAAATCGGGACGTTGAATCTGCGTTACAGCCTCGTCGGGTGGCTGCGGAAGGGGTTTCCGGGACTGCTGAAGGACGTGGATTTGCGAGATGTGTTCGTGACAATCGATCCTTCGAAGTCTGTTCCGCGCGAGAAGGCGGTGAAATCGGAGAAGGACGCAAAATTCCCGGCGCTGTTTCCGGAGCGGATGAATCTGACAAACATCAATTTCATCTCGCGCTCGCTTCAGGGCGACACGGAGCTGACGGGATTGAATCTCAGTGTGGATCCGACAAAGACGGGCGCGCTCAAAATTCAGACGCTGAACATTCCCGGTGTGCATCGGTGGGACGGCATCGCGGCCGTCGCGACATTCCCAGACCGGAATCTCGTGTTGAGTGATCTCACGCTCGGACCTGAAGTCGCGCTGAAACACCTGACCCTCGATGCATCGAAGCTCGCCGCGAACGAGGTTTCCCTCGGCTTCGACGGCGTGCTCTTCGGTGCGCCGGCTTCGCTCACCGCAAAAGTCACCGACCTGAACGGATCCAACCGACTGAATCTGCGCGCGGATGCGAACGGACTCGGGTTTGATGCGATTTCGAAATATCTGAATCTCGATCTGCCGCTGCACGGGACGCTGACACGCTTTGCGCTGGCATTCGACGGCGTGCCGGAGGAACCGGCGGGATGGTCGGGAAATGTCGAGGCCCAGCTCGACAGGCTCGCATTTGGTGAGCAGCAATTCGGCGCGGCGGCGGTAAAAATTGATCTCGGCAAGGGGCACGCGACCATCGCTGTCAGCGATCAATTTGACTCCAGGAACAGAGTCGTGCTGAACGCGGACGCAACGCTGCCGGAAAAGCTGGACGGCTTTCTGAAAACGAGCGCACGCGGGCGGCTCGACATTTCGGCCACGGACGTGGAGACGCTCGCGAAAGCATTCGGGCAGGAGGCGCGGGGAGATGTGACGGCACGCGTGGATTTCAAGGTCAGCTATGGGCAGCTAGCGGCTGATGTGGCGATTGATTCGGCGCAACTCGCCGCCGCGGGCGCGGAATTGACGTCGAGCCAATTCACGATCCACCTCGAAAAGGGCGTCGGGGCGCAGAAGCAGCCGGTGTTCGCCGATCTCGTCACGCAGATCCGCGGCAGCATCGCGAGCTTGCGATTTGCGGACTACGCAGCCGACGGATTCGAGATCGCGATCGCGAATCGCGGCAGCGCGGTGACAGTCGAAAAGCTGACGCTTTCCAAGGCGGCGAACTCGCTCGCCGTGCAAGGCAGCTTCACGCTTCCCGACGATCTTCATTCATGGGAAAGCACGCCTCTCGCACTTGCGATTGATCTCGCAGCGCCGGATTTGAGCGCGTTTGTCGTCCCAGGCAGCACCACGAAGCTGGCGGGAAAGCTGACCATTCGCGGACGCATGGAAAATGCAAGCCGACGGCAGACGGGCGCATTCACGGTCAACGGCGAGGCGATCAGCATCAACGGCCTGACGGTGCGCAGCCTCGGCGGCGACGTGGATATGGTCAGCAACGTCGCGCATTTTCCGAACTTCGGCGTGTATCTCGATGCGAGGAATTTCGTGAGCATCGGCGGCGAGATCGCGCTCGGTGCAGCGATGAAATACAGCGCGTGGGCCGAGGCGAAGCTGGAGGATTTGTCGGCATTCGCGCCGCTGCTGGCGGCTTCAGGCGCTAGTCTCCAGCCACTCGCCGGCTCCCTTGTGCTCTCGTGGCGTGGCGAGGGCGAAGTCCGGCCGGCGAGGCATACGGGCAGCGCGATGCTCGATCTCACGGACGGAAAATTTGCGGGACAGGAGAATCTCGCGGTGTCGCTCGCGGCCACCTATTCGCCGGAGAGCATCGCGCTGCCCCGGCTGCGCGCCGCGGCAAATCAGGGCGAAGTGCAGGCGGCGGTGCATTGGGAAAACAAGCGGCTCGCTGTGACAGAACTCGCCGTGCGCCAGCGGGAGCGCACCGTGCTCAGCGGATCGATCGAAGTGTCGCTCGATCTTTTCGCTCCGCAGCGGACGCTCGATGCCCTCATCCCAGCGGATGCGCCGATCTTTGCCACGCTCGCTTCGAAAGACGTGGATCTGAAAATCCTTTTCGAGCAATTCGGCCAGAAGCCGGCGGTTCTCGGATTGGTGAACGCGGACATCTCCGCGAGCGGCACGCGCCGGAATCTCGTCGGCAGCGCGAACATCCGCGCGAGCAAGCTGCAGCCCGCAGGCGCGCCCGACTTCGCGCCCGCCGATGTCACGCTCGACCTCGCCTTCCAAGACAACCAGATCTCAATCGCGACAAGACTCCAGCAGCAGCAATTCACCTTGCTCGAAGGCACCGTCGCGCTGCCGCTCGATCTCGCGCACACCGCCAACCCGGACTTGCTGATCCCCGACGATGGCCCGGTAAAGGTTTCACTGCTCTCCCGGGATGTGAGCCTCGCGCGGCTGGTCGAACAGATCGGAAAATTGCAACCTACGGCCAAGGCCAAGGCCATTCAGCCGGTGAAGAAGGCGAAGACGGCGAAGCTCAGCAAACCGGCGAAGCCCGCGGCCGCGGCGCTGACCGGGACGCTAAACACGACGATCACCGCCGAGGGGACGATCCGGAATCTCGTCGCGAACGTGAGCGTGCGTGCGAGCAAGGTGCAGTCGAGCGCCGCGGAAAAACTCGCGCCCGCAGATTTGGCACTCGATCTCAATTTGCGCGACGATCGCCTCAAGCTCAGCGGCACAGTAATCCATCGCGACATCAAGCCGCTGACGCTGAGCGGTGATCTTCCTTTCGCCGTGGCGGCGCTGAGGAAGGCAAAGGCGCTCGACATGAATACGCCGATCGCGGTGCGCGTGAATCTGCCGCGGTCGCCGCTCGGTTTTGTCACCGCGATCGTACCGGCAATTCGATTTGTGGACGGCACGGCGGCGATTGATGTGAGAGTCGGCGGCACCCTCGGGAATCCGGAACTCAGCGGTTCGGCGCAGGCGGATATTCCCAGTCTGCGAATGAAGGACGCGAGCCTGCCGCCGATCGGCAGTGTCGTGGCGCGGATGGATTTCACGCGCGATCAAATCACGGTGCGGCAGTTCAAGGGCGGAGTCGCGGGCGGAACCTTTGGCGCGAGCGGGAGCATCAGGATGGTGAAAATCACCGAGCCCGTTTTCGACCTGCGTGTCGTCACACGGGAGGCGCTGGTGGTGCAGGACGACAATGTGACTGCGCGTATCACGAGCGACCTGCGTATTGCAGGCCCCTTCAATGCCGCCGCCGTGTCGGGCAATGTGCTGGTGACGAAGAGCCGCTTTTTCAAAGACATTGACATCCTGCCCATCGGCCTGCCGGGGCGTCCAGCGCCTCAGCCGCCGGAGGAACCGGAGGTGGTCAGCTTTCCGGATCCGCCGCTTCGCGATTGGAAGTTCGACATCGCAATCAAGACGAAGGATCCGTTTTTGATCCAGGGCAACCTCGCGAACGGGAAGGCTGTCCTCGACCTCCGGCTGGCCGGCACCGGATTGCAGCCGTGGCTGGACGGGTCGGTCGGCGTTTCACAGCTCATGACTTCGCTGCCCTACAGCCGGCTCGAGATTAGCCAGGGGAATGTCTTTTTTACCGCGACGAAGCCCTTTGTGCCGCAGCTCGACATCCGCGGCGAATCCGTCATCCGCGACTACCGGATTACGGTTTACATTTTCGGCGATGCGAATGCGCCGCAGGCGATCTTCACGAGCGAGCCGCCGCTGCCGCAGGCGGAGATCGTCTCACTGCTGGCCACGGGCGCGACGCCGAAGGAACTCGCAGGCGACCCGAACGTGCTCGCGGGCCGCGCGGGGTTGCTGGTCGCGCAAAAGATTTTTGGAAAGATCTTCAAAAAGAGCGGGGCTGCGCAGCCGAAGGAAACTCTGTTCAAGGACATACAGTTTGACGTGGCCGCACCCGATCCGCGCAGCGGCCAGCAATCGCTGCAAGTCCGGCTGCCGGTGGGAGAGCGCGTGGTCCTGAGCGGAGGCGTGGATGTTGGCGGGAATTTCCGGGGGCAGCTCAAATATCTGGTGAGGTTCAAATGAATACGCGAGTGAGCGCCGTGCAGCGTTTTCGTCTGCGGAAGCTGGCAGTGCTGCTTGCGCTAGCGCTGGCATTGCTCTTGGGGCGCCTCGCATCCGGCCAGGCTGATGCGCCTCCGGAACGCGAAACGCCGGCTGCGCGCGACAGGCTGCCGGGCCTCGATGTGCCGGCGCCGAAGATGGAGGGAAAACTCCAGGTGCAGTTTTCCGGCGCGACGGCGTTCACCGAAAAGCAACTGCGCACGGCGCTCGCGCGGCAATTCGTGACCATCGAGGAATCCGGACTCGAACAGGCCGACGCCTACGACGCCGCATTTTACCTCGAAAGCCACTACCGCAAGCATGGTTACTCGCAGGTCAGTGCGAAGGGAGAGATCGCCGGATCGTGGGTGCTGCGGCTCAGCGTCAACGAGGGGCCGCAGACCAAAATCGGCAGCGTGGCAGTGTCGGGCGCGCGGAGTCACACTGCGGAGGAGCTGACGAACTACCTGCTCGGCCCGACACGGGAACGGTTCCCGCGAATCAAGAAGGACACGGCGCTGCCATTAGTCGAAGCCGACGTGCAGAACGGCGCGGCGCTGGTGACCAGGCTCTATGCGGCGGAAGGATTTCTCGATGCCATGATCGAAGCGCCGCAGATCGCACTCAGCGCGGGCAATGGCTCGGCGGCCATCACGCTCACGATCGACGAGGGCACGCAGTATTGGTTCGGCGCGATCACATTCGCCGACGCGCCGGTCTATCCGCGTGAGGAGTTGGAAAAGGCGATCGCCGAGGAGTTGCGCAAGCCATTCACGCGCGGACGGCTCGATGCCGCGCAGCGCAAGCTTGAGGATTTTTACAAAAAGCGCGGCCACTTTCTCGCGAAGGTTGTGGCCACCGGCGGCAGGGAAACGGCCGAGCGCAACCGGGTGCCCGTGACGTTCACGATCGCAGCCGGGCCGGTGCATCGTTTCGACGGAATGGTCCTGCACGGGCTGGAGAACGTGAGGCCGAAGTTTGTCCACAATCGCCTCGTGAAACTGCGCGGCCAGACTTACGACCCGGCGCTGATTGATGAAAAGTTTCGCGAGCTGATCCAGACGGGCCTTTTCAAAACTCTGCGCATCAATCCGCAACTGGCACCGGGCAACGAGGTGCGGCTCGACATCGAGATCGAAGAGGCGAAGCCAAAGGAATTCGGACTCGGGCTCGGCTTCGCCAGTTACGAAGGAGTGATCGCGAGTCTGGCTTACACGGATCGGAATTTCCTGCACAGCGCGCGCCCGCTCTCTTTCGGGATCGAATACACCTCGCGCGGATACAAGGGCGAAGTGCTCTGGTCCGACCCGTGGCTCTTCGAGAGCGACTACCGTTTCCGAGCGCGTCTTTACGCGACCATGCGGGATGAGGAGGGATACTCAAAAAATGAATTTGGTTTCCAGTCTTCGCTTGGACGGAACATCACCAAGCACTGGGAGGTCGCCGCCTTTCTGCTCGCGAAACAGGTTGAGATCACCGACGCCACGATCTCGCCGCGGAGTCTGGTCGGTGCGGAAAAGTATCTGGCGAACTCGATCGGCATTTCTTCCACGATTGACTACCGCAATAATCCGGCGAACCCGACGCGCGGCTTCATCGGAACGCTCGCGCTCGACGCCGCATCGGCCGCGCTGGGGAGTGAGGTCGAGTTTCTCCGCGCGACGGCGCGCTTCTCCTACTATCTGCCGCTGACGGCGAAGTCCGGCATCGCATTCGGCGCGCGTGGCGGGGTCGTGGCCCCGATGGGCCGGACCGATTCCGGAAGCCTGCCGATTGACGAACGCTTTTTCAGCGGCGGTGCAGCCAGCGTGCGCAGCTTCACCGAACGCGGGCTCGGGCCGAAGGACCGCAACGGCCTGCCGCTCGGAGGCGAGGCGTTCACCGTATTCAATGTCGAATACACGTTCCCGATCTACGGCGATGTGAAAGGGGCGGTGTTTGCCGACGCGGGCAATGTGCGACCGCGCGCGGCAGACTTCGGGCTCGGCGACATGCGCTGCGGAATGGGTGCAGGCCTGCGCTACAATCTTCCTTTCGGCCCGATCCGCCTCGACTATGGTCTGAATCCATCGCCACGGGCGGATGAGGACCTGGGTGCTTTAAACTTCAGCATCGGTGTGGCGTTTTGAATGCCATTCCATTTTGCGGACTGCGCCGCCTCATCCACAGCGGCTGTGATTTCGATTCGCATGGGCAGAGCTAACGCGCCCTTGTAGGCGTCGAGGAAATCGTTGACCGCCTCCATCACTGCGACTGGCAGATCGCCTTCTGACTCCATGAACCCTGGCTCGTGAAGAGGTTGGTTGTTTCCGTCAATGATGGTGAATTCAACGCGTTTCATGGGACTTGGTCTCGTAACTGAATCGCGTTCGGTCCTCCGGTCGGCTGTGGCAAAACCATAGGGCCGGGGAGCGTCTGTGATGCGATGTGACGGATATGAGCATCGCGCAAAGTCATTGCACCCATTCGGCATCGGATTGGTCACGTACCGTGCCCGGGAGAACCTGCGGTGTAGGCGCCACCGGGCCAATGACTGCGTCGATGCTGCGGCGCCGGTGCCTCCGTGCGGCCGAAAAATATTCTCTCCCGGCGCAGGAGACCACCGGGGCAGCGCTGGCAAGAGCTGGCGTGCGTGCGGACGCCGATCAATTGTCGGCGGCAAAATTGGCGGCGCATTTATCGAATGGAGGAGCGACTCGCGGAATCTACTGGCTGGTTCCGCCGGGAAAAGTCGGCGGTCCGTTTGCATCCGGCATGCTTCTGGGTTCGCCGGTTTGGACCGCGAGCTATTTGGGTCTGCTGTCGGCGCTGCGCATCCTCCGCCCGGTTACAGAGCACCCGGTGCGAGGCAAAGGGCTGATGCTGGGCGCGTACGTCACCTGGGACGTCTTTCTGTCCGCACTGCATCATTCACTGCTCGACTATGCATGGCGCGCGACCCCTGCGTTGTCCGAGCGCAGTGTGGCCTGGCGGGACACTTACACTGGCAATCATGCGCAGGAGCCCACAACTCAGCGCCAGCATCAGGCTTCATGAGCGATACGAAACCGAATCTTCCGCAGCGTCGCCTGCCCGTCGGTGCGGAAGTGCAGCAGGCGGGTGGCGTTCATTTCCGAGTCTGGGCTCCGGCGTCGCGAGGGGTGGCTGTGATCTTCGGGGAAAAAGAGGATCTCACGGACGCATTGCCAATCGCGCTGGCGGCGGAAGGCGGGGGATACTGGTCGGGCTTCATCGAGGAGGCGCGAGTCGGGATGCACTACCGCTACCGGCTGGACGGTGGCGATTTCCCCGACATCGCATCGCGTTTTCAGCCGCGCGGGCCGCACGGCGCGTCGCGAATCGTCGCCCCGGCGTCCTTCACGTGGTCGGACGATGACTGGCGCGGAGTCACTCGGGACGGTCAGGTGATCTACGAAATGCACATCGGCACATTCACGCTCGAAGGGACGTGGGCCGCGGCGACAGCGCGCCTGCCGCATCTCGCAGACCTTGGCGTGACGCTGCTCGAAGTCATGCCAGTTGCGGATTTTCCGGGGCGCTTTGGCTGGGGCTATGATGGAGTAAATCTATTCTCACCGACCCGGCTGTACGGAGAGCCGGACGACTTCCGGCGCTTCGTGGATCGCGCGCATGCGCTCGGGCTGGGGGTCATCCTCGATGTCGTCTATAATCACGTCGGGCCGGATGGAAATTACATGCGGGCCTTTTCCCCGCATTACTTCAGCGAGCGCTACAAGACCGAATGGGGCGAGGCGCTGAATTTCGATGACAACTCCAGCGGGCCAGTGCGCGAATTCTTCCTCGCAAATGCCGGATATTGGATTGACGAATTTCACCTCGACGGTCTGCGGCTGGATGCCACGCAGATGATTTACGACGCATCGAAGGAGCACATGATCGCCGCCGTCACCGCGCGTGTGCGTGAGGCGGCGCGCGGTCGCGGGACTTACGTCGTGGGTGAAAATGAATCGCAAGATGCGCGGCTCATCCGCCCCGTGAGCCGGGGCGGCCACGGCATTGACGCGTTGTGGAATGACGACTTTCACCATAGCGCGATCGTGGCGCTGACGGGGCGGAACGAAGCCTACTACACGGACTATCTCGGCAAGCCGCAGGAGTTCATCTCGGCGGCGAAGTGGGGCTTCATTTACCAGGGCCAGCGCTACAAATGGCAAACCAAGCGCCGCGGCACGCCGACGCTCGATTTCGAGGGATCAAACTTTGTGACCTTCCTGCAAAACCATGATCAGATTGCGAACTCGCTGTCGGGCCGGCGCATTCACACCGTCGCGAGCGCAGGCCGCCTGCGCGCACTCACCGCCCTGCTGCTGCTCGGGCCGAATACGCCGATGATTTTTCAGGGCCAGGAATTCGCGGCCTCGACGCCATTTCTCTACTTCGCGGATCACAATCCCGAACTGGCGAAACTTGTGGCCAAGGGACGCGCGGATTTTCTCCAGCAGTTTCCCAGCATCGCCTCGGAAAACGCCGCTGCGCTGGTGCCGAGCCCGGAACTCGCGGACACCTTCGAGCGCTGCAAGCTCGACTTCGACGACTGCGAAAAGAACGCGGAGGTGCTGTCGTTGCACCGCGATTTGATCGGGCTGCGCAGAAACGATCCGCTCCTCGGGAAAGCACTGCGCGGCACCTTCGACGGCGCTGTGCTCGGCGCGTCGGCCTTCGTGCTGCGTTTCTTCGGACGCGGGTTGGACGATCGGCTGCTCGTCGTGAATCTCGGCACGCACGTCCATCTCGACCCCGCGCCCGAGCCCTTGCTCGCGCCGCCGCCCGGCTGCGGATGGGAGGTGGCATGGTCGAGCGAAGACCCCCGTTACGGCGGCGGCGGCACGCCCGCGCTCGACTCCGAGGACAACTGGCACCTGCCAGCCGAGGCAGCCGTGCTGCTCATCTCGAACGAACTGAAATCATGACTCCCGCTCTCA
>Ga0105044_10011029_pt1 | contig 12318 bp, 10 predicted proteins | sample MAT01_FD_78092 | JGI IMG/M metagenome (GOLD analysis project Ga0105044, IMG submission 78092) | Freshwater microbial communities from Lake Fryxell liftoff mats and glacier meltwater in Antarctica - MAT-01 | ecosystem: Environmental > Aquatic > Freshwater > Ice > Liftoff microbial mat | place...
AATAGGCCGCGTGCTCGAACCCGTCGCGGCAACCGTTCACCGCCGAGTGCCTTTCCGCGATTCCGCAGGTTGCGGTTGTTAAGGAAGGTCGCCTGCTCCTGCAACATGGCGTAGGCCATCATGCCCGGGTGGCTGTCCTGCGGCAGGTTCCATTCGCTGTCAAAGACGCGCTTCTCCAGGTCGGCCATGTACTCTTCGCTGCGATGGCCCGACTTCAGCAGCCAGTCGCCCAGGGCTATCGAATTACATGGTCAGTTTCTCGAAAGGGAGATGGCTATTCATCCGACCCAGGCAACCTGTCTTCGCGCTGTCCGGGTAGAAGGTACAGAGGTAACGACCGGATGCGGGGATGGCGACGCCGCAAGCGGCGAAGCAGTTCGGGTTGCGGTTGTCGGGTTTCGCGTTATTCTCCCGCCGTTTGGAATGCGGAACACACGTCGCGGAGGCGAATCAATGATACCGTCCTATCTGTCGTTCATGATGCTGCTGGGGACGTCGCCCGCCATGGAGGCCGGGCACGAAGCGGCGGCGCCGGAAGTTGCCATCGAGGTTCGAGTGCTGCAGGTTCCGGTCGACTATCACCGGAAACTGGTTATTGATGTCTCCGGCAAGGAACCGAACGGGCCGACTTACCTCAATGATTCGCAACTGAAACTGGTGATGGCCGCGATGGCCGCCGACAAGCGGGTCAACGTGATGCAAGCCCCGCGGATCACAACGTTGACTGGTCAAAAGGGAAACATCGAGGTTGGCAAGCTCGTTCAGGTGGGTTCCGACGATTTGCACCAGAAGGTGTTCATGGGACTCAGGTTCGACGTGACGCCGACGCTGAAGTCCGAGGACAAATCGGTCGATGTGCGAGCTAACCTGCAGTTGTCCGAGCCGCTCGAATTCGCCGACGGCGACGAAGTCGATCTGCCGGCGACGCGCACTCTGACGATCAGCAGCAGCACCAACATTCCTGCGGGCAAAACGCTGCTCTTGGCGGGCGGAATATCCGAATCAACGGAGCGCCTCGAGTACACGCCGCCGGTGCTGGACGTCGTGCCATTCATCGGCCCGATGTTCACGAAGGTCGCCAATGTGCGCAAGCAACGTCAACTGCTCGTGCTGATCACGCCGAAAGTGGTGAATGAGGTTTGCAGCAATACTCGGCCATGCGTCGACGCCACCCCGGCAACGGCATGCCCACTTGTGGCGGTTATGCCTCCGATGGGGCGGCCGGGGGCGGTGGCAGGCAGATGCATCCTTGAGTGTGGCGAAAGAGCGAGCCCGCCGGAATGTGACTGGGCCAACACTATCTACGTCAAGTCCACGGCAAGCGTCGTTTCGCCACAATCACGAATGATGAGCATGCTCGATGTACTGGAACTGAGCCGCCACGTCAGCGACGAGGTAATCATCAACCAGATCCGCACCACGGGCACGACGTTCACGCTCGGAACGCACGATCTGATCCAGCTGAGCAAGGAACGCGTCAGCGATTCGGTGATCATTGCCATGCAGAACACCCGGCCGAAGGTGACGACGGCAATGCCGGCCTGCTGCCCGTTCGGAATCGAACTGACCGCCGCCCGGACCATCGCCATGGAGCCGCGCTTCGCCACGCAGTTCGCACGCCTGCTGATCGACACCGCGACTGATGTTGTCGATGGCGTGGTCGAGCTGGTCGGCACCCCCGGTGTAGACCGGGCCGTGTTCGAGGTCATTCCTGCTCCGCTGACGGTTGACTGCGACGAACTCCGCCCGGCCTTCCGCAGCGAACGATTCTGGTTCGAGAAGCAACTGGCCCCGACGCCGCTGGAACGGATCCAGGGACTGGATCGCCCGGTATCGAAGTCCTGCGACAGCGACCCGAACGCCCTGATGCGGCAGTTGCTCCACTCGTCCGAAGACTGGCGGCAGATCCGCGACGAGAAGAGCAGGTTCTGGTTCACCAATCAGCCGTCGACACAAGAGTACGATCGCCTCCCCGGCGCGATCGGGCCGTGAGTGATGCCGTAATCAGCAAACGGTACTGAGAATCAGTTTCCAGGGATGACGTGGGCGGAATTGCCGATGACGTTGTCCCTGGTTGACTTTTACCTGGCGCATTAGCTGAACCAGGTAGCAAGATTTGAATAACCACGGGCGATCGACCTTTTCGGCCCGTTGAGTGATGTCGGCACCCAGGTGTCGTTGCGATGCTGCGACGAGATAATGGTCGGTTTCCAACCCTTAATAGATAGTCGTGCGGGCCGTTGGCCCGCACGCCAAACGGTTCATTGCCTCGCACGCATCCCCTGTCACTTGTTCAACACTTCATCAAGATTCATCAGCTGATTCGCCACCATGGTCCAGGCGGCCAAACTGGCCGGGTCCATCTTCGCGTCCACCTTTGCTTCGCCGACTTCCAGCAGTTTCTTCGCTTCGTCGGGGTGGGCGATGTAGTAGCTCTTCAACTCTCCCAGCACGGGCATGATCACCTGCAGTTCCGGCGTCGTCAACGGCCTTGCCAGCAGGCGCATCGACATGCGTTGGACGCGGTCCCCGTCGCCGGTTGCTTCCAGCGCATGCTGTGCGAGGATCTTGGCGGCCTCGATGAACTGGGTGTCGTTCAGGGTGTCCAGTGCCTGCAGCGGGGTGTTGGTGCGCTCGCGCCGTACGGCACATGTCTCGCGGTTCGGGGCGTTGAAGATCTCCATCGAAGCGGGCGGAGCGGCACGCTTCAGGAACGTGTACATGCTGCGGCGGTAGAGGCTTTCTCCCTTGTCCTGCACGTAGTTTCGGGTGTTGCTGCCGGGCATGGCGACCGCTTCCCACACGCCCACCGGCTGGTACGGCTTCACGCTGGCGCCGCCGATCTTCGGGACCAGCAGGCCGCTGGATGCGAGTGCATAGTCGCGGATCATTTCAGCATCCATGCGGAACCTTGGGCCGCGCGACAGCAGGCGGTTGGCGGGGTCATTCTCAATCTTCTCCTTCGTGGTGGCGGCCGACTGCCGATAGGCGGCCGAGGTCACCAGCAGCTTGAAGAACTTCTTGACGTCCCAGCCGCCTTCGCGGAATTCGACGGCCATCCAGTCGAGCAGTTCGGGGTGCGACGGCAGTTCGCCCATGATGCCGAAGTCGCCGCTGGTGCGGACGATGCCGGTGCCGAACAGTTCCTGCCAGAAGCGGTTGACCGTCACGCGACCCATCAGCGGTTGCTCGGGCTTGAGCAGCCACTTCGCCAGGCCCAGGCGGTTCTTCGGCAGTTCATCCGCAAACGCGGGCAACGATCGCGGGGTGCCGACGCCGACTTTGTCCTTGCGCTGGTCGTACTCGCCGCGGTTGAGGATATAGGCGACCGGCAGTTCCTTGCGTTCGTTCATCACATGCGCGATGGTGCCACGTGATTTGATGGCCACTTCTTCCTGTTCCAGCTGCGCCAATTCCTTGTCCATTGCCTTGTACGCACTGTCGTTGCCGGCCAACCACCAGACGTACAGTTCATCCGTTTCCTGGGGAGTGCGCTTGTCGGCGGGCATGGCGAGCAGTTCGCCTGCGCGGTCGGCCTTGGCCAACTGCTCGGCCTCGACGCCGTTGAGTGAACGATCGTAGATTCGCACGTCCTGCAGGCTGATCGCCTGCGGGCGCGAGTCCGCGTGCCGTTGACCGATCTTGAACGGCACGGTGTTCTTCGTGGTCCCCTGCAGTTTGTCGGTTTCCACTTCGAGGGGCTGCGGTTCGCCGTTGTAGAACAACTTGACGCCGGCCGCCTTGCCCGAGCCGTCGTAGCTCAGTGTCACGTGCGTCCACTCGTTGAGTTTCAACTGATTGCGCGAAACAACCTTCAATGCATCATCGGGCCAGGCACTGATGATGTGCCCGCCCACTTTGTCGTTCTGCAGCCACAGGTCCCAGCCGCGGAATCCCTTCTCCGCACTGTCCATACGGGCGACGATCGCACCGTTCTGGTTGCGCTTGGTCGTCTTCACCCATGCCGAGACGGAGAAGGCCTGGTTCTTGTCGAAGTCACCGACATCGTTGAACTGCAGGCTGCCGCCGGGGGCCAGTGCCAGCGCCTTGCTGGAACCGCGGCCCGGCACCCAGGTGTAGCCGTTGTCGAGCTTCACGGTGCGTGGCTTCTCGTAGACCACCACTTTGAATTCGTTGCCTTTGCCTTCCTGCAGACCGGCCTTGAAGACCAATCCGTCGGTTAACTCTTTCGCCGTCGTCATGGGCTTGGCGGCGGCCAGCCACTTGCTGAACTCCTGCCTGCCTTCTTTCTTGCGGGCTTCGAGTTTCGCCTTGGCCGCTTCGATCTCGCGAGACACCTTCTCCCAGCGGGGGCGGTCGTCGGTCTTCGGTACCGTGATGATCGGCGGCGTGTTGGCGATGTTGCCGTCCATCGCCCCCTGCGTGGTGTTGTTGAAGAAGGCTGACAGTTCGTAAAACTCGCGCTGGCTGATCGGGTCGAACTTGTGGTCGTGGCAGACCGCGCAGCCCGTGGTCAGGCCCAGGAATACCGCGGTCGCCGTCTCGGTGCGGTCACGGGTGTAGAGGACGAGGTACTCTTCCGCGATCGCGCCGCCTTCGTTCGTGGTGATATTGCAGCGGTTGAAGCCCGACGCAACCTGTTGATCAACAGTGCGATTGGGCAGCAGGTCCCCGGCCAGTTGATCGATGGTGAACTGGTCGAACGGCTGGTTCCTGTTGAACGCGTTGATCACCCAGTCCCGGTAGGCCCAGATCTCGCGGAAGTTGTCGAAGTGGATGCCGTGCGTGTCGCCGTAGCGGGCGGCATCAAGCCAGTACCGGCCGCGATGCTCCCCCCAGTGCGACGAATCCATCAACTTGTCGACATACTTCTCGTAGTAGTCCGGTGAGCGATCGCTGACGAACGCTTCCACATCCTCGGGCTTCGGCGGCAGACCGGTCAGGTCGAGACTGAGCCGCCGTGCCAGCACCCGACGGTCGGCCTCCGGGGCCGGTTTCAGGCCTTGTTTTTCGAGTTCCGCGAGGATGAAGCGGTCGATCGGGTTGCGCGCCCACTTCGCGTCCTTCACTTCGGGCAACGGACCGCGGACCGGGGCAATGAACGACCAGTGCGGTTCATAGACCGCCCCTTCGTTCACCCAGCGCTTCAGCGTATTCTTCTGGCCGGGCGAGAGCTTCTTGTGCGACTTGGGCGGCGGCATCAGCTCATCGGCATCGGTCGAGAAGATGCGGGCAATGGCATTACTCTCGCTGGCCTTGCCGGCGATGAACGCCTTCGCCTTCACCGCGTCCTCGAACCGGTCAAGCCGCAGACCGGCCTTCCGCGAGGCACTGTCCGGCCCGTGGCAGGCGAAGCAGTTCTCCGCCAGGATCGGTCGAACGTCGCGGTTGTATTCGAGCTTGCCATCCGCCCAAGTCATATTCGGCATGGCAGCGAGAAGAACGACGGAAAATAGTCGACGCATGGATCAATCCTTCAAGCGCATGGGCGTGTGAAGTCAGCAGTGTCTGTATTATTCCACAAGGTGACGAAGGAATCCAGTGGTTAGCAGGTATCCCGAAGGGATGCGGCACTTTTCGAATGCCACATCCCTTCGGGATACTCGCCAACGCAGGTCAATCGACTCCCCATGTCCGCAGCAGTTCTTCCACCGCGCTGAAATCGTGCAGTACCACGTCGGCACCGCACGCGTGCAGTTCCTCGATCGAGTGCCAGCCGGTCGCGACGGCGATCGCTTTCGCGCCGATGGCGCGGGCGCACTTCACGTCGAACGGCGTGTCGCCGATGACCCAGATGTTCTCGCGCGGCACATCCCGACCAATATGCGAAGCGATCTCCGGCAGCGCGGCCCGGGCGATGTCGTCGCGTTCGTGGATGCCGTCGGCAAATGCGCCGAACGGGAAGTAGTGCCATAGCCCGAAGTGCGTCAGCTTGCAGTGGGCGCCGGCTTTCACGTTGCCTGTCAGCAGTCCGAGGATCACGGAAGGCGACGCAGCCAGTCGCTCAAGGAGCTCGGCAATGCCCGGCAGCACAATGCCATCGAATTTCCCGAGCAGGTTCGGCAGATGACCGAGGTACGCTTCGCGCAGCCGGTCGATGTTGCCGGGCGTCGGTTCAATGCCGTGCAGCGTCAGCAGGTCATGCGAGATGGCCGGGTCGGTGCGCCCGCTGAAGGGAACTTCATCCACGATCTCGCGGATGGCGAACTCGGAACGCAGGGCGTCTTCCATTGCCGCCTTGCCGGCCCCGCCACTGCGGATCAGGGTGCCGTCGATATCGAACAGGAGTACGTGCATGATCATATTTTATAGAACACCTGCCGCCGGGGACGCTCCACTTCGGAAACTCATCGCGTCGCGGCTTCAACGTGTGTGCAGCTCGTACTTGGGTGGGAAATATTCCACGAGGAGCAATTGCTTTGTGTTCGCCCCGAATGGGGCGATCGTCAATAGCCAGGGGTGAAACCCCTGGGAACGTCAACCATCGCCCCAAGCCCTGAAGGGGCGACCGTCACGGCCGTCCCTTCGGGGCGTGCCCGCAGGGAGAAACGTCACCAGGGGCGAAGCGCCCCTGCTATTGACGATCGCCCCATTCAGGGCGAAGACAGACCACCCAAGTAAAAGATGCACACCCGGCCTCACCACCTATCATAACCGCTACTTCAATTTCTCTTTCCGGAGTTCGCAATGCGAAACGCGATTTTGACGCTCGCCGTCGTGATGCTTTCCCTGACACAGTCGCAGGCTCAGTACGGCGAATTGGCTGATCTGAAGATCCTGAAGCCAGACGACACGAAGCACGTGGAATCGACGCCCGCCCCGGACGGCGCGATCGTGCTGTTCGATGGAAAGAGCCTCGATAAATGGATCAAGTCCGGCGGCAAAGGCGAAGTCACCTGGAAACTGGTAGACGGCGCGATGCAGGCCGAGAAAGGCAGCATCGTGACCAAGGACAAGTTCGACGGTTCGTTCAAGCTGCATGCCGAGTTCCGCGTGCCGTACGTGCCGGGCGGCAAGGGCCAGGGACGGGGCAACAGTGGTATCTACGTGCAGGGACGCTACGAAGTGCAGGTACTCGACAGCTACGGGTTGGAAAGCTCAAACACCGATTGCGGGTCGATCTACACCGTGGCTGCCCCGTCGAAGAACGTCTGCAAGGCACCGACCATCTGGCAGAGCTACGAAATCGAATTCACAGCTCCGAAGTTTGAAAACGGTAAAAAGACTGAACCTGCCCGCATGACGGTCTATCACAATGGGGTCAAGATCCACGATGACGTGAAGATCCCCGTGGACAACACGCGCTCGGGGCTGGGCGGAGATCCATCGACGCCCGGGCCGTTCATGCTGCAGGATCACGGGCATCCCGTGCAGTTTCGCAACATCTGGCTGGTGAAGAGCAAGTAATGCAAACGATTGACGCACCCGGCCCGCCGGAAACAACCGGCGGGCCTGAGCATGGAAGCCTGGGCGAACTGCTGAAACTGTCCTGGCCGCTGGTGCTCAGCAGCAGTTTCTGGACGATCCAACTGTTTGTCGATGCAATCTTCCTGACTCGCTACAACACGATCGCCGCCGGGGCGGTCCTCGTCGCCGGCATGATCTTCTGGACCGGCTTCGTCCTGCTGCAGACCACCACCAACTACTCGACCACATTCGTCGCCCAGTACATCGGCGCGGGTCGGCACGAACGGGTCGGCCCCGTGATCTGGCAGGCGTTGTACTTTGCCGTCGTGGCCGGCATTCTGTTCGCGATGATGTTTCCCGTGGTCGGCTATATTCTCGACCTCATGGGTCATGAGCCGATTGTCCGTGCGATGGAGACGACGTATCTGAAGTGCATGACGATGGCTGCCCTGCCGATGCTCATCATTGCCGCGTGCAACAGTTTCTTTGCCGGGCGCGGCGAAAGCCGGGTCGTGCTGTTGGTCGATGCGTCTGGTACGGTCGTGAACGTCATCCTCGGCTGGGCGTTGATCTTCGGCAAACTGGGGCTGCCCGAACTGGGCGTGGCGGGTGCCGGTTGGGCGGTGGTCTGCGGTTCGTGGGTGGCTGCCATCCTGGCGTTCTGCCTGTTGATTCGCCGCAAGTACCGGGCCGAGTTTCACACTCTGTCCGGCTGGCGTTTCGACCCGGCCCTCTTCAAACGCATGATGCGATTCGGCGTGCCGGCCGGGATGCAATGGATGTTCGACTGCGTGGCATACACCGTATTCATCGCCATCATCGGCAACTTCGGTGCGGCCGAGTTGTCCGCATCGGGTATTGCTCAGCGGGTGAACATGGTGGCATTTCTGCCGATGCTCGGCATCGGGCAGGCGATCGCCATCCTGGTCGGTCAGCGTCTGGGGGAGAATCGGCCCGATCTGGCCGAGAAGAGTTCGAATACCGGCCTGAAGCTGGCAGCCATCTACATGTCCAGCATGGCCGTGCTGTTCGTGGTGGTGCCGAGTGTGTTCATTGACCCGTTCCGCAACGACACGGACCCGGCCCTTTGGAAAACTGTAGCCGAAACAGTTCGTGTTCTGCTATGGTTCGTGGCCGTCTATTCGTTGTTCAACAGCATCGAGATTGTTTATACATTCACGCTGCGCGGCGCGGGCGATACGGTGTTCGTGACATGGGTATCGCTGACATTGGCCTGGCCGATTATGGTACTGCCGACCTACCTGGCTTACATCTACGGCTGGGGCCTGTACTGGGCATGGGGATTTGCCAGCGCCTACATCATCGCCATCGCCATCGTCTTCATGCTGCGATTCCGACACGGCAAGTGGAAGACGATGCGCGTGATCGAGCAGGCGCCGGCGATTGTGGAATGAGAAAAGACGCCCCGGGGTTCGGAAGCCTCACCCCGGGGCTTCGGCAGACGTGTCGAATCGATGTTTGAAATCACTTCTGCGACGCGGTACACTCCACCCACATCCGACACTCTCCGGGGATCATCATGAAGACGCTTTCCGCCGCGCTGCTGTTGTTGACCGCCACGATGGCCCGAGCGGCCGACGATGGCTTCGTCGATCTATTCAACGGCAAGGACCTGACCGGTTGGGGCTACAAGAGCGGTGCGACGTTCGACGGCAAGACTGAAGCGGAAGACAAGCGTTACACCGCCAAAGACGGCATGATCGTCGTCAATCCCGGCAAGGGGATCGCCCAACTCTGGACGACCGCCAAGTTCCCGAAGGACTTCGAACTTCGCCTTGAGTTCCGCGCGGCCGTCAAGGCGGACAGCGGACTGTTCATCCGGCAACCGCAGTTGCAGGTGCGCGACTACTCGACCGTCGGCCCGTACACCATGTTGAAGAACTACAAGCCCCAGGACTGGAACGAGATCGTGGTTGTCGTGAAGGGAACCAGCGCCAAGGCGACATGCAACGGCGAACTGCTGGTGGACATGCTGAAGGTTCCTGAAACTGGCGGCATCGGTCTTGAGGCAGACAAAGAGCAAATGGAATACCGCAAGATCCGCCTGAAGGAACTGAAGTAATGCGCACGCTTTTCCTGCTACTGCTTGTTCCATCGCTCGTCGTCGCGGTGCCGTTGCCGAAAGACGCCGGCGAACCGCCGATTGAGGATGCGAAGGGGTTCATCCCGTTTCAGAAACATGCCGCACTGCCGGGGAAGACAATCGCCGTGCTCGTCGGCGAACCGGACGCGGTATTCCAGGCCGAGGGACGTTCCGGCCCGTCGGGGCAGGTTGGTCTTGGTGTCGGCGGAGTCAGCTATCGCTGGGTCTATCTGCCGACCGACGGCAAGGAGATGATCACCAACTTGTCGGTCGAGCTGCCCAACGGCAAGACACGCGTTTACCCGAAGCTCAATCTTGCGACCGGCGGGGACATGAAACGGCTGGGCGTGGATGTTCCCTACGCGCTTGTCGAAGTCAATGTCAATGAAGGTGCCGGCAGCCCCGAGGGCGATGCGTTTGTGGCCACGGGGATCAAGCGTGTTGACGGCAGCAAGGAGTTTTCGCTGGTCGTGCCCGACATTATCAAGGATGTTCGCGCGAAGTACGAAACAGATCTGTCGAACCGGCAGAAGGATCTCGATGCCCTGATCGTCGAGGAAGCGAAGCGCTCGCTGAAGGGGCAGGAAATCACTGGCCCGCGTGAAAAGAACACGCTGATGTATATGACCTGGCTGCCCGAGAAAGAGCACCTGCAGGTGCGTTTCTTCTCGCGCGTTACCGATGGGGCGTACAAGTACGGCAACGGCATCAACATCGAGTTCGCCCCCGCACCACCGGGGCCGGCCCCGCGCTTGCCAAACGGCCTGCGCTATGGCAGCCAGGTCGGCGTCGAGGCCGGGATGCAGTACGAGTTCGCCAAGGACGGCAAGCTGGTCAGCACGCGCGAACTGCGGGCAAAGGCCTTCGCGAAAGAACTTCCGCCCCCACCGGTAATGGACATCAGAAGACGCCCGCCGCCATTGCCGGTACCGGTCCCGAAGTAAGGTTCCGAATGAATGATCTGTTTTCATCCCCCGACCTTCGGAAGCTTCAGGCCGGGGCTTCCTGCTTGTACTTTTCCCGCTGAAGGAAATGCTTATGCTTCGCATCCTGATCATGTTGCTGTTCGCAGCACCGCTTACCGCGGCGGAGAAACCGCTGAAGGTGTTCCCGCTCTGGGCCGGCAAGGCACCCGGAGCGATCGGTGAGGCCGAGACCGACATCCCGACGCTGACCCCGTATTGGCCCGACCCGTCGAAGGCGACCGGCGCGGCCATCGTGGTGGCACCGGGCGGCGGGTACAACGTGCTGGCCCCGCATGAAGGTGAAGCATATGCGAAGTGGCTGGCCGACAATGGCATTGCCGCGTTCGTACTGAAGTATCGGCTGGTGAAGGATGGCTACAAGCTGCCGGTGATCCTGCAGGATGCCGCGCGGGCGGTCCGCACCGTGCGCGCGAACGGCAAGGAATGGGGCATCGACCCGCAGCGCATCGGCCTGATCGGTTCCTCGGCCGGGGGCCACTTGTCGGCCACGCTGTCGACGAAATTCGATGCCGGGAAGGCCGACGCCGTTGATCCGATCGACCGAGTCAGTTCCCGGCCCGACGTGGTGATCCTTTGCTACGCGTTCATTCTGTTCGATCGACCCGACCCGAAGAACAATCGCCAGGAACGCTTTCTGGGCGCGAACCCCGACCCCGAACAGGTGAAGGCGTTCTCGCCCGCGCTGAACGTGACGAAGGAAAGCCCGCCCTGCTTCATCTGGCAGACGGTCGAAGACCCGGGCGTCGTCGTGGAAAACGCATTGGTCTTCGCCGATGCCTGCCGCAAGGCCGGCGTCCCGTTCGACCTGCACCTGTACCAGAAAGGCCGACACGGCATCGGCCTGGGGAACAAGGACTACGAACCCGAGAAGCTGCACCCGTGGGCGAAGGATTGCATCTTCTGGCTGGGCGAGCAGGGGTTTCTGAAGAAGTGAGCCAGTACGCAGTGAGTAAACGCGCGATCGTCACGCAGCGGGCGATCGCGACAAATTCACCGTTCGGGCTGGATAATCGATGGTCAGCTGCATGTCTTCGAGGAGGCCGACGCCGATCATGGCAAACTTCCCGTCAGCGAGCAGCACCTCACACTGTTTGAAGTCGCCGTCCCATTCGACATCGCATAGATAGGTTTCCACGCTGGCGATTGAGCCATCTGCCACTTGAATCCTCACAGACCCTATCCGTGGCGGAGTCAATTGCTGAATGTGGGTGGGTAGAAGGATCAATGATGATGTGAACCCGGTATCGATCCATGCATCAATTCGCAGTATTCGTTGCGTAGTTGGGTCACGTACGGTGATCGGTACGATAGCGCGACCGTAGTCATCGACAATTCCGGTCATGGGTGTGCATAGCCGATCTCGACCGCGGCCGGGAATCCGACGCGCATGATGTGACTTAGGCGATCCGGATGCGCCGCCTGGCATGCCAGCATCACGTCAATCATCTTCTTTCCGAGGTAATAATCGCCAGAATCCGGTTCAATGGCCACAAACTCGCCGCGATGAGTTGGTTCCAGAATCTCTTTCAGTCGGTTGCGATAGATCTCTTCGCTTCGTTGAAGAACCTCAGCGCTCTCTGCGGAGATCATGCTTTTTCTCCTGACTCTTGCCTGACAGCAACTTTCCACAGCTGTTCTGTAATGATGACTTCCGGGCCGTGTTAAGTCAATAAGCAGGCCGCAGGATACCACGCGAGGTGACGATTGCCAGCGAACGCTCCAATCGGTTCCGCCGCGGTCGATGCCTGGGTGCGCGAGACGCTGCCCCGCGCTGTCGCGTTCGCCCATTCGCTGGTCCGCGATCATGCAACGGCCGAAGACATTGCCCACGATTGCTACTGCCGACTGCTGCGGCGGGCG
>Ga0105044_10011032_pt1 | contig 12318 bp, 1 predicted proteins | sample MAT01_FD_78092 | JGI IMG/M metagenome (GOLD analysis project Ga0105044, IMG submission 78092) | Freshwater microbial communities from Lake Fryxell liftoff mats and glacier meltwater in Antarctica - MAT-01 | ecosystem: Environmental > Aquatic > Freshwater > Ice > Liftoff microbial mat | place...
AAAGCACCTCTGCCACTGCAAATTGTGACGGGCTACAGCATCAAGGGCACTGTCAAATATCAGGCGCATACTGTGCAAAGCGGTATTGTTGTTTCTTGCGATGGGCCTGTTGCGGGTCCTGGGGATACTGTTGCGAGTGTTACAGATGCAACGGGCAAATTTTCCATCAATAACTTGCGCTCCTTTGGCATCTTCACCTGTCTATTCAGCGGCGGCGGCCCCCTTGCCACGCGCTATCTCGATGCGACAACGCAGGTGGATGTGTCACCATCGGCCTTTACGCCCCCGACCATCCCTGAAATCGTGCTGAAAGGGGGCAATACGGTGGTGCAAGGATCGCCAGATGGTGTTTTTAGCGAAGACCTGACCGCTCTCACAGGCAGTTACGGGCTGACCGTGACCAAAGACACCAGCGGCGATACCAATGGCGATGGCAAAGTCAACCAGAGTGATCTGGCGGTTGTGGCCTCGAATTACAACCGTGATGAAAACACCGATGCGCGGCATCTGATTTACAGCCTCGCCCGTAACACCTCGGTCTTTGCCGATAGCAATGCCTGGCTTGGCCTCGTCGATGCCAATACCGTGAGTCAAATTCTGCCCGCCCTCAAGAAGATTTATTGGGCGACCCTCTCGCCGGATGGCACGAAGCTGGCCTATGTGCAAGAGGTCACGCTCTTCAACGCCGCGACAGGCGCTCTGCCGCGCTATGCCTTGTTTACGGCCCCGGTTGGGGTGGCGGGCGCCCCGCTGCGTTTAACGCCGCTGACATGGAAGATGGATGCTTTTGCGCCCTCATGGTCAGCAGATGGGAATAAAATTGCCTTCATTTGTTCAAAGAACCTGGGAACAACTGCCGATTGGTATGCCCTCAATCCCGGCTTCGGCAATTTGTGTCTCGTTGATGCCTCCGGCTCGAATCTGATTGACACCACGCGGCCCTCAGAGCTGAACGCGCCCGCTTGGGTCACACCCACCAGCGTGGTGTATCCCGCCGCGCTCGATAATCTGCTGTGGCAGTACGATCTGATCGCCGGCACTGAGACATCGCTGCCAAATATCGGCCTCGCCAGCAACGCCCGTCACCCCGTGTATGAAGATGGCCTGCTGTTTTATGAGATGGCGGCTTATCTCTACGTGGCGAGCTACGATGGCACACCCGCCAACATCCAGCCCCCAACGGATACAAACTATCTAGGCGGCTATCACTTTAATACCAATCTCTTCATCACCTATGGCTTTGACATATCGGAGCATCAGCAAAGCGTGGTCATTGATGACGGCGCAGGCAGCTATACGGTTTACATCCAAACCAATAATCTCGCATCACAGGTTCCAGCCTATACCCAGACCAACACCATTGATGTTGACAGCGCGGTAGGAGCGCCTTTTGCCGGGGCCAACAGCTACGGCTGGGCGCTCCCCAATACCGTTGATTTTGCCTGGTAGCCAGAAAGGATATTGTCGTAGGGCCACGCCTGCCTTGTCCGAATGTGTGGAGACATAGCAGGCCGTGTTCACTGAAATCAATATCTTAAGACGACCTGTTTTTGTAGGGGCGACGCATGAGTCGCCCTTGATTGCGATCAGAGTGGTGCGTACAGGGGCAGGACGCATCGGCCTTTAACAACCAATAGAATAGATAAATAAAGGGGTGAGCGATGGGATGGCAAAAACGGGCAGGTATCATCGTTGCGATCAGCGGTGTCTGTGTTCTCATCGGGATGGCGTTTGTTTCCCCCCTGCAACCCGTCATACATGATCCCCTGCCAACGCTTGCGTCTTTGCCTGCCGCGACGCAAGCCCCAGGCGACGAGGCCGTACCAACGACCTTCCCTGCCGTTGTCAACAGCGCCGCTCTGCCTGATGCCTTCCCTCTCAGCGATGATGCCGTTGCCCTGCGTCTGCCCCGCCCCGATCCTGTTCCAGGGCAGATCATCCTCCACTTTGACCCGACGATGACAGCCGCGATGAAGGCCCGTTATCTGGCCCAAATTCACGCGCAGTCGGTGGTGGAACTGCCGGCGCTGGAGAGTGTAGTCATCACACTGGCAGCGGGCCAAAGCGTCGCCCAACTGCCCCCCTCGGCCCTGGTGACAAGCGAAGCGGATTATTTTGTCCAGGCCCAGAGCCTGCCGCAGCCGAATGACCCGTTATACCCGCAGCAGTGGGGCTTACAGGCTGTTGGCTTGCCATCATGGTGGGGGCTGCCGACAAATAGGACAGAGACCACAGTGGCGGTTATTGACAGCGGCGTCTGTCTCACACACCCCGATCTGCAAGGGGCATTGGTGGCGGGCTGGAACTTTGTTGCGGATGATGCGGATGTGACCGATACCTTTGGGCATGGCTGCGCTGTGGCGGGTATTCTGGCCGCACAGATGAATAACGGCGTGGGCATGGTGGGGGCTGTGCCTGATCTTCGCATCATGCCGCTGCGTGTCCTTGATGAACACGGACAGGGCCGCTATTCGGATGTGGCGGCGGCGATTGTCTATGCTGTCGATCATGGCGTTCCCTGGATTAATCTCAGTGTGGGCGGCGTCCAATCGTCAACATTGCTGGAAAATGCTGTCCGCTATGCCACCGATCATCATGTCACGCTGGTGGCGGCAGCGGGCAATGGCGGCAGTGCCAGCCTGCTCTATCCGGCGGCCTACCCTGCTGTGATTGCGGTTGGATCGGTGGATGCCAATTTACAGCGCAGTGCGTTTAGCAACTATGGGGCGGGGCTGGACGTGTTCGCGCCGGGACGCGACATCATCAGCACCCGTCGCGACAACACCTATGGGCGTGTGAGCGGCACATCCTTTGCGACGCCATTGGTGACAGGGGCGCTGATTCTGGCGCAGGCGACGGGGCAAACTCTGACGTTCAACAGCGGCCTGCTGCGTCTGGACGGGACACCTGACCCGATTGATCCGCCGCCACCGCCGCCTGTTCCATCGATCAGCGGCGTGATTGCGCCCGAAGTCTATACGACGCTGGCCCAGACACGCCGCGTGCATGTCATGATTGCGTTGAATCTGCCGCCCTCTGCCCAGAGCCTTGATGATCCCACGCCGATGATTGCCCAGGCGCAGCAGGATGTCCTGGCACAACTCAATCCTGATGAGTTTGTTGTGGCGCAGCAGTATGTGACGATTGCGGCGCTGGCGGGTACGTTGTCGCGGGAGGGGTTGGCGCAGTTGGAGAATAATCCCGTCATTGCCCGCATTTATATCGATGAACCGATTGAAGCGGCCTCGGCCACCAGCGTGATTACCATCAATGCTGATGATGTCCAGACGGGCGCAGTCAGCGGCCTCACGCTGACGGGAGCGGGCCTCACCGTTGCCGTGATCGACAGCGGCATCGACATGACAAATCCAGCCGTGAGCGATGATGTGGTCGCGCAAAAATGCTTTTCGAGCGTCGCGCTCTGTCCCGGCCATGTGCCTACCAGCGACACCGCGCCTGATAGCAGTTTGCATGGCACGAATATCGCCGCCATCATCACTGCCCCGGAAGGCGTTGCCCCTGATGCCAATATTGTGGCGATCCGCGTGCTGGATGATTATGGGCGCGGCCTGAGTTCGGATTGGGTGGCGGCGCTGGATTGGATCGCCCAACAGGTGCAGAACGACGATCTCGAGATCGATGTTGTGAACATGAGTCTGGGATCGCAGAGGTTGTACAAGCCCGCCGTTGGCAGTAGCGCCACCTCGTGCAGCCAGGTGTTCCCGGCAGAGGCGATAGCCGTGCAAAACGTGCTGTCCCTGGGCATCCCGATCTTTGCTGCGACGGGCAATCAAGGCTCGATAGACAGCATCAACTCGCCCGCGTGCATCGCCGGGGTGACGGCCATCGGCGCGATTTACGACAGAGGCCTGGGGGCGGAGCCGGACACAGGCACGTATCACGATCAATTACATGGCAGTTGGCCGAACTGCGCGGATACCACAACGACAGTGGGCCAGATCACGTGTTTCACCAACAGCAACGAATGGCTCGATCTTGTCGCGCCCGGCGCACAAATCATCATCGGTGGCACAGGCGGCTCCGGCACATCGCAGGCGTCGCCGCACGCGGCAGGGGTGGCGGCACTGATGCTGCAAGGCCATCGGCTGGATACCACGCCATCCGACGCCTCGCCCGCCAGCCTGGAAGCGATTTTGCGCTCAACCGGGCCATTTGTGACCGATACCCGCAATGGGCTGGTGTTTCGTCAGTTGGATGCGTATGAGGCCGTCAATCAACTGGTCAATCCGGTTCATTTTACCTCATGTGCCTCCATCATTGGCGTGTCGCGGGCGGAATGCGAAGCGCTGGTGGCGCTGTATCTCAAGACCGATGGCGCACATTGGTCAACCAACACCAATTGGATGAAGACCAGTGCGCCCTGCACCTGGTTTGGCGTTACTTGTACAGGCACATCAGTCACGGGGCTCGATCTGAATGGGTCCAGTATGACGGGCGTCATCCCCTCCGAGATTGCCGGGCTGCAAAACCTGCGTACCCTCAATCTCAATGATGCGACGGGCCTCACAGGGGGTCTGGCTTACCTGGGAACGCTGACCAATCTCCAGGAACTGCGCCTTGATAACCTGTGGGCCATGCACGCGAATTTCCCGCCTGAGTGGGGTGCTCTGACTCAGCTTGAAACGTTGAGTATGCACAACAGCACCCTCACTGGGCCGCTGCCCGCACAAATCGGCAGTATGACCGCCCTCAAGCTGATCGACCTGAGCGGGGATGCGGCGGGGGCGAATAAAAATCAGATGATGGGCAGCTTGCCCTCTCAGCTCAATCAACTGACAAAGCTTGAGGTGCTTGATTTACAGGCTAATGCGTTCAGCGGGACGCTTCCAAACCTGAGTGGCCTCACCAAACTGCAATATATCAATTTTAATTACAATTCCCTGATCGGAGCGCTACCCGCAACGCTCACACAGCTTCCCGAATTGGTGCGGCTGTATGCCAGCGTCAACCAGTTGAGCGGGACGCTGCCAACGGTGTGGAATGCCAAACTGCAATATATTGAGATTGATAGCAATCAATTCTCCGGCCCCCTGCCAAGCGCGTGGAGCAGTCTGTCCAATCTTGTCCGCCTGAATGTCAGCTATAATCAGTTGACAGGCAGCGTGCCAACGTTCAGCAGCAGCGTCTCGCTGTCCGCTGTGTATTTGGGCCACAATCAGCTCACAACCATTCCGACATCGATTGGCAATTATGCCTCGCTCGTGACGCTGGATCTGTCGTATAACAACTTCACGACGCTTCCCGCCCAGATCGGCGGCCTCACAGCGCTGACAAGTTTGTCGCTGGATCACAATCACATCGCTGCCCTGCCCGCCAGCTTTACCAATCTCTCGTCTGTTGCCACGCTGACGCTGAATTACAACCAGCTCACTACCCTCCCTGCCGCTCTCACCAGTCTGCCCCTGACGAGTGTCAACTTTTGCTATAACCGCATTGATTCGTCCAGCCTGTCGCAGGCGCTGATTGATTTCATCACCGCTCACCAGCCAACATGTGGCAGCTTTGATCCCTGGTATACCTTGCAGGTGATCCCGCCCAATGATGTCACAGCGACTGTCGTCTCGGCCAACAGCGTGAGGCTCAGTTGGACGCGGCCAGCCCTGGCGTTCTGGAAATATGAGATTTATTACGCGCCTGTGTCGGGCGGAGCCTTGAAAAAACACGGCGAGGTTCCCTATGTTCAGTTTGGCACTGGCCTTCCTGTGACCTATCTCGTCACAAATCTCCTTCCCAACACGGCCTATCAATTTTCGCTGCAAATGCTTGGCGGCGATGAGAGTTACAGCATCACCAGCGTCATGGGCACGCCCGTCGTGGCAGCGGCCACGCAGGTCAGCACCTGTAACCTTGTGCAGGCCATTCCGGTGAGCGAGTGTCAAGGCTTAGAGGCGTTCAATAACGCTGTGGATACCGATCAATGGCTTCTGCAAAAGCCGCGCTGGATGAATGTTGATAATCCGCGTCTGCTCGTCCCTGCCAGCCCCACCTCATTTCTGATCGATCTCAACGGCGGCGGTTGGGTGGTGCGCTATCCACATGGCAGCAGCGTGTACGATGCCGAGTTCAATGCCAGCGGGACGGAAGTCGTCACGAGCGGGGCTGATGCCAAAGTACAAATCTGGAATGCCGCAACAGGCGCATCGCTGGGGCAGCTTGATGTGGTGAACAGCGTTGTCCCAACGTCAACCAATTCCGTCGTCAAAGCCGTTTACAATCCATCTGGCACGCGCATCGCCACACTCAGCACTGACAATACTCTGCGCCTGTGGAATCGCGCCACACAGACGGAAGTCTGGCGCAGCATGATGACGTATACGTCAAGCTATGGGGCCTATGCCTTCTCCCTCAATCTTCAATTTAATGCTGCCGGGACGCAAATGCTCGTGTCTGATTATCTCTCCGGCGCACGGCTGCGAAACGTGAGCGATGGCAGCCAAATCCGCGTGTTTCAAGCCGGGAGCACCGCCGTTATAGACAGCGCCCTGAGTCCTGATGCAAGCCGAGTCGTCACCGCTGATGCTGATGGCAGCGTGCGGCTGTGGAACACCGCGACGGGCGAGTTATTGAACACCTTTGCCATTGATGAAGCGGTGCAGGGCGCGGTTTTTAACAGCGATGGCACGCGCCTTTTAGTCCGTTCCTCACACACGTCCGTCAGCGGCGCGATTTATTCTCTCAGCCTGCTGAACAGCACGACGGGGGCGCAAATCTGGCAGTATGTCTATCCGCTCGGTTCGGCTTCTCCGTCAAACGCCGTGTTGATCGACAATAACACCCACGTCATGGCCCACGCTGGCAATACAATTGCCATCCTTGATGCCAGCACTGGGGCCTTTGTGCGCGAACTGCTTCCGTTTGTGTATGCCCCGGAAGCGACCTACGGCTTTACATCGCTGGCCTATGATCCGGTGCAAACGCTGGTGATTGGCCTGTATCCGTGTACCTGGCCTGGGATTACATGTCAGAATGGACATGTCACTGAATTGCAGATTTCTGGCCTGCATGTCTATGGCAATATCCCGCCGCAGCTTGCCAATCTGACCGAACTCAAAACGCTTGACCTGAGTAACAACGGCCTCACGCATGGTGTACCACCTGAGTTGGGTAGCCTGAGCAAGCTGCAAACCCTCAACTTGAGTGGGTCATTTTACGAATCCTGGGTCATGCCGCCGGAACTGGGCAATCTCACCAGTCTGGAGACGCTCGACCTGTATAATGGCTATGTTCGCGGGCTGATCCCGACGGAATTGGGTCAACTCAGTGCGTTGAAGACGCTCAACCTCTCGGCCAATGGGCAGATCGACAGCACGATTCCGTCGTCCCTGGGCAGCCTGAGCAAGCTGGAAACGTTGAATCTTGCCTATAACACAGGGCTGAAGGGCGCAATTCCACCACAGCTTGCCAGTCTCTCTAAACTGCGAATTCTCGATGTGCGCAACACAGCCCTCAGCGGCACGATTCCGCCGCAGCTTGGCAGTCTAGCGCAACTGCGAGAATTCTATGCGTCCAATACACAGCTTACAGGTGGCATTCCAACCACATTCAGCGGTCTGTCCAAACTGGAAGTCCTTCTGTTTCAGCAGAATTCTCTCATGAGCGGGCCACTGCCCGCCGAACTGGGCACTCTCACCAACCTGAAGACGCTGACCGTCTCTCAGAGTGGATTGACGGGCAGCATCCCCACCGTGATCGGCAGTCTGAGCAATCTTGAGGTGTTAGATCTGTCGAATAATATTCTGACAGGGGCCATCCCCGCGTCACTGGGACAACTGACTGCCGCCAAACAGATCATCCTGAACAACAATCGTCTCACGGGGGCCATTCCCACCACGCTCAATCAGGCCAATTTGCCCAACCTGAACGGTCTCATTCTGAGCGGAAATGAGCTTCAGGGCGACATCCCCGTAGAACTAACCACCTTTACATCGGGGCTGGGGGCCGCTCTTCTTCATAACAATCGCCTCTCCTCAAGCAACCCAACGGTGCGAGCCTATTTCGATCTGTGGTATGGGCCAGGATGGTGGCGCACGCAAACCACTGCGCCGCTCAATCTCCAACTCGCGGATGTCACGTCGGGATCAGCGACGTTGAAGTGGCAGCCACAGTGTGATGATGCCAACACACTGAGCAGCGAATGCGCTCTTGATAGCGGCTTCTTCGAGGTGCTGTGTGCGGCCATACTGGGCGGGCCTTATACCAGTATGGGCCGTACTTTGGATACCAATGACCATCAGTTGACCCTCAGAGGATTGGACAGCCAGTCAACCAGTTACTGTGTGGTGCGGGCAGCCTCGATGGATTTGTATCAGCGCTCCCCCATTCCTTTGTGGTGGTACAGCGACAACAGCAGTGAAATCCAGGTGGTGACGACAGCGCCCTGGGGCCTGGAAGTGCCCGTTGACGTTGTACCTGCCATCATTGAGGCCGAGTTTCCCGATGCACAAAATGTTGAGGATCATGCCGATGTTTGCAGCCAGGAGAGCGGGCGGGCGATGTCATTTCGTGGCTCCGGGCGGGCGATGTCGTTTCGCGGCTCCGGAAGAGCGATGTCATTTCGCGGCTCTGGCGATGCTCAGGTGCTGTTCGCCAAAACTGGAGGCTCTACGTTCGATACGGTGCTGACCGTGTGGCGTGTCCCCGTCGATACGCCCTTCAGTGAAAGTAACCTCTCGCTGCAGTTCCTCGGCTGCAATGACAATTTGCCCATCCCCGGCAGCGAGGCGGCTGATCCGAATGGAGTTGAGCGTCCGCCCGATTCGCCCTCGTATGCATCGGGTCTCACGGTGCCGTTTGATCGCAATTTTGATCTCTATTTCATCGTCTTTGCGAAAAATAATGAGGCAGGCGGGGTACGATTTACGCTGGATGGCAACGATCAAGCGCCAACGGGCCTGCCCGCCAGCCAGGTTCAAGTCCTGTCGATGCTTTACAGCGCCACCAATGGGTCAGGTTGGACTCAGAATATTGGATGGTTCAGCGCCAGCGATCCCTGCACATGGTATGGCGTGACGTGTACGGCCAGCACCATCACGGGCCTCAATCTGGCAGGCAATAAACTGAGCGGCCCCCTTCCCGCCGAGATGGGCAGTCTGACGGATCTCACAACGCTCGATCTGCACAATAACGCCTTGCAAGGGGCGCTGCCGAGCACGCTGGCCGCGCTGACGCAGCTCACGACGCTCGATCTGAGCTATAACGCGCTGACGGCCAGCGGCGCTGCCCTCGCATTCGCTGATACTCATGATGCGGGTTGGGCGCAAACCCAGACCGTCCCACCAACCATTATCCAGGTCAGCGGTGTGTCTAACGATCAGGCCAATCTGACCTTCACGCCGATAGCCTACACCAGTGATGGCGGCTTTTATGCGGCCAGTTGTGCGCTCCAGGCGGGCGGCCCCTACAGCCTGAACGCCCACACCGCCAGCAAAGCCACCATCAGTCTCACACTGACCGACCTGCTGCCGGGGACAGCCTACTTCTGCACGCTGCGGACATCGACGCCCGCGCATGGCGCACAGACCAGCGCCCTCCTCAGTGAGAAGAGCGCTGAATTCAGCCTGACGACGAGCCTACCGAGCGGCATCAGCGGCAGCAATGGCGTGTACGTCATCATCCCACCCACCGTTTTCCCGCTGGTCTTGCAGATGAACACCCGCCCGCTGCCTACCGTGTATGACCCATCGCTGCCCGTGCCGCCGTGTGGGGCCGCGATAGGCAAAGCGCTTGTGCTACGCGGGTCGGGTGAGACCTTCATTGGGGCTAACAGCGGCGGCAGCGATTATGCTCAGTCGCTGTCTGTGTGGCGCGTTGCAAGCGGCCAACCCCTGAGCCAGGCCGTGGCGCTCGATTGCGCCGACAGCCAGACCGGGGATCGCTATGCTGGGGCCTCCATTCCAGCAGGCGAAGATTATGTCATCATCGTGGCCGGACAGTACCACAACGGCGGCACGCTGTCTTTGCTGCTCAAAGATACGGGCGAAGCGCCGCTGGCTCTCAGCAACAGTTACAGCCTGGATGAAGACAGCCCTCTCACCATCCAGGGGCCGGGCGTGCTCAAAAATGATATCAACCTGTCAAATTCCCTGCTGGCGCTGAGTGTGATCACCCCACCCACGCATGGCACGCTGCTGCTGTACAGCAACGGCGGCTTCACCTATACCTCGACGTTGAATTATTTCGGGCTGGACAGCTTTGTCTATCAGATCAGCGATGGGCAGCACGCGCCCTCCAGCGCGACGGTGGCCCTGACGCTGACCCCACAGCAGGACGCACCTCTCATCAGCGATGACAGCGTCAAAGCCAACCAGAATACGCCAACCCTCCTCCCCGTCCTGAGCAACGACACTGAGCCGGATGGCGAAGCGCTGACGCTGCTGAGCGTAAGTGCCTCCATTCATGGGGCCAACCTCAACATTAACATTGGTGGCGGCACACTGACGTACACGCCGCCCCTCGGTTATATCGGGCCAGACAGCTTTAGCTATACCGCGTGTGACCCGCACGCCGCGTGTGGTGTGGCGCATGTCAGCGTGATCGTCCGTCCGGTAACGGGCGCTCTGACGCTCCTGACGCTGCCAATCCAAAATGGCAATGCGGTGAATGAAACAGCAGCGGGCTTAGAGGGGCAGCGACCTGCGCTGTGGCTGGGCAATAATCAGGGGCCATCCTACTTAGCGCTGCGCGTGACGGATCTTCTGATCCCGCAGGGCGCTGTCGTCACCTCGGCCCAATTACAGGTTTACAGCCCCCAGGCCCAGACCACCCCGCTCAATGTGCTGCTGGCAGTCGAGGCCAGCGATGACAGTCAGCCGTTCAGCCTACAAACACCCCCCTCGCAGCGGCCTGTCAGCAGCGCACGCGTGTCGCTGCCATCGATAAGCGCCTGGAATGCGGCGGGATGGTATACCCTGGCGGATGTGGCCCCGCTACTGCAAGACATCGTGAATCGTCCTGGCTGGCAGTCGGGCCATGCGCTGACGCTGATGCTGCGCGGTATGGGGCAAAATCGCCAGAAACGCATCGTGATGGCGGCTGTCACGTCCGACTTTGCGCCGCGTCTCGTCATCACCTTTACCTATCCCAATGCCAATCTTGCGCCGCTGGCCGTGAATGATCGCAAACGCACGCCGCAAAATACCCCGATTATCAGCGCCGTGCTGAGCAACGACAGCGATCCCAATGACGATGTTCTGCATCTTGGCACAGTGGGCATAGCGGCTCATGGGAGTGCCAGCGCCAACGGCGATGGTACGATCACCTACACCCCTGCCAACGGCTTCATTGGAACAGATACCATTCCCTACAGCACCTGCGATCCGAGCAAGGCCTGTACGCCAGCGCTGCTCATAATGCAGGTGGTTCCCGCGCCGGGCGTCCCAATCACACTGACTATCCCTGTGACGTATGGCCTGGATGATGCGAATGACGATGGTCTGCGCCTGATTAATGCACCGCAGATGACATGGTTGGGGCAAAGCGCCTCCGGCCATCCGATTATGCTGGGGCTGCGCTTTGCGGATTTGCCCGTGCCGCCCGGATCGGTCATCAGCGCCGCACATCTTGAGGTGTATTCACCGCTTGAGCAGACCGCGCCGCTGGCGGTGGTCATCGCGGCGGAGGCCAGTGACAACAGCGCCTCGTTTGGCATCACCCGTCTGCCCGCACAGCGCCCCTTGACGAGTGCTCGTGCCCCCTTTGTCGCAAACAGCCTGTGGGGGGCAGGGACATGGCAAACCCTCAATGTCGATTTAGCGCCGCTCGTGCAAGAGGTGGTGAATCGATCCGGCTGGCAGTATGAGCAGGCGTTGGCGCTGCTGCTGCGCGGTACAGGCTCAGGCGGACGCCGCGTACTCACCAGTTATGAAGCCAATCCGACCTTCGCGCCGCGTCTGGTCATCACGTTTGTTCCAGCGGCCATGAGCGCTCTGGGATGGGATGAGACGCCCGATGAACCAACACCCGTCGATGAAAACATCATCACATTGGGCATGGATGAAGACCCGTTTGCTGATGTCGAGCTGATCCCGCCCAGCGCGACCCTGTTTTCGCCGCCTGTCACCACTCTGCCGACGGACATCCCGCCCACCGATATCCCGCCCACGCCGCCTGTGAGCGAAACGGCTGTCTCAGCGACGGAGACGCCGCCTGCTCTCGCCACCGAGACAGCGACAATCCCGCCGCTGTCTACAGACACCCCCTGGCCTCCTGCTGCGCCAGATGTAACCGAACCCGTCTCACCCTCCGACATGGCTGCCACAGCATCATGAGATCGTCCATGAGTTCTCGTAACTGCGTGGT
>Ga0105044_10011033_pt1 | contig 12317 bp, 9 predicted proteins | sample MAT01_FD_78092 | JGI IMG/M metagenome (GOLD analysis project Ga0105044, IMG submission 78092) | Freshwater microbial communities from Lake Fryxell liftoff mats and glacier meltwater in Antarctica - MAT-01 | ecosystem: Environmental > Aquatic > Freshwater > Ice > Liftoff microbial mat | place...
AACAGGTGACATCACTGACCTAATTTTCGTTCGAGCGACTTCCTGATCTTGAGAGTCCGGAGTTCTCCCCTATCCGGTGAGCCGCCACGCCTTATTCCCAAGGCCGCCGGCTTATCGCGCATGCGCGGCCGGTCGGGCGCCAGGCCGATGCCGTCGATGTCGAAGCAGATCCCGGTGTCGCGGACAAGGGCGCGCAGGGTGGACTTGCGGGTCGCGCCTACTGGTCGTTCCAGGCCGCGCGCAGCTGCGCATCGGTGTCGGCAACCAGAGACGGATCATCGACCTCGACCACCACCTCGTGGATGGTGCCGGTGAAGCGAAACGGCGCCTCGTAACTGGCCGACACGGGCAATCCGCTGTCATAACCGCAGCACAGGCCTTCGCCGGAGGTTTCGATGACAGCCGGCACAGTGCGTTCGATCAACCCCTCGCCGACCACGGCGCCGTCGATGCGCAATTGGGCCCGGCCCTGGTGTTCCCCAGTACGTTGGAAATGCAGCGCCAACACGCAGTCGCCGCGCGGCACCGGGCCGCTGGAGGCGACACGGTATTCCTGCAGGCCCAGGTAGTTGTGCACGTACACCAGCCGGTCGTCCTGCACGAACAGGGAATAACCGGCAAACCAGCTGCCGTGCGCGAGCAATACACCTTGTGCGCCCGCGTCCGCAATCGTGACCCGCGCCGTGATCGTGTGCGACTTGTTCTTGACGTTGACCGCCGTGTACTCGAACTGCGGCGCACCCATCGGCTCGTAGACATAGCGGTTGGTCGGCGCCCGCGCGCCCGGCTTGCGCTCGCCCATGCGCAGCTGCATGCGAGAGTCCAGCGGCAGGACCTTGTATTTGCCGGCCTCGACCCACCACTGCTCGATCAACGCCTTGAGCTTGTCGGGATGTTGGTCCGCCAGGTTGTGGCATTCGGAAAAATCCTCGGCCACGTGGTACAGCTCCCATTGCTGCGCGTCCAGCATCTCCTCGGTCAGCACGCCCCCTTGCGGCTGCTCGACCACTGCTTTCCAGCCATCGGCCCAGATCGCACGCGAACCGATCATTTCGTAATATTGGACCCGCTTGCGGGTGGCCGCTTGGGAGTCGGCAAAAGTGTGCGCAAAACTGACACCTTCGAGCGGTGTCTGCGCCACGCCGTTCAAGCGCGCCGGCGGCGTGACGCCGACTGCATCGAGCAGCGTGGGCATGACGTCGACCGCATGGATGTACTGGCTGCGGATCTCGCCGCGCGCTGCGATGCCCTTGGGCCAGTGCAGGATGAACGGGTCGCTCATGCCGCCCTGGTGCAGGTACCGTTTCCAGCGCCGCAGCGGCGTGTTGCCGGCCCAGGCCCAGCCCCAGGCGTAGTTCGGATACGACTTGACGCTGCCCCAGTCGTCCAGGTGTTTCAGGTTCTCGGCGATGCTCGACTCATAACGGTTCGGGAACTGGCATTCGTTGAACGAGCCGTTCTCGCCGCCTTCGGCTGACGCGCCGTTGTCCGAGGCCAGGATGACGATGGTGTTGTCGAGTTCGCCGCGCCGCTCGAGCGAAGCCAGCACGCGGCCGAGGTGGTGGTCGGTCTGCTCCAGGAATCCGGCGTAGACCTCCATCTGGCGCGCGAACAGCCGCCGTTCGTGATCACCCAGGCTGTCCCAGGCCTTGACCCACGGCGGGCGCTCGCTCAGCCGGGTATCGGGCGGGATGATGCCGGCCTCCCGCTGGCGCGCATACACCGTGTCGCGCCAGTGCTCCCAGCCCTGGTCGAACTGGCCACGGTACTTGTCGCTCCACTGCGGCTCCACATGGTGCGGTGCATGGCCGGCGCCCAGGCAGTAATACATGAAGAACGGCTTGTCTGGGTCGACCGCACGCAGGTCGGCGATGTAACGCATGGCCGTGTCGGCCAGATCGGCATTGAGGTGGTAGCCGTCCTGCGGCCGCGCGGGCGGCTCGATGTAATGGTTGTCGTGCACCAGCGTCGGCGCCCACTGGTTGGTCTTGCCGCCGATGAAACCGTAATACCGCTCGAACCCCCGCGCCAGCGGCCAGCGCGCCTTGTTCGCGCCGCTGGCGTATTCACTGGCCAGCGTCAGGTGCCACTTGCCGATCGCGAAGGTGGCATATCCCTGCGCCAGCAAAATCTCCGACAGGAAGCCGTTTTCCTTCGGCACCATGCCGTTGTAGCCGGGAAAACCGGTGGCCATCTCCTGGATGATGCCCACGCCGTTCGAATGGTGGTTGCGCCCGGTCAGCAGGCAGGCCCGTGTGGGCGAGCAGATCGCGGTGGTGTGGAAGTCGCGGTAACGCAGGCCGCCAGCAGCCAGCCGGTCCAGGTGCGGCGTGCGGATCGTGGAGCCGTAACAACCGAGCTGGGCGAAACCGACATCGTCGAGCAACATCAGCAGTACATTGGGCGCGCCCTTGCGCGCCTTGGCCGGCATCGGCCAGGCAGGCTGCGACTGCGCTGCGGTCCGGGCGACGTGGCCGGTGAAGGCGCTGCCTTCGGGGTAGGTCTTGAGCGGGTCATTGGCCATCGGTTTCTCCTCGGGATACGGTCCGGTCTGCGCGCGGGGCAGGGCCGCGCCAGCCAGGTTGTCAAGCCATCAGTGCCGGCTACGCCGGTTGCGCCGCAGCGTACGCAGCAAAGGCCAGAACAGCAACAGCACCGCGAGCAGCATCAGCGTCAGCGTCAGCGGCTGCGTGACCAGCGGCAGGTAGCTGCCATCGGTCATCATCAGGCCCTGGCGCAGACGGGATTCAGCGATCGGCGCCAGGATGAAGCCGATCACAAACGGCCCCAGCGGTAGCCCGCCGCGCTCCATCAGGAAGCCGAGCACGCCAAAGCCGAGCATGATCCAGACATCGAACATGCGGTTGCTCGACGCAAACACGCCGACGACGCAGAACACCATGATCAGTGGCAACACGAACTGGCGCGGCACATCGAGCACCCGGCGCAGGAACGGAATCATCAGGTACATCTGGCCGAACATCAGCACGCTGGACAACAGGCAGGCGGCGATCACCACGTAGACGATGCTTGCATGTTGTTCGAACAGCAGTGGCCCCGGTTGTATGCCGTGGATCATCATCGCGCTCATCAGGAACACGTCGATCACGCTGCCCGGAATACCCATCGCCAGCAGCGGAATCAACGCGCCGCCGACAGTGGCGTTGTTGGCCGCCTCCGAGGCGACGATGCCGCTGGCCGACCCGTTACCGAATTCTTCCGGCGTGCGCGAGACATTCTTGGCCACGGTGTAGGCCACCAGCGACCCGACGCTGGCACCAACGCCAGGCAGGATGCCGATCCAGGTCCCGATGGCCGACGAGCGCACCAGGTTCCAGAACTGCGACTTCCATTCCGACAACTTCATCCACAGTCCGTCGGACGAATAAACCAGCGCCTGCCCCTTGCCTATTGGCTTGACGAGTTCGGCCATTACGGTGCCGACACCGAACACGCCCACCAGCACCGGCAAGATGTCGAAGCCCGAGGTCAGTTGCCACACGCCCATCGTGAACCGGGTACGTCCGGTGTTGTCGTCCATCCCCGGGAACGCGAGCAACACGCCGATCATGCCGGCCAGCAGACCCTTGACCATGGACTTGCCGCTGACCGAGGAGATCAGCACGAGTGCGGTGAGCACCAAGGCAAAATAGTCGAATGGCGTGAAACGCACCGCAATGTCGGCCAGCGGCTTGGTCAGCAGCACCAGCGCGCCCCACGCGAACACGGCACCGAAGAACGACGCGGCCACGCCCAGCCCTAGCGCCCGCCCGGCCTGCCCTTGCTGCGCCATCGCATAACCGTCGAACACGGTGACCACGTTCGAGGGTGTACCCGGAATCCGCAGCAGTACCGCCGACACCAGGCCGCCGGTGATGGAGCCGGTGTACATACACACGATCAGCGCCATCGCCTGTTCGGGCACCATCTTGAAGGTCAGCGGCAAGGTCAGCGCGATCAGCATTGCGCCCGACAGGCCGGGAATGGCGCCCACGATGATGCCCAGTGCGGTGCCGAGCACGCACAGGAACAGCGGCCAGGGGCCCATCAGGTACAGGAAGGAGTCGAGCAGGCCCATTGCGATTTCTCAGGGGAGGTCGGCCACCAGCAGGTAGCGGAACACATAGTCCAGCCCCATGCCGAACGTCAGCGCCAGGGCGAAGGCCCAGGGCAGGTCTTGCCGCACCCGGTCCGACATGAGCAGGAACGTCGCCAGCAAGTAAGCCACCGTCACATAGCCGTAACGCACCAGGCCGGCATGCAGCATAGCCGCATAAACCAAGGTCAGAGCCGCCATACCCAGCATCAGCAGCCAGCGCTCGGATGGCGCCGCCTGCGCGTTGTCCGGGCCTGCCAGCTCCGGTCCGGCCCGCCAACGGGCGTGCAGCACCAGCAGGCTAAGAACGATGGTGAGCACGGCCACTCCCATCGGCACCGCGCCCGGCCCGATCGGCTCGAACACGCCGGGCTTGAGCTTGGCGCCTTCGAACAGGAACAGGCTTGAGAGCGCGATCGCGAGCAGCGCCAGGGCGGTCTCCGCCCGGCTTTCACCGGCATCCATGTGTATTGGCTACTTGCCGCTGACCAGCGTCTTGGCGATCGGCTCCACCGCCTTGAAAGTGTCGTCCAGGTTCTTCTTGAACGCGTCGCCCTTGAGGAACTCGATGGTCGACGCGCGCTCCTCGATCTGCACCTTCTGAAGTGCCGGTGACTTCATCGCCTTCTCGAGTGCGTTGGCCATGCCGTCGATCGCCGCCTTCGGCGTGCCCTTGGGCGCAAACCAGTAGTTGTTGATGCAGAACTCGTAACCCAGGCCGAGTTCCTTGGTGGTCGGAACATTGGGTTCGCTGGGGAGCCGGCTCGGCCCGGTGAAAGCCAGCGAACGCATGCCGCCGGCCTTGAAGTTGCTGTATTCGGAGCTCGACAACATCGTGGTCTGCGTCTGCGAACCCTTGAGCGCCGCGTAGTTCTCGGCACCGCCGCCGATCTGCACGAAGCGGAACTTCGCGCCGGTGGCCTGCTCCAGGAAACCGCCGCCCAGGTGGTTGAGTGCGCCGATGTTGACGCCGAACAATATGGTGCTGGGCTTGGCCTTGGCTGCCTTGACCAGGTCATCGAGCGTCTTCCAGGGAGCGTCTTCGCGCACGGTATGGTGCAGACAGAAGCCACCGGTCATCGCCACCGGCTCAAAGTCACGGTACGAGACGCCCTTGCCCGGGTCGACCACTTCGCCCGACAGCAAGGCTAAGTGCAGCACCAGGAAATTGGTGCCGTCGGGCGCGGCGTTCTTGACCTGCTGCGAGCCGATCGAGAAGTGGCCCTTGACGTTGACGATGGCCATCGATTGCGGCAGCAACTTGTCGTCTTCGATCGTCTTTTGCAACAGTCGTGCCATCAGGTCACTGGACCCGCCGGGGCCGAACGGAATCACCACTTTCAAAGGTTTTTCCGGCCAGGCCTGGGCGCCGGCAAGAGCGGGAATCGCAGCAGCAAGTGCAACCATCAACAGCTTTTTCATCGTCGTCTCCTTCTTTAGTTTCAACATCACACCACAAAAAGAACAGCGCAGGCAGCCCCTGCTGCGTTTCACGTTGGCCACGCGGCTCCCGCCGTGTTCAGGTACATCGCGTACAGGCTGGTCGTACCGCAAATGAACAGGCGATTGCGCTTGGGCCCGCCAAAACAGATATTGGCCACCACTTCCGGCACCCGGATTTTTCCGATCAGGCTGCCGTCCGGCGCGAAACAAAGCACGCCGTCGCCGGCGCTGGTCCAGACGTTGTCATGCACGTCCAGCCGCAATCCGTCGAACAGCCCGACCGTCGATTCGGCAAACACCGGGCCATCGTCTCGTACGCTGCGGCCGTCCAAGGCGAGCGCAAAGCGCCGGATATGGCGTGGACCGTCGCTCGCATGCGAAGCGCCAGTGTCTGCGACATACAGGCTGCGTTCATCGGTTGAAAACGCCAGGCCATTGGGTTTGCACATGCTGGTGATGACCGCAGTCACCGCGCCGGTTTCCGGGTCGATACGGTAGACATGGGATGCGCCGATGTCCGATGGCGCGGCATCCCCTTCGTAGTTTGAATCGATACCGTAGGTCGGGTCGGTGAACCAGACGCTGCCATCGGACTTGACGACCACGTCGTTGGGTGAGTTCAGCCGCTGGCCTTCAAAGTGCGCCGCGAGCACGGTGCGCCGTCCGTCGTGTTCGATACGCGACACGCAGCGTCCCCGGTGTTCGCAGCTGATCAGCCGGCCCTGGCGGTCCACCGTGTGGCCATTGGCGTGCATCGCCGGCTGCATGAACACCGACACCGAACCATCGGTTTCGTCCCAGCGCATGACCCGGTCGTTGGGTATGTCGGACCACACCAGGTAGCGCCCGGCAGCGAAATAGGCGGGGCCCTCCGACCAGCGGCAACCGCAGTACAGGGTTTCCAGGTGCACGTTGCCCAAAACCAGGCGCGTAAACCGGGGGTCGCGCAGTTCAAGTTCAGGCGTCAACATCCCCATCTTCCTCGAAATAGTCCGGGTGCAGCGCCGCCACAGCCAACATCAGCGGTTCGTTGCGATTGAGGTGTTGCTGCATCGCCAGGCTCGCCAGCTGCGGGTCGCGCGCGCGCAGCGCCGCCACGATGGCACGGTGATCGGCCAACGCGCGTTCCCCCGACTGCAGCTCCGGCACGGCGATCGCGCGCGTGCGCTGGTGCATGTCGCGCGCCTGCGCCACCACCGGCCAGACACCGCCCAATCCGCAACTGTCGAGCAGGCAGCGGTGAAACGCCTCGTCGGCGCGCAACACCGCTTCGATGTCCTGATCGGCCAGCGCGGCGGCCTGGCGTTCGATGCACGCGTCGAGCGCCTGCAGCGCATGTGTATTGGGTGGCGCGTCAAGAAAACGGCGCACGATCTGTCCTTCGACCGCCTCGCGCACGAACAAGGCGTCACGGATCCGCTGCATGCTCAGGCGGGCGACGTAGCTGCCGCGCTGCGGCAGCACCTGCACCAGACCTTCGCGCACAAGGCGTTGCACCGCTTCGCGCACCGGTGTGCGGCTCACGGCCATGCTGTCCGCCAGGCTGTTCTCGGACAAGGCATCTCCAGGTCGCAAGCGCGCGTGCAGGATGTCCGAACGCAGCTGCGCGAAGACCCGATCCGCCAGTGCCGCGTTGGCCGCCCCGCCCAAAAGCCCGCGATCGCGTGGCATCGTGGTGCGGGGCCGGCGCGACACCGCCTTCATGCCACTGCCTCCAGGCCCTGGCCGAGTTGCGCCAGCTGCGCCAACTTGTCGTCCGACAGGTAGCCGTAGCGGTTGATCCACAGCCGCGTGTCGCCACCGTGGCGATTGGCCTGCGCGGCGATGCGGGCGCGCGCCAGCACATCGGCTACGGGCCCGTAACTGTGGGCAAAAGCAATCACCGGCACTGTGGCCGCGTCCGTGCGTGCCTGCGCGATCTTGCGCGCCTGGGCGCCAGCGCCCACCGGGTGCGCAACACTGGGCGGTGGGTATTGCAGGGCCGCACCATCGGGCGCGGCGCCATCGCAAAAATCCATGAACCCGGCCATCGCCGCGGTGACTGCGTCGGCCTGCGGGCCCTCCGCCGTGCCTATCAGGTCGCGCGCCCAATACCGCGCGATCATCGGCCAATGCATGGTGTAGAGCTTGACGCCGACCGCGTCGGCGGTCTCGCCAATGGCCTGCCAATCGACGCCGGAGAAGCGCGACAACGGGGCCGGAAAGACCTGAGGCTCGAGCAGGCGGCGCGGGCCGTCGACCGCATCCAGTGCCGCCCGGTAGGTGCGCAACAAGGCGCCGACACTGGCGCGCTTGCTGGCCCACAGCGGCGCACCGTCACCATGGTCGCTGAAGAAGTCGTCCCATCCGGCCTGCGCCAGCGCGTCACGCACCGCCGCATGTCCTTGTGGCGCCGCGTCGCGCGCCGCAGTCTGCCAGCGCTGCAGTTGGTGGGACACCAGCCGGCCATACGCGGCGGGCTCCACCCCCTGCGCGCGCAGCGCCCCATGGGCCTGCGCATTGAAGTCGAACAGGCAGCTGCGCAGGTCGTAGGGCGGGTACTCGGGCCAGTCGACCCGAAATCCGCGCACTGCGGGATACCTGCGCGCCAGTTCGGCCAGCAAGGCGGCGCCGTAGTCGCGCACATGGGCGCTGGCCAGGCTGGCATTGCGATCAACACGGTGGGGATGGGCTTGCCCATCGGGGCCCAGACATTGGTCTTGGTCGACCGCAGATGAAAACTGGACCCGGTAGCCCGGCGGGCTGGCGGCCATGATCTGCAGGTAGACAAACATGTCGCGCCGGTCGGCGGCCTCTATCACATCGTCGAGCAGGCGCGGCTGGGCCAGCGTCAGGGCCCCGGGTGGGCTGGGCTGGTAACGCAGACCCGGGTACAAGGTGAGGTCATGCACCAGCGACGGCGACGTGCGCACCCAGGTCTCGCGCCGACCCCACAACGCGCGGTCCAGCGGACGCACGCGCCCGGCGTCGCCATCGGGCGGCGGCTCGCGGGCCCCCACACCGTCGGCCGCAATTTCCATCAGATACGGACTGGTCACCAGCGCGCTCGCGCCGACCGCCTGCAAGCGGTCCAGCACGGCATCGACCCCTTCGCTCTGGAACCATTCGGGCATCACGGTGATGCCGAGATGGATGGGTCGTTGATCGCTCATTTGGGAACTAGTGTACAAGTGTGGCAGTGACCGACAATTCGCGGGCCGGCGAAGCTGAACCCCAACCCAGACCCGCAAGTAGGACCCCATGGCCACCGACTCCAACCTCACCACCCGCAGCGCCATCGAACTGCGCGCCCTTATCGGTCGACGGGCGATCTCGCCGGTCGAACTGATGGACGCCTGCATCGCACGCATCCAAGCGCTGAACCCCGCGATCAACGCGATTGCGGCAACCGACTTCGAACGTGCACGCGCGGCCGCGCGCCAGGCCGAAGACGCCATCATGCGGGGTGCGCCGCTGGGCCCGTTGCACGGGCTACCGATGGGCGTCAAGGACCTGCAGGACACTGCAGGACTGCTCACGACCAGTGGCAACATCGGCCGGCGCAACCATGTTCCGCTGCACGACGGCTCGCTGGTCGCCCGGCTACGCTTGGCCGGTGCCATCGTCACCGCCAAGACCAATGTGCCCGACATGGGAGCGGGGGCCAACACGCGCAACCCGGTCTGGGGAGCGACAGGCAATCCGTTCAACCCGATGCTCAACGCCGGCGGATCGTCCGGCGGGTCTGCGGCAGCACTGGCGGTGGACATGCTGCCGCTGGCCACCGGCTCCGACACTGGTGGCTCGCTGCGTATACCGGCGGCTTTGTGCGGCGTCGTGGGTCTGCGCCCGTCGCCGGGCGTGGTCGCCAATACGGCGCGGCCCCTGGGCTGGTCAGTGATCTCGGTGCTCGGCCCGATGGCGCGTGACATCGGCGACACCTTGCTGATGCTGCGCGCCAGCGCGGGTTTCGACCCGCGAGACCCTTTGTCATTTGATATGCCGGCCCTGACTGCCGCGTCGGCCCCGGTAGACCTGTCCACTTTGCGCATCGGCTACACCGAGGATTTCGGGCAATGCGCGGTCGATCCGGCCATCCGGCGCACCTTGCGCCAACGCGCCAAGGCACTGGCCGGCATGGTCGCGCGCTGCGAGCCGATCACGATGGATCTCGGCGACGCCGACCGCGTGTTCGACATCCTGCGTGCCGAGAGCTTCTTCGCCGGTTACGCCGAGACACTCGAACGGGCGCCCGACACGCTGGCGCCCCACGTGCGGGCCAATGTCGAGATGGCCGGCCGCATGACGCTGGCCGACCGCGCCTGGGCCCATCTGACACAGACACGTATCGCGCAACAATTCGCGAAGGTGTTCGACGATGTCGATCTGATCATCGCGCCGACCTCGCCCGTCACACCCTTCCCGTGGACCACGCTGTACGCGCAGGAGGTCGATGGCCAGGCGATGCGCAACTACTACCATTGGCTGGCGCTGACCTACCTGCCCACGCTCGCCACCAACCCGGCACTGGCGCTACCGTGTGGCCGCGACGAAGCCGGCATGCCGTTCGGCCTGCAGCTGATCGGACCCTTGCGCAGCGACGCCCGACTGATGGCCATGGCATTGGCACTGGAGCAGGCATTCGCGTCCGACCCGGTGCTGCAGCGCCCCAAGCCCGATCTGCAGGCACTGCAAAAGCCCAACCCGGAGCTGCGCAGCATCGTCACGCACCCGCCCGGGACCGCACCCGGGGCGACGGACGGCGCCACCCTCACGGCGGTCTGACCCGAACCTCTACCCGACGCTCACGCTGAGCGGCAGGCCCAGCATATCCAGCACCGGAATCAAACCTTGGCGAAACGGTTCGGCGCGTCCAGGCCGACGCCCACCAGATGGCCGAAGCGTTCCTTCGCCAGCGCCCGGATTTCCGGTGGCAAGGGATCGGCAAGGATGGACTGGATATTGGTTTGCAGATGCCCGATGTTGCCGGTGCCGAACAGCACGACGTCCACACCGGGTTCATGGCGTGCATATCGGTACGCGGCGTCGATGATGCCCAGCGGACCCGGCCGCTCGGTGAGAAAGGCCAATGGCGCTTGCTCGTCGACCATTGCCGACGGCAACTGGCCACGCTGGACCAGTTCCGCCAGCGTCGCCTCCAGGCGACCCGGCTCGCTGAAGATGCGCCGGACCGCGAACATCAGCAAGGTGGCCACGCCGCTGGAGCGCGTCAACGGGAATACGGTGTCACGCGCGTTCTGGTGCAGCAGATGGAAGGCCACCATGACGACGTCAAACAGACCGCTGTCGATTGCCTTGGGCAAGGCCACGTGCACATGGTCGTCGGGGGCGATCTCGGTGATGCCCAGATGCCCGATGCGCCCCGCGTCGCGCTCCTTGAGCAGGGCCGGCGCGATGACCTCGATGGCGTAGTCCACGTGTTGTGGCGACACGGCGTGCAGATGAAAGACCTCGACACGCTCGGTACGCAAGCGCTTGAGCGAGGCGTGCAGACTCGCCACGACCTGCGCCGGGGAGCGCCGCTGGCCGGATTCGACAACCATCGTCTTGGTGGAAATGACGAGCTTGTCGCGCTCGGCAGGCTTCACGGCCTGCCCAACGATGTCTTCGGTCCCGTAATTCTCCGCCGTGTCAAGGAAGTTGACGCCTGCATCCAGCGCCGCGCGCACGACGTCGACGGACTGGCCAACGCTGCTGCCATGGCCCTGGCCCAATCGGCTGAAGCCGCCGCAGCCCAGGCCGGCCACACTGACCTTGAGGCCCGTGCGACCGAGCGTCGTGTATTGCATGTCGTGCATATCGCTCATGGCAGCGAGCATACGCGGCTCATCCGCCCATCCGCACCAACCGCCCCGGCCGCGCAGCGGTCACCACGCCCTCGCGTTGCACGCATTGCCCGGCGACCCAGCTCCCGATGATCCCCTGCGCCGTCTGCAGGAAGCGCTTGCCACCCGCCGGCAGGTCGCGCAGCAGTTGCGGCTTGGGCAAGGCCAGCCGCGCCGGGTCGATCAGGTTGAGGTCCGCGCGCTGCCCCACCGCAATGCGGCCGCGATCACGCAGGCCCAGATAGTCGGCATTGCGGCTGCTCAGCATCTGCACCGCCTGTTGCAGAGTGAAGCGCCCTTTCCTGGTTACCCAGTGCGTCAGCAGAAAGGTCGAGAAACTGGCGTCGCAGATCGTGCCGACATGCGCCCCTGCGTCACCCAGGCTGAACAAGGCGCGCGGATGCTGCAACATGTCGCCCACGCAATCCAGGTTGCCATCGTTGTAATTGAAAATCGGGAAATACAACAGATTGGCACCCATGCCTTCGCACAGGTAGTCGTAGATCGCGCTCAAGGGCGTGACACCCAGCGCCTTCGCCCGCATCAGCATCGAGTCCTGCAGCGTAGGTTCGTAGTTCGGCACATCGCCGAGCGGGAACATGCGTGCCGAGATCATGTCGATACGCGCCAGCAGCAGGTCGACCAGCGGCGGCACCGACGATCCGTCACCGGCTAGGGAATCCGATTTTTCGGCCAGGATGCGGCTGCGCCGCGTTTGGTCGCGCAGTGCCGCCGCGCGTTCAGCCAGCGGCAGCAGAGCCACTTCCTTGTAGCCCGGGAAACCCATGAAGGGATGGAAGCTCGCGTCCAGGCCGGCGATCACGCCGATGCCGCGCGCCGCAGCCTGCAGGTACAGCGGCAATCCTTTGGCCACCGCCGCCTCGACACGGCGCGCGACCTGCTTGTATTGCTCGCCACCGGGGTCCCGCTGCAGCCAGGTCATGGCCAGCGGC
>Ga0105044_10011034_pt1 | contig 12317 bp, 9 predicted proteins | sample MAT01_FD_78092 | JGI IMG/M metagenome (GOLD analysis project Ga0105044, IMG submission 78092) | Freshwater microbial communities from Lake Fryxell liftoff mats and glacier meltwater in Antarctica - MAT-01 | ecosystem: Environmental > Aquatic > Freshwater > Ice > Liftoff microbial mat | place...
GAGCCATGGGAAAGAGGTCGCCGTGGGTGGGGAACTGGACCGCAACAATATCTTGATAATGGTATTGCGAGACCATTGGTGACGGACTTCCAGCAAAATACGGCAAATATTGCGCGTGAAGCAGGAGCAGATATGTTTCTGAATTGGGTTTATCGCATAAACCAGTTGGGGAATGGAGACCCAGCCACTGATTTTTGTAACTTGGAGAACATACCTTTGCCTGGTCACTGGACCGGACCAGGTTTTCTTAATCAGGCATGGAGCGCAGATCCACATCCTAGTTTTATAACTAATAGTCAAGGTATCCCTGGCACACTTGATACAGCGTTACCTGGTGATAGAAGACATTTACGCATGGATCAAATCATGCGTGACATTTTTACAGATAATAACTGGTAGATAAGGAAACATAAAAATGATGAACCAATACCCTAACCGTTTGATACTTTATGGAATGCTCATAGTCATGTCTTTGGTAGTCTTATCGACTACACAGGCACAATCAACATTTCCATACTCGTCGCCACCTGCGTGGAGTCCTGATGGCAAGATGATTGCTATCATCATTGATAATGTAGTTGAAGTGTATAATACAGAGAATAGTACGCTACTATTTACACTACTTGGGCACTCTCAAGGGATTCCATCTGTTGCATGGAGCCCAGATAGTCATTTACTGGCAGTTCCCAGTTCTGACAAAACAACTACTGTATGGGATATGACAAATGGGACACTCTTATATAACTTGCTAGGTCATGAAGATGGAATCACTTTTGCTCTTTTCTCACCTGATGGTACACAGTTAATCACAGCAGGTGTTGAATATACACCGAATCTTTTCATTTGGGATATAAAAACAGGTGAAATTATTTCTAAGCAAATTGGAGGTACTATAGTTGATGCGGCATTTAGTCCTAATGGGCAATACTTGGCAACGGCTCATTCAGGCGCTATTTCTGTTAGAGATGTGAGACAGTTCGATAAATTTGAGATTGTTGCAAGATATAATCCGGGTGGGTGTTGCGAGAATCAAATGTATACACTTGCATGGAACCTCGATGGGACGCATATTGTTACCGGTAGTAGCGATGGCTTAATCACTATTTGGAGTGCGGATACATTAGCGATTGTGCGACAGTTTCCATCCAGCCCGTTTTCTCAGGCAATTGACAGTAATTCAGAGAACCTCATGCGCTCATGGGTACGTGATGTGCAATATGACCCCACGGGTGAACGCATTTTATCGGTGGCAGGCAGTGGAACGGTCAGTGAATGGGATGCCAATACGGGGGAATTGATTCAGCAAACCGAAATAGGGCAAGTCTTTGGTGCAACATGGAGTCGTTATGGAGGGCAACTTGCGGTGACGGATGTCAGTAGCACCATCGCAACCGATATGTCATCCGCAGAGACGAATCGAACATCCAATGGGCTTCGTGTGGTTGTGCCATTTGCGACGATGGAAAAACTCGAATCGCTCGCAGAGGCATGTAATCAAACAGTTTTGAATGACCAACGACTCACAACCACGATTCAAGTAGACCAACTCACCGATTTTGTGGCACAAGTCCAATCGTTGCCAGAAAATAATATCGCCCCCGCGTGTGTTGCCGATTTACTGGCGGTTGCAGAAGCATTGCAAACTGAGAATTAAGAATCTGTATAAAGAAAGACCTGCCCGTGTGCGCGGGCAGGTCTCTGGGTGTTACTGATAAAAGGATTCGTGTGATTCTTTAGCCCTGTTTACGAAGGGGTGTCACTAATTTGCGACAGCTCCGACCTCGAATTGTTCTTCTTCAGTCGAGCCACTCATCGCCGTAGTGGAACTCATACCCGCCGTCACCACACTTTGTACGAGGTCAAAATAGCCTGTGCCAACGAATGATTGATGTTTCACGGCGCGGTAGCCATCGGTGCGTTCTAATTCAAATTCGCGGTCTTGTAATTTTGAATAGGCGCTCATGCCCGCATCGCGGTACGCACTCGCCAGTTCAAACATGCCCAAATTGAGCGAATGAAAGCCCGCTAGGGTGATGAATTGGAACTTATAGCCCATACTGCCCAATTCGCGTTGGAATTTGGCGATGGTGCTTGCGTCGAGGTTTTTGCTCCAATTGAACGATGGTGAGCAATTGTACATGAGCAATTTTCCGGGATATTCGCGGTGGATGGCTTCGGCAAATTGAAGCGCTTCGTCTAAATCTGGATGCGATGTTTCGCACCAAATCATATCGGCATAGGGAGCATAAGCCAATCCGCGTTCAATCGCCGCTTCTAGCCCATGTTTGACTTCATAAAAGCCTTCTGATGTGCGTTTGCCATTGATAAATCTTTGGTCGCGGGTATCAATATCGCTGGTGAGCAAGGTGGCACTATCGGCATCGGTACGGGCAACGATGAGTGTTGGCACATCCATCACATCCGCCGCCAAACGCGCCGCGACTAGTTTATTGATAAATTCGCTGGTGGGGACGAGGACTTTTCCGCCCAGATGACCACATTTTTTCGCTGATGCCAATTGGTCTTCAAAGTGAACCCCACCTGCACCCGCTTCTATCATGGCTTTCATCAGTTCAAAGGCGTTGAGATTGCCACCGAAACCCGCTTCGGCATCGGCAACCATTGGCGCAAAATAATAAGTCTCGCGTCCGCCACTCATGTGTTGCACTTGGTCGGCACGCATGAGCGCATTGTTGATACGGCGGATGAGGGCAGGCACAGCATCTACAGGATACAGGCTTTGGTCGGGGTACATCTGACCCGCCGTGTTGCCATCTGCCGCCACTTGCCACCCACTGATATAAATGGCTTTGAGACCTGCCTCTACCATCTGCACAGCTTGATTGCCCGTGATTGCGCCCAACGCATTGACATAACTTTCGGTTTGGAGCAATTGCCAGAGGCGTTCTGCCCCCATTTGGGCGAGGGTGTATTCAATCCGAATCGTGCCACGCAATTTGAGGACATCTTCGGGGGTGTATGGACGGGTGACACCTGTCCAACGGGGGTTATTCATCCAGTCGTGTTTGATTGCCAAAGCTGATGTGTGCATGATAAATTCTCCTATTTGATAAAATGAAAACTAGTCTAAATACTCATACGCGGGTAACGTGAGGAACTCGGTAAATTCTTCGCGCCGAATCATCTGGTCAAAAATATCACTGGCAAGCAGGTATTTCCCGTTTCTGAAGCGAGAGTCGCCTACTTCGCCCTTAATCGCATCGAGTTCTTCTTCCAAAAATTGGCTATAGAGCGATTCGGTCACTTCGCGTCCATCGTCCAATTGGGCATGGTGATGAAGCCATTGCCACACCTGAGAACGGCTGATTTCGGCGGTGGCGGCATCTTCCATCAGGTTATAGAGGGGAACACATCCGTTGCCACCGAGCCATGCCTCTAGGTATTGAATCCCGACTTTCAGATTCCAGCGCAAGCCGTGTTCGGTGATAGACCCTGTGCTTGCTGTGACCAAATCATCCGCCACCACATGCACATCTGGGCGTTGTTTGGTGAGCTGGTTGGATGTGGGCATGTAGGTATCGAAAACATTTTTTGCCGTCTCGATTAATCCCGGATGTGCCACCCATGTGCCATCGTGACCATCTTGTGCCTCACGCAGTTTGTCTTGGCGCACCTTCTCCATCGCCTTTTCGTTGGCATTGGTGTCGTTTTTAATCGGGATTTGTGCCGCCATCCCGCCCATCGCATGTGCGCCTCGCTTGTGGCATATCTTAATCACATTGAGCGCATAATTCCGCATAAATGGGACGGTCATGGTCACTTGGGCGCGGTCTGGTAATACCCGTGTAGGGTCTTTATGAAATTTCTTGATATAGCTAAAGATATAATCCCAACGACCACAATTGAGTCCTGCGGAGTGGTCACGCAATTCGTATAAAATTTCTTCTGTCTCGAATGTCGCTAAAATCGTCTCTATAAGTACCGTTGCTTTAATCGTTCCACGCGGGATATTCAGTTCATCTTGTGCCAGATTAAACACATCGTTCCATAAGCGTGCTTCCAGATGACTTTCGAGTTTTGGCAGATAAAAATAAGCCCCTGTGCCACGTTTGAGCGCCTCATGCGCGTTATGAAAAAAATATAATCCAAAGTCAAATAACCCTGCGGGGATGGGTTTTCCATCTATCGAGAAATGCTTTTCGTTCAAATGCCACCCGCGTGGACGCACCATCAACACGGCGGTTTGGTCATTGAGCCGATATTGTTTGCCTGTTTCGTTGGTATAGGTGATGTTACGGCGCACCGCATCGCGCAGGTTAACTTGACCATCTACCATATTGAACCATGTGGGGGCGTTGGCATCTTCAAAATCTGCCATGAACACCTTTGCACCGCTATTGAGCGCATTAATCACCATTTTGCGGTCGGTGGGACCCGTGATTTCGACCCGACGATCTTGCAAATCCACAGGCACAGGGGCAACTTGCCACGCGCTTTCGCGGATATGCTGTGTGTCTGGCAAAAAGTCGGGTTGGTTGCCCGCATTTATCAACGCTTGGCGGTCTTTACGCGCAGTGAGGAGCGCATCCCGTTGGGCGGTGAATGTTCGGGCGAGTTTGGCGAGAAATGTCACCGCATCGCCTGTGAGAATCTCGGCAAATGCGGGGGTTATTTCTCCCTTTATTTCAATTCCTTCACCCATTATTCTTGTCTCCTGTGTGATGTTTCTTGTGAAATCTTTTACTAGTGTATGCTTTTATATGGTGAAAAACATCACAAGGATGACGGAACATAACAGGGTCTTTTCCGACACAGTGTACTAATCTAACGCACGTTAGATTATGGAAAAGTTTCCATGCACAAACGCGCTATCTGTACGAAACCCGCTATTAATGTTACGATATGGACTATGGGCGCGCCCTTCTGCGCCTATTGTGATGATGTTAAATGGTATTGTTGTGGCGTATTGGCGAACACCGAAAGAATAGCCCACATGGGACAGCACTTACACCAAAAGATTTTTGATGGACATTTATTAAAACAGCTACTCATGGCGGGACTGATGTGGCTAGACCATCATCAAGAGCGCGTCAATTGGCTTAATGTGTTCCCCGTACCCGATGGCGACACGGGTAAAAATATGGTTCTCACGCTCAAACAGGGTTATGAAGCCATTCGCCATAGCGATGAAGCTCATGCAGGGCTGTTATGTAAGACATTTGCGCGGGGCGCATTATTGGGCGCACGGGGCAATTCTGGCGTGATTTTGTCGCAATGGCTGGGTGGGTGGGCAGAATTTGTCTCAGATTCACCGACATTCGACTTGGAATTGCTCAATAAGGCATTTGCCAATGGGGTAAAAAAAGCCTATGGCGTGGTCATGATCCCCACCGAAGGCACAATCCTCACGGTTGCCAGAGAAGCATCTGAGGCATTAGCGATTTATGCCAAAACGGGTGATGATTGGGTGGTCGGCATGGAAGTGTTGCATAATGCCGCCAAAGAATCGCTGGCAAAAACGCCTGATTTATTGCCTATCCTCAAAACGGCGGGCAAGGTAGATTCTGGCGGGCAGGGATTGGTATTTATTTTAGAAGGAATGGTCAAGGCATTGCGCGGTGAGCCGATAAGTATGCGCGATGAAGAGGCAGAATCGCCCTTATGGGGTGGGGATGCTTTGCCACCCGATGATGCCGATGGCTATGGTTATGATGTGCAATTTTTGATGCGCGGACAGGCTATGAACCTAGAAGGTATCCGCGAGGCGATGAACGGGCTTGGTTGGTCGGTATTGGTGGCGGGTGATGCGAGCCTGATAAAAGTGCATATCCATGTGCATAATCCGGGTGAGCCATTGAGCTATGCCGTCGCTCATTGTGATGCGTTAGATGATGTGGTGGTCGAAAATATGCAATTGCAATATGAACGGCTTTATGGGGTACAACCCTTGCGGATTGTCTCTACAAATGGCATACCCGTCATCGCAGTGGCGAGTGGGCGCGGGTGGCGTGACGCATTTTATGATGTGGGGGTTTCCTGTGTGATTGAGGGCGGACAGACCATGAACCCTAGCACAGACGACTTTTTGCAGGTGATAAAAACACTCCACAATGACGACATCATCATTTTGCCCAACAATAAAAATGTGCTTCTTGCCGCTCAACAAGCCTCTAGTGAGGCGAAAGCACTCAATAAACGGGTGACGGTCATCAACACCCAGAGTATGCCACAAGGTATTTCTGCCATGCTAGGCTATCTGGATAGCTATGAAGATGGGGATAGTGATACCATAGCCGATGCCATGCGCGAGGCATTTTCTCATCTGATAACAGGCGAAATCACCACCGCTATTCATGCCAGCCAATTGCCCAATATGGATGTGAAAGAGGGTCAATGGATTGGTCTGATAGACGACCAATTGGCGGTGGCAGAAGAGACGCTAGAAGGGGTGATGAAGGGCTTGCTGGCGCATGTAAACGCGCATCGGCACGAATTGGTCACACTCTATTATGGGGTTGGGCTTTCGGCAGAACGCGCCCAAGAGGTGATGCAAACGGTGCAAAGGGTATATACAAGCCTGCAATTTCAATTGGTTTATGGTGGACAGCAATTGTATCCTATCATCATGAGCGTTGAATAATGACGATTTATCTAGTGACCGATAGTGGCGCACAATTTGCACAATCATACTTTGTAGAGCAAAATCGGGTGCTGATTTTGCCCAATCGCCTCGAAATAGATGGCAAACTCTACCGCGAAGGCATAGACATCACTGCCGAAGAAGTGGTGAGGCGCATGGCAAAAATGGGTGCTTCGCCACTTGTTCATTCGCCTAGTGTGGAAAATTATCTCGACTTGTTGGGAAAATTGTCTACCACAGGCAAGCCGATTATTGTCATCACCAGCTCCCGTGAGATGTTTGGTAGCTGGGCAAATGCCCGCCTTGCCAAGCAACAACTGGGTAATGAAAATATCCATGTGGTAGATTCGCAGACGGTATGCGCGGGGCAGGGCATGTTGGTGAAGGTGGCAGTGCGTGCGATTGCCGATGGGCAACCCGCGCATGAGGTGGTGAGGCTTGTTCGTGGCGCATCTGAACGCATTTTTACGCTATACTATTCAGAATCACTACAACCCAAAACACATGGGCAAGTCATGGGTGACTCACATGCGTTGCTGGGGATGTTGCTCAATGTGAAGCCATTTTTTGCCATTGAGAACGGACGACTTTTGACCGTAGAAAAAGTGCGGACGCGCTCACAGGCGTTAGAACGTTTGGTTGAATTCGCTATAGAATTTACCGATATTGAGGATATACTTATCTCGCAATACAAAGTCGCCATCACCGAACAAACCCGCCAATTACAAGACCGTCTGGCGGCAGAATTTCCCAAATACAAATTTCCCTATGCGTTGTATGGGGCAACATTGGCTTCTAAAATTGGGACAGAGGCGATAGGCATCGTCATTTTGGAGCGAGAAATAGAACCGATAGGGCATTTCGATGAAGATTAAATTTTTGACCGATAGCGTATGCGATATTCCAGATGATTTGTTGCGCCAATACCATATCACTATTGCACCGATATTTGTGAATTTTGGTGGACAAAGTTTTGCCGATGATGGCATAGAACTCAAACGCGATGATTTTTATCGGCGGTTACGCACGCTAGAAGATTATCCGCATACCTCTGCCATGTCGCCAGAACTCGCTCGTACCTATATTGACCGTGCCTATACCGATGCAGACCACTTGTTTATCATCACCACGCCAAAAGGTTTGAGTGGGATATATAATGCCATGCGACTGGGGAGCGAACATCTGCCCCAAGAACGGGTGACATTGATAGATAGCGGGCAATTGAGCATCGGCATGGGCTGGCAAGTGCTAATTGGGGCGCAAGTCGCACAAGAAACGGGCGATGTGGCGCTCACACACCGTGCTATTATGAGCGCCCAAGCCAATCAGCATGTCTATTGCACCGTTGGGTCACTGGACTTTTTGCGCCGTAGCGGACGTGTGAGCTGGGCGGCGGCGAATATCGGTAATTTTTTGAATATTAAACCTGTTGTGCAGTGTCGTGAAGGAGAAGTTCACCCCATTGCACGGGTGCGGACATTTAATCGTGCCTTAGACAAGCTCGCAGAATTGGCGCGTGCCAATGCGCCATACGATAAATTCGCCATTTTGCATATTTTGAACGAAGAAGGCTTTCATGCCCTCCAAGACCGCCTAGCCGATATTTTGCCACCAGATACCATCGTTGGTACGGTGGGTCCCGCATTGGGGACACATGTCGGACCAGGCGCAGTGGGGTTTGCCGCCGTCAGCAAAGGATGGAAAGATGCCATCAGCACTTGAGATGTTGATAAAAGTCCTCAAATTAGAGCAGGACAAGGGATATAAAAATACAGCTGTCATCGGCGGGTTATCTGCCTATGGCGAACAATGGTCGGCGGATGCCCATCGGCAAGCCCGCAAGCCAGAACATCATATTTTGGTGGATGAAATTGTAGATACACTCCATCGGTATGCCTCTATTGAGAATAAAACCGAGCGCGGGAGTGCTATTTCTTACCTGATGGACAGAATCACGGGTCGCAAACCTGCCCCAGAGGGTTATTTGGCGCGTCTGGAACACTATGCCCAGTTGACCCCACCGCCTCCACCTGTCACCAATACACCACTGCATGAAGAACGTCGCCCAGAGCGCGAAAAACTCCCCCCTAAGCGTGAAAATCGTCCGCCAAGCGATGATACCACATCCACAGAAGCATCTCCACGCCCACCCAGACGCGATAAAAAACGTGAATCGGGGGAATTTACGCGGGCAGTGGATGATGGGCAACCACCCAAACCAACCGATGCGGCGACACGCCCAAACCCTAGAAATGCGCCACCACCCAAACCGCGCAAAACAGAACGCCGTCCTGCGCCCACAAAAATGGGCAATAGCAATGATATGCGCTTGGATAAATTGTTCAAAGAATCGTATATCGGAGATTCATCCGATACATGGCAATATGAACCGCCACTGGTGAATAAAGGTATCCCCGATTTACCCGTCAAGCCACGCCTCGCCCGTCCACCACGTATCCCACGCCCACCTATCTCCCCAGAGACGGCGAAAGATACCCTGCGCGGGTTAGATGCCAGTGTGGAGACGGTGAAGGGGGTAGGTCCAAAATTGCTAGAGCAGTTGAATACGTTGGGCATTTATACCATCAATGACTTGCTATTCAATTTGCCTCGCCGTCATGATGATTATACGCGCCTAGAGCCAATTGTCCGCCTGTTGCCAGAGACGATTGTCACCGTTATTGGCACAGTCAAATTTTGTGAGCCACGCACGAGTAAAAGTGGACGCAAAGATTTTTATATGGAAGTTGACGATGGCACAGGGACAATTTCTTGCACATTTTTTGGGCAACATTTCCTCACACGGGTCATCCGCAAAAAAATGCAACTGGTCATCAGTGGCAAAGTGGGGGTTTTTCGTCAACGGTTGCAGATGAACAATCCCGAATGGGAAGAACTCGATGATGAAAATTGGCATACAACGGGCATTGTCCCCATTTATGGGCTCACAGAAGGACTTAGTGGGCGCAGATTGCGAAACCTAATGCGTGAAGCGGTGCTATATTGGGCAGACCGCTTGCCAGATTATATGCCACTGACCACATTAGAACGGGCAGAACTGGCAGATTTGGGTTGGACAGTAAAAAATCTGCATTTCCCAGAGTCACAAGACCATTTAGAACATGCCCGTGTCCGCTATATTTTTGACCAACTGATTTTGTTGCAAATGTCCATCATGGCAAATCGGCGCGATTGGCAAGCCAGCCCTGCGCCCCAATTGCCTGTGGATGACGAGTTTTTGAATGGATTTATTGAGACGGCATTCCCCTATACCCTGACCAACGCGCAATATCGGGCAATCGCCGATATTCGTCGGGATATGGCGAGTGTTGTGCCGATGAATCGCTTGTTGCAAGGCGATGTGGGGTCGGGCAAGACGGCGGTGGCGATTGTCGCGCTGGCGATGACCTTTGCCAATGGCAAACAAGCGGCATTGATGTCGCCAACGGGTATTTTGGCAGAACAGCATTACCGCAATATCAGCCGTATTTTCGATGAAATGGCATACACAGACCGCCGTCCTGTTGTGGCGTTATTGACCAGCTCCCTCACCACCATAGAACGTGAAGCCGTGTATAACGGGATGCGTGATGGCTCAATTGATATTGTCATCGGCACGCACGCCATCATTCAATCGGGGGTAGAATTTGCCGATTTGGGACTAGCCATTATTGATGAGCAACACCGTTTTGGGGTGGAACAACGCAAAACACTCCGCGCAAAAGGCGGAAATCCGCATTTGCTAGTGATGACCGCCACACCCATCCCGCGCACTATGTCGCTGACGGTGTATGCCGACCTTGACTTGTCTGTGATGGATGAAATGCCTGTAGGACGTACCCCTGTGGATACATTTATTGTCAAACCAGTGGAGCGTGAGCGTATTTATGCGTTTATCCGCGCCCAAATCGGTGAGGGCAGACAAGCCTTTGTGATTCATCCACTGGTCGAGGCATCCGATAAAATTGATGCGCGGTCTGCGGAAGAAGCTTATGAAGAATTAACCAGAGTGTTTCATCGCAATCGGGTGTGTTTGTTGCATGGTCGCATGAAACCCGCCGAAAAAGATGAGATTATGGGCGCATTTGCGCGTCACGAATATGACATCATGGTAACAACCTCGGTGGCAGAAGTCGGAGTAGATATTCCCAATGCCAGCATTATCGCCATTGAGGGGGCGAATCGGTTTGGGTTGGCACAACTACACCAATTTAGAGGACGTGTTGGGCGTGGTGGTTATGAATCATATTGCTTGCTCATCCCCGATGCCGATACACCCGATGCGGCAGAACGCCTCAATGCGATGGTCAGCACAACCAACGGCTTTGAACTCGCAGAAATAGATTGGCGCTTGCGTGGGGCAGGGGATTTGATTGGCACACGCCAAAGCGGGAGCAATACTTTACAACTCATGGAATTTATGAAACCCGAATTGGTCGAGATGGCGCAACGTGAAGCTCGCACACTCTATGAAGAAGACCCCTATCTCACCCAACCAGAACACCAATTGCTCAAACAACGGGTGGATATGCTCTATAACGAAAGTACCGATGTAAGCTAGTTCCTATGGATGATAGATAATTAGGTCTATCATCCATACACACTATTAACGATTTTTCCGTTACAATGAGGATACTTTTATGAACTAATTTAATGGAGTGGACTCATGATTCACCAGCCGGCTGTATGGGCAAGTGTCGAAGAAGTGGCACAAAAATTGCATACCTACGTCATAAATCACATGCACTTATCTAATGCAGGTCATGTGACCGATGCCAAGACGGGCTATATTTTGTCTTATGAGCCGATAATAGTCGCCCGTCCAACGGTGGGGATTATCGCCAAAGAACGCCTCTCAGCATTGCCGATGGGAAATATTCCCTATCACCCCGATTTTGTCATAGAGGTGATTTCTCCTATCAATCCCTCTGATGTTGTGCAGACCAAAATCCGCCAATATTTAGATGCTGGTGTGAGGCAAGTATGGGTGGCACATATCAAATCACGCTCTGTTGCCGTGTATGCCCCCGATATTGTGTTCACGGTGCCGTTTGATGGCACGCTATTCGGTGATGATATGCTCCCTGGATTCAAGCTGACCATGCGCGATTTGTTTAAGGGATAAGGCAGATGGCTACGCCGATACCAACTAAAAATCGCGTCTCTGCGCGGGATTATTTGCTCCTGCCAGAGATGAACACCCCCCAGGAATTGATAGATGGTGAGCTGATCGTGACTGCTTCTCCTATAAATGCCCATCAACGGGCAGTGGGGCGTATTTATCAGATGTTATTATCCCTCATTCCCAATGGTGAGGTGATATTATCGCCATCGGATGTACATTTTGATGAATGGAATGTCGTTCAACCAGATGTTTTTTGGATTGCAGAGAATAGTGCCTGCCAAGATGTTGATACCCATTTTATTGGTGCGCCGACACTGATTATTGAGGTGTTATCGCCATCCACCGCTACCCAAGATAAGGTGAAAAAATTTCGTTTATACGAAAAATATGCCGTGTCAGAATATTGGCTGGTGGATATTTCTGGGGATTATATTGAGGTTTGGTCGCTACACAGTGATAAATATGGGTTTGTGGGGCGATATACCGCCGATGAAGCCTTTATATCGCCCATATTGGGACAAAAATCGGTGCAGGTGAATGTGGTTTTGCGATAACCTAACTACCCTTCACTCGCTCCACAAATTCATCAAA
>Ga0105044_10011038_pt1 | contig 12313 bp, 7 predicted proteins | sample MAT01_FD_78092 | JGI IMG/M metagenome (GOLD analysis project Ga0105044, IMG submission 78092) | Freshwater microbial communities from Lake Fryxell liftoff mats and glacier meltwater in Antarctica - MAT-01 | ecosystem: Environmental > Aquatic > Freshwater > Ice > Liftoff microbial mat | place...
CCAGAACAGCTCCACTGTCAATAATAGTCCAGTGGCGGACTATTTCTACGCCCCAGCGGGAGCCATTTTTCCCACCCATGGAGCGGGCAATACCGTAGGCTTTGGGCGCTGGCCCACCATCGGCAAAACCGGCATTATCTTCTGGTTTGAGAAATATACCGACCCCGCCAATAAGACCACGAGTTCTTTCACATTATGCTCCCGCATTCTCTTCGATGTGTTCTTCGCTTCCCATGGCAACCCCGAACCAAACACTTTCACCAATTATCGAATCCGAGTCAGCGGCCTGTCATCCCTCACTTGGGGACCGAATGCCACCAACCAAGAGCCAATTTTTCCGACCGATTCGCAGTCGAGCCAGGGCTGGGGCGGCGGTGACCATCCTCTCAGTCACGGCGGACGCTTGGGGCCATTGGGCGCTCCGCGGACCTTCCTGAGAAACACGGTTTCCTCATCCTCTACGGATTCTTTCAGTCCCCAGTTCCCCAGCAACAGCCCGACGTTCCACTTTGGAGGCGGAACTATCACTGTGCGAATCGAGGCTGCGGCGGACTCTTCGCTGGTCAACCAAACAATCAACATTACCCTTCCCCCCGCAACTCTTCCCATCCCGCGCGACAACGCCGACATCAATAACGTCAGCTTCAACGGGCATGGCAGCTGGGGGTGGAGCGCGGGAGGAACGACGCGTACAGGCGGTAATGCGTTTACCCTTTTTCAGCCCCGCGACGTGCTGCGTATGGTGGGCACTACCCACGGAGATTTCCGGCTTGTAGCGGCAAGTTCCTCTGTTCCTGACACCGACTTCTCCCCGTTTGACCCAAACGGGCTGTATTATTCCGACGCGGCGTATCTGGTGCATAATTTCGTGGGAGAATTTCCGTATGCCTTTCGCGCTGCGCGGTTTATGAAAGGAAACTTGTATGACTCCAACAATACGGATTGGGTAGCAATCGAAGAGAATACCATGAATAATCCATGGGAGACTTTCAGGCTTCGCTGGGTTAGCGGCGGCGATTTCACCGCTCCTCTAACTGCAGGATTCGATGATTTCGACAATGCCTACGGAGCCGGGGGGGATGGTCCCTACATTAATTTCCCTGATGAAGGCAATGTGCGCATCACCCCGCACAGTTGGGGCACACGTCATGGCGTTCCCTACCTTGATGATGCCATCAATTTTGTGCAAGCCACTGAGGGATACTATTCACCCAATCGACTTGTGCCGTCGGCAGGCATTTTGGGGTCATTGCCCACGGGCGTAAAAGCCAAAAATCCATGGCAAACCCTCCTCTTTCGGCCCGCTGCGCTGGTTACCGCCAGGCAGGTCGGCGCCACCCATCCCGGCTTGAGCACGCCACCAGATTACCTATTACTCGATTTATTCAATATGCCGGTGGTTGAACCTTACGCGATTAGCGAGCCGCTCTCCACGTCCGGCAAGGTGAATATGAATTACAAAATTCAACCATTCGATTGGATTCACCGGAGCACGGCAGTGAAAGCCGCTTTACATACGGAGCATCTTCTCGCCATCAGCAACAGCCTGCTGGCAAACCAATTTCGTTACTCGTCGAGTTCCGATGGCAATGCTGCAGTTAATAGCCGCCACACGCTGAACCTGAGCCGGACAAACGGCACGCTCAAGGGTTTCGAAGACCGTTTTGCAACCGGCGATATCTTCCGTTCAGCTGCTGAGATTTGTGGGATCCCCTTGGTGCCGGAGGCATCAGGGGCGTCTTACGACAACATGGCCACGTGGTGGCAGAGTTACAAGCTGACGGGCGACAACAGTAAGGAGCGCCCCTACGCCCGGATATATCCGAAGCTCACGACGAAATCCAACACCTTCACAGTTCACTATCGCGTCGAGGCCTTGAAAAAACGCCCTAGTGGAAATCAGGAACTCTGGGAGGAAGGCCGCGATACAGTCACGGCTTCGTTGCGGGGCGCGGCGATGATCGAGAGATTCGTGGACCCGCGTGATCCGAACCTGCCCAATTATGCGGCTATGACAACTCTGCCGCCAACTGGTGCCGACGCACTGCCGAATTTCTACCGTTGGCGCATCCTAAGCGATACGCAGTTCAATCCATGATGCAGCCTGTTTCATACCAGCGTCATTATCCGCCTCGCGGCGGCTTTTCTCTGATCGAGTTGTTGGTGGTCATTGCGATCATCGCGATTCTTGCCACCATGGCCACCTCCGCGTTTTCCTCCATGCAAAGAAGCCAGAGTCTCTCGAGCGCGGCCCAGCTTTTTGCGGGCCAGCTCTATCTCGCACGGCAGACAGCCGTAGCGCGAAACCTACCGGTGGAGGTGCGCGTTTATCAACTTCCTGATTTTGGGCTAAGCGTTGGATCCCCGACCTATTGGCGGGCGGTCCGAATATTCGACGGTTCCGGTCCAGACGCAAAACCGATTTTCCGCTCCGTTTCTTTCCCTGCACGAATCATCGTTGCGTCGGATTCCACCGCTTCGCCTCTCTTTCAATCGATGGCGCAATCTAGTGGGCCGGTGCCGGGGTTCGGGTCAGCAAATTGGCCATACCGGTCTCTTATCATTCGACCCAATATGAGGGTGACACTGGGCGGCGCTGCCCCTCCCAATTCCAACTATTTCTTAAGCCTTCGGCAAGAAAACGCCCCACCCGTCGCCGACGGCCTGCCTTCGAATTTTGCGACATTGCAGATCAACCCTTTCACCGCCCGGGTAGTTATCTTGCGACCATGACGAGATTTTCGAGCGGGTCCTCTCCTTTATCCCCGGCTGTTTCTGTCTCGAATACAGGAACTCAAAGTTTGAGAGTTTCCACGGGTGGAGCGCCGGTTTCATCCTCGCAGAGTGGAGGCACTTTGGCTTTTTCGACGTCTCTTGCTGCCTACGAGGTAAAAGTTTTCGACCTGCTCGTTCAATAATCCATGAATCAGATTCGCTTAGAAACAATCAGTATCCCGGCTGCTCTCATCGGCCGGGAGAATACTCTGCCCCAAATTCGGCATTTTTCCAATGACTGCGAACCTATTCCAGTTGACGAGAGTGTCCCCGAGACGGATCGAAAGTATCTGGGGTATGGGGCGGGGCATTCGCCGGCGGACCCGTGTTATCCTTATTTGCTGCAAGATGACTATGGCCGCGAGCGGGCACCGGAGGAGTTTCGTGTGGCGGTGCTCGAAAACGATTTCCTCAAGGCGACGTTTTTGTTGGATTACGGTGCCCGGCTTTGGTCGTTGAAGCACAAAAAAACCGGTCTCGACTTGGTCGAGGTGAATCCGGTTTTTCAGCCGGCAAATCTAGCCATCCGCAATGCGTGGTTTAGTGGCGGAGTGGAGTGGAATATTGGGGTTCGCGGGCACACGCCGTTTGGGTGTTCTCCAGTTTTCGCCGCGCACATCACGTCGGTGGAAGGGACGCCTGGCCTAAGGTTCTGGGAGTTTGAGCGCGCGCGGGCTTTGCCGTTCCAGATGGACGTCTGGCTTTCTGCAAGCTCGGCGTGGCTTTACGTGCGGGTTGCCGTGTTCAATCCTCATCCGAATCCGACGCCGCTGTATTGGTGGTCAAACGCGGCGGTGCCGCAGACTCCGGATGTGCGGGTGATCGCGCCTTCGCGCACGGCTCTCAATTTTGCTTACCGTGACAAATTGCGTTGTGTCACGATGCCGGAATATCACGGCGTCGATATCACGTATGCGACCCGCAACACACAGGCGCACGATTTTTTCTACCGTGTGGCATCATCGCACCCAAAGCCTTGGGTGGCTGCGGTCGATGGTGCGGGCAGAGGGCTTATTCAAGTCTCGTCAGGAAAATTGCGTGGACGGAAGTTTTTCGTATGGGGGGAAAGCACGGGGGGGCATCAGCGTCAGCGGTTTCTCACGGAGGGAGATCGGCGTTATTTGGAGATTCAAGCCGGTGTGGCCCCTACTCAATACGAGGCGTATCCGATGGCACCACAATCGCGATTGGATTGGGTGGAAGCCTATGGCATGGCGGATTGTGAGCCTGGTGTGGTGCATGGCGGGGACTACGATATTGCGATTGCAGAGGTCGAGCGTGGAGTGGAGTGCGCATTTCCTGGCGACCGGCTGGAGGCTATTTTGCGAGTCTCGAAGGAGATCTTTGATGCGCCACCCACGGAGATGATTCAGATGGGCTCCGGCTGGGGCGCACTGGAGAATCTGCGACGAGAGCGTGCGGGAGAAATGTCTTTGATTCCTCACCACGGGATTTCGTTTCCGGCATCGTCGCTGGGGCCGGACCAAGTGCCATGGATCGCGTTGGTGGAGTCTGGAGTTTTCCCAGATTCGGAAACGGCAAATGGGTTTCAGGGTCAGGGCGAGTGGCTGGAAATGCTGGAGGCTTCTGCCTCTGACAATTGGTTTATCCAGATGCACCGTGGGGTTATGCGTTACCAGACTGGTGACCTGGCGGGAGCAAATGAGGCATGGCAGACATCGCTGAGACATCGAGAGACAGCGATGGTGTGGCGCAACCTGGCGATCCTGCAAACGAGGAACGGCGACGCAGCGCAGGCTCTCAGCAGCTCTCTCCGGTCTTACCGGCTTGCGCCAACGTCGCGGGCAATCGTGGTGGAGTGTCTTTTAGCGCAATTCGGGGGTGGCGAATTCCAGACTGTGCTCGATATTGTTTCGAGTCTGCCGCAGGGTTTGCGAAGTCTAGGTCGAGTTCAATTGATCTTGGCGAAAGCCGCTCTTGCCTTGGGGCAGTTAGAGACGGTGGAGGCGGTTCTTAACAAGCACTTTGTGATTCCTGATATGCGGGAGAACGAAATTACTCTGTCGGAAATCTGGTTTGAGTGGCAGGCTCACCGCATGGCAATAACGCGGGGCGAGCCCCTTACCCCGGCTATTGTGGCCGAAGCCCAGCAACTGCCGTTACCTTTACATTTTGATTTTCGCCAAGCCATCGCATGAATTCTCTTTCTAATTTTAAACCAGGTTGCCCCACTTTCTCGCTGATCTACTCAGGAGACGATCGTTCGTCGGAGGGGCCATGGGCGAGTTTGGCCGGAGCGCGTGACGGGCTGCGAAGGTTGCGAGTGGCTGGTGACTTGAGCGGCGAGGCCACGGTGTTGATTGAGCCGGGACGGTATCTCCTGCGGGAACCCGTGGAATTCGGGCCGGAGGATGGCCACACCACTTACATCGCTGCCGGAGACGGTGTGGTGTTTGATGGTGGGGAGCGGCTAACCGGGTGGCGCGAGGAGATGTCCGATGTGGGGCGGAAGTGGGTGCTGGATTTGCCGGAGATTGCATCCGGGTTTGAGTCGTTCCGTTCGTTGTTTGTGAATGGGGAGCGTCGTCCGCGGGCGAGGTTTCCAAAATTTTCGCCGGATTCCCAAGGGGTGAAGAAGATGCTGCAGATCGGTGCGATTCGCTACCCCGAGCGTAAACATCTGTTCGATGGTGACCATGTTTTCGCGCCGAAGGATGGCGATTTGCAGGACTGGCCGTCGTTTGAGGAAAGCGAGATCGTGGTCTTGCATTACTGGATCGACACACGGCTTGGGCGTCCCCGGAGAGTGAAAAATTCACCATGGATCGAGTGCGCACGGCGGTCGGTCTTTAATCTTTACGAGGCCCACGCGACGGATCCCGGTGCGGAATATGCGCGGTATTATGTCGATAACCTGAAAGAAGCACTGACGGAACCCGGGGAATGGTATGGGGATCGCTTTACAGGCCGGGTTGAGGTGTTGCCCAAAGAGGGTGAGGTCTTGGCGGAAGCGGAAATTTTCGTGCCCCGGATTGATACGTTCGTTCGCGTCCGCGGGGAGGCGTTTAACCGCAACGTGAAAACGCCGCATCCGCACGCTCAGGTTCAGGTGGAGAATCTTCGGTTCGAGGGACTCACTTTTCGCCATGCGGATTGGTTCCACCCTCAAGCCGATTATTTAGACCACAATAGTCTGCGCCTGGATGAGCATTCCTTGGGGAGTTCACCGCAGGGCGCCGTGCATGTGCCGGCGACCATCGAGTTCCGTTGGACGCGTGGATGCGGGATGACCCGATGCACGGTCGAGCATATTGGCTTGACCGCAATCGAGATGGGGGTCGGAACAAGCAATGCCCACGTTGCCCATTGTGTGCTCCGTGACCTCGGAGGTGGTGGAGTCAAAATCGATGGGAGCGAAGTGGACGGACCGGTGGCGGATCGCACCAGCGGCATCAGGGTTGAAGACACGACCATTACGGACGTTGGACGAGTGTTCCATCAGAGTATCGGTATCCTGCTGGCGAGAGCATTTGATTGCTCGCTAAGGCACAATCATATCGCACGCTGCTGTTATACCGGAATTTCTTGTGGCTGGAGTTGGGGAAGCCGCGAAACCATCACCAAAAACAACTTGATCGAAAACAATCTCATTCACGACATCGGTGCTGGGGTGCTCAGCGACATGGGTGGGATTTATTTGCTAGGCGTGCAGCCTGGCACGGTCGTGCGGGGGAACCATGTCTATGGGGTGAAAAGTGCATCCTACGGGGGCTGGGGCATCTACCCCGACGAAGGGTCCGCGTACATCGTCATCGAACACAATTGGGTCCACGATACGCAGGGGGCCGCTCTCGGAATCCACTTTTCGCGGGAATTGGTGGTGCGTGATAATGTATTTATGGGTGCGGAGGAGGAGGGCGTCATCCGAATTAGCCGGGAAGAAGGCGGCATTGTTGTGGCCACTCTCGTTAACAATCTGATTCTCGGTCCTGCTCCGGCACTTTTCCAGGGCGGATACAAGGGAGATGTCCGCAAAGCGTTTCGCAGCGACGGCAATGTTTTTTGGTTTGATGGGGGCACTCCGCTCAGCCGCGTTGCCGACTGTCGTAGCGAACGACCAGTCGAAATCCCGTTCGAGGAATGGCAGGCGGCAGGACTCGATCAAAACTCATTAGTCGTCGATCCCCGCGCGCAGGTGACGGAGGCGAATTTTGTCCTTCCATTAGATTCACCGGCACTCAAAGCGGGCTTCCGACCCTACGACTGGAGTCAATGTGGGCCGAGGACATGCAAAGTGGAACGGGATATCATGACCGGCGCAGTTCGCTCACAAATGGCTGCGACGGTAAGCCAACGGTGTGCAGCCACACTGCTTTCGGAAGCTGGCATAGAAACGCCCCAGGGACTGGAAACCGCAAGCAAATGCGATGTCGGTGACAGGGGCATCGCTGAAAACAAGCAGCCTTCTGGCCTCTGCGATTCGCTGGTTTAAAAGAAAAGACCAGAGGGTGATTCCCCATTGATTCCGGAAGAGACGCATCGCGTATTCTGGATGAAGGCCGACCATTTTGGCAATCCCCGCAACAGTGATCTGCTCGCGGAAGTGTTGTGTAATGGCAAAAACGATTTTTTCCGTATGACGGCAGAGCTGGGCGTTCGAAGTCGCTAAGGCAAGGGATTGAGGGCTGACGCCGGGACTCAAGGCAAGTCTCCGGAAAAGAGCTTCAATTTCAAGTTTGATCGCTAAGTCTAATTCTCCCGACTTTCCGAAATCCCTCGCCCATTCTGCCACACGTTCGCCAACATCTTTGCCGGGGGGCAGAATTCCGCCGGAAAGAATGCGCTGGTTGAAAGCCGGGCTCAGTTTCCAGGAAAGAAACCAAGCCAAGGGGATCACCAGCCACGCAATAGTGGTCTCGGCTTCGACCTTGATCACTTGGTGGGGAACGGCTGCCCAGTGTATGGCGGCCTGTCCCGAGTCCAGAATTACGGTTTCTGCGCCACGGCGGAGCCACATGTTGCCGCAAATCACGTAGTTCAGTTCAATTTCATTATGCTGGTCGGCCGCTGCCATCGGTTTCGGCTGCCCGACACCAATGTGGAATCCGAACTCGACGGTATTGACGGGAGGAGGAATGATTTTCTTAGCCACAAAAAGTCAGGATACAGGATAAAATTACCGGTAAGCGAGTGGTTTTTTTGAAATATATGACCGATATTTCTCTTTCGAATGTCCCTCGGAGCTCCCATATTGCCTATTCTCTCACTCTCGGAACTCCAAACCGAGTGGCTCCCTCGGCGCATGACGCAACTGGCTGGGATGCCTGGATTAAACAATGATATCGGTTCGCTGCAAGTCGAAGCGGATCCGGCTGCGGTGAAACACCCTGTCTTCCCTCCCTACAGCGCAGGTAATGAGACGACTTGGGTGACTTTGCTTGGCGGAAAGCACGTGGCCATGCAGACCGAAAACGTCGAAGTGCGCTGGACGGCTTATCAGGTGGAGCGTCGCTGTCGCGTGAGGGATTTCCTTTTTGAAAGCACCACAAGCCTATTGCCGGAGGATCCGGGTTGTGTAGTCCGCCTGAAGATTACCAACGCGTCAACGGCAGAGGCGACGCTCGATCTCGGTTTCCTCTGCTCTGGACGGGCGAGCAACACGGGATCGGAGGGATATGCTTGGGCGGTGCCGACAATTCCCACGGATGTTTTCAGCTTCACTCGCGAAGACGGACTTGGCCAAAATGTCGATGTAGATGTTTTGCCGGGAGGGATCTGCATCGCCAACGAGGCGGTGAATGCATTTTCGGTCCAGGTTTTCGAGCCCGTGCCGACAAGTTGGAAAAATGAGCGCCGCCCGGAGTGGAAGAGTCAATTAGCTCCAGGGGAAACATTCGAGGTCAAGATTCTCGGTGTGTTCCATGCGGATCGTGAGGTGAGTCTGTCCACGGCCAGGAAGTGGGCGGGCCGAACCGATGAGGCCGCAGCGGAAGCCAAGTGTCGCTGGGAAAACCTCTGGGAAGCGGCCTTTACACCCGGCAACAAAATCTTTAGCGGCCATTTGCCAACGGTGGAAACCGAGGAGGAGTCCATTCGCAAACTTTACTATAACGGGGTGCTGACCTTGGTAACTTGCCGCCGGGTTTATCCGCAGGCGGTGGTCAATCCCGCCTACCTCACGCTCTGGCCCCGCCGTGGAGAAGGCTCCTCGTATTTAGCTTGGGAGTTGAATTGCACCAGTGGAATACTAGCGCGATTAGACCCAGCCGCTTTGAGGGCGCATTGGCTCTTGTTGGCCTCTGCGCCTTGGCTGGATTACCAAGTGACAAATTTTTTCACCGGCGACCATGGCGGCTGGGGATGTTGTGCCCAGCCACAAAGCCTCATCACGGCGGCGCTGAATCTCTCAAAGTGGAGTGGCGACGTGACCTGGCAACAGGAGCGCCTTGTTCGAAAGCCAAAAAAGAAGGAAGGCTTCGAGGCGGCCTCGCAGGGACAGGTCGTCGATGGTGGGCCGGGTGAATCTGTCGAACTAAGCGGCCTCGATGCGTTTCGGGAGGCTGTCTTAGCTCATCGAACACATCGGCTCGCCCAGCGTCCGCTGGTGAATTTCGGAGGCCGGGCAGCGTATTTGGAATGCATCACAAACTATGCACATGGCACCGCCGGGCATACAGCGATCCAGAGTTGGGGGCTGCGAGAGGCTGCAGGGCTGCTTGATGAGAGAGTCGATGAGGAAGCCGAGGAATTGCTGGATGGGGTGCGGTCACTCTATCGCCTCGGAGAGGGTTATTTTGATTGCGAATATCCTGACGGACGCCGCGTGCCCGCTCCGAATCTCTACGATTTAAGTCTTGTGCTCCGTCACGTCGGTCATCGACTCCCGGAATCGATGGTTGAGGAAATCGTGCGGTTTATCCAAGAGGAATTGCTTACCCCGACGTGGAGCCATTGTCTCTGGCCTTCGGATTTGGATGCGCTGAGCACGACCCGATGCGATCATCAATGGTCGGGTTGCTTCTCCGGGTGGATTCCGCAGTTTATCTTAGGCATTGCCGAATCGGGCGCATCGGCGCCATGGCTACTGGACTGGATTCGGGGGGTCGCGAAAACGGTGCGGCAGGGGCCGTTTGCCCAGGCTTATTGGGCGGAGGATGTTTACCCGGCTGAAGCTGGAGCGGCGGCAAAATGTTTTGACGAGTTGACGCAGGGAAACCACTGGGTGATCGGCAGCGGCGTGTTGTTTGCCGAGATGGTTCTGGATGGTCTTGGTGGTTTGCAGGCGGACTTGGATGGAAAGCTCGGTGTTCGAGCAAGCCCTCTAAATGGAAGAGTGTCGCTATCTATAAAAAACATCCGCATCCAAGGTCGGGATTGGAATTTGATTGAGGGCGAACTCCGCGCAGTGACAATTGCGCACAACAGCCAGTAGAGCCATGAGTTCCGCCCCCCATTCATTCAAGCGCATCGTCTGTTTCGGAGACTCCATTACTGAGGGGGCGGATATTCCAGTTACGCACCACTGGCCGAAAGTTATGGCTGAGCAGTTGTTGGCACTGGGAGTGCAGGTCGAGGAGGTTTATGCCCGTGGAGTTGGTGGGAATACGGCAGCCATGGGGATGGATCGGATCGATGCTCAGCTAGCTCCGCTCCTGCCTGCTGTGGTTCTGCTGGAGTTTGGGATTAATGACGCCTACGTGAATCCATGGGCCACAGAACCACGGGCGACAGTCGAGCAGTTTACCGCGCACATTTCAGCGATGATCCGCTATGTCCGCTGCAAAGGGGGCACGCCGATTCTCCTCAACAACCATCCGCTTCAGTGGAATGCCGACCTCCACTCGCAGGGCAACGGATGTTCTATCGTGCAGAATGTGCTTCCGTATCGCGAGGCTGTGCGGCGCCTGCCGCAATCCGAAAATGTGGCGTTGCTTAATTTGGAAGCCGCACTGGGAGACGAGTTCATCTCATCATTACACACAGACGGCATCCATCTCGGGCTGGAGTCGAGCTTGCTTTATGGGAGAGCCGTGGCGGCAACTCTGTGGTCTATCCCTACGCTAGCCTCGGAGGCCGGCGACAACTCCTAACCGCTTCATTGAATCCATGAATTCGACACCAACGCCTGTTATCAATATTACCGATCTGTATCACCCACATCAGGACGTCGGGGATAACTTTGATTTGCTTCTCCCCTTCGCACTAAGTGACCGCATTGAACTGCTGGCTGTCATCATGGATGGCACCCAGCGTTTCCGGGAAGCCAAGGCCGACCATCCCAACCCGGACTATCGAGATCATCACGGCCCCCGGGATTCCGGGTTTATTCCGATGATCCAGTTGAATTCGATTTTCGGGAAAAATGTTCCTTGCGGCGTGGGACCATATTCCACCATGTCGCATGTGGACGATACGTTGGAGAATATTCCACTATTTCAGCAAAGCGGAGTGCAACTCATTCTGGACACATTAAACCGCCACCCTGGCCCGGTTGAGGTGACGATTTTTGGCTCTTGTCGGACGTTGGCTGTCGCCTACAATCGAGATCCCGAACTACTGAAAAAAAAGATCAAGCGGGTTCACATCAATGCAGGAACCTATCCTGCGGGATACTTGGAATGGAATGTGATGCTTGACCCTTTTGCATTTCAGAGGCTTGTGGAATCCGATTTGCCTATTGCGCTCTATCCCTGCGCGACGGAGAAGGGGCCTTTCGATAAGGGCCGGAATAATACTTTCTGGCAAATGCCGGATCTTGACTGGGTCGGAAAAATGCCGCCCAAACTTCGCAGATATCTTGGTTTTGCGCTTCAACGCGTTCACCGGATGGACTTTCTGCGGGCGCTGGAAGAGGATTGGCCGGAGTTGGAAGCCCCGGGTGCTTTTGATCCCAATTTTCATCGTCATCATGATGTTTGGGAAACCGCGATCTGGATGGAAGTGGCAAAGCTTCGTCTGGTTCAGAGGAGCGACCGCAGCCATCGGTTGTTGCCCGAGGCCGAAATCGCAGCCACGGACCGAAAGATCGAGGGAGGGCTGAAGCTTGTGGAGTTCGCCTACGCGGGTGACGGGCAGATTTCTATATCGACCGTTAAACCACTGCGACAATGCTGGCTTTACGAACGCAGCGATCCTGCAGAACAAGAAAAAGCACTCTGTGAAGCGCTTCCGGAGCTGTATCGCAACTTTTTAGTCCCCATGTGACGACCTGCACCATCATCCCAAAAATCACAAAACCAATACCCAAGGAACACTTTATGACCAACCAAGAACTCGCCCGCCACATTCAATTCACCAACGTTAACCCGGAGATGACCCGCAACGATCTCATCGCCCACTGCGAAGCGGCGATCGCTCACGGTTTCGATGCCGCCATGATCGCGCCATGCTGGATGCCACTCGCCCTGGACATTCTCAAAGGCTCGTCCAGTCACGTGGCCACGGCTTTTTCTTTTCCCAGCGGGAACGATTCGACGGCCATGAAAGCGGTGTGTGTGCGGGAAATCCTCAAATCGGGAGTCCGGGATTTTGATTTTACCGCACAAACATCTTACCTGCTGTCGGGTATGGAAAGCGA
>Ga0105044_10011039_pt1 | contig 12313 bp, 9 predicted proteins | sample MAT01_FD_78092 | JGI IMG/M metagenome (GOLD analysis project Ga0105044, IMG submission 78092) | Freshwater microbial communities from Lake Fryxell liftoff mats and glacier meltwater in Antarctica - MAT-01 | ecosystem: Environmental > Aquatic > Freshwater > Ice > Liftoff microbial mat | place...
ATTGCCCCGGTTGGTAAGCCGACCGCGCAAACGCTGCTGCGCTTCACCAAGCTAGAAGTAGGCTTCAAAATCGAGAATTTAGGCGCGGTCAGTTTTGTGCCGCTGCTTGAAGGCCTCAGCAAGTGAACCATCCTTTGTTTCCAGACTAACGACCCGCACGAGAATTTTATGCTTCAGCACAAATGGATTTTCCCCTCGGCGGCCGCGCTGATTCTGGCGGCTTGCGCATCGCAGCCGTCGGCGCCGGTGGAGGATCGCGACCTTGGCACCGCACGTTCCGGCACGCTTGAACGCACGGCAAGCGGTGATTTTTATACGGTGGTGCGCGGTGACACGCTGTACGCCATTTCCTTTCGGGTCGGCGTCGATTACCGCGAGCTAGCGCGCTTTAATGACATCGGCGAGCCATTTACGATTTATCCGGGCCAGCGCATTCGCGTTCCAGGCGGCCAAGTAAGTTCAGTGGCCAGCGCTCCGCTGCGTCAACCGTCACTCAACGCTCAAGCAACCACCAGCGGCGTTCGTGAGCGCGACTTTGCACCGCGCGAGCTGCCGGATGAACCCTCAAGCGGTAGCGCGGTGACCAGCGGCTTAGGTGAGCCAAGCAATGCGCCCGGCCAGCTGATCAGCGAATCTCCGTCGAACGCCAGCACCGGTGAGCGCGTGGGTCTAAGCGTGCCGCCCATCAACGCTGACAACACCACGCTCGCAGCAAGTGCGGGGAGCAGCGCGCTACCGAGCGTTTCAAGCGCGCCCAAAGTGCCGTTGCCGAGCGCCGCAACAGTCCCAACGGCAACGCTTTCAAGCGTGCCCGGCGCGTGGCGCTGGCCCACCGAAGGCCGCGTGATGAGCACTTTTCTAGCAGGCGACCCAGGACGCAAGGGCGTGGATATTTCTGGCACCGTGGGGCAGCCGATCAATGCCGCTGGCGATGGCGAGGTGGTGTATTCCGGCGAGGGCCTGATCGGCTATGGCCAGCTGATCATCATCAAGCACTCCAACGCGCTGCTATCGGCCTACGGTCACAACCGCAAGCGTTTGGTCAAAGAAGGCGAGCGCGTCAAAAACGGTCAACAAATTGCCGAAATGGGCGCCACCAACGGCGACCAACCGGCGCTGCATTTTGAGATTCGCCAGGGCGGTAAGCCGGTGGATCCCCTCCGATTTTTGCCTAAGAGATAACGGTTCCAATGGCCAATAGCGTAGTTGTGCTCGGCGCCCAGTGGGGCGACGAAGGGAAAGGCAAGATTGTCGATTTGTTGACCGACCAAGTGGCCGCAGTGGTGCGCTTTCAAGGCGGTCACAATGCTGGCCACACTCTGGTCATCAACGGTGAAAAAACCGTTCTGCATTTGATTCCCTCGGGCATTTTGCGGCCGCAGGTGCAGTGCTTGATTGGCAATGGCGTAGTGCTGTCGCCACAGGCGCTGATGAGCGAAATCCACAAGCTTGAAGTGAAAGGCATCGACGTGCGCTCGCGCTTGAAGATCTCACCGGCCGCGCCGTTGATCATGCCCTACCACGTGGCGCTTGATCAGGCGCATGAAAAAGCGTCTGGCAAAGGCGCGATCGGGACCACCGGTCGCGGTATTGGGCCGGCGTATGAGGACAAAGCCGGGCGTCGCGGCATCCGCGTATCGGATTTGTTTTATCCAGTTGAGCTCGCCGACAAACTGCGCGCGGTGATGGAACGCCACAATTTTGTGCTCGAGAAATTCTACGGCGTGGCGCCGCTTGAGTATTCCAAGACGCTCGACGAGGCGCTCGCGTTTGGTGAATATCTCAAGCCGCTAACTGCCGATGTCGCCGCGATTTTGGCTGCCTTGCATGAATCCGGCCAGCGCATTTTGTTTGAAGGCGCGCAAGGCTCGCTGCTGGATATCGACCACGGCACCTATCCTTTTGTCACCTCGAGCAACACCACCATTGGCGGCGCGCTGTCGGGTACCGGCGTGGGCGCCAACGCCATCGGCTACGTGTTGGGGATCTCCAAGGCATACGCGACCCGCGTTGGCGGTGGGCCGTTTCCAACTGAATTGACGGATTCCTTAGGTGAAGAGCTGCGCACGCGCGGCCAAGAGTTTGGCGCGACCACCGGTCGGCCGCGCCGCTGCGGCTGGTTAGACGCTGTTGCACTGAAGCGCGCGGTGATGATCAACGGCATTTCAGGCCTGTGTGTGACCAAGCTCGACGTGCTCGATGGCCTGCCATCGATCAAGATTGCCACCGGCTATCGCTATCGCGGCAAGCTCACCGACCTGCCGCCGCTGGATGGCGCGGGCTGGGCAGAATGCACGCCGGAATACGTCGAGCTGCCCGGCTGGTCTGAGCCAACGCGCGGCGTGCGTGATTACGACGCGCTGCCCCTGAACGCGCGGCGCTATTTGGAAACCATGCAAGAGATCGTCGGCTCGCCAGTGCATTTGGTCTCCACCGGCCCTGATCGCGACGAAAACATCGTGTTGAAGTGGCCGTTTGCACCGACTAACGCTTAGCGCGTTAATTCAGCGAATTTCGCTCGTGCGGACATTCAGTATTTGGCTGTGCACGCTGCTGCTGAGCGCTAGCGCAGCGGCGCAACTGCTGGAGCCGATCGCGCCGCTGACCAGCGATTTGCTCGATACGCCGCTGCCTGAGCTTGATCTGGCGAAGCTGCGCAATGCGCAGCTAGAGCGTGAACTCGAGCGTCTCAACGAGGAGCGCGAAACCGCAGGCGCACTCAACGAACAAATCGAAGCGGACATCGAACAGGTCTCGATTTCGCTCAAAAATACCGATGAGCGCTTAGCGATCGTGGGCTTAAGCGGCTCGGTCGCGCAGCTGCTGATCACCGAGCGCAAGCGGCTTAAATCGTTCAAAGAACAGCTAGGCACGTTAAGCGAGGTGCAGCGGCAGCTAGCGAGCGCCAAGCTTAAGCGTATCGATTACCGCGAAGAGCGTTTGAAGATGGCTAATCCGCGCCGCGCCGCGCAGGAATTGCTCGCGGCGGAGACCGATCGGAGCCGCTTAAGCGCGGCATTTGCGGCGCGCAAGGCGCTGCTCCCGGCGCTTGAGCTCGCGCAAGACGCGTTGGTTAAATCGCTATCGAACGCTGAACTAAAGCTCACTCAGCTGATTGCGCTCAGTGCCAGGCTCAAAAGCCTGCTTGATGAGCGTTTGCTGTGGACGCCCAGCGAGGAAGCCCTCGACGGCACATTTGTGCGTGCCTTCCCAGGCGCAATCATGGATTTTTTGAGCCCCGAGCGCTGGCGCCAAACCGCAAGTTTAAGCGTGGCATCTGTGCTGGCCGCGCCGCTGCTGGTGCTGTTGGGTCTGCTGCTGCTGGCCGCGCTGCATCGCCTGCGCGGCCATGCAGTGCGTAAGCTCGACGCGCTCGCCGAGCAGGTACGGCGCGCGCGCGCGGTGGATTTTCGGCCCACGTTGAACGCACTCGGTTGGACGCTGCTGGGTGCGTTGCAGTGGCCCGTCTTTTTGCTCGGCGTGAGCGTGCTGCTGCGGGCGGCCGGCGATGAAGGACGCTTTAGCGATTCGCTGGGTCGTGCGCTTTCTACAGTGGCTGGCGTTTATTTTTGCTTGAGCGTGTTTGGCTGGACTTTGCGCGAGCGCGGCCTTGCGCACGCCCATTTTCGCTGGACCCAAAAGCGCCGCCAAGCGCTGCGCGCGACGCTGCGTCCGCTGGCGCTGCTGGTGCTGCCGATGGTGTTTTTTGTGCGTTTGAGTTTCGCGCGCGACCTAGGCGGTGCGGCCGACGCGGTCAGCCGCATGGTGTTGATCGTTGGCATGTTCGGACTGGCGTGGGTCTGTTTTCGGGCCCTAAAGTCTGACGGCATCGGCGCGCAGCGCGGCGTAGCCCAAGAGCGCAATGCCCTGTTGCGTAAAGCCGTACAGCTCACCTTGACATTGGGCGCAGTGGCGCTCGCGCTGTTGTCAGCAGCTGGCTATCACTTGAGCGCGCTGGCGCTTGCTGAGCGCGCGTTAACCAGCGCGCAGGCGGTGCTTCTATTGACGCTGTTGCATGGGCTGATCAGCCGCTGGCTGGTGCTCAACGAGCGCCGCTTGATCTTTCAACGTCGCGACGAACGCCGCGAGCAAGCCGCGCACCCGCTCACGCACAGCGCTGAAGCAGTCACCGAAGTGGAGGCAGCTGAGATCACCATTGAGCGCATCGGCGACCAGACGCGGCGGCTCTTGCGTGCGGCCACGGTCACTGTAGCAGTGCTGATGCTGTGGGGTATTTGGGCTGAACTACTGCCGGCATTGAAGGTGCTGGATTCCGTCACGATGTGGCGCTCAAGCGATCTGGTAGACGGCGTCAGCGTGTCCACTGCCGTCACGCTTAAATCGATGCTGCTGGCGCTATTGGCGTTCAGCTTAATGTGGATTGCGCTTGGAAATTTGGGCGGCGTGCTTGAGCTGGGGCTTAATCGATTTGAGCTCGACGCCGCCACGCGCTATGCGATCTTGAGCATCGCGCGCTATGTGGTGGTGGTGGTCGGCTTGGGGCTGGCGTTAAGCTGGCTTGGCTTGCGCTGGGGCCATTTTCAGTGGCTTGCGGCTGCGTTTACGGTGGGCTTGGGCTTTGGCTTGCAGGAAATTTTTGCGAACTTTGTGTCCGGCTTGATCGTGCTCTTTGAGCGCCCGTTTCGCGTCGGCGACACCATCACCGTGGGTACGAGCTCCGGCACGGTGACGCGCATCCGCACGCGCGCCACCACGCTGCTCGATTGGGACAACAAAGAAATTGTGATCCCGAATAAAACCTTTATCACCGGACAGCTGACCAACTGGACGCTCAGCGATTCAGTCACCCGCGTGACCATCAGCCTGAGCGTCGCGCACACCTGCGACCCCAAAATGATCCATCGCGAGCTGCGCGAAATCGCGCGCGCCCATCCCAGTGTGTTGGCCGATCCCGCGCCGAGCACCTGGCTCAGCGCGATCAGCGACGCAGGCATGCTGTTTGATCTGCGCTTTTTTGTCGGCGCCCTGGGCCACCGCGCCACGACGACCAATGATTTACTCGAGGCAATCAGCGAACGCTTGCGTGACGGCATTATTGTTCTGCCGCTGCCGCTGCCGCCGCCGCCGCCGGGGCTTGCCAGCGCGCCGCCTGCAACAAAGCCGTGAGCGAGCTCGCGATCATTGGCGGCGGGCCTGCGGGCTTGATGGCGGCTGAAGTCGCGAGTGCTGCGGGTGTAAAGGTCCTCGTCTACGACGCAATGCCTTCGGTGGGGCGCAAGTTTTTGCAAGCCGGCGTGGGTGGCTTGAATCTGACCCACGCCGAGCCGCGAGAACTCTTTGAACGCCGCTATTTTGAGCAGCGCGCGACGATCGCGCGGCTCCTGGATCGGCTGGATGCCGAAGCGTTGCGCGCCTGGGCGCACGGTTTGGGCGTCGATACTTTTGTGGGCAGTTCCGGGCGGGTGTTCCCGCTTGAAATGAAAGCCGCACCGCTGCTGCGCGCGTGGCTCAGGCGCTTGCGCCAGCAGGGCGTGGAATTTCATGTGCGACACCGCTGGCTAGGCTTTGGCGCTGATCAAAGCTTGCGTTTCGGCACGCCGAGGGGTGAGATTTCACGACAGCCAACCGCCACCGTACTCGCGCTCGGCGGCGCCAGCTGGGCGCGCTTGGGTTCAGACGGCGCGTGGCGGCCGTGGCTGCTGGCGCAGGGCGTTGATGTGCGCGCGTTCAAGCCGAGCAACTGCGGTTTTGAAATCGACTGGAGCGCCAACCTGCGCACGCGTTTTGCAGGCGCTCCGCTCAAATCGGTACGGTTAACAGCTGGCGCACACAGCACGGTGGGTGAGCTGATCGTGACCGATTACGGCATTGAAGGCAGCCTGGTTTACGCCCATTCCAAAACAATTCGCGAGCAGCTTGAAGCGCAGGATGGGGCGTTAATTGCGCTGGATCTAAAGCCAGATTTAAGCGCTGATTCGGTCCAAAAGCGCTTGGCGCATCCTCGCGCTGGCATGAGTTTCAGCAATCATCTGCGCAAGAGTTTGGGCTTAAGCGGCGTGCACTGCGCGCTGATTTACGAGACAAGCGACGCGACTCTGCGCGGCAATGTCGAGCAGCTCGGCGCGTTGGTGAAAGCGCTGCCGCTGCGCGTCGTGCGCCCGCGCCCGCTCGATGAGGCAATTTCCACGGCCGGTGGCGTCGCGTTTGCGGATCTCAACCCGACGCTGATGCTCAACGCGCTGCCCGGGGTGTTCTGCGCGGGGGAAATGCTCGACTGGGAAGCACCGACCGGCGGCTATTTGCTGACCGCGTGCTTTGCCAGCGGTGCGCTCGCGGGCGACGGTGCGCTTGCCTGGCTGCAAGGCCGCACTACAATGCGCCCCGGTCAAGCAGAGGCAGCGGAATGATGGGGCGGCACGATATAGTCGGCTTTATGGCGCGATTAGCAAGTGGCTCGCTGCTCGCGCTCAGTTTGCAGACGCTTTGCGCGCCACTGCTCGCAGCCGAGGTGCAAAACGCGGGCAAAACGGTCGGCGAGGAAACAGCCGGCACCGCGCCACGCATTAAACCAGCGCACCCCACCCGCATCGGCTTGGTGCTGGGCGGCGGCGGCGCGCGCGGTGCCGCGCACATTGGCGTGTTGAAAGTTCTCGAGCGCGAGCGCATTCCGATTGCCTATGTGGCTGGCACCTCGATGGGCGCGATCATCGGCGCGATGTACTCAATGGGATACTCGCCCGATGAGATGGAAGCCGTCATCGCTAAGATCGACTGGAAAGAGATGCTCGCCGACGATCCAGCACGGCTGGATTTGCCGATGCGCCGCAAGGACGATTCGCTGCGCTATCTGCTGAATTTTCGCCTCGGCGTTCGCGACGGGAAAATCCAGATGCCGCGCGGCGCAATCCAGGGCCAAAAGCTGCTGATGCTGCTGCGGCGCTTGTACCTGCCGGTCTGGGAACGCACGAGCTTTGACGATTTCCCGATCCCGTTTCGCTGCGTGGGGACTGACATTGGACTCGGCGAGCCGGTCATTTTTGACTCAGGCGACGTGGCCCTCGCGGTGCGCGCCAGTGTGTCGGTGCCGGTTGCTTTCGCGCCGATTCGGGTCAATGGACGGTTGATGGTCGACGGCGGGATTGTCAACAATGTGCCCTACGATGTGGTCAAAGATATGGGCGCCGATGCGGTGATTGCCGTCGACGTGGGAGCCGAGCTGCTGAGCGACGAAGAGCTGAACTCACCGATCGCAATCACCATGCAGATGATCAACGCGGTGACGCAGAAGCTGACCAACCAGATTTTGGCGACCATGCAGCCCACAGATCTACTGATCAAGCCTGAACTTGGCGATATTTCTAGCGCAAGGTTTGACCGCTCGATCGAAACCGTTCCGCTAGGTGAGGCCGCCGCTGAAGCGATCGTTGAGAAACTGCGGCGTTTTAGCGTCAGCGAGGCCGACTATGCGGCATGGCAAAAAAGCATTCGGCGCCGCGATTTTGATCCACCGTTGATAGCGTTTATCGAGACCCTAGCGCAGCGTTCCACCAGCGCGCGCTATGTGGATCGAATGGTTAAAACCGCGATCGATAAGCCGCTGGATATCGACGCGCTCGAAAGCGATCTAGGCTCAGCCTACGGCGCTGGTCAATACGAGCGAATTTCGTGGCAGCTCAAACGAGACCAGCGCGGCGCAACAGGCATTCAAGTAGAGCCTGTGGACAAAGGCTGGGGTCCGGGTTTTTTGGCGGTTGGCTTGCAAATTAGCGACGATTTTAACGGACGCTCGGATTACCAGCTCGGGGTTGAATTTACCCAATCCGGGATGAATACGGCCGGGCGCGAATGGCGCACTGTGCTGGGCATGGGCCGCACCACGCTGTTGCGCACTGAGCTTTACGAGCCGTTAGGTGAGTTTGGGCAGTTTTTTGCGCAGCCGTTTGCCGAGTTTCGCGCGCAGCAGCAGCCCGTGCGTATCGCAGGCAGCGTGCAGGCCGAATACCGGGTCAAGCGAACGCGCTTGGGCTTTGATGTGGGCTATCAGCCTGATCAGAACAGCCGCCTGTTTGTCGGCCTCGCACGCGGCCGCGATGCGGCTGATTTGCAGGTCGGCGATCCGCTGTTGTTTACTGATCTTGAAAGCCAAGTCGGCACGATCCGCTTGGGCTATGCCCGCGACACGCTCGATCAGGCGAACTTTCCGAGCAGCGGCCACCGCCTGGATTTGCGCGGCGAGATTTATCGCGACACGCTGGGATCGGATTCCAACACCGAGGTGATTCGCGGCAACGTCGATTGGGCACTGTCATGGGGCCGCCACCGGCTGCTGCTCGGCGCACGCGGCTCGTCGTTTTATGGCACAGATGATTTCCGCGCGACCAACGGCTTTATCGGCGGATTTTTGAATCTGTCTGGCTACGCGGAACGCGAGCTCATCGGGCCGCACTCGATACTTGGGCGCGTGGTCTATTACCGGCGCATGACCGACGACAGCCAATTATTCAGCGTGCCCGGCTATTTCGGCGCGAGCCTCGAAGGGGGCGGCGTGTATTTGAACCGGCAAGACGCCAACATTGACACCGTCATTTTTGGCGGCAGTATTTTTGTCGGAATTGATACCTTTGCCGGACCGATTTTTCTAGGCTATGGCATCAATGACGACGATCGGTCATCGTTTTACCTGACCTTTGGCTCGCTGCTGCGACCCAGCCTTTAGGCCCAACCATTAGAACCTACCTTCCACCGAACTCGATATCGCATGTTTAGCGCGCCAGATTTAACCCAACTTTCCAAGCCCGAACGCTACGCGGAGCTGCATTCACTGTGCCGTGGATTACTCAGCGGCGAACCCGACCGCATCGCCAACGCGGCTAACTTCGCCGCGCTGATTTATCACGGCTTACCCAACCTCAACTGGGCCGGCTTTTATATCTACGACGGGCTTGAGCTGGTGGTCGGACCCTTTCAGGGCAAGCCGGCGTGCGTGCGCATTGCGCTTCATCGGGGGGTCTGCGGCAAAGCCGCGAGCACGCTCGAAACCCAAGTGGTTGCTGACGTCCACGCGTTCCCGGGACACATCGCCTGCGACGCTGATTCACGCTCAGAAATAGTGATCCCAATCCAACACCTAGGCAAGCTGTGGGGCGTGTTCGACGTTGACGCGCCGATTCCCGACCGCTTCGATCGTGAGGATCTTGAGGGGCTCGAAGCCTTAGTCGATATTTTTCGGCGATCCCTATGAGCTGGGCGCAGTTGCAACACGAGTTCCCCGCCATTGTGCTGGGGCTGGTCTTGGCGATTCCGCTGGGCCTGCTGCTGATCCGCGTGTTTAAGCACCATTGGATGTCGTGGTTCGCGAGCTGTTTTGGCCTAGCGATCATCTACCTTTGGCTTTCCTCGATAGCCATTGATCCTGAGCATCGCGCGGCGTTCGCGTTCGCGGCGATGCGCTGGTTTGCGTTTGGTTTGCTGATTTTTTCTTTCATCCAATTTCGCCGCGCACGTCGACGGCAGGAGCGATCACTGTGAGTCTCAAAGGTAAAACCCTGTTTATTTCTGGTGGCTCACGCGGCATCGGCAAAGCCATCGCGCTGCGCGCGGCACGCGACGGCGCCAATGTGGTGATTGCGGCGAAAACCGCCGAACCCAACCCAAAATTGCCCGGCACCATCCATAGCGCGGCCGCTGAGATAGAAGCTGCTGGCGGTCGCGCGCTCGCGCTGCAAGTGGACATTCGCGAGGACGAGCAGCTGCGTGCAGCCGTCGATCAAGCAGCCGCGCATTTCGGCGGCATCGATATCCTGATCAATAACGCCAGCGCGATTAGTCTCACCGGTACCCTGCAAACGCCAATGCGGCGCTTTGACCTGATGTTTGGCGTGAATGTGCGTGGCACATTTTCGTGCTCGCAAGCGTGCTTGCCGTACCTGCTCAAAGCGCAAAACCCGCATATCCTGAACCTAGCGCCGCCGCTGAATCTCGACCCCAAATGGTTCGGCCCGCATACGGCCTACACGATGAGCAAATACGGCATGAGCCTGTGTGTGTTGGGCATGGCTGAAGAGTTCAAAGCAGCCGGCGTCGCCGTCAACGCGCTGTGGCCGCGCACCGTGATCGCCACCGCCGCGTTGGCGATGATTCCCGGCGTCAATACCGAGAATTGCCGCACCGAGGAAATCATGGCCGACGCCGCCCACGCGGTGTTAGTAACGCCCTCGCGCGATCGAACGGGTCAGTTCTTAATCGACGAAGAAGTGTTGATCGCCATCGGCCAAACCGACTTTGAACGCTACGCAGTCAGCCCCGGCAAACCGCTGCTGCCGGATCTGTTTTTGTAGGGGCGAATGAGCCAGCGCAAAGCGTCTGATCACGCTTTGCGCTGCAGCGCAACATGGCAGATTAGCGTTGTCTGCTAGGCTCGATCGACATGGGCCAAAAGTCACAAACTAACTCGTTTGACATCGCGTTTTTAGCGGGTGTATCGCAGCCGACCGTGTCGCGGGCGCTGCGCAATTCGCCGCTGGTGAGCCGTGAAACGCGCCATAAGGTGCAGCAGATTGCGCGCCAGCTTAATTACAAAGTGGATAAAAACGCATCCAACTTGCGCAGTCTCACCGCTGGCACATTGGCGCTGCTGTTTTTTGAGGATCCGTCGCTCGATGAGACGCAGATCAATCCTTTTTTCTTCTCGATGGTCGGGTCGATTACGCGCGCCTGTGGGCAGCGTGGCTACGATTTGCTGGTGTCGTTTCAGCAGTCCTCGCAAGACTGGTACGCCGACTACGAAGACAGCAAAAAAGCCGACGGGCTGATTTTGCTCGGCTACGGCGACGCGGTGATCTATCGCGAACGCTTGCAGCAGTTGATGCGCCGCCAAACGCATTTTGTGCTGTGGGGCGCCGTGGACGACAGCCAGCCGTGGGTCACGATTGGCTCGAATAATGTTCAGGGCGGTCGCGAAATGACCGCGCATTTGGTGAGCACCGGACGCCGTCGAATTGCGTTTTTAGGCAACGCCAGCGAACATTGTCCTGAGTTTTATGCGCGCTACCTTGGGCACCTTGCAGCGTTAGCCGAGGCCGGGATTCAAGCGGACTCAGCGCTGCAGGTGGACGTGCGCACGTCCGCTGAACACGAGGGACATTTAGCAATTAGCAAGCTGCTGGCGCGCAATGTCCCGTTTGATGCGGTCTTTGCGGCCAGTGATTTAATTGCGATCGGCGCACTGCGCGAGCTGCAAATGCGCGGTTTTCGAGTCCCGCAGGATATCGCTATCGCCGGCTTTGACGATTTACCGATTGCCAGTCTCGGCAACCCAAGCTTGAGCACCGTCGCACAAAACACCCATCACGCCGGCCGCGTGCTGGTCGAGAGCCTGCTAAGCCTCATCGCCGGAAAGCCAGTGGCAAGTCAGGCCATCCCTACTACCCTTGCATTGCGCGCATCGAGCGCCGCCAATCACTGAGGGCGCAGGGGTTCGCCCTGCGCAGTAGCGTCTTGGCAACGCGGCGCGGGGCCTATTTTCCGATACAAAAACTCGAGAAAATCTCGCCAAGAAGGTCGTCGGCACCGAACGCTCCGGTGATCTCACTGAGATGATTTTGACTGAAGCGCAATTCCTCGGCGATCAGCTCGCTGCCGAGGTTGTGCTCGAAATGAGCGCGCGCAAGCGCGAGCGCGGTGCCAGCGCGGGCCAGCGCGTCGAGATGTCGCTGGCGCGCAGAGAAATCACCGCTTAGATCGCCGCTCAAGCCCGCTTTATGTTTGATTGCCTCGTTCAACTGGGCCAAGCCTGCGCCGGTCAGCGCGGAGATTGAAACGCGGTCTGCATCGCTCAGCGGCCATTCGGGCAGCAGATCGGATTTGTTGTAGACCGTCAAAATCGGCGTTGAACTGGGCAGCGACACCGGCGTACTAAGCGGCGCAGTGGCATCCACCACCAGCAGAATCAAATCGGCGCGCTCAATTTCGGCATACGCGCGCTTAATGCCTTCCTGCTCGATCGGATCGGCGCTTAGGCGCAACCCGGCGGTATCGACTAAGCGCAGCGGGATGCCGTCGATGGCGATGTCCTCGCGCAGCACGTCGCGTGTGGTGCCCGCAATCGCGCTGACGATGGCCGCATCGCGCCGCGTGAGCGCGTTCAACAGGCTCGATTTGCCGGCATTTGGCGCGCCGATAATCGCCACGCTCAAGCCGTCGGTCAGCCGCGTGCCGCGCTCGGCGCGCGCTTGCAGCCCCGCTAAGGACCGCGCAAACGCGCTGAGTTTCACACCGAGCTGCGCTTGACGCAGAAACTCAATTTCCTCGTCAGGGAAATCCAGCGCAGCCTCAATCCAAACGCGCAGCGCGA
>Ga0105044_10011040_pt1 | contig 12312 bp, 8 predicted proteins | sample MAT01_FD_78092 | JGI IMG/M metagenome (GOLD analysis project Ga0105044, IMG submission 78092) | Freshwater microbial communities from Lake Fryxell liftoff mats and glacier meltwater in Antarctica - MAT-01 | ecosystem: Environmental > Aquatic > Freshwater > Ice > Liftoff microbial mat | place...
ACTTGAGCGCTGGCGTGCATTTTGTGCATGAATTCTGTTAGCTCTGGTGTCAGCGTTGGACCAAGCTCGTCTTCAAAAACTTCTATATAGCCACGCATAATGGTCAACGGAGTGCGAAGCTCATGTACAGCAAGAGCAACAAAGCCTACTTCCTGGTCATCATTATGATATGTGTCAGTTTTGTCGAATAGGGCGATCATTGACTCTGCCCCACTTTGGTTTCCGCTAGAAAAACTCGCCACCATATCAAACTGTTTTGAATTATCGGCGTCTATTACGTGCCGAACACGGTTCCATGAACGAGTGGCAGTGATAGTCGTAGATTTGGCATTTGTCAGCCAGTCAGCGTATGAATCTTCTCCCTGAAAGCTCAAATTGAGAATGTCGAAAATAGGTTTACCAACGATATCGCTCGGTTTTTCTCCTAAATAGGTTGCTCCAAAGTTATTCACCATTGTGATAATCTGGTTGGCATCAACACCAAATATCGGGGTAGCAACAGAGTTTAGGATAGCTTGAGCCGAAAGCGAAGGTGCCAAAGAAGAAGACGTATTGATATTGGCCTCATCTGCAACTACAGCACTATTTTTAGATGCTAGGTCGTATATCTGGTGGCTCTGAGCAATTATTAACTCACGACCAAGTTTTATGTTGTCTAGGTCTGGTTGCGCAGTTTCACGATTACTATGTGTTGCATAGCCAATAACGCTCTCTAGCATTTTTACTGGTTCTGTACTCATGTTCACTAGAACAATAGTAGCTGCAAGTGTTGATATGAGTCCAACTGTCAGTGTGACGAATACAGATAGCTGAAATGAGAGTTCAAAGAACCGGTCTAATACCACCCAAGTCACTAAAGTTATGATTAGTGGTAGTAGCATTCCAACAAAACTGCGGACTGCAACTTGACGTTTGAATTTGGTTAGGTAGTCCATTTTTTCGCCTTTATCCTACTTCCTATGGAGCGTAGGTTACCCTTCCGCCCTGTATCGCAGTAATCCATGCTTGGCCGACGTTGAGCGCTAGTGGCTTGCCGTCAGTACTTAAAAGCACTAGAGAATCCTTAGCAGATGACTTCTTCCATGTACCTGTTGCAACGTTTCCGTCCTGAAATACCAAAACTTCACCCGTGCCGGTTGTTCTGTATACACTATGAACCCCGTCAGGATGTAGACTGTATTCAGTAACGAGTGCTATAACAACGCTGGGGCTAATTTGTTTGCCGGAATCCTGGTCTGTATGCGGACGCCCAGCCAAAACACGAGCATAAGAATTTGTAGTGGCGTCGTACGTATAGGAAGTGTTGTAGTTTGCGCCAGAAATACTAAAGGCGATTTTTGTAGCCGTTAGCGCGACACCTTCTGCTGGTTTCGTGGGTTCTTTGCGTGTAAAAGGAGTAAACTCGCTGGACATATATCCTAATTCACTGTTTAGTGCATCGATTGTATCGAAGTTAGAGTAGACATTGTGTGGCGCATATCTGCTTGATACGCGTTTAGCAATTCGTTCTCCGTAATTACCATGGTCTAAGTCCTTAACACCTAGTGATCTGATCAGTGCAAGTGCCTCCGAACTGCCGCCACTATGTAGGTATGAAGCATCGTAACCTCGCAGCCATTCCACATAATATGGCCTGGCGCTACGTATTGGGCCGACATTGCCCGGTCTAGATTCCTGAAATAGACCTAGAAAACGCGTAATTCCGCCTTCTGCTATGGCTTCAAAAACAATGCCTGCATCCGTTAAACCTGACTGAGGGCGTGCGTCAATGCTATTCTCAACCATTATGCCAGTAACAGGGCGCTTTGCTATGTCTGGAGCAACCATCACTCCCGTTAGGGGTGATGCAACGGTTGTTGGTGCCGGAGGAGTGTAGCTCGACACTACTTCTGGTACTGGGTTCGGTTCTGCAGGTTTTGGCCACAGAAATTTTACTCCTACGATGCCAGCAATTAGTACACCCGCACTAATACCTGCAAATATTGCAAAGTGCTTTTTGGTCGGACGTTTATGCAAAAATGCTTTTAGTTTTGTGAACTTCTGTTTCTTTGTTACATCAATTGGTTGGTTGAATGTTGGTTTTTGTTCCATCCCGTTAGAGTTCGCCTTTAGATTTACGTATTATATTTATCAAGCTAAGTCCAGAATTAGTAGTTTTATTTAACTCCAACAGGGCGCGTAAGCTTAAACAGTATTGTATAACGAACTCGGCAGAGTGACAACCCCTATGGTCAGGTGTATAGATAGCCTAGTTTCAAAAGGGATTTCAAAACTGTTACACTAGAGTTAACTATGAACAAGGCATTACAAAAACAAGTTTCAGATTTATTAACTCAAAATAGAGATATAGCAACCCGAGCTGACGTTGAATCGCTCTATCCAAAACGTCAGTTACCAGACGGCGCTGAGGTTACAAGGTTCTGTCCTTCGCCTACCGGATTTATGCATATTGGTGGAATCTTTACAGCTATGGTTTGCAAATATGTAGCGGGTCAATCTAGTGGTGTGTACATGCTAAGGATTGAAGATACAGACAAAAAACGTGAAGTCAAAGGCGCCAAGGATTTGATAGCTACTCAACTCCAGGCTTTTGATTTGAATCCAGACGAGGGTTTGCAAGCTGACGGAACGGTTCTGGGCGACTATGGTCCATACATCCAGAGTGAGCGTGCCGATATATACCTTGCATATGCCCTAGATTTGCTAGAAAAAGGTCGCGCCTATCCCTGTTTTGCTAGTCATGAAGAACTGTCATCTGCCGTTGTTGAGCAGCAATCCAAAAAACTACGTCCTGGTTACTACGGTGAATGGGCTTTGTGGCGTGATAGAAGCGATTCAGATATAGAACAAGCTCTGAAAGACGTAAAACCATTTGTTCTACGGTTCCGCTCCGAGGGCTCACATGACAAGCGTGTAGAATTTGATGATGTGCTGAAAGGTCATATGGAGGTACCTGAAAACGATTTAGATGTTCCACTAATTAAGTCTGACGAATATCGCCTGCCAACCTATCATTTGGCACACGTTGTGGATGATTATCTGATGCAAGCAACTATTATATTGCGCGGTGAAGAATGGCTACCGTCAACCCCACTTCACATTGAACTAGCCCAGGCTCTAAATATTGAACCGTTCCGTTATGCGCATATGCCGGTTATCTCTATTGTCGGCTCAAACGGTGGTGGCAAGCGCAAATTATCTAAGCGCAAAGACCCAGAAGCCGATGTAGCATTTTGGCGTAAATCAGCCTACCCACTAGTCGCTGTCAAAGCCTACTTGCTGGGGCTTGCGAATTCAAATTTTGAAGATTGGTACCGCAACTGTGAAGGGTCGGACCTCTCACAATATCCGTTCAGTTTAGAAAAACTGGCTTCTTCGCGTTCGCCGTTACTCGATATGAAAAAGGTAGAAGATTATGCAAAAGATGAAATTGCTCGAATGCCTCAGGAACATTTCAACAGAGAAATTTTGGCCTGGACAGAAGTACATGACAAGGGTTTGTTTCAGGCTTTGATGTTAGATTCAGCGTATACCAAAGCAGTATTGGCAATTGAGAGGGATGGTGAAAAACCGCGTAAAGATGTTGCAAAATGGTCCGATGCATCCGAGCAGTTCACTTTCTATTTCGATGAACTTTTCGCCATAAGCAAGGTATTGGATGTTGAAAATTCATTAACCGATGTTTCGTCTGATGACATAACAAAAGCATGTAAAATTTTCATGAAAAATTATGACCACTCGGCTGATAAAGACACTTGGTTCGAAAAGATGAAAAAGTCTGCAACAGAGGCTGGCTACGCCGTAGACCGCAAAGATTTGAAAGAAAATCCCGACAAATTTAAGGGCGGAATATCTGACTTTGCCAAAATAATCCGGGTATCACTAACTGGCAAATCTCGTACTCCTGACCTCTGGACAATCATGCAAATCATGGGTCAACAAAGAGTAGAATCCAGGCTAAAGTAAACACTCTTCAGCTAATGCTTGTATACTTGTAGCGATGGAGCACACATATATACCGCTAGCAGAAAAACTACGTCCGAAAGTTTTGAAGGATGTTATAGGTCAAGAGCATCTAATTGGCCCTAGCGGTATTTTGACACTACTAGCAAATGGTAAAAAGCCCACAAGCTTTATACTTTGGGGACCGCCAGGAACAGGCAAAACAACAATTGCTAGAATTCTGAAGGATTCCTGGGGTGCAGATGGTGCTGGTGTAGATTTTGTTGAACTTAGCGCCGTTACATCAGGCGTCAAAGATATTCGAGCAGTTATAGAACGCGCAGAAGCAAATAGACGGCTGGGACAGCAAACAGTTTTGTTTGTTGACGAAGTTCATAGATTCAATAAATCACAGCAAGATGCATTTTTGCCTCACATTGAATCAGGCGTAATCACCTTAATCGGTGCAACTACAGAAAACCCAAGTTTTGAAGTAAACAACGCCCTGCTTAGCCGGTCCAGGGTAATTGTTCTGAATTCGCTAGATGACAAATCACTCCAAAAATTAATTACACTTGCTGCCAAAAAAATAGGGAAAACTATTGAGCCGTCAGCAGTTAAATTGCTGGCTAAGCTGTCCGGAGGTGACGGCAGAACTGCAATACAGGCAATCGAGGTTGCATCACAGTTTGTGACTTCTAAACAGAAGATAAGCTCAGAGCATATAAAAACAGTCTTACAGCGAACAAATTATCAGTTTGATAAATCAGGTGATGAACATTACAATCTGGCATCGGCTTTTATAAAATCTCTGCGCGGTAGTAATGTTGAGGCAAGTCTGTACTATCTACATAGATTGATTGTTGGCGGTGAAGATCCAATTTTCATTGCTCGTAGAATGGTGATTTTTGCATCTGAAGATATTGGTATGGCCGCACCATATGCCCTGACATTGGCCGTTGCGGCTTTCCAGGCAGTCGAGCGTGTTGGACTACCAGAAGCCGAATATACTCTTAGCCACGCTTGTGTTGCTATGGCTAAAAGTCCCAAGTCTCGCGAGGTAGCTGAATTAATGTCCAAAGCAAAGTATCAAGTCGCAGAACATCCGAACGCTTCTGTCCCACTGCACCTTAGGAATGCACCAACAAAACTTATGAAAGATTTAAATTACGGTAAAGATTATAAATGGGAGGCTGATTTTAAGCCTGATCAAGGGTTTTTGCCAAAAAACGTCGCCTAAATTATTAGATGCTGGAAGCGATGCGGATTAGTTGGTCGGTTGTCATGTTTGATTCGCCTTCAATTTGATACCAGATTCCACCGTCAACCCACGTTGCGTTAGATTTGTCATAAATATACATTGTTCGTCCTCGGTCTTGAAATGTTTGGTATTGTTTGCCTTCAGACACAACAAAATTTGCAAGCAGTGCGTCGCTGTTCCAGTTGCTTGCCTTTTGTTTGACTTCATATGATCTTTTATCTGTATTTGATGCATAGGAAACGCTAACCTGCCCTGGGCTATATTTGATAGGTCCCTTAAAACTGAACCCGGCAGGTTTGTAGCCCGGCATTGTTGCGTCAAACCCAGCTCTAGTTGCCGCAACTCGCATAGAAAGGTTAGGTACATTTTGGACTGCAAAGAATCCGGCAAGCAGTACTACGGCAAGCGCACCGCTACCCATAGACATTGTTCGTTTGCTAACTCCGAGTTTTTTCATCAAACGACTGCGTTTTTTAGTAGTTTTAGTCCCATAGTCAACAGCTTCATGAGAATGAGCATTTGCAAGCGCTGCATTAATCATTTTTTCTGCAGAGAGTGAACGAGTGGTTGTCTGTTGGTGATGTATCGGTTGAGTTACCGGACTGTGTGATACGATAGGGCTTTGGGCATGAGCAACTTGTTGTTTAACTTGGTGTTTAACAGTTAGACCGGGTTGCATAGTTTTGACAACTGAACTGCGATTAGAGGGATGTTCAAACTTGTTAATCTGAGTGCTTTGGGCTGTATGCATCGCTGTTTCACTTCGTCTGACAGAGGTTCCCAGTTGGGATTTGTGAATCGATGGTTTATCAGATTTGACTTTGTGTACTACACTTGTAGGTTTGTTTACAGCATTACGCATGAGCGTGCTCGATTTCTGAACCTGCTTGACAGCATGTTGAGCAGCAGTACGATGAACACTAGGCTTCTGCCTACGGACAAATCCGTCTACTACACCGCTGTTTTGAACCGGCTGGACACTAGTAATCGGTTTTGCTATTGGCTGACCCGAATCATGCAACATAGCGCCAGTTACAGCGTCGTATTTTTTACCGTTTATCTCTATGAAGTTTTTATTGCCCACGAAAATGTTGTTACCCTTTTCATTACATATTACATTCAATTGTGCTTGTTGCGCAAGAGTTTTGTTCATGCAAAGCACTTAAATATGTGGCATAATGTATATTGGATAAAAATAATGGACTATTTAGACCCAAAGAAAAAACATGAACACAAAGTAAGACTATTATTTGGCTATAGCCTGTTTGCCGTGGCTATCGGCTTTGCGACACTATTGTTGGTCTATGTAGCAAACGGCTACGATGTCGACAGAACAACTGGTCAAGTGATTCAAAACGGGCTGATTTATGTAAATACTCGCCCCGGTGCAGCCGATGTGTATCTGAACGGGCAAAAGCAGCGTGGTACCACAGACGCGCGACTCGTTGTGCCTGCCGGTTCCTACACCGTTGGACTGAAACGCTTGGGGTATCGAGACTGGAATCGGTCTATATTGCTAGAAGGCGGGAGTTTACGTCGCTTGACGTATCCTAGATTAATACCAGAGAAACTGACAACCACTTCTGTAGCAGATCTACGTAGTGCGCCCATTAATTCTTCTCAGAGTATTGATAGGCGTTGGATTGTTTTGAGTTACGACGATCGTCCGCTTGCTTTAGATATTTTTGACACTAATCAGTCAACAAGCAGCGCGCTTATTTTTCAGATACCGGAAAAACTCGTATTGTCGCCAACGGGCGGAAAAATTGGTATCCTAGAGTGGGCAGATGATAACAAACATTTCATAGCTTCCTACACTACGGCTACGACAGTGGAATATCTATTTGTTAACCGTGAAAACCCTTCCGAGTCACAAAATCTAACGACTTTGTTCGCTGACCCAGAATTGCAAGTTCAGTTCCAAGACAGAAAACAAGATAAGTTTTTTGTCTACAAACCAAGTACGCAAACCCTTTTCAGTGCAACAATTACAGGCGGAGTTGCAACAGTCCCATCCGTAACTAATGTGCAAGCATACAAGACATTTGGAAGTGACTGGGTGCTATATATTACTTCTAGTGGTAAAGAAGGGCTTGTAGACGCTAGATTCAAGCGAGGAGACAAAGATATTCTACTGAAGCAAATCAAAACGTCAGGTAGCTATCTTTTACAACTAGCAAAACTAGGCACTGCACCAATAATGGGCATATCATCACCGCTAGAAAACAGAGCGATAGTATATAATGATCCAGAAAAATATCTGAACGAAAACCCAAACGTATCAACACCTATCGCAACTACAGTTCTAAGGGTTGATAATCCTATAGATTTACGTATATCTACAGATTCAAGTGTAATTCTTGCATATGGGGGTAACAGCTTTGCATCACACGAATTTGACGATGACCGTTCGTATAATTTTAAGACAAATTCAGCAATCGACCCTGGTCAGGAATTGCGTTGGCTCGACGGACAGCACTTTATGTTTAGTCAGGGTGGTGTCCAAACTATGATGGATTTTGATGGAAGTAATATGTACGATTTAGCTCCGTCATTACTGTCGCTGGGCAGTCTATATACACAAAATTTTAACAATATGTATACATTTAGCCTGCCCATTGCTGCAACAGATGCAACTCCAGCAACCCCAGCAAGAATATCTATTACGAGTTTATTGACTGCAGCCGATAGATAATTGGGATAGAAGATAGAAGATAGAAGATAGAAGATAGAAGATAGAAGATAGAAGCTCATGGTTCGTCTAAAGTCTACTGTCTCGATGTTTGATGTTCGATGTTTGAATCTAGACTCTAGACTCTAGATTCTTAGTCTGGCTACTAGAGTCTACGCCTCACCTTTCACACCTATCACTACTCACCCTTCACTGTCCTTCTAGAGCCAACTTGTCACCCGTGACCAAAGACTTGGCGCATTGCTTGGCAACTCTTGCTCGGCCGGCTTTATGTCAATAACGGCCTCAGTGTTACCGGACGGGTCTGGGCTAATCTGTTCTGCCAGGATAATCAGTCTGTTTATAGAGGTTCCGGGTGGGTCGCAGGTAATCAATGTGATAGTGTTTGCCCTATCAGCTGGGCCAAGTACAGAAACATCTGTTGGTTGCACAATTTTTTTTTCGTAGACTTTGTAGGTGTAGCGCACGCCGTCTTTTTGTACAAAGAAGGTGTCTTCTGCTTCTAGGCGCTTTAGTAGCACGAAGGCAAATTTGTATTTGCCGGAGTTGAGTATGTTGTTGCTTGAGTGACCTACAATGACAGCGTTGCCAATTTCTCCAGGTTCTGGTGACGACGCATAGTGTACAACCCCCTGCTCTAGACCGCTCTGTACATCTTTTTCGTCTACAGAATTTAGCCCGTAAACAATCGGCACCTCAAGGTTAATTTTGGGAATGACAATTTTTGATTCTGGCCCGACTGGCCCACTTTGGTTACCGACAATAGGCGTTGCACTGACGGTTTTGCTTGGGGAAATGAACGGCGCTACAAATACTTCGTTGAAAAATACAAAAGTGATTGCAAGTCCGACAGTACCTGCTAGTGCAATCCCAAATAACGCTGATTTTACATGATGGATAGGTTTCAACTTACCGCCGGCAGATACCTTGTCTTTGATCTGGGCGCGTATAGTTGAAGTGTCTTTATGGTTCACGGTTTGCGGTGAGGAAGCAATATGATTTTTTTGACTCGAGGCTGACTTTGTAGAGTCTGGAGAAGTGTTACTTTGCTTTTTACTATATCGTGACATGGCATTTTGGTCTTTGTAGAACTCTTGCCAGACTGCGTGCTTTTCGTCGTTGGGTAGGTCTACGTAGTAGTTGTGCCAAGCTGTTTGAATGTCAGCAAGTGATTTGCCAGAAGTAGTTAGGTCGTACATGAATTGTTGATATTTGGAGCGTTCTGAACCCATTGCTACTGCTTCAGCTGCTTCGTTCACAGCATCAGGTTCTTCTCCGTAGAGTTTTGCAAGTTTTGCTCTGATTAAATCTGCCGCAGGATTTGCATCAGGTGATTCTATAGACACTTTGCCAATATCTAAAGAAGCTTTTTCATTCAGTGCGGCAAATATTGCAGTAGAATCGGCATTTTCTGGCTCGTCTAGTATCAACAACCGTTCTTTTGGTCCTTCTGTTCCTGGTACTTTATCTATGATTTCTGCCGTCTTTGCCGCCAGTTCAGCAAGTACATTCTCGTTGGTTTCTGCAAGTGCTTTGTCGTCTTCAAACTGTTTTTTTATTGCATTTTCGTTGATTGGCTGTAAATCCCGCCCTCTTTTGTTGGGCATTATCGAGTCATCATCGCCTGCAATCGGGTTGTCGGTTATAGGGGTGGACATATTGCTTATAGTATAGCACTAGGGTTGGGGGGTTAGTAATAGTAACAGGTTATAGGCTTTAGACAGTAGACAGTTAATTGTAGATAAACTAACGAAACTTGAAAAATGAAACAGAAAAAAAGTACTTGCTGGTGCCGCTATGGCGGACTAGAACGGCGCGCGGGCTTATGCTCACAGGATTCTAAAGTCCGGCGTGTCAATTGTACATGGTGCCGCGGGAGGGACTTGGTCACCTTCAGCGACCCCGAAACTACATCTTTCAAAACTAGTTTTGAAGAGTAGATTTCCTTGCAAAGTGCCACAGGCACTTCTCACCCTCAATCCTCCAAGTACTTGCTGGTGCCGCCCGACGGACTTGAACCGTCACGAGCATAAGCTCACAGGATTTTGAGTCCGGCGTGTCTACCGATTCCACCAGGGCGGCACGGGCAAATACTTACTTTACAATGGCTATTATAGGGGCATATCAGTAGTTGATGCAAGACTTGTAGATATGGATTCTAGCGGTTTGGTTGGATTCTGTAGCCAGAAAACGCTAGCCCGGCCGGCAATACGGACTCGCCAGGGCATTTCAGCGTTAGATGTGCTGACTACTTCTCCGCCGTGCGCAACAAATATCAAATCATGGTGCCTGACCACGATTGTCAGTGCAAACTTGGTGGTAAATTCGTGCAACGCCTCTGCTAATTGTGGCAAAGTCATGCCGTAGGTAATCGGTATAATCAATGGCGCATTGATGAATATTTTCTGTAATTGAGCCAGGCTTATGACCAGAGTAGTGTTTGGACGATTCATGAGAACTCGGGGAAAGGCCTTGAAATAATCCGCAGCGTCCTGTGCAATTGTCAAAGGCCCTTTGTACGACTGAACATAATTCTCAAGCAATATAGCTGTTTCGCTGTTTCTGCCCATATCACCTGCCAGCAAAACGCCGTCAGCCCAATTAGAAATTTCTAGAAAATCTGTCAGCGCACTCTTTGCAAAGCTACCGCTAGGGTTGGATGGTCCAAAACTGGCATCCGGTAATACAAGCCGGACTGTTTTTTTGACGGATTCCGGTAGTAGGACTTTGCAAATACCGACCCCTGCATTCAACGCCTCTGCATATGCAGCCCCAGGAGCACCAAAGCCGTGCGAATGACCGCCAATTATCGCTAGTTTGCCTGACGATGCCCTAGATTCTGGGCGACTCCATAGAATGTCCGGGAATAGCGGTTTGGCTGGGTCTTGTTTATGCCAGTACGTAGTCATAGTGGTAGTTTACAGTAGACAGTTAGGGTTGTAGAAAGTATTTTCCTGAGCCGTCGGGCACCAAAGAGTAAATGACGTTTTTGCGCTCAATAACTATCTTCCAACCCTTTTGCTTTGCAGTTTCAAATAGAGTGTCTTCTGGGTTGAAAGCAATTGGGTTTTCAACAAAATCAAGCATAGTCGTGTCGCCTGCGCTGTCACCGACTGCGATACTACCAGTTTTAGTCAAATCATGCTTCGGTATGAGCTCTTTTAGAAATAGCTCCTTTTTGTGAAAAACTTCCGTCGCTTTACCGGTAAAAAGTCCGTCTTTCTCTGAGTATTGCTCACCAATAACTACGTCAAATTCAAATAATTTGCCCATGAACTGTTCAACGGCATACATTTCAGAACCAGACAAAGCAATAAGAAAATATCCTTGCTCTCTAAGTTTGTTTATAAGGTCCCTGGTGTATACATAAACATGGGTATGCGACCGGGCAACTACCCTGTCGACGGCATCCTGATAGTCAGAAACTCGCAGTGACTTAATGTGACCGAAAAGAACCTCTACAGAATGGCTAGAGTAGTCTTTGAAGGCGTGCTTGTGAGTCCTGCTTTTGTAGGCAGAAAATTTCTGTTCTAATTCGGCCTTTGCCTCTATTGGGATGTGTCCGCTGTCGATTAGCTCTTCAACAACCTGCAAAAATAGAGAATCACGACCAATAGTTCCATCAATATCAAATGCCGCAAACTTCCTCTTCATGTGATTAGTATATCGTGGCTCGTAACTAGTGGCTAGTAGCTAGTGGTTCGATGTTTGATGTTCGACGTTCGATGTTCTAAGTTCGATGTTCGAATCTAGAACCTAGAGCCTAAAGTGTTGATGTTCGAAGTTCGATGTTCGAATCCAGAACCTAAAACCTAAACTCTAGAGCCTAAACTCTAGAGCCCACCCCTCACCGCCTTAAGCATTCACTTGCTTCAGAACATACTGGCCATTTTCTAGGGTCATTCCGTAAACCATGTCTTTGCGCTCCAGTACTATCATCCAGTTTTTTTCACGAGCTGTTTTGAACAGCGCCTGGTTTGGGTTAAACACAATTGGGTTTTCTACCATGTTCAGAATAGATATGTCGCTACTTGTGTCGCCGACCGCCAAGCTCCCGCGAGTTTCTAGCTCAAATTTTGTCATTATAGTTTGCAGAATTTTGTCTTTTGGCTGACCCAGTGCTTGGACCTTGCCGGTTAGTTTTTTGCCGTCATCTAGATACTGTACTTGACCTACCCACGCATCAAACCCCAGGGCTTTAGAAAATGCGCTTACAACCCGGAGCTCTGAACCTGAAATAGAAATCAAAAAGAAATTATTTTTCCTGAGCGTCTGTATCAATTGCCTGGTGTATACGTAGGTGTGAGTCAGTGACATTTTGACTACTACATCAATAATTTCGTCGTATTCCTCTATGGTTAGTCCCTTTGGCATCGATTGGAACATCATATCCACTGCTTTTTTCATGTATTCGCCA
>Ga0105044_10011042_pt1 | contig 12312 bp, 9 predicted proteins | sample MAT01_FD_78092 | JGI IMG/M metagenome (GOLD analysis project Ga0105044, IMG submission 78092) | Freshwater microbial communities from Lake Fryxell liftoff mats and glacier meltwater in Antarctica - MAT-01 | ecosystem: Environmental > Aquatic > Freshwater > Ice > Liftoff microbial mat | place...
GTCGATTGGCCGCGTGCCAGATCATCACCGGCACCGATACGAGTCAGGATACGATCAATCGGGCCAATTTTCGCCGTACTCGCAGGCACATAGCTCCCTATGTGCGCGAGCAAAACAATCAAGGCATTTTGTCGCATATAAGTCGATTTGCCGCCCATATTTGGGCCGGTGATAATCAACATGCGGCGGTTTTCATCGAGTTGTAAATCATTGGGCTCGAACGGTTCGCTGCGGACTGCTTCAACTACGGGGTGGCGTCCGCGTTCTATATGAATACCCGGAGCATCACTTAATTCGGGACAGGCCCAGTCCAGCGCTTCTGCGCGTTCGGCAAAACAGCCAAGTACATCAAGTTCACTCAATGCGGCAGCACAACGCTTCAGCGACTCAAGATTTTCATTCAAGGTATCGAGCAGATTTTCGTACAAGAATTTCTCGCGCGACAATGAACGATCTTTTGCCGATAACACTTTGTCTTCAAATGTTTTTAATTCTTCGGTGATATAGCGTTCGGCACCGGTCAGTGTTTGACGGCGTGTGTAATGCGTAGGCGCTTTGACCGATTGGCCTTTACTAATTTCGATGTAATAACCATGCACGCGGTTGTAGCCGACTTTTAATGTGGGAATTCCGGTGGCGACTTTTTCACGGACTTCAAGATCAATCAGAAATTGGTCGGCATTGGTCGCCAGTTCCCGAAACTCGTCCAGCTCCGGATCGAAGCCATTGGCAATCACACCGCCATCGCGCAATAAAACCGGCGGTTGCAGTTGAATGGCAGATTTTAATAAGGCCGCTTGTTCGTCATGCTGGCCGCATTCGTTCAGAAGCACTATTAAACGCGGTGAGTCCAAAGCGGCCAGCGTTTTGCTTAAGTTGGGTAATGCCAATAAGGCATCACGCAAAGTACTTAAATCGCGCGGCCTTGCCGAGCGCAGTGCCACCCGTGCGAGGATGCGTTCAATATCGCCGAGGGCACGGAATTGCTCACGCAGACCTTGCACGGTGCGGTGTTCAATCAAGGTTTTTACTGCATGCAAACGCTCGCTGATCACCGTGCGATTTTGCAATGGACGATGCAGCCAACGCCGCAGTAAACGACCTGCCATCGGCGTAATGGTGGAATCCAACACGCCGAGCAAGGTGTGTTCAATGCGACCGTCAACACGCGAATCCAATTCCAGATGTCGCCGGGTCGCGGCATTCATCGCAATACTGTCATCGGAAGATTCCAGCACAATATTGGATAAATGCGGCAGTCTTTGCTTTTGGGTTTCTTCGACATAGGCGAGCAAGGCGCCGGCAGCACCGATGGCCAAGGGTAAATTTTCGATACCGAAACCGCTTAGGTCATGAACTGAAAAAAACCGTAGTAATTGGCGACGACAGGTTTCGCTGTCAAACAACCACGGTGCGCGGCGACGCATGCTGGTGAGGCTCTGCAAGAATACCGGTAAGCCGTCTTGATCCGGAATTAATATTTCTGCCGGGTCCAGACGTGCGAGTTCTGCTTGCAAGGCATCTTCATTCGCGACCTCATTGACAAGAAATCTTCCCGCCGATAAGTCGGCCCATGCCAAACCATAACCATGCTTACCGTAAGAAATCGAAAGCAATAAATTATCGCGACGTTCCTGCAACATCGCTTCATCAGTGACGGTGCCGGGGGTGACAAGGCGAACCACTTTGCGTTCGACCAAACCCTTTGCCAGCGCCGGGTCACCAATTTGTTCGCAGATGGCAACCGATTCACCCAGTGCCACCAATCGCGCCAGATAGCCTTCGGCGGCATGGTATGGAACTCCACACATTGCGATTGGCTGGCCGGCCGAGTTTCCGCGCTGGGTTAGCGTGATGTCGAGTAATTTCGCGGCCTTGCGGGCATCATCATAAAATAATTCGTAAAAATCGCCCATGCGAAAAAACAGCAGAATATCGGGATATTCAGACTTCGCAGCAAAAAATTGCCGCATCAACGGCGTGTGTTGGCTGTTATCGGGAGCGCTCATGATTGTTGTCGAAAGCATGGCTTTCATAGGCAAGGCCCACTATTCTAATGTAATGAACGAAATCACGAACGAAAATGATGACGACAGCCTGCATAAGTTGGCCGAACAAGTGGGGCAGGCTTTGAAGCAAGCGCATCTCAGCTTGGTAACAGCGGAAAGCTGTACCGGAGGCTGGATTGCCAAAATGATCACCGATATTCCTGGTTGCTCGGACTGGTTTGAGGCCGGTATGGCGGCTTACAGTTATGAAGCCAAACAGGCCTTACTTGGCGTGCGCTCCGAGACTTTGATGCAGCATGGCGCCGTTAGCCGCGAAACTGTTATCGAAATGGTGTCAGGTGCCATGATTACCTCGGGAGCGAGTGTTTCCGTCGCCGTGACCGGTATTGCAGGGCCAAGTGGTGGCACCGAAGATAAGCCCGTCGGAACCGTTTGGATCGCATGGAAACGTCGCGGTGGTTATCCGATCGCGCAGGTGTTTTATTTTGCCGGTGATCGTGAATCGGTACGACGGCATACCGTGGCTGAGGCCTTAAAAGGTGTTTTGAAGCTTGTTTCGTAACCGGTAAAAAAATAAATTTGTAATTTCGTGAGCCCGGCTAATCCACAATTAAATGTCAGGGAAACATAAACTACCGAGGTCAAGACAAACCCGGCCAATGAAAAATTTGCTAACAAACAGTCCAAATGCGTCGCTCGCTCCTAGGAGAAATCCTGAAAAAAATGGCTAGCCAAAACAGCCTAGCAACGCGCTGAATAAAGCCTGAGAAAAGAACACTTTCTTGACTGAAAATAGTTGTTGGAAATTTATTCGCGCGATCTTGAATGCATGGTAATCAATCTTGAAATCACGATGGCAAGATACAACACGCCAACCAACTGTTGAATCATGACTAATGAACGCGCGTAGTCGCTTACGGGTGTAATGTCGCCAAAGCCCACGCTGGTCAAACAGGTGAAACTAAAGTACAGCATCTCAAACCAGCTAAAAACGCCATCGGGATTATTGCTGGCATTGATATAAAAAGCGCCTGGGGACAAGTATTCAACTATCGAATACAAATACGCGAACACAAACGCCAACATCGCATACATTGATGCAGCGGCAAACAACTCATCCACAGTCATGACTTCATCGCTTAAAACGTAGCGAAACAGACAGATAATAACGAATGCGTGCAATGCGGCCTGAAACACCAGCACAACGACGTGAAAACCACCCGAGCCTGTGAGGGCACCGGTAGCTTGAAGAACGATTGTTGGTATCAAAAGGGCATAGCCGAGATTTGTCTGCGCACCGGTCGATTTGGCGGAGTGTAGGGCAAGTACCAAAATCGCCCAGTCGAAGGCGATAACCGCGACACGCCCGGACTGCAGGTGCTCAAGAAACGGGTACAGCAGAATCAGAGCGACTAGGGCCAGTAATAACTGCACATTAGGTAGTTTGATGTAGTTTTTCATGATCGGATATTACCCGAAGCCGATCACTTATTGGATGGAGAGTCGGCCGGTAAAATTCACTTTGCTGACAATTACAGCTGTCAAACAGCGGCTTTGAAGTAGTAATATTGCCGCATGAAAACTTATTTTATCCATCTGGTGGTCATAGCCGTTGTGTTGTTCAGCACGGCATCTTTTGCCGCGCCTGGCCACTACATCGTGGTCACCATGGACGATACCGGCAAGGCGGAGCCGGTATTTTATCGCGAGGTAGATTTCTCGGAAGATCGTTCTGTTTCTCAGACAATGCTTAAATCAACCCTGCATGACGCCGATCATCTTTTTATTACCGGCAATGGCTGGGCCGACGTTGCCGAAGTGCCACGATTTATTCGTGGTGAATTTGCTGCCAATGGTATTGACGGTGACATAAAGGCCTACCAAGTAGAGCAGCAGGAAAGATCTTTTGCGTTGCGAATTCCGGCCAAGGCGGGTGCTCGTATCAAACTTGATTACATGGGTGTGAAGTCCGAATTAAACGTTCAACACGTGGTGGCGAATGCCTCCAAACTTGCATTGGCAAATTTCAAAGTCAAACCGCAGACAAAAGCCTTTGTGAATTCAGCGAATCGTGTCGATATTCTGGTGCTAGGTGATGGTTACACGGCTGCCGAACAAGCCTTGTTTAACAGCGATGCCGAATCGCTTCGCGTTGCCATGTTTGATTATGTGCCTTACAAACAATATGCCAGCATGGTGAATTGGACCACGACGTTTAATGCATCAGCACAATCGGGCTCTGACCATCCGCCATTTCTGGCCGGTTGTACAAGTACAAGCTGTTGTGCCGACACTGCAGCGCAGAGTGATCCCAAAGCAGCGGGTGCGGGAATATTTGTAAACACCGCTTTTGACGGTAAATTCTGCACATCGCAAATTCATCGTCTAGTGACGATTAGCAGCTCCAAAATTTATGCCGCCGCAGCTGCATTTCCGGGCTGGGATCAATTAGTGGTTTTATTGAATGATTCGGTTTACGGTGGCTCGGGCGGCAGCATTGCCGTTACCACGACAAACAGTAATGCAAAATTAATTGTTATTCACGAATACGGACATACTTTTCATGATTTAGCCGATGAATACTCATCGGCTTATCCAGGATATCCCGCGTGTAGTGATATTTCGCCAAGCAATAATTGTGAGGTCAATGTCACCAATCAAACAGATTCATCAATGATTAAGTGGAGGAGCTGGTTCACACCCTCCATTTCCATTCCTACACCGGCGGGAACGGCAGGCATTGGTTTATTTGAAGGCGCGCGCTATCAAACGTCCGGTGTTTATCGGCCACAAAACTCCTGCGGCATGCGCAGCTTGGGGGCTCAGTTTTGTTCGATATGTTCGCAGGCATACGTGCTAAAACTTTATCGTGGAGGCTGGGGCACGCCATCCACAGGCATCGATTTAATCGAACCGGGAACTGAAGTGCCGGTCGCTTCAAACCATGTAAATTACAGCGTAGGCAATACCGTCAACTTTAGTGCGACCGTGTTACGCCCGACACCCGACACGGTTTCGATGCAATGGTATCTGGATGGTATTGCTGTCAATGGAGCGACAAGCAGCAGCCTTAATTTCCAGCAGCTTACGGCAAACCCCGCCACGCGCAGTCTGGAGTTGCGTGTTACCGATAACTCGACTTTGGTGAAGGCAGAAATGGCTGGTGCCGACATGGTGCATTCGCGCACGTGGTCGATTCATGTCGCTGCACCCCCGTCCTTGTCGATCAATAATGTTTCGCTCAATGAAGGTAACTCCGGCGTAGTGCTTGCTAACTTTATGATCAGCCTGTCGAGTCCTGCGCCAGCGGGTGGCGTGAGTTTCGATGTCGGCACCACTGGCTTGCGATCGAACGGTAATGCGGCGCAAGCGGTTAAAGACTATGCCGCTTGGCAGCAGCTGGATAAAACCATTGCGCAAGGACAGAGCAGTGCAAGCTTCGCGGTAAAAATAGTTGGGGATAAAATCACCGAACGAAATGAAGTTTTTGGTGTGCGTCTAAGCAATGCCAAAGGCGCGATCATTGGCAATGGTGTAGGCGTGGGCACTATCCTCAATGACGATAGTAGTCAGTTGCTAGTCAACACGAGTAATGTGGAATCGAATCTGCCTGATGATTCTGCTTTGATCGCAAGATCGGAAGCAGAGTGCGAACGCCTGAAAAAAGACATGGTGGTGCTAGAAGCAAAAGTGGCGGCAAACCGTCTGAAAGAAACGGAAGGTGTCCGCAATATTTTACAAATTGAAAGCTTTCGCTCCAAGATCGGCTGCCGCTGAGCAGACACATTAGTGTCTCGTAGTAGGCCGCTTGCGCGCGAAGTTTTTGCGTATTGAAATGTTTCCGTAGGAAGCCGCTTGCCGGCGGCCGAAGATGCCGACGGCATGTCTGTCTTGCAACATGGTCTGGGGGCGACTTACGCAGCAACCCCAGAAGACAATAAAAAAATCCTATCTTACTGATATTTATAGACAAATAAAATATTATTACTTTTTTTGAAACAAGCTCTTGACACCTTAATTTTTGTTAGTAGTATTACTACTAATGGAAATCACCGAAAACCAACAAGCCATCCTGAACTTCATTGCCGAGCGTATTGGGCAAGACGGTGGCTCGCCATCCCAGACCGAAATTGCCAATGCTTTTGGCTTTCGCGGTGTGCGTGCAGCCCAATACCATCTCGATATTCTTGAGCAGGCTGGCTACATTCGCCGCCTGCCCGGGCAAGCTCGTGGCATTCGGCTTTGTCATGTTGAAGTTGCGGAATCTTCCGAAGATGTCCAGATTCCGCTTGCAGCAAAAAACCAATCTGCCGATGCACTCCGTTTACCGGTACTTGGCCGTGTTGCAGCTGGCCTTCCGATCGGTGCCGATATCACCGGCGAAGATTATGTTTTGCTTGATCGTGTGTTCTTTTATCCATCACCCGACTACTTATTAAGAGTGCACGGCGACTCGATGCGCGACGACGGTATTTTCGATGGCGACCTAGTCGGTATTCATCGCACCAATCAAGCGCTGTCTGATCAAATTGTGGTCGCCCGTATTGACGATGAAATTACCATCAAGCGCTTGAAGATTGGCAAAAACGGTATTCGCTTATTGCCGCGCAATCCCGATTTCGCTCCGATAGAGATTCGTCCCGATCAAGATTTCGCCATTGAAGGCCTGTATTGCGGCTTGATTCGGTCGTCACGATGAACATTGTTGGTGCACGTTATATTTCCCTACGAAGCGATGCTGCATTGCCTGACAGCCCGTCGGGCAAAACACTGATTTCAGAATTTTTGATTTATGGCAAATTGAGTTCAAGCCTGTCTCAGCTTATGCGACAAGAGCCTAATAAACTTCTTTACACCAAATACTAAACACCTAAGGAATCTTGCAATGGCCATCGATGAGAACAAAAAACGTGCTTTAACTGCTGCTCTCGCACAGATTGAAAAACAATTTGGCAAGGGCACTGTAATGATCATGGGTGACAAAGCCATTGAAGCTGCGGACGTCATCAGTACCGGCTCTTTAATGCTCGACATGGCACTCGGCATAGGCGGCTTGCCAAAAGGCCGCGTCATCGAAATTTACGGGCCAGAATCTTCCGGTAAAACTACCCTCACCCTACAAGTGATTGCTCAGTGCCAAAAGGCTGGCGGTACTGCTGCCTTCGTCGATGCCGAGCATGCACTTGACCCCAATTACGCCGCAAAATTAGGCGTAAAAGTGGATGATTTATTGGTCTCGCAACCCGACACCGGTGAACAAGGACTGGAAATCGTCGATATGTTGGTGCGCTCAAACGCGGTCGATATCGTTGTGGTCGATTCGGTAGCAGCCTTGACGCCACGCGCTGAAATTGAAGGCGAAATGGGCGAACTGCAAGTCGGTCTACAAGCGCGCTTAATGAGCCAGGCTCTGCGTAAACTCGCCGGTAATATTAAGCGTAGTAATTGCATGGTGATCTTCATCAATCAGTTGCGTATGAAAATTGGCATGATGATGCCGGGCCAGAATCCAGAAACCACCACTGGTGGTAATGCGCTTAAATTCTACGCATCGGTGCGCCTGGATATTCGCCGCATCGGCTCGGTGAAAAAGGGCGACGAAATCATCGGTAACGAAACCAAGATCAAGGTCGTCAAAAATAAAATGGCGCCTCCGTTCAAACAAATCGTTACCGAAATTTTGTATGGTGAAGGTATCTCGCGCGAAGGTGAAATCATTGATCTGGGTGTTGATGCCAAATGTGTAGAAAAAGCTGGCGCATGGTATTCCGCGCTCGGTGAGCGTATCGGTCAGGGCAAGGAAAACGCCCGTCAGTACCTTAAAGACAATCCGAAAATGGCGCTCGAACTCGAAGCTAAAATTCGTGAAAAGCTGGCTCCGAAAGTAGTGCCGAAAAAACCTAGTGAAGCAGAAACTGAAGCGTAAGCACAAGGCGTTGTGATGACAAAAAAGCGGGAAGAACCTTCCGCCTACCAGCGAGCCCTCGCCTTGCTGGTTAGGCGGGAACATTCCCGTAAGGAACTTGGCCGCAAGCTGAAAGCCAAGGGTATCGAACGTGAAGACGCCGATACCGCTCTAGACAAGCTCAACAAACAAGACTTTCAAAATGATGCGCGCTTTGCCGAAGTGCTTGCGCGCTCGCGAGTATCGGCAGGTTATGGCCCCATTCGCATTCGTGCTGAACTCGGTACCCACGGCTTGGCCCGTGAAGATGTTGACACCGCCATGGAAATTATCGAAACCGACTGGGCCCAAACTGCCCACGAGCTTATTTCCCGCAAGTACGGCAATAAAGACCTCTCTGACCCGACCATTCGTCGCAAAGCGACCGATTTTTTATTGCGCCGGGGTTTTGAACAACGCATCGCGTTTGCCGCGACCAAGCTAAGCAACCACGTTCTCGACGAATAAAGAGCGCTTTGTGTAGGAGGGCCTTCTAGGCCCGAAGCTTTGTGTAGGAGGGCCTTCTAGGCCCGAAGCTTTGTGTAGGAGGGCCTTCTAGGCCCGAAGCTTTGTGTAGGAGGGCCTTCTAGGCCCGAAGCTTTGTGTGGGAGGGCCTTCTAGGCCCGAAGCTCAAAAATGAAAATCATAGAACCCCTCCCGCCGTGCTCTTCGTGGAGGTCCAGGGCGGTGGCATGTACCTTAGGAGTCGGATATTTCCCAAGGCACCGCTCTGATGAGTTTGCGCCGCCAACCTGCAAAGTACGACAGAGCGAATTGCGCCACTTCATTGAGCCAGCCAGATTTATAGAGCCTTACCGGCCTTCGCCTGATATTCTACGCACCTAATTTGATGGCTTGGAACTCGGATTTCAGGGCATCTTGCCCAGTGATCGAGACAGGCCCTTTTGCTTAAGAACACATACACCATGACCCAGCCAGCTCCAGTATCCACTTCCGATATCCGCCAGTCGTTTTTGAAATATTTCGAATCCAAAGGCCACACGATTGTGGCTTCCAGTCCTTTGGTACCGGGCAATGACCCGACTTTGTTATTCACTAATGCCGGTATGGTGCAATTTAAGGATGTATTTCTAGGAGCTGAAAAGCGCAGTTACAAACGCGCAGTCAGTTCCCAGCGTTGCGTGCGCGCTGGCGGCAAACATAACGATCTGGATCAAGTCGGCTACACCGCACGTCATCACACCTTTTTTGAAATGCTCGGTAATTTCAGTTTCGGTGATTATTTCAAACATGATGCCATTAGCTACGCCTGGGAATTATTGACCGAGGTCTGGAAGCTACCGAAAGATAGATTACTCGTCACCATTTATTACACCGATGACGAAGCATTCGAAATCTGGAATAAAGTTGTCGGCTTGCCCGCCGAAAGAATTATTCGTATTGGCGATAACAAAGGCGCGCCATATGCCAGCGACAACTTTTGGCAAATGGCTGACACGGGTCCTTGCGGCCCGTGTACTGAAATTTTTTATGATCATGGCGCCCATATTCCTGGCGGCCCTCCGGGTTCGCCGGATGAAGACGGTGATCGCTTCATCGAAATCTGGAACAATGTGTTCATGCAGTTTGATCGTCAGCCCGACGGCTCGCTGCTGCCATTGCCAGCACCTTGTGTCGATACCGGCATGGGCTTGGAACGCGTTGCTGCAGTTCTGCAACACGTACATTCCAATTACGAAATCGATCTGTTTCAGCATCTGATTAAAGCGGCTGCGAAACTGACCAACACCACTGATCTGGAAAACAAATCACTGCGTGTTATCTCCGATCATATCCGCGCCTGTTCATTCCTGATTGTCGATGGCATTCTGCCATCGAACGAAGGTCGAGGTTATGTATTGCGACGGATTATTCGTCGTGCCATTCGCAATATCTGGAAGATGGGTGCATTGCAAGCCGATGGACTGTTCTGGCGTATGGTGCAACCACTTGTCGAAATGATGGGTGAGGCTTATCCGGAATTAGAATCGAAACAGGCATTGATCGAACAAGCTTTGAAAGCTGAAGAAGCCGCGTTTGCATCGACACTCGATGCCGGTATGCAGCGCCTTGAAAATTCACTTAAAGCCTGTGGCAATAAACTCGATGGCGAACAGCTATTTCAGATGCATGACACCTACGGCTGCCCACCGGATTTAATTATCGATATTCTTCGCGAAAAAAATGCCGTGCTCGCCGATAACGCTACCGAAACCTACGAAACCCTAATGGAAGAACAGCGCACACGTGCTCGTTCGGCAGGTAAGTTCGGCGGTCAAGCTGGATTGCCGGCAGAGCTCGTAGCTTCGCTGCATGCTACCGAGTTCTTAGGTTACGAAACTCTTGAAAATGATGGCTGCAAAGTGATTGCTTTGGTAAAAGACGGCAAGCCAGTTCAGTCCATTCAAAGCGGCGACGAAGCCATCGTGATTCTTGACCGAACTCCGTTCTATGCTGAATCCGGTGGCCAAAGTGGCGACAGCGGAGTATTGCTCGACGCAGGTGCCGATCATTTTGACGTCAGTGACACCATCAAAATTTCTGCCATTTTTCATGCCCATGTTGGCAAGCTCACAAAAGGTGCACTCAAGATTGGCGACAAGGTTTCCGCCCGCGTCAATGAAGAGCGTCGCCAAGCCATCGTGCTCAATCACTCTGCCACGCATTTATTGCATGCGGCCTTGCGCAGCGTGCTCGGCACCCATGTCACGCAAAAAGGCTCCTTGGTCGCGCCGGATAAATTGCGTTTCGATTTCTCGCATTTTCAGGCCGTCACACACGAAGAATTGGCGCGTGTCGAAAAAATAGTGAATGAAGAAATCCGTCGTAACCCCGAGGCCCAAGTGCATCACATGGGTATGGACGAAGCGATTGAATTCGGTGCCATGGCACTGTTTGGCGAAAAATACGGCGAACGTGTCCGCGTACTGAAGATGGGTGATTTTTCCACCGAACTTTGCGGAGGCACCCACGTACATCACACCGGCGATATTGGCGTGTTCAAAATACTTTCTGAAGGCGGCATTGCAGCAGGTGTTCGTCGTATTGAAGCCGTCACAGGCGAGGGCGCATTGCAGTATTTTTCCGAACAGGAAAAACAACTCGATGAAGCTGCCGAACTGCTCGGTGCCAAAGGCGACGATGTCATCGACAAACTCAAAGCCTTGCTCGACAACCAGAAAAAACTGGAACGCGAACTGAAAACTATTAAAGCCAGGGCAGCGGCCGGAGCCGCCATCGAGCTTGTAAGCAGTGCTATCGAAGTCAACGGCATCAAGATTCTTGCGGCACGTCTCGAAGGCCTGGACACTACCGGCTTGCGCGATGCCGTCGATACGCTTAAAGGCAAACTCGGGGATTCCATTATTGTGCTGGCCTCAGCCGACAGCGGCAAAGCGGCGCTCATTGCCAGCGTGCATGGTTCTGCCCTTGGCAAAGTCAAAGCCGGTGAATTGCTTTCGCATGTCGCCGCGCAGATTGGTGGCAAAGGCGGCGGCAAGCCCGACATCGCACAGGGTGCAGGCAATGATGGCCCGGCATTGGTCGCCGCCCTCAGCGGTGTAAAAGACTGGGTTTCACCGCGTTTAGCCTGATAAACACTCCTGAATACCGATACTTAGGCCCGAAAACTGACATTTTCGGGCCTTTTCATTGCAAGTCAGTCAAACCCGCACTACCATCGAGCCAAGCTGAACAAGCGGGAACCGCGAGGCGACACGGCGCGGACCGGTATACGGAAGTATCGGGAGGGAGATGCATGCTAATTTTGACTCGCAGGGTGGGAGAAACCCTGATGATTGGCGATTCAGTCACCGTAACGGTACTGGGCGTTAAAGGTAATCAAGTGCGGATAGGTATCACCGCGCCGAAAGACGTGGCAGTACACCGTGAAGAAATCTTTCAACGCGTTGATAAAGCCGCCGCGAAAGAAGTAACAGACAAACCAGACGAAACTTAAGGTTTACCGCATAGCAGGTAATCCGTTAAACTACGCGTCCCGAGAGGCTTGACCGTTTCTTCGGTAAGTCGGGAATGACCCGATGCAACACAATTTGGAGAGATGCCCGAGTGGCCGAAGGGGCTCCCCTGCTAAGGGAGTATGGGCTTTAACTCCCATCGAGGGTTCGAATCCCTCTTTCTCCGCCAAAAACAAAAATGCCTCCGAAAGGGGGCTTTTTTGTACCGGCAGATATCTTCCCACCTCAGCCAGTGACTTAAGATGTATCCCGCCTTCATGTGGTATCCACCGAGCACGGCGCCGGACATCGGTGGAATCGCCAGGAGCGGGCGGTTCCGCCCTACGTCTGGTCAATATGGCCGATGGGTTCTTAATCGGTATTTTTTAAAATGCGATTTAAA
>Ga0105044_10011043_pt1 | contig 12311 bp, 11 predicted proteins | sample MAT01_FD_78092 | JGI IMG/M metagenome (GOLD analysis project Ga0105044, IMG submission 78092) | Freshwater microbial communities from Lake Fryxell liftoff mats and glacier meltwater in Antarctica - MAT-01 | ecosystem: Environmental > Aquatic > Freshwater > Ice > Liftoff microbial mat | place...
AAAATCGTCAATTGGCATGTCTACACTCCTGTGTTGTTTAGTCACAAACAGTGTGCTGATAGGCATGTCTTTTTTTCAATTTATTTCATGTGCTTTCCGTTAGGAAAACTCGCACATCGCGTTAATTCTTATTCTATCAGCAATTCGGAGCGCTAGCTCAATTCCCAGCTAAAAATAATCGGAGTAGCTTTTTTAACTGTTTAAAGTATTTCGCGTGTTGTTGTTGTAAAATAATTTCTATATATTGAAATTCCTACTTCGAATTTTGTTTAAACAATTTTCGAAAACAATTCATAATAAGCAGCTTATGTCTATAAAAAATGTAAAAATTAGGCCGTTGAGCATCCACAAAATATGGATCGGTGCTTCTGGTTCAGGTAAAACGACAGTTATCAAAGCTTTAGATAAAGCGGGTCTTTCTAACTTTAAGACAGTTTATTTTGATAGTATTGGAGTACCTTCTTTGGAGGAAATGAACGCGAAATACAACGGTCCTGAAGAATGGCAAAGAATAAAAACAATTGAATGGATCAAAACAATAAAAGAAACACTCATACCCGATACACATGTGATTTTAGATGGTCAGACAAGGCCAATATTTATTGAGGAAGCGTGTAACGAAAACAAGATAATAGCTTACGAAGCGATACTGTTTGATTGCTCTGATGAAGAAAGAATTAAGCGTCTTGTTGCTCGCGGACATCCGGAGCTTGCGAATGAACAGATGAGGGCAAGATTTAAGCTCTCTTCCACAATGGGCTAAATCTCATTTTACAGCTCTGCAGCGAGTCAAAGATTTAGAAGATAAGCTGGCAAAAAATAGCTCTAATAGTGGTAAACAGCCTAGTAGCGATGGATTCAATAAGCAACCTAAAATAAAAAGACTTCGAAATAAATCAGAAAAAAAGCCTGGTGCTGGTGTGCGCTTGGAAGAATCGGGAAAACCTAGCACAAGTTGAAAATCCAGATTTGATCCAAGTTCATGGCCCAAATTTTGTAAGGCCTGTCAGACTTCTTTAGAAGAAATTGAATCTAACAGTTTTTTAGTAGCAGCAGAGACCAAGATTTGCCCATGCTGTGCACAAAAGCAAAGGCGGAATTTCCTGACATTGTAAAGGAACGGTCCAGTACAGAGAACGTGTGAAGGATTTTGCCGCTGATTTTCTACATCAACAATTAATTCCATCTGATAACTAATGGTCAGCTGCTTTCAATTATATTAATTGCCATTTCTCAATCGTTAGAGCTGTAAGCACATGATCTTCCCACTTGCCATTGATTAAAAGATATTGTTTGGCATAGCCTTCTTTTTCAAATCCTAATCTTTCAAGCAGCTTGGCACTTCTCACATTGACTGGCATATAATTGGCCATAATGCGATGCAGCCGCAATCCCTCAAAAATATAACGGATTGATGCCTGAAGAGCTTCATGCATAAATCCCTTCCCTTCAAACTCTTTATCGATTTTATATCCTAAATAACACGCTTGGAAAGCACCTCGAAAAATCTGCGTAAAATTACAGTATCCAATCAAGTGATCGGGCTGATCTTTTTTGAAAATAAAAAATCTTTCAGATTTTTTTTCTTCATTCTCTTTGAGCCAATTGCGCAAATTAACAGCATAAGTTGCATAGGACTCAACTTTTGGCTCCCAGCTCAGCCAGTGTTGTTGATTGCGTGTATGCAGATCAATGAGCTCCGCTCCATCTTCCGCGGTAGGATTCCGTAAAAGTAGATTTGAGGTCGTTAAAACCATACACACCTTTTCTAAAATAAATTGAGGATTCCTATAATTTCTTCATACTGTTATATTTATTGCACATTCATTCAACTATAAACATAACGGAGGCTTCATGGCTATCGAACAAACACTTTCTATCATTAAACCAGACGCTGTTGCAGGTAATCATATCGGCGAAATTATTGCAAGATTTGAGAAAGCCGGCATCAAAATCGTGGCTGCCAAAATGACTCACCTCAGCCAAAGCGATGCTGAAGGGTTTTATGCAGTGCATAAAGCACGTCCATTTTTTAAAGATCTAGTCTCTTTTATGATCACAGGCCCAGTTTTGATCATGGCTTTAGAAGGTGACAATGCAATCTCAAAAAACAGGGAAATTATGGGCGCTACAGACCCTTCCAAGGCTGCTCCTGGAACGATCCGTGCCGATTTTGCTAAAACGATTGATGAGAATGCGGTGCACGGCTCCGATGCTGTTGAAACTGCTAAGCAAGAAATTGCTTTCTTTTTTAAAGCTAATGAAATTTGCCCACGCACCCGCTAACAACATCATCTTATGCTCCTTCTAATCGATCATCTAGATTCGTTCAGCTATAACTTAGTACAAGCGTTTCAAGGGTTAGGGGTTTTTGTGCATCTTGTGCGCAGTCCTTTTTTCAATTTAGAAGAATGCCTGGATCTTAAGCCCGATCATATACTGATCGGGCCTGGACCTGGCTCTCCGCAAGATTACCCCTATCTTGCCTCCTTAATAGATGCCTTTTGCGGTAAAATCCCTATTCTAGGAGTGTGCTTAGGGCATCAAGGGATCGCTGAAATTTATGGAGCTAGCATAATAAAAGCCCATAAACCAATACATGGAAAAGCAGGCATCATCAAGCATAATGGGCTAGGAGTTTTTAAAAACCTCCCAGAAAATTTTTCTGCCATACGCTATAATTCGCTTTTAGTTAACCCACATCAATTCCCCTCCTGCCTAACTCCAACAGCTTTTTCAGAAAATGGGGAGCTCATGGGTTTTAAGCATCGAAACTATCTCATCGAAGGTGTGCAATTTCATCCCGAATCTATTCAATCGGAAAACGGGACTGCACTTTTTCAAAATTTTTTGAATCAATCATATTAAGGACAATTATGACAAAGTATCTATGCATTTTTTTAACTCTAATAAGCTCTTTGCTTTTGGCAGAAACTGAAAAAACATTATCCATCATTAAACCCGATGCCGTTCAAGCCCAAAATATTGGCAAAATCCTCAGCAAATTCGAAGAAAATGGCCTGAAAATTGTAGCGATGCGCATGCTAAAATTAACACCAGAACGCATCAGCCAATTTTATGCAGAGCATAAAGACCGTCCCTTTTATCCTGCTCTTGTCGAATTCATGAGTTCAGGTCCTATAGTCGCTATTGTTTTAAAAGGGGAAGATGCAATCGCTAAAAACAGACAATTGATGGGAGCCACTGATCCGACAAAAGCCACTCAAGGGACTTTGCGCGCCCTATTTGCTCAGTCTACCACCAAAAATGCCGTGCACGGCTCAGATAGCCCTCAAAGCGCTGAAAGAGAGATTTCTTTCTTCTTCACACCAGCTGAAATTTATTAAATTATCAGCAAAGACAGCATCGGCCGATGCTGTCTTTATATAAAATTATTGACGATAATTTCTTAAGCTTGATTAAGTATAAAGAGGATCCTTTAATTTTTAAAATTAATCCTCGAGAGATTCATGCTTTCAAAACTTGTTGCAGGGATGAATTACATTCAAGGGAAATTCACCTATCATCAAAGATTTTGGTTTTTCTTTAGTGTCTTTATTTTCCTCATGCCAATTCCGGCTTACATGATGTACTCAGCCCATAACTATTTGATAAAAAATATCGAATGGCAGATAGCTGGCTACCAATATGAACCTGTGCTGGAATCATTTTTACGACGTACCGTTGAGACATGGATCTATGCTTCGCCTTATAAAATTGGAAATGCTCATCATAGACAGCTAAAAGAAGAGCTTTTGGAAATTAGTGATAAAAGTATGCAAAATTTCTTGCAGGTCAAAGAAAACATTGGCGGCAAGGCTCTACCCCCTCCTAGTTTGGGGAAAGGATTTTCCAATCCATTTATTCCCCACATTGATTTTAACAGCTGGCAAGAGGCGCTGAATAAAATTGTCTCGCAGCCTCTTTCCTCTCAAGAAGATCAAAATACCCTTTTTAGCTCATTGACAGCCTTACTTTTAGCTCATTATGCGACGATAGAAGATGCTTACGGAATTTGCTGCGACTCTACCCCTTTGGTGAACGATATTGGAAGGCTTTTATTCAAAACAATTCCGGAAAGTGAGGTTTTGATTGCGAAATTGTTTCAGCAGCAAGTTCAAGCACCATCCACAGTCCCATTACACATGATTCTAACATTCAAAAAACTCAATACTATCTTAAATGATGTTAAATATGTTTTGGAGCGTATGCCTACTCATGAAGAAAAGTTAAAGCAATCATTCCACACCTTCATCCGTACACTCGATGAAATCATCCAGCTCACTAAAACAACTTCCTTGTATCCCATTTCCTTTCAGATGATGCAGAGTACTCGTTATAATTTTTTGAACACTCTGGCAGCTTGTGAAGAACTTGAAAAAAGCTGCAACCATTGGGTTCTCGATGCCTTAAAAACGCGTTTAAGCATAGATAAATTAAAGCTCAACCTCGCCTTGCTTTATTGGATTATCTGCGGCTTAATCCTGACCGCATTTGCCCTCACACGTACATTTACTCGCCATCTTTCCAAAATTTTAAAGCATCTGCAAAAATTAGCCCGCGGAGAAGTTGAATTGACACCCGACTCTGATTCACGCGATGAATTTGGTCAAATTGGCTTTGAAATTAATCAAATGGTGGAATCGGTACAAGGCATCATGTATAAATTGCAGGAATTAGGCAAAAACCTGCAGAATTTTACTGAAGAAATTGTGTGGTCAGCCAAGGAACAAGAGGAAACGATCTCTAGTCAAGAAACAAGTGTCAAGGAGATTGATTTAAAAGCTCAAATGATCGTGATTGAAACCAAACAGCTTGCTGAAACAATGAATGCTCTCAGTTTAGCTTCTAAACAGACTTCTCTAGCAAAACATGCCAATCAGGGTCTTGAACGGATGAAGGAAAAAATGCCTCTTTTGATCGATGAAATTGGTATAATCTCCCAAATGCTGCAAAAGATCGAAGAGAAAGTCAAAGACACTTCACGCCTGCTATCTTTCATCGCAAGCATCAGTGATGAAGCTGATATTCTTTTTTTAAATGCCGCAATTGAATCGGAATCTGCCGGCGAACACAAGCCAAGCTTCACTGAATTCACCCAACAAATTCAACGTTTTGCCAACCACACACAAACCGCTACAAATGAAATTTTTCACATCATTAATCAGGTTGCTATTACAGTCTCAGCGGTTAAGCAGGATGTGCGTCATGGCCTTAATAAAATTTCCAGCGGTGTTTCTCGCTTAAGCACAGTTAGCTCACAATTATCAGATATTACACAGCATGTTGAAAAACAAGGGAGTAAATTTGAAAATGTCAGCCTTCTCATGCAGCAACAAGCTGAAGATGCAGAGGGTATTATCGGCGCTCTCACGATCTTACTGGAATCAACCCAAAAAAATTCCCCGATCATCAGGCAATTAGATGAGACAATTTTACAGCTTGCGACTTCAGCTGAGCAGCTTCAGCAAGGATTGCATTTCTTTTTTCGCAACCAGAAGCCTTCATCATGAAACCATTTGAAGAAACCCCCTTAGCTTACTATCTAGAAAGGTTTACGTATTCCCAGAAAATCATGGTCGCGTTTATTCTCTCCTTTATCTGTGCAATCATGCTGGTTATACTGCTGATTCTTGCCCAAATGCGTATTTTGGAACATCTTGATCCACAAATCCAGGGAACTAAAATTGCATTAGAGCTGAACGAACTGGCTGAACAAATCACACGGCATCAGGACACTTCCACTATCAATTTCGCTTTACCTCAATCGAAACTTATCCAAGAGCAGATTTCTTCATCGATTTTTTCCATTAAAAATTTTTTAATTTCCCATCCCTTTCTCAAGTTTTTACAAATTCAAAAAATCTCATCAGATCTGGAACAAATGGATGCGCTGTGGTTAAACATTCTCGAACCTCATGCTTCTTCAGATCCAATTAAGCAAGATATCCTAAAAGATGAATTATTAAAGAAGATCACAAACACTATCGAAGATGTTTATGATTGGGCTGGTTTGTACACAAATCAAGATTTCAGCACCCACTTTTTAATTGAAGGAGCGCTCGAAAATCTCAATCTCATTCAACTCATTTTAAATGAATTATTATTAATGAATCATCGATCTGCCACGCACGTTCCCCTTCAAGAACAAGCCACCTTTTTAAATTTTAAAGAAGAGTTAGTGGCTTATTTTCAGAAAATGCAGGGCGGCATTGACAAAAGTCAAATCAACAATGGACTGATCTTTCAAAAACTTAATTCTGCCCCTTGGAAAACGACATGGAATTCCTTCAGAAATGCGCTGGATGAGATTCTAAAAAAAATGGACTACCCACCCCAAGCTGAGCCCTTAACGCTTCTATTGAAGCAAAGCTTAGTCCTTAATCAGCAAAGTCTCGAGGTAGTCAAATCCATCTTAGAAACTCAATTGAGCACAGTTCAAAAGAGGCAAAACGTCGCAATGTTATGGACAATAGTGGGCTTATCTCTTGTTTTAGCTTTTTACGCCACCCGCGTTATACGCAGACCCCTTGCAGATCTAAAAAATGCAGCCAAAGAGTTAGCTGCTGGAAACATGGGAATCCGTGTCTTCAATTCGAACAAAGATGAAGTTGCTGCTATGGGAGATGCTTTTAACGAAATGGCCAATTTTTTTGAGAATATCATTAATGGAGCCAAGCAAATTTCAAAACGTATCGTCACTTCAGCGATGAGCGTCACAACGATTTCGAAAAATTTGGAAACCCATCTGATCACTCAAAAAGATTCTGTCAATTCAATTTTACCTCATGCCAAAAGAATTTCTCAAAGTGCCTCCAATTTCGCTCTCTCGCTTAATGATGTCAGCCGCGTCGTAGCGCTCACCTCGAATTTAGCGATCTCTGGGGTAAAAGATTTGAATGAAATGAAAACGATCATGCAGCAAATGGAACAAGGCTCTTTTAGCATTGTGCAGAAATTATCAGAATTACAACTTATGGTTGATCAAATTAAAGGAATTATTAATACAATTGCAAAAATCGCCGATCAAGCCAACTTGCTTTCGCTAAATGCTGCAATTCGTGCAAATAAAACGGGCCCTACGGGGCTAGGATTTTCCATTATCGCTAAAAAAATCCGAGAATTAGCCGATCAAGCTGCCTTTTTTACCTTGGATATTGAAAAAAGCATTCATCAAATTATTTCTGAAATTGCCCAAACAGAGCTTTTTGTTAATGAATTTTCAAAGCAAATTCTAGCACAAGTGAATGGAGTCACAGAGACCAGCAATCAATTAACCCACTTGATTGAAAATACGCAAAATCAAACTCAAGCATTTGACTTGGTCAATCAGGGGATGCAAAAACAGGCTGATCGTGCGGCTCAAATCCATCGAGAAATCTACACCTTGACAAATGCTGTACAAACAACCACTCAGACAGTCAATAAATTCTACAAAGAAATTCAGTATCTAGATTACACCACCTCTAATCTTGAAACAATGACCAATAAATTCATTTCATCGAAAATAAAATCCGAATAGGGATACAATCCTTGTTTCTTTACTATTTCTTAACAAGAATCAGTTATTATTTTATTTTTATACAGCAAATACTTTATTATTTAATGAAATCATTTTTTCTCAACATTAGGAGTTTTTCATATGAGTCGTCCCGAAAATCTTATCAAATCCATTCAAACAGTCAATCTCGATAGCTTTCCAGCTATCTATAAAAAAGGAAATGATTTCAAAACTTTTGCTGGCAAGCCAACAAAAGGGTATAAAAAAGTGTCGAACAATGAACTCGTTTCGTTAATCACTAGTTATTTGAAGACAAAACCAGCTGCCGAAGTTGAGCGTCCCGTAGTTAAGAAAGCCATTCAACATCTTGCTAAACCAACCCCTAAATCAAAAGCGATCTTAGCTAAGATTGGTAGAGCCGTTTCCGGCTTTATGTCGATAGTTAAGAATGCGATGACTTTTAAAGGCTTTCATACCACCAATCATTTAACAATTAAGCGTGCTGAAGCTCTATTAAAAAATCAAAAATTAACAACTGATCCTAAAGAAGCAGAAGCAATCAAGCAAAAAGAAGCCTTAGAGAAAGCTCAACAGGCTCTTAAAGATGCCGCCGAAGCAGAAAAAGCTGCCCAAAAAGAAAAAGAAGAATTAGAGCAAAAAATGGCTCAGGCTAAAATTGAAGAAGAAAAGCAACTCGAACAACAAAAGCAAAATGAAGCCGACCGCGCTGCAGCTGAGCTAAAAATCAAAGAGGCTGAAGACCAAATTAAAGGGATGGGAGCACCTGCGGGTGAAGAGGAAGCCAAAGCTCAAGCGATAGAAAAGCAAAAACTCGAAGCTCAAAAAGAAGAAGCTGAAAAAGAATTACTAGCTACTGCTCAAAAAGAAAAAGCAAATCAAGAAGCCTTAGCTAAGATGGCAGAAGAAAAGAAGAAAAATGAAGAAATTCAAAAGCAGCAAGAACTCGATGAAGTCAAAAGACAAGAAGAACTCCAGAAAAAAAATGAAGAACTTCAAGCTTTAGAAGCTAAGCAAAAAGAACAAGAACTGAAATTAGCTAAAGAAACTGACGACAAGAAAAAAGCAGAGTTGGATGAAAAGCAGAGGCAAGAACTCGAAGCTGAAGAAAAAAAGAAAGCAGAAGCAGAAGCAGAAGCTAAGCAAAAAGAGCTAGAAGAAGCTGCCCAGAAAGAACTCGAAGCAGAAGCTGAAAAAAAACGAATTGAAGAGGAAGCAGCTAACAAAGCTAAAGTTAAAGTTGATAGCAACTCCGGCAAGAAATTAAGTGACTCAAATAAAGATAAAATAGAAGATGCCCCAGGACCACAAGACACTCCTGAACCAAAGCAAGCTTTAACTACTGAAAGCCTAAAACAAAAACTTTCGAACAAAGATAGAAAAGGTCTTAATTTGTTTTATTTGAACAATGGTGCAAGTGTAATGGGAGTTGAGAAAGAAAAAATCGAAGAATTTAACACCCGTTTAATCGATGCCCTTGCCACCAATTTAACCCCAGAAAGTGAATTAAATAAAGCCTTGGAAGGTTTTTTTCTGGTAATCTTACAAAAACCAAGTGATACCGAAAGAAATATGTTACCTATTTTAATTCAGAATCAAAAAGATAACCACGAATTTATGACAAACTTAATGGGAATACTAGTTTCTCTTACCTATTACATTAAGGAAAATAAAGGTGATAGGGATGAAGGACTATTGGAAGCATTGAAAAAAAATAAAGAAAATCAAGGGCATACCCTTTACAGCTACGCAATATCAACGCAAAAGCCTTTGGCAAAAAGTCTCTTTGACTCCTTAACCAAGGACACATCTCAGAAAGGTTTGTGTGAGAACCTTGAGAGGAAATTTGCAAATTTTATGTACAACATGTTGTCATATAAACCAACCGCAAAGGAACAGATAAAACCTATAGAAGCTTTTAATCAACTTACAACTGCATTCAATGGATTAGGGACAAGTAATGCACTTGTAGATGACTGTGCGAAAGCTTTTCGTGGCTTAGCTGCAAATCTAGTAGTTTAATTTAAAAGCCCCCTTTTAGGGGGCTTTTTTTTATACTCGAATGTCTTCTTCAGGAGTAAACCAACTGACCACAGCATCTTTGACTGCTTGGTATTGTTCTAGAGTTTGTACCAGACCACCCCGCTGGGTGCGCATATCCATGAGTCTTTCAACAAAATTGATGCGAATCGTATCTCTATCAATACCCGCCTTTTCCTTCGCTGCAATTTCTTTAATTAAGCTATAGGCGGCGATAAAAGTGCCTGTTCTACCTAGCCCAGCACTACAATGCGTTACAAGCGGGGCATTTGCCTCATCCTTATTTATGATATACCCAATGAATCTCTCAAACATATCTTTTTCAGGAATCCCAAAATCTGGAAAATTTTTATAATGGAATTGAGTAATTCTTCTAGGTTCTTCTCCTTCCTTCTTAATCACGAAAGTTCTTTCCCTAATAATTTGATCATCATCATTTTTTTCAATCTGTTTTTTACTTTCGAAATCTATTTCGTAGCCATCATCTAACTTCAAAGGAAAAGCACTCTTTTTCCAATATGGAGCACACTTCTCAACAATATTATTGAGCGGTGCGAAATACTCCAATTGCGAAACCAAGCAAACAATAACCTTGGCTTTGGATTTAACAACCATGTTGAAGAAATCCACAGATGTTCCTGGAATTTTCACTTTTTTAACTATTGGTGGAGGTCCTTCACTGACTTTTTTTTCTAATATTCGCTTCGAAAGAGGTCCTTGGGTCGAAATAAAAGACATGTCACCTATATTGATTCGACTTGCATTGATATAGTCTTTGCCATTTTCATCCCCAAAACAATTGCACTCCCAGGGGTAAACTTGGGCATAGCGATTTTTTTCTTGAAAAGGGTCAAGTTTAAAACGATCACTACAATACCCTTTTATAACGGTCAATTCATCCTCACTAAGCTTGACTATAGCGGCGTACTCTTCAGCCGAAGTAGCCTGAGGGTTGGCTATGGTCTGGGATAATGTTGCTACAAATTTTGTTAATAACTCTTTAGATTCATCAGAAAATTTCTCAATTAACGGGCTTCCCTTAGGTTTTACAGGCGGCGGAGGGATTGGCTCTTGATCTGGAGGAGGTGGAGTCCCAGTGGGTTGTTTAGGGGGAGGGGTCGGGTTTTGTACCTCTAATAACGTTGAAATTGTCTTTGAAGAATTTTCAAGCTCTTTCAAGTCCTTGAATAACTGGGAGGCAGGGACTGGTTGTTCTGGTTTAGTGAGATTCAAAAATATTTCCGCTAGCTTGGAGATCTTTTGCAAAGCAGTGAATTCTTCAGGAAGAAGTGCGGGTTTAGGTGTAATATAGTGGGCTCCCGCCATTATTTCAGCTATTTGTGAAGTTGATTGCTTCATTTTTTGCGGATTTGTTCCCAAAGTATTTTTTGCTTGATCAAGGATCAAAAGAATTTTTTTTGTATTAATCCAACCTTTCCCCTTGGACCAGACCACAAGGCGATAAATCCCTCTTAACAACCATAGACTGGAGGAATCAACACATTTTGCTGCTTGCTCCAATGTAAGATTTTTATCTGTCAATGGGGTTTCAGACATTTCTTTGTATACTAAAGCAAAATTTGACGCGATCGTATTCGACATATAATCCCTCTTAGTAATGAATAAGAGGTAAACATACGAATTTGTCTGAAGGATTACAATACAAAAAAAATTTAATTTGACTTCGCCTGAGATTGAAGCAAAAATTTTAAAGCATCTTGTTTCATCCGTAGGTGAATGCTATAGAGTCCATTTGCTCGGTTGGGAGTTAAGCTCGCGTTAATACCTAATTCTTCAAGATAATCAGGAGGACATTTTAGAATGGCTTCTGGAGTCTCGCCATTATAAACTTGGATCAGAATAGCCGCTAACCCAGCCGATATCAACGCATCTGACTGCGCTTCGAAAAAAACTTTTCCTTCTTGAAGAAAAGAACGCAGGTACATAGTGCTTTGGCATCCTTTGACAACATTTTCAGGAATTTGATAGATTTTTTCAAGCAAAGGCAGCTGACGACCAAGTTCAATGATTTTTTCATATTTTTTTTCTTCTGAAATGCATGCATTAAAAAGGGTCTTAACCTCGCATTGTTTCAGTACACAAGAAGAGAACATGCAAACCTCCAGTGAAGGCGTATGGACGCCGTTTATTTATATTTAAAAGTTTCGTGTACCACGTTTTTCAATTTCAAAGTGTACAATCAAATCGAATAGATCGCACTTCAGTACGTCTGATAAATTCAGGTATAACTTTAACATTCGTTGAGACAAATGGCAATCCCCGAAATAGATTTAAAGATATCTCTTAAAAAAATTTTGCTTCTAAATGACCTTTATTAAATTAACCTTTTTTCTAATAAGGTGAAAAATTCCTCTTGGGTAACTCCCTCGAAAGCTAAAACCTTATGCCGGCTTTTCTCTCCTCTTATAACTTGAATATGCTTTTTTAGAATTCCAAGTTCTTTAGCTAAAAAACTAATAATCGCTTCATTCGCTTTGCCTTTTTCAGGTTGAGCACAAATACGGATTTTTAAATATTGATTTTCCCATCCCACCAAAGTATTTTGTGCGGCATTAGGTAAAACTTTAATCGCACACGTGGCTCTTCTTGCACTAACCATATTTTCTTACTTCATGTATTAAAACAAAAAAACCCTTAGCTATTGCTAGCTAAGGGTTGAATGGATTCCATCTTAAGATGGAGATAAAAAAGACTTGGCGGCGACCTACTCTCCCACACTCTTGTGTGTAGT
>Ga0105044_10011047_pt1 | contig 12308 bp, 6 predicted proteins | sample MAT01_FD_78092 | JGI IMG/M metagenome (GOLD analysis project Ga0105044, IMG submission 78092) | Freshwater microbial communities from Lake Fryxell liftoff mats and glacier meltwater in Antarctica - MAT-01 | ecosystem: Environmental > Aquatic > Freshwater > Ice > Liftoff microbial mat | place...
ACCCGGTCGGCGTGCGGGTGTTCGTACCCGGCGAGCGGCTTCGCGGCGGCCACCACGGCTGGCTCGGTGCCGGTGCCGGCGTCGGCCGCGTCGATGGCTCGCTTCAGCGTGGCCACCTTATTCAGGCGATCCTTCGCGGCGTTCATCTGGGAAACGTACTTGTCAGCTTCCTTACACCCCGTGAAGACCGCGCCGTCGCCCCACGCGAGAAGCCGGGCACTGTCGTTCTTGAAGGATGCCGCGACAGGGACCGTGGCCAACTTCGCCAGCGCGGGGGCACGCTTCGCGGCCTGCTCACCACGGGTGCGGTGTTCGGGTTTCACGTCCGGGTGACTGCCGGCCTGGGCCTTGGTCACGTTCTCCCAACCGGCCGCGATCTGGTGTTCCATTGCCCCGGCGCTGTTCACCAACTTCAGGAATGCTTCGGTGGCGGCGATGCGGGCATCCCACTTCGCCGCTTCGGTCTGATACGTGTTCGCCTCGGGAATGCCCGCCACTTTGAAGCCGTCGGCCTTCCACTGCGCGACGAGTTTCCGGCCGTCACCCACAATCGCCGTGGCCGCCTTCAGCCTGTCGAGCACCTCAACTTGCGTGACGGCTTCCTCGGCGCTGGCGATCAGCCGACGGTCGGCCCAACCGTCGAGCAGTGGCTTTTGGAAGGCGAGTTTCACGTCGCGGGGGTTGCGGGCGTCGAGCGCTTTAAGGACATTGTCGCGGCAGTTCACCCGCTTCACGGCATCGAGGGCAATGGTCTTCAGATCGGCGGGAACGATCTTGCTGCTGCGGGTGAGGGCGTCGGCCTCGCTGGCAATTGCCGCGTAATCGGGGCGAGCGGCCTTGCACAGTTCCCGCAGCCGGCCAAGCGGATCGGCGGACACTACCAGATCGTGTGGAAGCTTCTTGCCGGCCTTCGTGAGGCGGTCCGATTCGGCGGCGATTCCGGCCCAGTCACGCGGCACGGAGGCGACCAACTTGCGGAGGGTGACGAATGGGTCGAGCGTGAACGGCGGAATCTGCGCGAAAGGCTTGTCGAGCGATTGGCGGAGCATCGTGGCCCAATCGCGGACCTCGGTATCCTTGCAGCGAAGCAGTTCGGGCCAGAGCTTCGAGCCGGCGGGGTCGGCCATGTCCGGCGCGGTGAACAGCAGATTCTCGTTAAGCGTCTTTGTCACATATCGCGCGTATAGCGACGCATCGGCCGCGCATGCCCGCAACGCAACGAGGATAACCCACGCGGCGAAGTGATCGAGGCCTGGGCCGAGCTTCTCCGCCGGCCGACCGGGGTGCTGGTAAGCGGGCTTGCCGAACTCCAACTGGTTGAGGCGTTTCTTGGGGTCGGTCGGGGCCAATGCCGGGACGCACATCCCGTCGTAATCCACCAGCACGGGCAGGTTGCCGACAACCATCACGTTGTCGTGCTGCAAGTCGCCGTGGGCAATCTGAGCGGCCTGGTTGTCGAGGACCATCTGCACCCAGGCATCGGCCATCGACCGCACGACGCCGACATTGGGAACCTTCTGCTCCATCGCCTCGCGGACCCACTCGCCGAGCGACTTGCCCTTCACCCATTCCATCGTGAGCGTGGGATACCAGCCTCGGCCAACGCGAATGCCTTCGGGGTTGTACTCGAAAGCCACCATCGCCGTGGGTTTCTTACCCCCGAGTGTCTTGAGGTAATCCGAAACGGCTTGGTAGCGAGAAGCGCGATCTTCGTTGGGGAAGTTGAACAACTTGAGCGCGACGGCTTTCGGCCCGCGCGACATCTTGTAGACGCTGGCAAACGCGCCCGACCGTGCCCGAGGCACCCCCATCGGGCTGCGTTCGGCCAGGCTGGCTTTCAGGTCCGGGTCGCGAAAAGCGGTATCCGGGTTCTGAAGCGCATCCTTGTAGTCGGATTGTGAGGGCCAGGGGGGCATGGAGGCTGGTTGTTGGGGGTTGGTTGTGGGGGGTGGGGGGTTGGCTGTGGGGGGTGGTTGTGGGGGTTGTTAGCCTTCTGGTGGTGGTTGTTGGTCGGAGGTAACTTTAGTGTTCATCTGCTTGTTGATGTAGTTGAGATATCCATTTAGCTTCGGGCCAAGTTCGTCGGTGATTGCGACGAGATTATTGGCCTGTTCAGGAGTGACCAGACCGCGATCCGCAGCTCGGCTGAGCCAACATATTGTTTCATTGAGCGAACCACGGGCGATGTGAACGAATCGTCTATTGTCGGCGTGCGAACCCCGCCCGTATCCTTCCGCGATATTCGCGCCAATACTGTCGGCAGCCCGGACAAGCTGTTTGCCCACGGTATCACGAGAAAAGTAAGCCCACACAACGGCAATCGTCCACACTTCTCGCGCGAGACGGTCGGCAAGTTGGTAGACATGTAGAGTCTCAAACGCCGGCTTCTGTCCCACGTCCTATCCCCCTCAATAAAATGGCAAACACAATCATCACGTCCAGCAGTTTACAACTCCCAACTCCCAACTCCCAACTCCCAACTCCCAACTCCCAACTCCCAACCCACTATTCACGGAACATACAATACCCGTGCATGTGCAACAGCCAGATGAGCGGTTCCGTGACGCCGTAAGGCGCGATGGTGCGGCGTTCCATGTCCTTCACGCCGAGTTCGTGCTCAAAGAGGCTCACTGACGACATCGGGAAGAACATTAACTGCTTGCCGAAGTAGCCCTCCACGATGCTGCGGATGTCGGCTCCTGGGAACATCAGCGGGAGCATTTGTTCTACCAGATCGCTGCGTTCGCGGATGATGTCGGCTGTCACCTGTTTCGGCGGTGGGCTGAGGTTGTCGAGCATCTCGCGGATGTATTGAACACACTGGCCACCGATGGGGTTGTCTTCCAGAAGTAAGTCGAACTTGGGGATACACACGGCGACGGGCACGGGGATTACTTCGCCCACGGGGATGCGGCGGGCGGTTCGCATGTTCGCCAGGAAATCGTCGAGCATACCGAGTTGCTGATCGAGCGTGGCGTTCGCGCCGTCGCCGTAGAGTTGCGTAGGGTCGAGGAACAGCATGAATCCGTCCATGCGGACGGCCGTTTGCCGCAACAAGTTCACATCCACGGCGGGGTTGATAAGCTCCCCGGAGTAGTCGAAGAGGTTGACGAGAGCGGAATTTGGGGACACAGGGTCCGTGTCCTTCACATGAATCAAGATCGGATTCGGCAGCACGAGGTCGTTTGGACCGGCTTCGGCACGGCGGTTCAGGATTAGGTCGCGGAGTTCATCGAAGCGGGTCTCGGTGTCGCGGTCACGGGTGGACGGTGCTGGTTGAACGGCGGCGACCGTGGGGGCGGTTCGTTTCACGATCCGGTCGTAAGCGGTGACCAGCATGTGCGTCTTGCCGCTGGACCGCACGCCCACCGTGGGGAAGCAGAATCGTGGCACGGTCAGGTAACTTTTGCGGAACCGTAACTTGCATTTGGTGCATTGCACTTCTTCGTCGGCAGCCTCTTCGGGCTTGGCTTCCTTGGGCTTGGGCTTGGGCTTCGCCTTCGCCTTCGCCTTGCCACGGGCATATTTGGACAGCGGTTCGTCATCATCGCTCTCCTCGCTTTCGGTGCTGTCGACTCGCTCGGATTCGAGGGTGTCGAGCGTTCGACAGCGGGGGCATGTTCTCGCGGCGAGTTTGATCGCGGCGTTGCGAGCCTTGCGCACTGTCCAGAAGGGCGAAATCGAAATAGCGAATAGGAGGAGTGCAAGCATCACGCGGCCAGCGGTGACTGCGACCGTTCGCCACTTCGACCCGGCTACCAGGTCGTCGAGTTTGGCCTTATCCTCGGCGAGTTTACCGCGTTGCTCGTCGGCGTCTTTCGCCAACCGATCCGCTAACTTCGCCTGTATGGCGGCGTCTCGCAGTTTGTCACGAATCGCCGTTTCGCCGTCGCGCACCACCTCATCGACCTTCTCCTTGCCCGCCGGCCCCGACGCGGCAACCAGCGCGACCCAACCCTCAAGGTTGGCTTTCCACTTGTCGCTCGCGGCGTGCTCGGCGTCCTTCGTCTTTTCGGTCGCATCAGTCAACTTCGCGGTCAAGTCGGCTTCCTCGCGGACAGCCCAGGGGCGCACATCGGCACCTGCTGGCGGCCCACCGCAACCGGGCAGCGCGATCAATCCCACAAGGAGCATCGCCACAGCGGCGCGTTGTGCCCGGCGGATGTCCAACCGCCTTTCCTTGCGACCTAACCGGAAGGCGACAAACCCGGTTGCGAAGACCCACAGCACGAGAAGGCCATCAATGAAGTTTGGTTGGAAGCCCGGAGGCGTACCGGAGTCGAAGTCGAATCCGTAGGCCGCTTGCTGCTTCTCGGCATACTGACGGAAGCCCGTGCGTTGACGGATCACCTCGGCCCAATCCTTCTGAACCTCCTCGCACCGCTCCCTGGCCTTCCCGGCGAGCGTGACCGCCCGGTTGCGTGCCGAATCGTATTCGCTGGTCAGGACGGGGCGAAGCTCCTTCAGCACGGCCGTGGGGTCTTGAAAGTTACCAACCGAAAGCCCGGCCCCGCGCGGCGCGGAGAGCAGATCGGTTTCCCAGATCGCCACGTCTTGCCGGGCAAGTTGTGTCTGCCATTCGAGGCGAGCGGTCGTGAGCTTGTCGGCGTTCGTCTCGGGCTGAGCGTTCGACGACGCCGGGGCGACTGCGAGAACGAAGGTGGCTATAGCCAAGCCGAGGCGGAAGCGGGCAAATTCGGGCATAAAGGTTCGCAGGGAGAGAATCTGAGAAGCAGGGTAAACACTAACGTAAATGGGGATTCGCCCGACCGCAAGGGATTTGCCAAGGTTCGGGGCGTTTGGCGCAAGCCACAAGCGGCAAAATTGTGTGCCGGCCGCTTGCGGCATCGCGGGAACTATTCGGCCTTCCCCTGAAGCGCCCTGACCTGTCGAACGACTCGCGCACGGCCGATGCCAAGCAACTCGGCAGCCTTCGTGGCGTTCCCCCGTGTGCGTGCCAGCGCCAAACCGATCACTCGCGCTTCAACAGTCTGCAAGATGGTCTCCAGGTTCAACGCGGGAAGTTTGGGCAACTGTGGGGCGATCTTGGCCCGTACCCGAAGTTCCTGCGGCAGGTGATTGACGCCCACACGACCATCAGCGGCCGTCGTGATGGCTTCAGCAAGCACCCGCGACAGTTCACGAATGTTCCCCGGCCACGGTTGTACCCGGAGAACCTCGAACACGGCAGTTTCAACCACTGCACCAGGGTGCAGAGTCGCCACGAGTCGCGGCAAGTCGGCCAGACGCTCACGGAGTGGCGGCACCCGGAGTTCGACGACCGAGAACACTGTAAAGAACTCGGGGATGAGCTTCCCCATGACATCTTCCGATGAAGGTCGCACGCTGGCCGAGATGAGCCGAGGGGCGTGCGGCTCGGCGAACACGTCCGCGAGTCGTTGCTGGAGATCGCGCGGCAACCCGTCCGGTTCCTTCAAATAGAGCGTGCCGATGTGACCGGCAGCGAGCAACCCGCCGTGGCCGAAGAGTAGGCTTTCGATGAGGTAAGGTTGAAGCCCCGTGCAATCGATGCCGACGAACGCCCGCTCGCGGTGTGGCCCGGTGTGGTGAATCACGCGGGCGGCCGTTTCCTTCCCGGAACCGGGTTCGCCCCAAAGCCAAACGGGGGCCGTGGAATGCGCCGCGTGCCGCAATTGCCCCTGGAAGCGTTCGACGCCTGGCGCATTTCCCGCGAACAGATCGAGCGAGAAGTGCAAAGCGTGCTGTTCGCGGAGTGTGCCAATGCTTGCGGGAACCTTGCGGGCCGCAGCGGGCAAGTGCTCATCCACAACCGCGATGAAGCCCACAATGCCGAAGTGGCCGTCTTCCACGGCGAGCGGGGCGAAGGTGATGTCCCACCACGGCGGGCCGCTTCGGTGATTCGGTGCCGGACGGCGCGACTGAGCAGGCTTCCCGTGCTGCACTTCTGGGCTGGGCGCAAGTGCGGCCCCAAGCGGGGAACTGTGCCGGCGTGGCGAGCAGACCATCCCGAGCGCATCGGCCAACTTCACCCCCGTGAGCTTTTCCCACGCGGTGTTGGCGAACCGCAACCGTCGGCCCTTGCCCAGCACGAACACTGGCGTGCTTGTTTGCTGGAAGAACGCACGCCAGGGGAACGACCCGGAACCGCGCGGCCTCCCGCGCTTGGGTGATGAGGCGTCGGACATCGGGCCTCCGGTCATGTGGACGGTGGGTCGGCCGGTGGCGTGTCATCCGAAGCGGGCGCGATTGGTTCAGGCGTGCGCCGCGACTCTGGTTCGACACCGCAACAACTCTGGCACGACGCGATCCATTCTTCAAGCGTAATCTCGGGTTCGGGAACGGGTTCGGGCATGTGATACCATCTCGGATTGCGGGGCTTCTCAGTGGAGCGCGGCCATCTTGGCCGCTTCTTCCTGCCGATAGCCTCAAGGCAGTGACCATACAGCTGCGTTCCACGCAAAGAAATCAACTCGATGCGGTATCAGTTCACTTCGACCATTGCCTTGACCACGCCGGTTTCAGGCTTCAACCACTTCGGGAACTCGCCGATCATGGCATCGAAGCCCACCGAGTGCGTGATCCACGGTTGCGTGTCGATCATGCCGCCTTCGATGAGCCGGATGATGCGCGTGAACTCGGCGGACAGGGCGTTGCGGCTTGCCAGGAACGTCATCTCGCGGCGGTGCATGAGCGGTTGCGTCACGGTGATCGGGTCTTGCGTGATGCCGACCCACACGAGCCGACCCGCGAACCCGACATAGTTGTATGCCGTCGCCATGCTACGAGAACTGCCTGTCGCATCCACCACGACGTTCCCGAGCTTGCCCGCCGTCAGTTCCGTGAACGCCTTGAGGTCGTCATCAAGCCCCTTCGCCGTGATGGTCTCCGTCACGCCCATCTTCTCACGGACGAACCGCAACCGCGCTTCGTTCATATCCATCACAATGACCCGCGAGCCAGCCAACTTGGCGAACTCGACCACGCTCAGGCCGATGGGGCCGGCACCGATCACGAGGACAGTTTCGTCGGCTTTCGGCTGCGCCCGGTTGATCGCGTGAAGCCCGATGCCGAGCGTTTCAACAAGCGCGAGTTGCTCGTAACTGAGCGCCTTCGAGACGTGCAGTTTGCGGGCGGGGATTGTGAACAGTGGCCGCAATCCGCCATCGACGTGAACGCCGAGCGTCTGGTGGTTCTCGCAACAATTGGTGTGCCCACGAGTGCAGGAGTAGCACGTCTGGCAGTTGATGTAAGGCTCCACAGCGGCCTTGTCGCCAGGTTTCACATTGATGACGCCCGCACCGACGGCGACGACTTCCACACCCAATTCGTGGCCGGGGATGCGCGGGTAACTGAAGAATGGCATCTTGCCGAGGTAGCCCGATAGGTCGGTGCCGCAGATGCCGACGCGGAATACCTTGACGACGGCCTCGCCTGGGCCAGGTGCTGCCGGTTCCGGCAGGTCAATGATGCGGAACTGCTCGGGCTTCTCAAGTTGAATGGCACGCATGCGGAACCTCGACGGGTGCTAATAGTACAGCGAGGAATTCGGAACGCGGAACAGAAAACCAAACAGTAGCAAAAGCCGTCGCTTAGAGAACTCAGGCTCAATAACCGGTGACTCATTCTCTTGCGTTCCCGCTTAACGGTTGAGAATCTAACCTGTTTGGTTTTCACTCCGCGTTCCGCGTTCCCAATTCCGGGCCATACTGGTAGGCTTGCGGTGTCGAGAATGTCTTACAACCAACAACTCACGACTCCCAACCCACATGGCGCGAAGCATTACCATCCGCGATGTGTCCATCGGCTACGAAGATTACCGCTACCGCACGCCCATCAAGTTCGGCGGGGTTGTGCTCGACCGCGTCACCCTGCTGAACGTGCGCATGACCGTGGAGGATGCTGCCGGGAAGACTGCCACGGGCATCGGGTCCACGCCACTCGGGAACGTGTGGGCGTGGCCGACGCGGGCGCTCGCCTACGACGAAACGCTGGCGGCGATGCAGCACTTCGCCGGGTCGGTCGCGGGGTTATACTCGGGCTGCACCGTTGCAGGGCACCCCATCGACATCACACACACCCTGGAACCCGAGTTGCTCACTCTCGGCTATGCTCACGCCCCGTCGGAACCGATGCCCGCGCTGGCGAAACTCGTCGTCGGGTCGCCGTTCGACGCGGCGCTGCACGACGCTTACGGCAAGCTGCACGGCTTGAACTGCTACCAGACTTACGGGCCGGAGTTCGTGAAGCACGATCTCGGCTATTATCTGGGTTCCGAGTTCGACGGCGAACGCTTGCACAACTACATCTCGACGGAACCGAAGGCGAGAATGCCGTTGTATCACCTCGTCGGAGCGCTCGACCCGCTCACCCCGGCCGACGTGAAAAGTCCCGTGGGCGATGGCCTTCCCGAGCATCTGGGCGAATGGATTCACCGCGATGGCCTCACGCACCTCAAGATCAAACTCAACGGCGATGACCTACAATGGGACATCGAACGAGTGAGCGTGGTGAACCGCATCGCCGAAACTGCCCAACAACAACGCGGTGTCGCGCAATGGTGGTATTCACTCGACTTCAACGAGCGCTGTCGGGATGTCGCGTATCTGTTGGATTTTCTCCAGGAACTCCAAGCCCAGACGCCCGCCGGTTATGATCGCATCCAGTATGTCGAGCAACCGACGGCCCGCGACCTCAAGGCGAATCCCGCTAACAAGATGCACGAAGCGGCGAAGTTGAAGCCCGTCGTGATCGATGAATCACTGCTCGACCTGGAAAGCCTCCGGCTTGCTCGGGAGATGGGCTACACTGGCGTGGCGTTCAAAGCGTGCAAGGGGCAGACGCAAACGCTGCTGCTGGCTGCGGCCGCAACGAAGTTCGGCCTCTTCCGTTGTGTGCAGGACTTAACGTGCGTTGGCGCTTCGCTCATCCAGTCCGCCGGCATCGCGGCGCACATTCCGGGTGTCGCCGCGATCGAATCGAACGGCCGGCAGTATTGCCCCGAGGCGAATGCAACGTGGGACGCACGCTTCCCCGGAATCTTCACCATCCGCGACGGCACGATGAACACGACCATCTTGAACGGGCCTGGTCTCGGCGCGGGGTAAGAGCGATAAAACCGCTCTCAGGGAGAACTCCGCGACGCGAGCGTTTCTCATTCCTGTTTCCGACGCCAAACCACACTCCCCTCAATCGGAAGAATCGGAAACACTCGCGCGGTCACGACTTGGGGGATTGAATGGGATTTGTGGATTCGGTGAGAGTGAATTGATGTTCACTCGGAGGTCTTACGGCCCCCGCTCGCCAGGTGCAAATTCGCCGTTGTAACGTTTGGAGAATGCTTTGGGAGTTACGCAACTGCCACACCCGACGCTGAGTAATGCACCGAGCAGAGCCACGGGTAAGGCGGTCCGCACGAAGTTCAACACACGCACCGCAACCTCCAGGGAAGCAAGGGGTTGGACCCGGTTCATGGGTTCGGGCCGTGGGGCACGAGGTAGACCAAATCCTGCATCGTGGTCATCGGGGAAAGGCTGCCCAGCGGCAGGTTCTTGCCGCCCTGATCGGTGCCATCGACGCCGACGCCCCAGATGATCGCCTGCCCTTGGGGTACGAACCGTTCCGCGTTGGTATCCGATGTTAACTGCACCGCGACACCACCAGGAACAACAAGCTGGCGATCTCCGATCGGGCGCGGCGGCGAGCGGAACGTTTCACCCTGGGAAATGCGGTAGCCGAAACTACGGGTTTCGTCGTGTGGGTCCACGGGTAATCGGTGAAGGTAACCGCGAGTGGGTAGTTCCGCAAGCGTGTCGGGATAGGTTCCGTGTTCCGTCCGGTGGAGACGCAGCGCGAGTTTGAGAATCCCGGCCCGCCGCAGACCCCGCAACGTGCGATCCGTCTCGGTAAGCGAGTCGAGGACGCGGGGGCTGAAGTATGTGACGCCGGGGCGACCGGCGAGCATCCGCATCTCGGCGAGGCGGCCCGCCTCGAAACCAAGCCCCACGAGCCGGCGCGTTCGCTCCCGTTCCCAGGGAACCGCCCACGCCATCCCGACAAGATCGACCTCGGGCGTCGATTCCGTGGCCGCGTCGCGTTTCCCGAGCCGCTCTGGGAGCCACTGCGACGGAACCTTCTGCCCCTCACGCAGCACATAGCGCTCGGACAAGCGGTGCGGGACGAGGTTTAACGGTTCCTCCGTGTCGGCAGACTCTAACACCTCGATAGCAGCGCGGAGCAGGTCGGGCCGGTCGAGTGCGGCGAGAAGCCAGGCCGTTGGAATAGCGGGAAAAGGGGCGAACGCTCGGCGCACGAGTTCGCTTCGGGCAGGCAATCGGTCAAGCCAGCGGTCCAGGGCCGCGAGCGCCGTCCGCTCGACCAGGTCGGCCGCGCGATACCCGCTAACGATGGACCCGTGCCGCATCGCACGGGCCAGAGCGAGCGTGGTGCGGAAGGCAACGAGGAATTCCGCGTCGTTGCCGGCAGCCTGCTGTTGCAGCCCGCGCACCAACAGTGCCAGCGCCATGCTCTGGCCGCTTAGAAACACAGCGTCCCGCGAAGTCGTCAGGCTGACCATTTGCGGGTATTCGTAGATGCTTGTCGGGAGCGAGGCGGCTGCCGCGGCCGAGGCGTGCCACAATGTCGATTCCTTCGGCTCCGCGTTGGGAGCGAACACCGCGTCGAGCCATGTCGCAAGCGGCAGGTCGGTCGCTGGCCAGCCCACCCGGATGATCCGCTCCATGCGCTGGTCGGTCTGTTCCCGCCAATTAGTCTGCGGGGGCATGCCCCAGGCTCGTGCGTATGCCGCTTCGCCCAACCGGACGTAGCGTTCGGATGCATTGCGGAATTCACGCCTTGTCTCATTAGAATCAATCGGAGGCAACCCGGCGACATAGACGATATCGTCTTCTCCATCTGCCCGGTTTGGGACTTCCAGCACACGGTAGCCGAGGCCGGCGATCATCACGATCACGGTGGCCAAACCCCCAATGGCGAGCGTCGAGAGCGGCCGACGGGTGCCGAGGCGATCGGACGACCACGCGGGCATCAGAAGCCGGGCCGTGACGAGCGCCACCATCGGCGGAAGCCAGAGTTGCCAGTGGTTCACGCCACCGGCCAGAAGCGATGGTCCCCAGGCAATCGCGCCAGCACCGCCGAGCATACCCGCCACGCCACACGCGACCACTAACTTGCGAAACACCAGACCAGCGAGGTGCCCCGCCACGAACCCATAGACCGCCGGAACGAGCAGGTACTTCCACCCTTGCCGGGCGTATTCATCACGCTGAAGTTCATCGAAGAGCGCGGAGCGGAACACGAGCGCGAGCGGTGAGTGACCGCGATCGGATTGCGCCCCAACCAACTGAGCCGCCACCATAAGCGGTGCCGCCAGCAACACCAGCAACCACAGACACAACAGCGCGTGCAGCCCGATCTTCACGGCCCAGGCCCGCCCCACGGGAAGCCGTTGTTCACCCCAGTAGCGAGCCGAGGCCCGCGTTTGCTCATCGGCGAATGCGGTCACCCCGGCCAGCACGCCCGCGAGAAGCGCAAGCCCCGGCCAGGCGATGATCGGCGACATACCCGGCGCAAGAAGCGAAAGCCCGGCAACCAGCGCGAACGCCGAGAGCACGACGCCGATTCCCCGGAGTTGTCGGCAAGTGAGCCAAGCAAGAGCCACCAAACCGACTTGAGCGCGACCCCGACCCCGTGCGGGAGCCGTGCCATCCGCTGCGTGGGTCGCTCCACGCAATTCGCCTTCGGCCGTCCGGAGTCGATCTGGTTGCGTGAAAATCCAGCCAGACAGCACAAGCGGAATGACGAACATGCACCCCAGGAAGAGCAAGCCATCAGTCGGGCGCGGTGGGATCGCGACGGGGTTCCGCGACGTAAGCATAATGGGGAACATGACGATGAGCGACGTGACCACGGCGGCGGGAATCGCCAGGCCGACGGAGCCAAGCGTCGTCCGCGAAGTGGTGGAACCGAACACGCCCCAGACGAATGCGAGCAGAGCGAACACGGCCACCGCGAAGGCCCAGCCAGCCGTGGGAAGCAGTCCCAACCCGGCGGCGGTGGCGACCAGAACCCCAATCTCGACGACTGCTAACAACAACCCGGCCACCAACTTCGCCCGCCAAATCCCGGCTCGGGAAACCGGGAGTGATTCCAGGAACAACATCGTGCCGGATTCACGCTCGGCAGCGAACACCGCACCACCGCAAACCATGCCGGCGGTCACCGCGAGCATCATGGTGCTGAGTAACCCGAGACCGAGGAACCGCACCACATCGGCCGGGGCAGCACTCGCGATTGGTGGGTCCGCGAGC
>Ga0105044_10011052_pt1 | contig 12308 bp, 11 predicted proteins | sample MAT01_FD_78092 | JGI IMG/M metagenome (GOLD analysis project Ga0105044, IMG submission 78092) | Freshwater microbial communities from Lake Fryxell liftoff mats and glacier meltwater in Antarctica - MAT-01 | ecosystem: Environmental > Aquatic > Freshwater > Ice > Liftoff microbial mat | place...
CTGGAGTCAAGAAAAGAAAATAAACCAAAAGACAGCGCAAATGATATGGCTTCTGCAATGGGCATTGAAATTTTAACCGAAGAACAATACCGTGAGCTGCAGATGCTTGGAGAGTTCGATACCAAAACATCAAGCTGGATCATAACACCATCCGAGATCAGAGAACTTGGCGGCGCTTTATTCTGCGACCGGCGCTACGACACTGTCTTTGTTTATCACAATGGCGCTGAATCATACTATGCAGCAAGGGGTTTCCGTGGCTCGTTAATGGTGTGATAATTGTGTCTTTGTAAAAGAATTCTGTCGTTGTAAATTGTCCAATGCAATTATACAACGATGCGACATAAACATTAGACAAACACACGGTAACAATAACTCAGTCAACACGAGGACATTTTTGCAAAACCAACATTAAACAAAATAATATCAAATGGCTGAAAAAAAATCAAAGCTTGCTGTCATAAAAACAAAGCAAAACTTAGCAAGCGTCGAAGATTTCATCAATAGTGTTCCGGCTGAACAAAAGCGGAAAGACAGTTATGTTCTTTTGGAAATGATGAAGAAAGCATCAGGGGAAGACCCAAAAATGTGGGGAGGTTCCGTCATTGGTTTTGGTAGTAAAAGATACAAAAGCCCCGCCAGCGGAAGAGAAGTTGACTGGCTCCTGATAGGTTTCTCTCCGCGTAAAGCTAATCTGTCAATATACATTACCGTTGGTATAAAGGAGCATGAAGCCGCACTTAAAAAGCTGGGCAAGCATAAGACCGGCGTGGGCTGTCTCTACATAAATAAGCTGGAAGATGTAGATATGAAAGTTCTGAAGGGAATGATAGAAGCATCATTAAGCCGGAAGTAGAAATCGTCAAGATTAATTATGTTTGTCATTCTGAGCGAAGTGAAGAATCCATTCAACTAATTGAATCCCTCCACTTCACTCCGTTCGTTCAGAATGACAAAAGTATAATATCAGCGCGCCAATCATTGTAAAATTAATAATTGATAATTAATAATTGATAATTATTTAACCATTACTATCTTCGACACTGCCGAAAATTCATTCGATGTAAGCCGCACAAAGTAAACTCCGCTGTTCAAATGACTTCCGTTAAATGTATACTTGTATTTTCCCGCATCAAGACGCCGGTTAAGTAATTCTGAAACTTCCTTTCCCGTAATATCAAAAAGCTTCACTACAGTCTCACCTGCTTCAGGCAGATCAAATTCAATATTCGTTGAAGGATTAAACAGATTAGGATAATTCTGATAGAGTTGATACGATCCCGGAATTACCGTAGAGACTGTTTGTATTCCAACAGTCCCCCTTCTCAGAACAAGTATTGCAGTATTGGTTGTCGCTAGAGAATCGGTTCCATTATAAACTTTTGCTCTGTATATAATGATCACGGAATCACCTGTCAGTCCGAACTGCACTGCCATGCTGTCAAGAAATCCTTTGCTGAGAAGTGAGAAAGTATCACGTCCATTACCCGTTGAATAAAAATATTTTTCAGCTCCGCTCTGCGGCTTTCTGAAATTGATCTTATAATCAGCACTTGTATCGGTGCTTGATCTTATCCAGTTAAACAGCACCTTACCCGTATCATCGGGTGAAGTAATTTTTCTTGTATTGTTCACGGGATTCAGTGTATTGAAGCTTGTCAGTGCAGTTGCAATAACTCTGAAAACATTTGTCCTGCTCATTGAATCCGAACCCATCGAATTTGTAACCTTCAGCTTCACACTGTAATCTCCGACTCATTGGAATACAGAGTCCTCCTTTCCAAAAAATTATTTAAGAATTTGTAAATATAGTTTTTCTGAAGAATAATTTCTGACATAAAATTTTCAAATCCTAAACTTACTCAAAGCACACTCTACTCACTCAAAGCACTCAGCACTTTCCTTAGCTCAACACCTTTTCCCAGCACCGGCTTAAAGATGTCTCCTTCACTCTTTATGCGCGCGATGGCATTATGAATATTAAAATCCTTCATCTTCAGACCTTTCTTAACCTCATCCCAATGCAAAGGCATTGAGACCGTAGCGCCGGGCTTTGGTCTCAGGGAATATGCCGCGGCAACAGTCGCTTGTGGACGGTTCTGTAAAAAATCTATATACATTTTTCCTTTGCGGTTCTTTACCGCGCGTTCTATGCTTGTAAACTTCGGGAGTTCCTTATTAACCATGGTTGCAATGAGCCGCGCAAATTCTTTTGATTGTTCGTAAGTATATTTTGCATTTAAAGGGATGTAAATATGTATGCCTGTTGATCCGCTGGTTTTTGCATACGCGTCGACTTTCATTCCCGTTAGAATTTCATGTGTCACCCTCGCGGCTTCAATCACCTGCTCGAATGTATTTTCCGCCGGGTCAAGATCTATGATGCACCAGTCCGGATGATCAGGTTTATCTGTCCTGCTGCTCCAGGGATTCATTTCAATGCAGGCAAGTGATGCCATATAAAGAAGACTGGCTTCATCGGTCGCAACAAGAAAATGCTTATCACGCGCGTCTGCTTCACTGTGATATAAATATTTTTTGATCCAGTCAGGTGCTTTACCTGTTACATCTTTTTGATAAAAGCTATCGCCTGTTATTCCGTTGGGATATCGGTTAAGTGACTGAGGGCGGTCTTTAAGATATGGTAAAATAAATGGCGCGGTCTGATAATAATAGTTAAGCATATCACGTTTTGTAATTCCCTCTCCGGGCCAGAATATCTTGCTCAGATTGGTAAACTTTAATTCGTGCCCGTTTATTTTTCGGACCTGCGTTTCTTCCGAAGGATTGAGTAAGGTTGCTCTTTCCTTTTTATTGACCGGCTTCAGGATCTTTTCCGTTTTCTTTTTTATGGAGGAAACAACTTTTTTTGAAGAGACAGGTTTTTCCATGATAATATTTTTAGGTTTCTTATCAGCTCTCATTCCTTCGAATGAAGGATGCCGCATTACACCGTCAGATGTCATCTCAGTGAAGCTCACTTCGCACACTAATTCCGGCTTCAGCCATACCGCAGAAGCGTGCGGCGGGTCAGGTCGGAATCTCGAGGGTTTATTTATGTCAGGTGTAATTGTAAACGGAGGTTTATTAATGATCAGAGGAGCAAATTCCTTTAGCATCTCTTTCTGCAGCTTTTGTGTAAAACCCGTTCCGACCTTTCCTGTATAGATTAATTTTCTATCATCAAACACACCAACAAGCAATGAGCTGAAGGCTTTTGAAGTATCATCATTCTTTGTGTAACCGCCAATCACCATTTCCTGCCGCTTGTTAGCTTTGATCTTTAACCATTCCTTGCTCCGAAGTCCGGGCGTATAAAGACTGTCGCTGTTTTTTGCAATGATCCCCTCAAGTCCTATTTCTTTCGCGCTTTCAAAGAACTGTATGCCGCTTCCTTCAAAGCTCTCACTCATTCTGATAATGCCCTGTTCGGGTATGATCTTCTTCAGAATTTCTCTTCTCTTGGATAATGTTAAGCTCATCAGATCATATCCGTTCATCCACATCAGATCAAAGACATAATAATAGATTTCACCGTCTGCCTCACTGCGCCAATTTTGAAGAGCTCCGAAGTCCGCTTTACCTTTATCATCCAGGACCGTGATCTCTCCGTCAATGACCGCGCTGATGTTCCATTCCTGCACAGCTTTGTATATGCTGTAAAATTTTTTGTTGAATGATTTGTCATTACGGGATCTTAATTCCACCTTCCCGCCATTACATAAGGCAACAGTTCTGTAGCCGTCCCATTTAATTTCATAGATCCATCCTTCCTTATCGAACGGTTCACTGATCAGCGTAGCCAGCATCGGAGATACTTTTTTTGGGAATGCCGCCTTCTTTGCTATGTCTTTTAACTGTTCATCAACATCCGCATTTATTTCTTTATTCTTTTTTTTTTCCTTCTCATTCTTATTTTTTAAAGAAGAAGCCTTAACATCGGAACGGCGGTTCAGTTCAATTTCTTTTTTACTTTTTGAAACGCTTTCCTTTACACGCTGTGAACCGTAGAAATTCTTAGTGGTTTTTTCAACCTGGGCAATGGTCTTTTTAGAAATGACAGACTTGTCCTTCTTTGTAATGTCATCTTTAGATGCGTACTTATCTTTCAGCTTAAATAGAAGCCAGCCGTTTTCACCTCTGCCATGCGCTTTAATAAGCGCATACTCACCTTTGAGTTTCTTACCGTGAAGAATAAATTTTAATTTTCCCTTGTGCAGTTGTGACCGGAGATACTTATCCTCCTTTTCCTTATCATCCACTTCAAAGTCAGCCGCCTCATAAGTTCCTTCATCCCAGACAATAACTGTCCCTGCTCCGTACCCGCTTGGAATGATCCCTTCAAAATTCCGGTAATCATAAGGATGGTCTTCCACCATCATTGCAAGACGTTTTACTTCAGGATCGGTAGAAGGTCCCTTCGGAACAGCCCAGCTTTTGAGCACACCACCCATTTCAAGTCTGAAGTCATAATGTAAATGAGACGCGTCATGCTTCTGTACAACAAATCTTAGCTTGCCGCTGTCCGGCGCGCCTCCTATAGGTTCAGGACTTTTTTTGAAATCTCTTTTCTGTTTGTACTTGGTTAAACCCATTATGTAATTTTAATTAGCTTTGTATTTCCGGTAGAATTTATTCTCTGAATTGTCGTGCTTAATTCCGGTTTAATGAAATAAATTTAAGCATTAAAATAATTAATGCTCAGGATATTAATACCTGCTTAAATAATATTTTCAATTAGTATACCAAAGTTAAGTGAGTGTTTGTGAGGAGACTACGTAAAGTGGGGGATTCTTCACAGTAGTTTGAAAAGTGTTTTGTTCCTTATGTAGAATTCCTGAATGCTTGTTGTTATAGATCAATATAGAGTAATCAATGGTCAATGGATATGTAAGAAGAAAAAGGAAATTCTCGACGCATTCAGTGCGTCCAAAATAATTTTCATCAATGGTAAGAAAATATATTGGATATTACAGATGGGAAAATCAGAGGCAATTAGAAATGTTAAATGAAATTTATTGATGGGAAAATTTGAGTGAGGTATATAAAATTCTTAACGGGAGAATTTTTATTTTAAAAGAACCATTCTCTTTGTATCAATATTCTTTCCGTCAACATTCAAAGTATAAAAATAAACCCCGCTTGGGTAATGACTTCCGTCAAATGATATTTTATAATTTCCAGCCGGCTTATATTCATTTGTTAAAGTAAATACATCTTTTCCGAGTGCATCGTAAATCTTCAAAGTGATAAAACTTCTTTTTGGAACTGCGAACGAAATCTCGGTAGAAGGATTAAAGGGATTCGGATAATTCTGATAAAGAATAAAGGATGAAGGTATTTGAGAATTATTATTAATGACTGATACCGGTTCATCCGGTGGAACGAAGCCATACTGATTTGTTCTGTATCTGTCGTGACCATACATCGGCCATGGAAGGTCAGCAGTATTATAAGGAACTCCCGGAAAAGTGAACGCGTAAATGATAGTGCCCAGATTTATTTCCGGTGTGCTATACAATGAAACAAAAACCATATCAAGCTGTCCGTCTTTGTTCAGGTCACAAAAGGTAGGGGATATAATTTGAATTCCTGGTGTTCTTAAAGGAGACCAGCTTGTTTGTGAACCATCGGGATTAAAGAACCACAGGTATCCCCTTCGCTCACTAAAACCGCCTATAGTATCCTGTCGGTCAGCACCTAAAATGACATTCATATTTGCTGAAGTCTTCGCAATAGCAGAAGCTCTGAAAACATTTGCACCGGGAGCGAAGACCGGCCAATTAGAAAATTCAGATCCTGAACTGTTAAATGCATAAGTCGAATCAATTGAATTAACAACAATATCAAGGTTTGAACCGGAAATTTTACCCAACTGAACTCCGAAACAGTCATAAGATGTTTTTGTATAAAACCTGCTAATAATGTTACCGTTACTGTTGTAAGTGGTGGTTCGAACTCTAAAAGTAAAGGGGTTAAAATTTGGTGAATAATTTGAATTAATAATAAAATTTTTATTTCCATCAGGGTTTTCAAAAATTGTAGCCGGAGATGGAGCAAAGTAATATCCGGAATCCGACTCAATAGGAAAACCTGTAAAATTCTCACCGTTATCTTTTAATACATAAATCATATTTGAATCCATTTTCATTATAGATTGATTGAAGTGAGATACGGGAGCAATTACTTCCGCGTTACCGTCTTTGTCCAAATCACCTACTGTAAATAAAGAGAAAGTACTCCTGTTACCAATGGAAATATCTCTTGGCCAACCATTTCTAATACTACCATCAAAGTTAAAAACACAAATCTTGGTTGTCCTGTTAACTAATATTTCAAGTTTCCCGTCATTATCTAAATCATACAAAGTCAGTGCATCACTGAAATCATCATTTTGCATTCCTCCTCCATAAAAAACCGGGAATCCCTGTAGATTGCTGCCGTCATAGCCCCAAACAAATATTGAATCTTTTACACGGATAACAATATCGATAAAACCATCTCCGTTAATGTCACCTGCTGCGGAGCTAAAATAATTCGGAATATCTTTAATCACTTTTGGCCATCCCTCTAAATTTTTGCCGGTATTGTCAGTTAGATATACTCTTCCCGTGAAGGTATTAAGATTTACACAAAATAATATTTCGTTGTCACCATCGTTATTAAAATCAGCTATAATAGTGGAAGATGTGGGACCATCCAAACTGTCTAATATAGGAAATCCTGTCATCAGTTGTGGCTGAGCAAGTAACACTGATGACAGAAAAAGTGGTATAAAAAGAAAAAATATTTGTGAAGAAATTTTCATCAAAAGAACTATTTCATTAATTATTCAAAATCAGTTATATACACAGTAAAGCTTTCACCGCCTCCGATATGTTGATTAGTCAGATGACCGGAACCCAATCCTGGCTTTATTGCCCAGATATCATAATATCCATTAGTAACTGATGGAAAGAAAGCTTTTCCGTAAGTACCGTTTGTTGTAGTATAAACAATTGAACCGCCTTGCCTTAGTGTGACAGTTGCTAACTGAACATAATTTGGTCCGTTATAGACAAACACAGTGGCTCCAAACTCGTTTATGTCTATAGTTTCGTTTTCGATTACCGGATTTGATTTGAAGAATGCAAAACCGAGTGAAACTGAGAGGGTTAAAACTGCGGTGATAAAGATTTTTGTTCTCATGCCTTTAATTTTAAGTTTATAGAATATTTTTAAAATGCAATTAAACTTACATCCCCCCCACTAATTAAAAGGCATTTTTCCATCCCTCACTATCTTCGCATTGCCTCATAATAAATGTAACCGTAAAACAATGTACTAAAAGGTTAATTATTATCCGCACAATAGTAAGAAAATATATTGGATATACATGATAAAGCTCAGACTCCGTTTCCAAGATTGTTTGAAACAGAGTATATAGTTACATTTTAATATGAGGCAACCGGCTTGTTTCCTCATGCTTCATAGTCCTCAAAAAATCATTTGACTTCAAAAAATATTCATCGTATATTTACGATATAAGATTAATCAAAACATAGAAAATGGCGATAAATAAGAAAGAAGAATTCAACAAGACTGACAATGAGCTGGCTGATTTCGCAAAAGCTATCAGTCACCCCGCGCGGGTTGCCATTCTGAAAACAATCTCCCGAAAGAATATGTGTATCTGCGGAGAGATTGTAGAAGTCCTTCCTCTGTCACAGTCCACGGTATCTCAGCACCTCAAAGAGCTGCTCAATGCCGGACTTATAGTAGGGACCATTGAAGGAACAAAATCATGTTACTGCATCAACTGGAAAGCCTTCGGGAAGTTTGCAAACGGGTTTAACAGTTTTTTCAATAATGCAAAGACAAAGGCAGACGCTTTCCGAAAAGAAAAATGCTGCTGAAAAAACTAATTTAATAATTAAATCAAAACGAAAATGCAAACATCAGAAGAAATTAAAGAGATGGTAAAAGATAAGTATAGCAAGATCGCCCTGCAAAGCAAAGAGGTAAATGAAACGTCCTGCTGCGGCTCAGGGTGCTGCTCGGACGAAGCATACAATATTATGAATGAAGAATACTCTTCATTGAAAGGCTACAACCCGGATGCTGACCTTGGACTTGGCTGCGGTCTGCCGACTCAATTCGCGCAGATCAAAGAAGCTGACATAGTTATTGATCTCGGCTCCGGCGCAGGCAATGACTGCTTTGTCGCAAGATCGGAAACAGGAGAAAAAGGAAAAGTGATCGGAATTGATTTTTCGGACCCGATGATCGCAAAGGCAAGAAAGAATGCCGAACGCCTTGGCTTTCATAACATTGAATTCAGACAAGGTGAGATAGAAAATCTTCCGGTGAATGACGGCATTGCCGATGTTGTAGTAAGCAATTGTGTTCTGAATCTTGTGCCGGATAAGAACCGGGCATTTGAAGAAATATACAGAGTGCTCCGGCAGGGAGGTCATTTTAGCATCTCGGATATTGTACTTGTTGGCGAGCTGCCGGATAATATCCTTAAAGCAGGTGAAATGTATGCGGGCTGTATTTCAGGAGCGATTCAAAAAAATGAATATCTGAAAATAATAGAAGATACCGGCTTTCAAAACATAAAGGTTCAAAAGGAGAAGATCGTGACTGTTCCGGATGATATACTTTCGAACTATCTTTCTGAGGATGAAATTGAGCTTTATAAAAAAAGCGGTGCGGGCATTTACAGCCTGACAATTTATGCGGAAAAACCGGTCTTCGCTTAAACTAATATTCGTACTATTCTTACGCTGTCAGAAGTGAGGATCAGCAAGCACTGATGCTCGTATCAATGGCAGCGTATTACATTATCTGATGCAATACAGATCATACTTCTTTTCATCTTCGGATGACCCGTCATCGCCATAAAACTGAACAGTGACGATCTTTCCAAGACGATTTGCCTTTCTGAATCCGATCTTCCTCAGGTTGTTGGCGGCTTTAAGGTTTTTATAATGAACATACCCTACAATGTATTTGAATTTATTCAGACCACGGACATAATTGATCAGTATCTTTGAAGATTCAAAACCAAGCCGCAAGCCCCTGTACTTTTTTTCAATCGCGGTCGATATTTCACATGCCTCATCATAATGCTTTCTCCACTTGAAGCAGACATATCCGATGTAAAGTCTTTTCCATTTTATCACATACCAAACCTCAACAGGATTATCCGCCTTCATGTTAATCCACTTGCGCACTTTGGACAGTGTCCTGTATTTTAGATAGTCCGGATTTAAAAATTCAGCGATACCCTTCTCATTAAACAATTCATAAATAAGCTTGTTTAACTTCTCATCATCTTTTTTAAATCTTACCAGCAAACAGTTATCACCGTGAATTGTTTTTTTATAAGTCAAATTGTAATTGATTGTAAAATTCATAAGACCATTTACTATTTGAATTACAAATCAGGTGATCTCTGAATCTTTTGAATCTTATAAATCTTATAAATCTTAGTTAATCATAGAATCTTAGAATCCTAGTTAATCCTAAAATACTAGTTAATCTTAGTTAATCTTTCGGCACCACCGTTCCGTACCAGAATTTTTTTGTCCTGTCCTTTATCTCGTCAATGTGAATATGCTTGGCTTCGGTATACTCCTTCAGCCCGTCGACTCCAAACTCTCTTCCGATACCGCTTTGCTTATATCCGCCAAAAGGTGCGCGGTCACTGAGAAGATGATATTCATTGATCCAGACCGTTCCGGTTCTGAGACGGTTCGCGACACTAATAGCGCGTTCGTCATTGCCTGACCACACAGCTCCGCCCAAACCATAGATCGAATCGTTAGCGATCTCAACTGCTTCATCATCATCCTTAAACTTAATGAGCACAACAACAGGTCCAAAAATTTCTTCTTGGGAAATTTTCATTTTATTGTTTGAATTTACAAAGACAGTCGGTTCGATATAGTAACCTTTATCTCCAACTTTATTTCCTCCTGTCAGAACTTCAGCTCCTTCCTCTTTACCAAGTTTTATATAATTCATCACGGAGTCAAATTGTTTTTTATTTATGATTGGTCCTACATCAGTCTTCTTATCTGCCGGATCGCCTATCTTCATTCTTGAAATTTTTTCCTTCAGCTTCCCGACAAACTCATCATATATTTTTTCGTGAACAAGCAGCCTTGTTCCGCCTTCGCAGCATTGTCCTTGATGATAGAATCCCGCATAGATCGCGCCGTCAACGCTCATTTCAATATCAGCGTCATCAAGAACTATGTTAGCTGACTTACCGCCGCATTCAAGTGTTATCTTTTTAAGATTTTCCGCGGCATTCTTCATGATTATTTTACCAACTTCGGTCGAACCTGTAAACCCAACCTTATCGACTTTACTATTGGTCACAAGCTCTGTTCCGATCTCACTGCCGCTTCCGGTTATAATGTTGACCACTCCTTTAGGCATATCTGTCTGATCGATGAGTCTTGCAAGCTCACACGAGGTCATTGAAGTTTCCATCGCGGGTTTTAGTATGACAGTATTGCCGGCGGCAAGCGCGGGACCAAGTTTCCATATCGCCATCTTGAGCGGGAAGTTCCACGGAGTAATAAGCGCGCACACACCGATCGGTTCGCGTCTGATAATATTCTTACTTACACCTTCCTTTGAAAGTCCTTCAACATTTTCATCAAAATCTACAGCAGCCATTTTAGAATAATAGTTAAGACTTTTTGCTGAAAGAAAAACATCCTCGCCTGCTTTTTTAAATGTAGATCCCGAGTCCATTATTTCAAGCTCTGTAAGTCTCTTTGCGTTCTCGTTAATTTTATCAACGACTTGCTTGAGAATGCGGCTTCGTTCTTCACGTGGCAGACCGCTCCATACTCCGCTGTCAAAAGCTTTCCTTGCCGAGTCAACGGCATCCTTTGCATCCTGAACCGTTGCTTTGGAAATTTCCGCAATGACCTCTTCGTTAGCCGGATTTACCGATTCAAATGTTTTCTTATCTGATGATTCTCTGAACTCTCCGTTAATGTATAATAAATATTTTTCCATCTGTATTGGTTAATTAATTAATTTTAGTGGTTTAGTTAAAAAAGTAATTTGTAAAAGGATCTGTATAATGCGAAGGGTATGAATATGATAGTTTGTAAGTTTTGTGATCTTGTTAATTTACATATTACATAAAAAGATAGGGCTTCCATTCGTCATCAATTCTCCCCGCAAAGTTCTTTATGAATGTAATGTGGGAAGGTCTTTTAGGTAAATTCATAAGCGGCATCTTAGCTTCATCAGGCGTCCGGCTTCCTTTTTTATTGTTACAGCGGATGCAGGCTGTAGTAAGATTTTCCCAACTGTCTTCGCCTCCGCGTGATTTCGGGATTACGTGATCGACGGTAAGATTGGTAGTAACACCGCAGAACTGGCACTTATGACTATCCCTTCTTAAGATATTCTTTCTTGATAAGATGATCTTTTTGAAAGGCACTCTGACAAAGAACACAAGCCTGACTATACTGGGATAATCGAAGCTCCTTTGAACACTTGTTATCTTTTTCTCAGCTAAGCAGTATATTGCTTCCGCTTTTCCTAAATAAATAAGTATTACCGCGCGGCGCACATTACAAATAGTAAGCGGCTCATAGTTTTGATTTAAAACCAGAACCTTACCATTCAAATAATTTATTTGATTATACTTTCTATGTCTATATTCATGCTCGTAGAAGACAGCCTCCTTTTATTTAGGGATAGTACAAATTTAGAGATATTTGAGGGAAGAATCAATTTTTAATTTGGGTGTTCTCAAAAATATTTGAGAAAAAGCCAATTGAGAAATATCAATCATTAAACCGCTTGAGAACATTGCCGCTCAAAATATTTTTGAAAATTTAAACAATTTTATATTCAATCTGTTTTGGTAATATTTTTGCACCAATATCGAATGTTAAATATCAACCTTTAGATAACATCGAAGATATACTTAACTGTCCAAATAAATTTATGCTCATTGTGTTATCAAATTAGTGATAATATTTGTAATTCGTGATCATTCGTGAAATTCGTGGCAAGTTTTTTTTCTTTGGACGGATGTGGCTTGAGAAAGGTTTTGAAATTTTTTTTATGAAAATATTTTCAGACATTGAAGGTATAATTTCAATAAATGCAGACAGGCGACATAATACTATATCTAAGCTTTGCTATACCCATACTTGTAATAATTGCAGTTATTTATTTTGTAAGACGAGGTTTAAAAAAAGGTGAAGCATTTGCGGACAAGCTCAGACAGAGTATTGCTGCAGCCAGACCGGCAACTGCAATGGTTGTCTCCGCTTCACTGGGAA
>Ga0105044_10011056_pt1 | contig 12307 bp, 7 predicted proteins | sample MAT01_FD_78092 | JGI IMG/M metagenome (GOLD analysis project Ga0105044, IMG submission 78092) | Freshwater microbial communities from Lake Fryxell liftoff mats and glacier meltwater in Antarctica - MAT-01 | ecosystem: Environmental > Aquatic > Freshwater > Ice > Liftoff microbial mat | place...
GGGGACCGAAGATCACGAAGAAAGACCGGAACGCAGAGGGACCCGAGGAACCGGAGAAAACCGGAGGTTGAAGCAGGTTTGAACCCGCAGGCCCTTCTCTGGTTTTCTCCGCCGTCTCCGGTTTCTCTGCGTTCCTCGTCTCTTGCTCCTTGCCCCTGTGCGCCTCCGTGCCCCTGGGTGTTACAACCGGCCTCTCTCTGCTTCTGCATCCGCTCAACACACCTAACCCCGTCGAGCGACTTGGTCGGCGGGTGGGGGGTGGGGGTGAGGGGTGAGGGGTGAGGGTCGTACCGTACTTCGGTATTGTGATATACACGCTGTTGTGCAAGGTACGGTACGACTGCGCAGTCTGGTCCACCCCGCGACTCCCCGTCGATCGCGCTGGATCGGAACGGCGAGGGGGAGGGGGAGGGAGAGGGGGGGATTGGGCGAAGGAGGGTGTCGCGGGTATCCGGCGTGGCCCTACGCCCCACGCGGCGCGTGGGGGGAGGGGGGCCGGTAGCCGAGCTTGAGCACTCGGATCATCGACCACGCCGAGTAGAACTCGAAGATGGGGCCCTGCTCGGTCTTCTCGGCGCCGTTGCCCATCGAGCGATAGCTGCGCCCCAGCGTGCGGGCGCTCGCGTCGGCGAACGGGGCGAAGCCCAGGTCGACCTGGGCCCGCGTGCACTGCTCGGCGAGCAGCAGGGCCAGCCGGTCGGCGTTGCTGTGGTCGCCGTGGGCCTTGAGGTGGTTGAGCACGTCCCACGAGAACTTGTCGCCGTGGATCCGGAGATGCCCGATCAAGCCGGGCCCGAGGCGGGCTTCTGGCCCGGGGTTGAGTGTCCAGAGGTCGATGACGTGGGCGGTCTTGACGGCGACCTTTCGGATGCTCGGACCGTCGCCCTCGTCGCGCAACAGGCTCGTCACCGGCCCGTGCCAACTCAGCATCTCGTGGGCCATGCTCGACCCGCGGTCGGGTCCTTGCTCCCAGCGGCCGACGCGTTTGGAGACGAGCTTGGCCCTGATGATCAGCACGACGCGCGAGCAGTCCAGCCCGATGGCTTTTACCGGCCCGGCCCTCCAGGGCTCGACCTGATACATCGGCGAGGGCGCGCCCAGGGCGGGGACCAGACGCTTGGCCAGGATCGCCTCGGGCAGCCGGGCGATGTCGTCGTCGGCGACCAGCAGCGGGCCCGCGCCGACAGCGACCAGGGCCTGAACCGCCGCGGCCGACTCGCTGATGGGCAGGCGCGCCAGCACCATCGGCGGCGGCTTCCGCACGGCCTGGGCCGCGAGCAACGGGTCGAGCCCGACAGCACGGACGACGGCCTCGACGCGATCAAGCTCCGGCAGCGCATCGGGCCAGGAAAGAACAGCGATGGAGCACATCCCCTGCGACATGCCGCAACGCTACGCCCCCCCCCGCCCCCCCGCGCCCCCGCCCCGCCCCCGCCGGCGACCGGGGGCGATCGCGGCGGAGCGGTGGCGGGAAGGGAGCGTGTGTGGTGGTACGCTTGCCCGGATGTCTTCACGCCGGGCCGCACTCACCCTCAGCGACGACCAGCTCGTCGCCGCGTTCATGAACATGTACGCCCAGGGCGCGTTCCCGATGGCCGAGCCGCCCAGCATCCGCGAGCGGGGCAAGGCCCGGGCCCGCGAGCCGGAGGTCCACTGGTATCGCCCCGACCCGCGGGCCATCCTGCCGCTTCAGGACGGGGCCCTGCGGGTCTGGGACGGGCTGGCCCGTGCCCGGAAGAAGCGGGCGTTCGTCTTCACGGCCGACGCCTGCTTCGATCGCGTCATCCGCGCGTGCGCAGAGCCCGGGGCTGGCCGCGGCGGCCCGGGCGAGACCTGGCTGTCGCCCGCGCTCATCGAGTGCTATCTCACGCTGCACCGCCACCAGCGGGCCCACAGCATTGAGGCCTGGCTGCTCTCGGGCGAGTCCGCCGATCCCGGCCGCGGCGGCTTCGTCGCCGAGGTCCCCGAGACCGCCACGCTCGTGGGCGGCATCTACGGCGTGAGCATCGGCGCGGCCTTCTTCGCCGAGAGCATGTTCTCCCGCCCCGCGCTGGGCGGCTCGAATGCCTCCAGCCTCTGCCTGGTCCACCTCTGGCACCACCTGCGGGCCCGTGGCTACACGCTGCTCGACGTGCAGATCTCCAACCACCACACGGTTCAGTTCGGCGTCACGGAGATCGCCGCTTCGGCGTACCAAGAGCGGCTGGAAGAAGCCATCGCCCGGCCCTGCGCGTGGGGCATGCCGCCGGGGGCCGGAGCCTGAGATCGGCCCCGCGCGGAGAGTTTTTTTGGGGGGCTGGGGGTGGGGGTGGGGTGGGCCGGACCAGCAGCCCTTCTCCGGTTTCCTCGGGCCGCTCGGATCCCTCTGGACCCTCTGCGTTCCCGCCTGAGCCTCGCCTCGCGACCTTCGGGCTTGCTTCGCCTCCTTCGCGTTGCAACCCGGCGACCGGCAGCGGAAGCTGGCGAGGGCATCGCGGCCGAGGAAGAACCTATTGAACGCGAAGGAAGACGATGGGGACTGAAGATCACGCAGAAAGACCGGAACGCAGAGGAACCCGAGGAACCGGAGGAAACCGGAGGTTCGAGCAGGTTTGAACCCGCAGGCCCTTCTCCGGTTTTCTCCGCCGTCTCCGGTTTCTCTGCGTTCCTCGTTTCTTGCTCCTTGCCCCTGTGCGCCCCCGTGCCCCTGCGTGTTGCAACGGGGCTTTGTCCGCTCTCCGAGCGCCCCGGGCAGTCGTACCGTACCTCGTTCTATGAGACGAAGGTACGTACGGATGAAGCGTCTCGCCCAGGGCGTGCAGGGCCGGGTCGCGGCCAAGCGGATTGGATGAGGGTGGGTGGGGTGGGTGGGGGTGGGGGGGTTGCCCGGCGTTCCCGTGGTACACCCGCGGCGTACTCCGCCGACGAAACCATCGACTGTTTGTAAGTATGTCGGTACGGCAGTACGGTTGTACGGCAGTACGGAACGGGCGACTAGGCCGTCACAGGCTCGGAAGCGGGGCTCTTGGACTCGCTGGTCCGCTCGATGACGGCCCCCAGCAGCCGCAGCCGCTGCTCCATGACCTCGTACCCGCGGTCCAGGTGGTACACACGGTTGACGATCGTGGTGCCCTCGGCGGCGAGCCCGGCGAGCACCAAAGCCGCCGAGGCCCGCAGGTCGCTTGCCATGACCGGCGCTCCCATGAGCTTCCGCACGCCCGTGACGACCGCCGTGGGCCCCTGCCGCATGATCTTGGCGCCCATGCGCCCGAGCTCGGGCACGTGCCCGAAGCGCTCGGGATAGATGCGTTCGGTGATCATGCTGTTGCCCTCCGAGAGCGTGAGCAGTGCCACGAACTGGGCCTGCAGGTCGGTAGGGAAGCCCGGGTGGGGCTGGGTGGTGATCTCGACGGGCTTGAGCAGTCGCGAGCAGGTGATGCGTGCGGTGCACCGCATCGGGTCCTTGGCGCAGTCGGGCCCGGTCTGCACGTTCACGCCCACGCGGGCCAGCACGTCGATGGCGGCCATGAGCGCGTCGACCGGGCAGTTGTCGAGCGTGATGTCGCCGTTGGTGATCGCGGCGGCCACCATGTACGTCCCGGCCTCGATGCGGTCGGGGATCACGCGGTGCTCGACGCCCCCGAGGCTCTCGACCCCGTCGATGATGATCCGGGGCGAGCCGGCCCCGCGGATCCGCCCGCCCATGCGGTTGATCATCGAGGCCACGTCCACGATCTCCGGCTCGCAGGCGGCACACTCGATGATCGTCTGCCCATCGGCCAGGGCCGCGGCGGACATCACGTTGGCCGTCCCCAGCACCGTCGAGCCGAACGGCCCGCCCAGGAACACCCGCGCGCCCTTCAGCCGCCCCCCCGTGCCGCCCGGCACGCGGGCGACGATGTCGCCCTGGGCCTGGATGATGTCGGCGCCAAGGGCCCGCAGCCCGTGCAGGTGCAGGTCCACCGGCCGGTCGCCGATCGCGCACCCGCCGGGCATGCTCACCCGGGCGAAGCCCCGCTTGGCGAGCATCGGCCCCAGCACGCAGATGCTCGCCCGCATCTTGCGGACGATCTCGTACTCCGCGTGCGAGCGCGACTGGTCCTCGGCGTGGATGAGCATCGTCCCGCCCGGGGCCGCGGCGTCCGCCGGCGGGGCGAAATCGACCTTGCACCCAAGCGACTGCATGAGCCCGACCATGTTGCGGATGTCGGCGAGGTCCGCCACATCGCGCAGGAGCACCGGCCGGTCGGTGAGCAGCGCGGCCGCCATAAGCGGCAGCGCGGCGTTCTTGGAGCCCTTGACCGCCAGACGACCGCACAGGCGGTTGCCGCCGCTGATGACAAACTGGTCCAAGCCGACCCTCCGTGAGCTGAGATTGTTGCCCGTCCCGGGCCCCGAGAATGCCCTGCCGCCGCTTGATCGGCCAGACCACGCCCGACGGAACAGGTTTCCGGACCCCCGCCCGAGCCGGACGCCGGAACAGGCCGCACACACCTCACCGCCAGGGCCCGCGGGCCGGTTCACGCGTGAAAGCGGCTGGCACGCCCGGCCCGCGGATTGGATCGTTGCGTGTCGGCCCGGTGTTCGGGCCGGGCCTGCCGGGCCGAGCCCGGGGGCGGATAGGTCGCACGGAGGCGCAAAGCCCCGCGGGGACGGTCCCGCGGGCGGAAGCAGGGGAACCCGCCATGAGCCGAGTCCAGATCAATCGTCGAGCCCTGACCGTCGCCGCCGCCGCGGGCCTGTGCGTGCTGGGCGGCGTCGCCTACACCGTCACGGCCCAGTCGGGCACAACCGCCGACGGGCTCGCCAACCTCCCGGCCACGCTGACGCTCACCGGAGTCGTCCGTGACTTCAAGTGGGGCGGGGCCGACGCCCGCAACCGCGGCGTCAACGAGTCCGGCGGGCACGCCGACTTCGAGCACCAGCCCGGCGCCGGCTACGGCCACTACGTCGGCTCCGTTGCCGACCAACTCGACTCGGACCTCAAGCCCGTCTTCGCGGGCACGGGCTTCAGGGTGCACACACAGGCCGCCGACGCCTCCAACCGCAACCGCATGCCGGTGAGCAAGAGCTACATCAACGCCAGGACCGGCGACAGGTCCGGCTCGGTCGGCACCAGCGCCGGCGGCTCGCTCACCACCAGCGCCAACTTCGGCCAATGGTTCCGCGATGTCCCCGGCGTGAACATGTCCAAGACCGTGCCCATCACCCTGGTCCGTCAGGCCGGCACCAACATCTACTCCTTCAACGACCGCAACGACGCGGTCTACTCAGCCCGCGGCGGGTTCTTCCCCATCGACAACGACCTCTTCGGCAACTCCCGCAACCAGAGCAAGAACTTCGGCTTCAGCTTCGAGCTCGACACCACCTTCGCCTATGCACGAAACGCCGGCCAGACCTTCACCTTCACCGGCGACGACGACGTCTGGGTCTTCATCGACGGCAAGCTCGTGGTCGACATCGGCGGCGTCCACTCCGCCATCAGTCAGACCATCGAGCTCGACCGCCTCAACTGGCTCCAGGACGGCCAGCGCTACAGCCTCAAGCTCTTCTTCGCCGAACGCCACACCACCCAGTCCAACGTCCGCATCGACACCACCATCAACCTCCAGCCCGCGAGCCTTCCCACCACCACGGGCCTCTACGACTAACCCGCCTCCTGTTTCCCTGAGCGGGCCCGCAACGCCGACCGGCAAGCCGGCGACGCGACTCTCACGCCCGACTCATGCTGTGCGCCAACGCCCGCGCCTCTCAAGGTGCGGGCGTTGGTTTTTGCCTTCCGGTTTCCGGTGGCACGGCTCATCAAAGCCGTATGCCGCTTCTCACCTCCAGAAACCCCAGCTCCCCCCCGACTCCAAATACCCCCAAGATCCGCCGCCCCCACCGCGCCACGCCCCATACCCGCGATATCCCCGCCTCTCGCTCTCGCCCTCGAAGAAGAGAATCGAGTCCGCCCGTGTCGGGATGCTCACCCGCCGCGAGTACGCCAGCGACGCCCGTTCCGCCTCGGGCCATTGGTTGCTCGCCAACAGCGGAGTGTTCGGGCGAACATTCAGCCGCTGATCGGCCCGGCTGAACTCGGCAAGCCGCGTTCGGTCCGTCGAAGCCAGGCTCGTGGTCACGCCCGGCGAGTCGAAGACCAGGTCCCAAGACGCCCCCCCGGCCCCCACAAACGCCTCTTCCGTCGCCGGGCGACGCTCCAAGGGGGCCGCGCAGGCGCTCAGCAGCGCCAGCAGCGGCAGCATCACGCACGCCCGGCCGCCGCCCCGGGCGGATCGATGGTTCTTGGAAGTACACATGTCCCTAGGAGCATGGTCCGCCCCGGCCCTCGGTGCCACCAATCCGGCCCAGCACGCCTCCCCATTCCCACCCCGAACCGACAGTCCGCGCCCAAGTTCACGCAAGTCGCCCGGTTACCAGACCCCTCACCGATCCCGCTTGACTCTCGGCCCCGGGGTGCAATGAATGAGCATGGCAGCCAACGGCACCCCTTCCGTCGCCCCCGCGGTCCCCGCGCCCGGTTCATCGCGTCCGGCCGCCCACGCCGATCCGGCCTCGGTCAAGATCGTCGCCGACGGGATCACTTTCGACGACGTGCTGCTCCTCCCGCGTTACTCCGACGTCATGCCCGCCCAGGCCGACACGTCCACGCGACTCACGCCCAACATCCGTCTGAAGATCCCGCTGGTCTCGGCCCCGATGGACACGGTGACCGAGTCGGCCCTCGCCATCGCCCTCGCGCAGGAGGGCGGCATGGGCGTCATCCATCGAAACCTCCCGATCGAGAGCCAGGCCCGCGAGGTCATGAAGGTCAAGCGCTCGGCCAACGGCGTCATCGACGACCCCATCACCCTCGGCCCCGCCGACACCGTCGGCCGGGCCCGCCGCCTGATGCGCGAGTACAACGTCTCGGGCTTCCCCGTCACCGAGGACGGCTCCACCGACCTCCGCGCCAAGGGCCGCGTCATCGGCATCCTCACCCGCCGCGACCTCAAGTTCGTCGAGGACGAGAACACGCCCGTCCGCGAGGTCATGTCCCACGGCCGGCTCGTGACCGCCGCCCCCGGCACCACCCTCGAAGAAGCCTCCCGCGTTCTGAACCGAAACAAGGTCGAGAAGCTCATCCTCGTCACCCCCGCCGGCGCCCTCGCCGGCATGATCACCCAGCGCGACATCGACCGCCTCGCCGACTTCCCCCGCGCTAATACCGACACTCGAGGCCGGCTCCGCTGCGGCGCCGCCTGCGGCGTCGATCAGTACGAACGCGTCGAGGCCGTCCTCGCCGCCGGCGCCGACGTCATCGTCGTCGACACGTCCCACGGCCACTCCGAGAATGTCCTCCGCACCGTCCGCACCATCAAGCAGCGCTGGGCTGCCCAGGGCGTCGAGGTCATCGCCGGCAACATCGCCACCGCCGAGGGCGCCCGCGCACTGGTCGAGGCCGGCGCAGACGCCGTCAAGGCCGGCATCGGCCCGGGCTCCATCTGCACAACCCGCGTCGTCACCGGTGTGGGCGTCCCGCAGATGACCGCCATCTTTAACGCCCTCCGCGGCGTCGCCGAGAGCGGACGCGACGTCCCCGTCATCGCCGACGGCGGCATCCGCCAGTCCGGCGACATCGCCAAGGCTCTCGCCGCCGGTGCCTCCTGCGTCATGCTCGGCTCCCTCTTCGCCGGCCTCGACGAATCCCCGGGCGAGATGGTCATCGCCTCCGGCCGCCGATACAAAAGCTACCGCGGCATGGGCTCGGCCGGGGCCATGGAGGCCGGCAGCGCGGACCGCTACGGCCAGCACAAGAACGCCTCCGCAACCTCCGACACCGGCGACGCCGACGACGACCAGCGCCGCCGCAAGTTCGTCCCCGAGGGCGTCGAGGGCCTGGTTCCCTACCGCGGCCCCCTGTCCGAGTTCGTCTACCAGATGGTCGGCGGCGTCCGCGCCTCCATGGGCTACTGCGGCTGCCGGAGCATCGACGAGTTCCGCGAGCACACCCGCTTCACCCGCGTCTCGGGCGCAACCATCGTCGAGAATCATCCCCACGACATCCGCATCACCAAAGAAGCTCCGAACTACAGCCACGACGTTTAACCCGCCGCCCACCCTTCCCCCCTCTCCCCCATTCAACCCAGTTTCACACCCGCCGTCCGGCGATCTCGCTCAGACGCGGAATACCACCCCGCCGCCGGCGTGCATCGACACATTCTGAACGTTTCGCCGCCGATCGCCCGCCGATTGCACGGTCCCCGCTAGCTCCGGCGTGGGCATCAAGCTCGTAGACGCGTCTGTGTCGGCTTGTTCGACGGCAATTTTCGCCGGCTGCTGCCACGCGGACTTCAACAAGTCGGGGGCCAAGGACGTCGCCGACATCTTCTCTTATCTCTCCGCCTAGTTCGCCAACAGCCCCTCCGCCGACGTCGGCGGCGACGGCACCGGCACCCGCACCGTCTCCGACATCTTCCAGTTCCTTTCAGCGTGGTTCGTCGGCTGCTCGTGATGGGCAGATCCACCCATTTGGGTGCACTTGGGCAACCAATCCCCTGTTTTGGCGGTGGCTACGTCTAAGTCACCCAGCATAGCCGGTGTATCCGGCGAGACGAAGCGAGCAGTGCGCGTCTTCGGCCAAGGCCTGTAATCATTCCATACACCGACGCAATCGCAGACATTTCCACGGAAGTCGTCTAAAGCCTCTTGCAAGTCGGGCTGAAATTGGGTATACGTGAACGATGGACGCACTCGGGTTTGTGTTTGCACCCGGGAGGCGATGCGGGCGGGTGGGACGTTTTTGAAAAAAGGATGAGACCATGCAAAGAATGAGATCTATTGCTCCGCTGTTGGCGGCGGGCGTGCTGGCGATGTGTGCGGGCTCGGCCTTTGCCCAGCCCGCCAACGACCTGTGCACGGGCGCGACGGATATCACCGCCGTGGGGTTCCCGTATGTCTCCGGGACCGTGAACATCGGCCCGGCAACCAACGACAACATCGCCGCCGCCCTCCCGTCGGGCCTGACGCGGCCGGAGTGCGAGAGCGCCAGCGCGCCCGCCGGCACGCTCAACCGCGGCGTGTGGTGGAAGTACAGCAACGGCGCCGCCGCGTCGCGGATTTCCCTGTCCGAAACGTCGGCCGTCGACGTGCTCATGACGGTCTACGAGGCCGGTGACGGGACCTGCGGCACGCTGGCCTACCAGTTCTGCGTGGACACGGGCGAGACCACCATCCCCTTCAACCTCAAGCCCAACACAACCTACTTCATCGCCACGTCGCGCTGGGGCACCACGGTGCCGGTCGATCCCACCAACATCAACATGACCATCAACGTCGAGGCCGCGACGGCGACCCCGGCGAACAACACCTGCGCCGCCGCGTTCGCGATCAGCGGCCCCGGCGGCTCCGACTCGCGCGACATCGGCGGGGCGATCAACTCCCTGCCGCCGGCGACCTGCCAGGCCTCCGGCGTGAGTAGCGCGGGCGGCTCGGCGTACTTCCCGATCTGGTATAGCTACACCTCCGGCGCCACGTTAGAGGGCTTCACCTGGACCGAGACTTCCACCGAGGACGTGGTCGTCACGTTCTTTACCGGCTCCTGCGGCGCGCTGACGCAGCTGACCTGCCTTGACGGCGGTTCGGGGCCCGGCGAGACGGGGTCCGTCACGCTCACTCCCTCTACGCCCTACTTGATCCGCGTCTCCCGCCGGACCCAGAACGCGCTCGCGGCTCTGAGCCTGCCGATCACCTTCGGCTGGACGATCGTCACGCCCCCGCCCGCGCCGGCCAACGCGACCTGCGCCTCGGCGACGGTGATCTCCACGCTGCCCTACGCCTCGGGCCCGGTCGCCATTGCCGGCTCGCCCAACGACGCCTCGGTCAATCCCAGCTGCGACTCGGCCGCCAACCCGGCGGCGGCGGTCAACCCGACATGGTGGTCTTTCACTCCTGCTTCTACCGGCGTGTACCGCTTCGTCGAGACAACCTCGACGGACGTGGTCGCCACGCTCTGGAGCGGCGCCTGCGGCGGCGGCCAGACGCAGATCGTCTGTGACGACTTCAACGTCGACACGACCAGCACCGGTCTGATCCAGTCGCTCACCGGCGGCACGACGGTCTACATCGCTCTGTCCCGCTTCTCCGCGGCCGTTGGCGGCTTCGGCGACACCGTCAACCTCTCGGTCGAACAGCTCGCTGGCCCCGCCAACGACGCGTGCTCCTCGGCGGTGGTCGTGACGGCCCCGACAAACCTGCCCGCCACCAACGTGGATGCCCGCGCCGCCCAGAGCGACGTCGGCCTGTCTTGCAACACCACCGGGTTCACCGCAAGCACTACCGCCGGCGTGTGGTACCAGGTCAACAACCCGACCGCCGACTGGCAGAACGTCACCTATACCGAGACGTCGGCGAACACCGACTCGATCTGGGGCGTGTTCACCGGTGCCTCCTGCGGCGCGCTGACAAACGTGTTGTGCCAGACCGCGGACACCGCCAACACCTTCGCCGTCGCCCCGGGCCAGACGCTCTACTTCCTCGTCGGCCGCCAGGGCTCGCTCGCCCAGCCGACCTCGGCCATCTCATACACCGTCGCCTTCTCTTTCGCGACGCTGACCAGCGCCTGCTGCAACACGGCGGCGAACACCTGCACGGTCGTTTCGGCCTCTGCCTGCGCAACCGCGGGCGGCACTTGGGACGGGCCGCGGAACGTGACCTGCTCGGTCGCCACCGCCCTGGCCACGGCCTGCGCCCTGGCCCCGGGCAACGACCTGTGCCCCAACGCAGTGGTCATCAGTGGATCGCTCCCGCAGCTGCTCAACACCGCCAACGCCGCCTCGGCGACCGACGATATCGACGCGTCGTGCAACTCGCCGGTCGTCGGCGGCGGCTCTCCGCCGTTCTTCACCCGTTTCGGCGTCTGGTACTCCTACACCACCGGCCTCGACCCCGGCACCCTGTCGCTGAGCGAGCTCAACGCCTCCAACGACGTGGTCATCCAGACGTTCACTGGCCCCTGCAACGCGCTGGTGCCCGCCGGGTGCCTGGACGCGGTTGACTTCGTGGCCGGCGGCAACTTCCTGCTCAACGCGAACACCACGTACTACATCCTGGTGGGCATGTTCGGCAACAACAGCCAGCCGTCTACCACCGCGATCAGCTACCAGCTGTCCGTCAACAGCTTCACCGCCGTCACTGGTGCGTGCTGCAACGTCACATCCTGTGCCATCACGACGGCCTCGGCCTGCTCGGGCTTGTGGCTAGGCGCCAACACCGCCTGCGTCGGCTCGTACGGCCCGCCGAACTTCTCGACCTCGCTCGCGACGCCCGCCGCGATCCCCGACGCCTCGCTGACCGGCGTGAGCGTCCCACTGACCGTGAGCGGTTCCGTGGGCACGATCAGCACGCTGGTCGTCCGTGTTGACCTCTCCCTGCACACGTTCGCCGGCGATGTGATCCTGGAGCTGCAGGGCCCCAACAGCACGACGGCCCGCCTGTTCGCCCGTCCCGCCGCGACCGCCAACTGCACGACCCCGACGGTCGCGGCCGCGGGCACCGGCAATGACATCAACGCCGGCACCTACTTCTTCGCCGATGCCGGCGCCGCCACGTTCGCATCGGCTGCCGTCGTCGCTGCTGTTCAGCCGGGCGTCTACAAGCCCTCCAACTGCGCGGATGCGGCCGTCTCGCTGGACACCGCGTTTGCGGGGATCAGTGCCGACGGCACATGGACGCTCAGGGCCTTCGACCTGGCTGCCAGTGACCTGGGCACCATCGTCAACTTCGGCCTGATCATCAACGGGACGCCGGTCGGCCCCTGCGATACCGCAGGCTCGTGCTGCAATGGCACAGCCTGCACCTTGGTGAGCAGCGCCGCCAGCTGCACCGGCACTTACACCATCGGACAGGCCTGCGGTCCGACCAACCCCTGCACCCCGTCCACTCAGGTCTGCTGCCGCGGCGTGACCTGCGCCATCATCGATCCGGCCCTGTGCATCGCCCCCCCGGGCATTGGCATCAGCACCGTCACCGGCACGACCTGCGCCGGGCAGTCGGCCATCTTCGCCGGCTGCTGCTATGCCGACTTCAACAAGTCCGGCGTCAAGGATGTCGCCGACATCTTCGCCTTCCTCTCCGCCTGGTTCGCCAACAGCCCCTTCTCTGACGTCGGCGGCGACGGCACCGGAACCCGCGACGTCTCCGACATCTTCCAGTTCCTCTCCGCCTGGTTCGTCGGCTGCACCTGAGCCGGCCCGCCGGCTGCACCCGAGCCGAGACCAGTCATCTACAGCCTCAATGACACGACCCCCGCCGGCCTCCCGGCGGGGGTCGTCGCTTCCACGCCTGCTCA
>Ga0105044_10011058_pt1 | contig 12306 bp, 9 predicted proteins | sample MAT01_FD_78092 | JGI IMG/M metagenome (GOLD analysis project Ga0105044, IMG submission 78092) | Freshwater microbial communities from Lake Fryxell liftoff mats and glacier meltwater in Antarctica - MAT-01 | ecosystem: Environmental > Aquatic > Freshwater > Ice > Liftoff microbial mat | place...
GCCGCGCGAGCGCGAGGGCTGGTGATCATCGAATAGGCTTGACTTCCAAAACGGTCGAGTCCGTCAAGCAGTTGTCGATCGGATTCGGCCGATTCAAAACGCTTGTCGAGCTTACTTAATAACGCTTGACGTCGCCCGATCTCCGCGACTGAGACGCCACCCGGAGCAAGTCCCCGGACGTTGTAAGGCTGACCGAATCTCGGCGTCGAATTGGTTTCTAACGCGGCATATTGAATACCAAGATAGCCAGGGCCTTGACCAACACGAGGAACGGCAACGTTGGCCGGAATATCATCTTCGGTAGGCAACTGCATTGCGATGGTTGAGCCGTAACCGGGGTGCTCAATCGATGGCAACGGTCGGCTTCCCGTGTTGATGTATTCTCGTCCCAATTCGTGGGCAGCAAGAGTGTGGCTGACGCCGCGAAGGATTGCATACTTATCGGCGCACTTCGCCAAATTGGGCAGATGCTCAGAAATTCGAATACCGGAAACATTGGTTTCGATCGCTTTGAATTTACTGCGAATCGTATCGGGAGCTTCGGGCTTGAGGTCAAAGCTGTCCAGGTGCGAAGGTCCACCGGAAAGCTCAATGAAGATCGCGCGATCGGCTTTCGCGTTCCGGATTTCACCGGCGTTTGCCAATCGCAAATACGAGGACAATGTCAGCCCGCCAACACCTAGAACGCCAGCCTTCAAATAATCGCGTCGACGCATTCCGTCGCAGGTTTGATGTCGTGTCATTTCAGTTCGCCTTGAAATCGGTGTTTTCTGATTCTTGATGATTAAAAATATTGGCTTTAATTTTCGACTTGCTGGACGGCCACAATCAATGAGACAAAATGAATTCTTTGGTGTTGAGCAGCGTCCACATCAACGACTCAAGCCCTTCGCCGGGGCTGGACGACTCGTTGATGTACGCCACGGCAGTCTGCAGTTCGTCGTTGTCGGGCGTTCGGTTTAGCACTCTCAGGTATGCCGATGTCGCCCACTGTTTGAATGCGTCCACCTGCTTTGATTTTTCGACACCAGTTGTCTCATTCAGCCTGGGCTTGGTTTCGTCAACGGTTTTGTGCGACGGTCCATTTACCAAGGTATTCAAAGAAACTTTTTCAAGCCCCATCTTTTCGAGTCGCGTATTCGCTTGAGTCAACTCTTTTTCAAGCTTGGGCCTGACCTGCAACTGCTTTTTCGCAGGCATTGAATGAAACATTTCGATACGGCGAGAAAGTTGCTCGCGAATCGACTCTCCCGACTTCGTCTTGCCTCCTGGGTCCTTGCCGTTGTCCTGACTTTGGTCGCCAGCGACCGTCCGTAAAGGTTGGCCTGTCAATGCCATCGAAGTCTTGGAAACCCAGCCATTGCTATCGTTTAAAGACCGATGCATGTCGATGTCATTTTGCAAGTAGATCGACTGGAGCAAGTTGGCTTGATCACTTCGGTCACAATCACAATTCGATTCACGAACGGATTGTCCAAAGACCTGCAGTGCAAAATCACGCCCGTCCTTCTTGCCGTTGCCACTGATTCGGCCGCTGATCGCAAGTTTGGCGAGTGTCTGACGAGCTTCGTTGGCGTCGGTGTCGTTAGCGGTTGCCAAGTAGACAGAATCGCGAATGACTTCGGCTGGTAGGCGTCTGGGGACATGCCGACTGAAGTTGCGTTGGTCAGCCGCGTTGGTGACGTTGGGTTGGCTTCTGCGCTGGTAAGTATCGCTGTTGAGGATCATGCGGTGAAGCGACTTTAGGTTGTAGCCAGATTGAACGAACTCATCGGCGAGGTAGTCCAACAACGGTCCGTTACTGGGTGGATTCCCAAGATTCATATCGTCAGTCGGGTTGACGATGCCGATGCCGAAGTAGTTTGACCAAACGCGATTGACGATCGCTTTGGCGAAGTACGGGTTATTCGGTTGCCGCAGCCAGCTCATCAACGAATCACGAGGATCGTCTTGCAGTGTGATCGTTTCCAATTCGCCGAGAATGTGCCCAGCCACGATCGGAGGTTTTGCGTTTTGCTTCTTGGCGTTCTTGTCTTTGGCTTTGAGTTTGTCCTCTTTACTCAGCCGTTCTCGCACTCCTTCGCGAACAACAAGCTCAGGGAACGGGACAACCACTCCTTCTTTCCCAGCCGCAACATAAATCAACTTTCGCAATTCACCGCCAACGACATCCTTGCCACCGGTAATCGCAGCCAGCATTTTGTCGCGGTCTTCGCGAGCATCCGGGCTAACGTTGTTGCCATTAGCCTGAACTGACGAGAACAATACCGCAAACTTATCAAAGTCATCTTTGCTCCATTGGTCGAATGGATGTTTATGGCATTGTGCGCACTGGATGCGTATACCGAGGAACGTGTAGGCAAACCCGATCGCGCGCTCTTCTGGCATGCGAAAATTGTTTCGACCCCAATATTGTGGTAAGCCCGGACGAGCCGCGAACGCAGCATCATCGTTGGTTCGGCAAGCTTCCGACATCGACTTGCAATAGTCGACATAGCTTTCGCCAGGCAATCGAGTTTCGGCGACTACGATCCCTTCGATGATGTCATCGTAGGCGACATTATCGGCAAGCCGTTTTTCCAGCCAAGCAAACCAGGACTGCGAAGCCGTACCACGAACCGGATAGAAATTGTTGAGCTGCTCTTCGTTGTTTCCTGTCCAGTCAGAAAAACGCGTCGCCCACCAAGCCGCATAGCCTGGTTCGGCGAGCAGTTCGTCGATCAGCACGGCACGTTTGTCCGTCGACTTATCGGCAACAAACTGCGTGACTCGCTCGGATGAGGGAAGGATGCCAGTCACGTCTAAGGACGCACGACGAATGAAGTCGAAATCGTCGCAACTCTCAGATGGAATGATCCTTAACTTGTCAAGCTTCTGCAGGACGAGCTGGTCGATCGGAAGCGTCGATTGACGAGGTGCGACGATACCGCTGCGATCCAGAGCATTGGGACGCAAGACGGATACCGGGACGACTGCTTTGTCGTAACAGACAACCAAATGCGTATCGCCTGCGCCAGCCGACTTGACGATACCGTGGGCATCAATCGCGGCGATCGCATCATCGTTCGTGGCGAATCGGCACAGTTCCGTGACGTCTTCCTGAGTGCCATCGGCCCAGTGCGCAACGGCTTTTAGTGAGACTTGTTCAACACCTGGAGCAAACAAAACTTCGTTGGGTGTTACCTCGAGCCGGTCGAGAATTTGCAGTTTTTCGGTAAATGGTGCGCCTGCTGCGATCCAGTGGCGAAGCACTTGGTGTTGCCACGAGCCAACGTCCATCCGTTTGCCACCTTCATGCAGATCGGCGTCGGTCGGCTTGGCAAGGATCAGGCTTTGATCAACATCGGTCGTATCAACTCGGCCGGTATCCAGGCTTAGCAGAGCCGCGTAATCGGTTTTGAAGTCGTATCCAAACAACGATAATTGAAATCCACCGCGGCCTTGAAACGATCCGTGGCAGGCACGACCGTTGCAACCCAGATGACCAAGTAAAGGTCCAATGTGACGCTGAAAATCTGGCACTTCGGTCGAGGATGCCCCACCTTGACCGAGGTTGGCAAATCGCTTCGACAGCGGCTCAAGCATGGCCGAAGATGTTTTTAAAGTTGATGTTGACGTTGAACTCGCGTCTAACTTTGTCGTCGGCTCGGCCGCCCGGGCAAGGTTGCTGACCAGCAAGCCGATCGCAAGCAGCATCAAACCGCTTTTCAAACAAAGGCTAGTTGCGAACTGAGTTAGGCCCGTGGCTTGCGCCGCTGGTTCACTTTTTATCATCGGAAACCTTATTCGAAGTGGATTTCGAGGGCTGCACGGCGCGGCCGGAATCGTTCTTGTTGCCGCTGATTGCATGCAAGTAAACAGACGAATTTTCATCGATTGTCTCAGACTCAAGCAGCAAACGCTGATCATTCAGCTTCGTTCGTAACTCAGCGCCTCGATCGAGCATCTGCTTTGTTTGGCGAAGGCGTTCTGCACTGGCTACAAGTCGTTCATCCACGATCGCAAGCTCTCGCTTAAGTCGTTCAAGTTCGATGTCATGCAGAAGCTGCAGTTGTTGCAGAATCTCTTTTTGGTCAACGTCCGATTTCTTGATGCGGACTTTGGCTTTCAGTAAGTCAACATGTCCACGCGTCTTCCATTCGCGTACCGAAATATCGAATAATTTGGAATCGCGATTTTTGATCGAATCAAGACGCTTCGCAGATCGATCGAGATCACGCATCGCTTTTTCGTACTGTTGCGGCGAATGATTCTTGAGATGCTTCAAGACGGGAAGCAGTTCGTTCAGGTGTTTTTTCGCAAGCTCAAAGCCAGGTGAATCTTCAGACGGTGACAACGGACGCGATTTCTTATCCACTGCCGCAGGTTGCGAAGCGCTGGTTTCGGTGCGTTTGTTCTTCTCGGCGAGCAGCATAACGCCATCCGCAGACGCTCGTGATTTTACCATTACCGTGACGGCCGATTTCTTGATGTCAACGTATGCATCGCTGCCGCAGCTTTGACCCGGGCCAAAGCCGACGTGAACAACAAGCAGAGCTGCCACAAATGGGACACAAATTTTCATGGTTGTACCTCAGATGTTTCGTCGATGGTTCCGTTGGACTGCATACCTGCCAAAGCGGCCAACATCCATTCCGGCGGTTCGCCCGAGGAGAAGCCAATCAGCGTGTCGCCATCGGAAAGCCCATCGGCCGCGAGTTCAGCCTCATCGATACCCTCCGCGAGATCATCGCTCTTGGCAGCATCCGAATTGTCACCTGACAGCCCATCCTCAAGTATCCAATCAGGTATGCTGGCGTTCGATTCAGAATCCATTCCTGATGTTAGAGACTCGGCCCATGCCAGCGCGACACGACCGTCTGACAAACCGTTAGGACGAAAGCCGCGAATCGAAAAGACAACGATCGAAATTGTGGCGGCGAGCGTGAGTAAGCCGATCACGAAACGCGCCTGCGACCGCCGCGCCCTACGCTCAGAAGCAATTAACTCACGACCTGGCTGCACCGTTTCGTCGCCACCATTGGCTACCGACGGAGAATCCGATACCGCCAGCATGATCGAGGCAAACTGGCAGAGCCGATCACCGTGACTTTCATCTGTCACCAACCAAGCTTCGATTTCGGCACGCAGCGCAGCCGACGATGATCCAAGCAGATAGCCAATCAAGTCATCATCGCTTGGTGAATAACTCGCTGCGTTCTCGTTAGTGTTATCGGTATGCCGCATCATGTCCTATCTCAACGACGATTCGTTAGGTCGTCATTGTCCTCTTCCAAAATTTTTCGTAGTCGTTTGAGTGCCGCGTGAACTCGGGTCAAAGCCGTACCCAGCGGCAGGTTTAATTCTTCGGCGATTTCTCGGAAGGATCGATCGTCAAAAAAACGTTTGCGAAGTGTCACACGTTGGTCGTAAGGCAATGCTTCGATCGCATGTCTGAGCCGCTCCGCTGTTTCTGCAGCTAGTATCGCGTCCGCTGGCGATTCAATGTCGCTAGTCTCGGATGTAACGCGTGCGAGTTCTGCAACGATCACTTCCGACCGTTTTTGTTTTCGCCAGTGAAGTGCTGCTTCTCGCCTCGCCACGACAAACAGCCACGCCCCTCGCGCGGCAGGATTTACGCCATCGCCGTGTATCCAAAGTTTTTCGAACACTCGGCTAAAGCAATCCTCGACATCCGCTTCGTTCGCCAGTTTTGACCCCAAGAATGCACGAACACCACCCGAGAACTGGTTGAAACAACCATCGAATGCGTCAGGGCTAAGGCGACGATTCGCCTTGTCGTTAGGGCTGGACTGACGAGCCACGTTTGAAAGATGCGCGTCGGCGGGAGTTTATTCGCAAAACGTTATTGTGCTTTTGTTCGCGTATCTGGATAAGCTTAATCGTGCGTTGTTCGTTAGCTTAATCTAGGCTCAATCCATTTCGCGTTTTAGCTGACTACGTGCGGCGGCAAACGCATGCAGGGGCAGTTTCCTCGCCCCTGGTGATCGGAGAGCCTGGAATTTATGCTGCTCACGCTGCAAACATGACGGCGGAGCCGATCGGCTTCGGCAAGCTCGCTTTCCTTTCATTTCATCGACCGCTAATCGGCGGCCGCAAAACCGGCTGGAGATTTTGATATTTATGAGCGATGAAACCGGAAGAGTTTGGGCTGGATTCGATCTTGGCGGGACAAAAATGCTGGTTGTCCTGTACGACGACGACTTCAAGCCGCTTGGCCGCAAACGCCGCAAGACACGCGGCAGCGAAGGCGCCGAAAGCGGAATGGCCCGCGTCATTTCGACAATCGAGCGCGTTTTTCAAGAATCCGACGTCGCGCCCAGTCGCCTCGCCGGAATTGGCATTGGCTGCCCTGGGCCAATCGATACCGTCAACGGAAAATTCCTTCACGCACCCAATCTCGGTTGGAGCGATGTGAATGTCGGCGAGCAGCTTGGTAAACGCTTTGGTTGCCCCGTCGTGGTCCTTAACGATGTCGATGCGGGCGTTTATGGCGAATATCGGTTTGGTGCCGCCGTTGGTTCGCGCTGTTCCGTCGGCATTTTTCCTGGCACGGGAATTGGCGGTGGCTGTGTTTACGAGGGCAACATTCTTCAAGGTGCAGGCATCTCCTGCATGGAAATCGGCCACACCCGAATCAGCAGCAGTTCGCGAATCAGCGGCTTTGGATTGTCCGGAACGCTAGAGGCCGAAGCCAGTCGCTTAACCATTGCCGCGGAAGCGGTCAAAGCTGCGTTTCGAGGCGATGCCCCTTACTTGCAAGCCAATGGCGGCACCGACCTTGCAGACATCCGTAGCGGGACATTGGCCGCAGCCATCCAAAATGGTGACAAGTCGATACAGAAGTTAGTGGAAAATGCGTCGGAGACGATCGGCTTCGCAGTTGTAAATATCGTACATCTGCTCGCACCTGACAAAATCATTCTGGGTGGCGGACTGGTTGAAGCCATGGAAGAATTGATCGTTGGCACCGTGAGGAAGACGGCGAGGAACAATGTTATGGAACCGTATCGAGATCGCTTCGATGTCGTCGCCGCCAAGCTAGGTGATGATGCCGGGGCGATCGGAGCCGCTGCGTGGATCAAAAGAAACGTGCAAGGCACTGTTTGAAAACAGCGCCCTCTTTTGGTGAGCCGTCTTGGAGAGACGCAGCTACTAAACGCGGTCGACGAATTTGTTGATCAAGGCTTCGATCATTTCTTGACGTCCGCTTGTGTTCGGCGCGACTTCACCTTTTTCAAGCATGTAGGACTCCAGGTCAGAGAACGTAGCTTGGCCGGATTCGATCTTTGCGCCAATGCCTTCATCCCAACTGCTGTAACGTTTGCGAACGATCTCCTGCAAGCCGCCGTCGGCCCGAATAGCTGCGGCGATCTTCAAACCCTTTGCAAACGCGTCCATGCCGCCGATGTGGGCATAGAACAAGTCGATCGGTTCAAACGACTCGCGCCGGACTTTCGCATCAAAATTCACACCGCCTGGCGCAATCCCGCCATGCTTCAAAATCGCCAGCATCGACTGCGTTGTCAGATAATAATCCGTTGGAAACTGGTCCGTGTCCCAGCCGAGTAACAAATCGCCCGTGTTGGCGTCGATGCTGCCCAAAGCGCCTTGAATGCCTGCGTAATCGAGTTCATGCATCATGGTGTGACCCGCCAACGTCGCGTGGTTGGTCTCGATATTGAGCTTGAAATGATCTTGAAGTCCGTACGCCCTCAAAAAGTTGATGCAAGCCGCCGCATCGCTGTCATATTGATGCTTCGTCGGTTCCTTAGGCTTGGGCTCGATCAAGAATTGACCAGTGAATCCGATTTTCTTCGCATAGTCGACCGCCATGTGGAAAAACTTGGCCAGATGGTCCAACTCGCGTTTCATGTCCGTGTTGTAAAGATTCTGATAACCTTCACGACCACCCCAAAAAACGTAGTTCTCACCACCAAGTCGCTTGGTAACTTCGATCGCCTTCTTGACCTGCGCAGCACCATAGGCAAATACGTCAGCGTTGCAACTGGTTGCCGCACCATGCATGAATCGAGGGTTGCTGAACATATTGGCCGTTCCCCACAACAGCTTGACCCCCGACCGCTTTTGTTCTTCTTCGAGCACATCGGCAACGGCGTCAAAGTGCTTGTGGGACTCGCGCAATGTGTCACCCTCGGGTGCCACATCGCGATCATGAAACGCGTAATACGGAGCCTGTAGTTTTTCGAAAAATTCAAACGCGACTCTTGCTCGAACGCAGGCGTTTTCAACGCTATTGGACCCATCATCCCAAGGTCGAATCGCCGTCCCCGGCCCAAACGGATCGCTGCCAGTTCCGCGAAACGTATGCCAATAGACGATCGAGAATCGCAGATGCTCCCGCATCGTCTTCCCCTCGATCAATTCATCTGGGTTGTACCAACGGAACGCGAGCGGGTTATCGCTTTGTGGGCCTTCGTACTGGATTTTCGGGATGTTTGGAAAAGCAGACATTCTCTGATTCACAAAAAACGGGGGCTGTGACAGGTGCGAGCCCGGATAATATCGATGTGCAACATCCGTCGGCAACCCGGCAAGGCACTGTCCAGCTCAGGATATTGTTTCGTGTGCCGCAATTTTTTTCTTGCCAAACACATCGTGTGCCAGAACTGCCGTGCGTTTCCTTAGGCCGGACTTACCTACCGACGCCCGTTTTACCGGTAAAATCGTAAGGCTTTAGGGCGATACGGCGTAGCTCAATGCTTATTTCCGCTTGACGATACTGGGTGTGGCAGCAAACATCAGGTGGCTAGGAAATGCTGCTAGGGGTTAGAAAACTCGGCGTTAGCCGTTTTCGTGTCCTATTGTTTCCTAGTCTTGTCGATTTTGAATGCCGTTGTTTGGACGCGATGCCAATGAAACCTGAATCCACGTCAACCAATCCTAACCGCCAACAGGCAATGGACGAGTCGGAAACGACCCTCGACATTATCCAGATTTTGAGTCGCCAGAGATGGATCATTGTGTTCTGCATTGCCCTGGGCCTCGCCCTGGGGGTTCTCTATGCCGTCAAGGCTACAGTTTGGTTCCAATCGAACGCCCTTGTCCTGATCAATTCCAAAAGTCCAACACAGGGCTCCGGCAACGAGTCTGGCGTCCTTGAGGAAGATATCCTTGCCAATCACATGGAGATCTTACGCAGCCGTAAAATCGTCGAAGGCGCGCTCACCAAGGACGGCCTGATGAGCCTGCCGTCGATTCAACCAATGCTGTCGGTGTCTCGTGGTGAGGATGCCGCTGACTACGTGATTAAGCGACTTGAAATCGTCAAAGGTGGCAGTGGTGCTGCCAAGGATGCGCGCAGTCTAAATATTGCTTTTTCGCATACGGACGGCGAAGAGTCTCGGCGAATCCTGGAGTCGGTTCTGGTTGAATACCAGCACTTCATTACCGGTCAACTTGAGTCGGTAATGGCGAAGGCGAATGAGTTTATCAATCAAGCTAAGGACAACGTTGAGTCCGACCTGCGGTTGGTCGAGCAGGAATATATCGCTGCTCGCAAGGCGGCCCCGATCCTGTTTCAAGGGGAAGGTAGCAGCAATGTTTACCAAGACAAGTATCGCCGACTTGAAGAAGAGCTGCTGACCGTCGATATCGAGGAATCCGCCCTCACGGCTCGATTAGATCGTGTCCAGGAAACGCTCGCGACAATGGACAAAAATGGGCAACTGACAGACAACTTAGACAAACTGGCGCTGATCGATAGCGACAGCCTCACGCGTCTAGGTTTGTTCGCGTCTCTACAAACCAATGGCGCAAATACTGCTGACTTTGTTGCCAGCCAGCCTGCCCGAGTCGCCGAAGCTCAAGCCCAATTCAAAAACGTCTTGGATTTGATGAGTGAAAAACAGCGTTTGACGACCGTTTTTGGCCCCGGACATCCGAAGGTACAGGACATCGACGATCAGATTGCGCTCGTCAAAAAATTCCTGGCCGAGAACGATGACAGCGTGCCGCCCGACATGGGGCCGGGGATGCTTAGCGCCGAAACGCTCCTGAAGGCTTATGTTGGGTTCCTGCTTCACGACGGTGCGGCTCTTCGTGAACGTAAGCGTGAACTGCAGATTCTCGCCAAAGATGCCGAAGAGCAAGCCAAGTCGCTGATAGATTTTGAATTGCAAGACTCGGTTTTTCGCACCAAGATCGCACGCCAAGAAGCGCTGTTCGATGGCGTTGTCCAACAACTGCGAGAACTAGATACCGCCAGCGGTCTAAGCGGCTATGTTTACGAACTTCTCGAAACACCACGCGTGGGAATTAAGTCGTGGCCAAGCATTCCGCTTTGTGGTCTTGGTGGACTGATGCTCGGATTGTTCGGCGGCCTGTTTTTCGCCGTTGCCAACGACCTCCGCGATGGTCGCTTCCGTTCGGCTGCCGAATTGGAAAGCTTTGTCAAGATTCCGATGCTTGGACGACTTGGAAAAGTCAATTCAATCAACCGCGGAATTCAGGGCCTGATCGCCGCAGAGTTGACCCCTGACGCCGAAGCGATCCGGATGGTCCGAACATTCTTGTTGCCGGATATACGCTCTGGAAAGCTGCGCACGATCGGAATGTCCAGCCCGATGCAAGGAGACGGCAAGTCAACCGTCGTTTCCAATCTGGCAGTTTCGTTTTCGCAACTCGGGTTGTCCGTCTTGGCCATCGACGCCGACTTGCGTCGTCCCAGCTTGCATCGCTACTTCAGTGTCAAAAACGACAACGGTGTCAGCGACCTACTTTCCACTGACGCTGAGCCGCTCGAAGCGATCAAGAGTACGGAGATACCAAACCTTTCGATTCTGCCAGCGGGCAAGTCAACTGCGGTTCCTGCCGAGTTATTGCAATCCGAGAAGTTTGACCGCTTGCTCGAACTCGCCAAGGATCGGTTTGACATCGTCCTTGTCGACCTTCCGCCAGTCTTGGCTGTATCTGACCCGCTGATTGTCGCACCGAAGCTTGGTGGCGTGGTAATCGTCGTTAGAGCCTCAACAGCGCGACGAAGCGAAGTCATGAATTCCCTTGGTCGGCTTGAATCGGCTGGCGGCAACATGGTCGGTTGTATCCTCAACTCATTCGGTGCTGGTAAGAACTTCAGCTCTGACGGTGGCTACTTCGGGTACTACGACACCAGCTACACCCAATCGTCGTCGACGCCGAAACACCATGCGGCGGGAACCAACGGCAGAAGCAGCAGGATTACCACCGCAAAACCTGCTGGCCTCGCGCAAGCCAACGAAGGCGAACCCAACGGACGAATCTAGCCGACGACCGAATCAATCTTCTTGTTCCAGTAATCTTCCATATTGCCATTGGCAACGTAACGCTCATGAGACCTGGGCCACCCCGCCTCGAAGTGATGGCGTGGGATCAGCATCAGCGGTGTGATGCCGCTGACGTCGTTAACTGCAACGCAATCAACAACCAAGCGTGGGACGATCAACGCGTTGACCTTCGTGTCATACGCTTGATTAAAGTCGTCAATCATTTGCTGACAAGCCATCACGTGCATGGTATCGCGGGGAGCGATACGTAAGAGCAAACGCATCTTTCGGTCGGGGACCTCGATATAGGTTACGACAGGGTGATGCAGGACACAGCGAAAACGCCGTAGCCGTGCCGCCGCAATATGCAGCACGTTGTAGAGCAGTCCCGCTCGCGAGTTCACCGCCATGTAGAAGACTCTTCGCCGCGTTTCGGCTACCTCAGGATTGCCATCGTAGCCGCCAGGCTGACAAGCATTTTTTTTCAATGGCCCGCTTAATCACTGGGGTTCGCCAAGCCTAATCGTAGTGGATCTTGTTAAAGATCCATGCGGCAGGGATCTTTAACAAGATCCACTACCCAAAAACGAAGCCTATCCCAGTGATTAGGCGGGCGATTGTTTTTTTACTCGCCACAGACGCTGATTATCACAATAGGAACATCCTAGGTCATACTCACGAAGTGAGCAAAACAATCGCAATCGCTCGACCACTTGTTCCGTTGAATAGGTCAGGCCCGTCCGCGGCCCAGGCAAAGCCCCGACGAAAGACACAAAGCGGCCGGTTGTTTTTTGGTTGGCCATCGATGCCTTTGGGCTTCGTTTGGCAGGACTTGACAAACGATTTTCGGGGGCATTATTTGAGGCCCTCGTAATCTTTGTTGAGGTAATTCCGAGAGTCATTCTAATCATACTTGACGTCGTTCGGTCAGGCGATCAGAATGCGCTATCAGTTCTTGGTATCGCTGGGATTGGCCTAGGATCGCCGTTGCATTCATGACATGATCGCGGGCACCGTCGTGGTCGACGTTGGATAAGGCAAC
>Ga0105044_10011061_pt1 | contig 12304 bp, 16 predicted proteins | sample MAT01_FD_78092 | JGI IMG/M metagenome (GOLD analysis project Ga0105044, IMG submission 78092) | Freshwater microbial communities from Lake Fryxell liftoff mats and glacier meltwater in Antarctica - MAT-01 | ecosystem: Environmental > Aquatic > Freshwater > Ice > Liftoff microbial mat | place...
CACCGGTATGGTACAGCGTACTTGCCCGTTCCGGCTATTTCCCCGTGAGCGAGCTAACTACTTTCCGTAAGCTCAACTCCCGATTGCAGGGCCATCCAGCTACGGAAGAAGGTTTGCCGGGAATCCGTGTTGCTTCCGGCTCGCTCGGACAAGGACTTTCTGTAGCAATCGGGGCCGCTCTCGCCAAAAAACTAAATAAGGACGACAGAACGGTATACACTCTACACGGTGACGGAGAGCTACAGGAAGGGCAGATTTGGGAAGCGGCGATGTATGCAGCCGGCAACAAGGTTGACAATATTATCTCAACAGTTGACTTTAACGGTCAGCAGATCGACGGATCTACGGAGGAAGTCCTTCCACTTGGAAACCTTAGAGACAAATGGGAAGCTTTCGGCTGGGATGTTCTCGATACGAACGGGAATGTACTTTCGGAAGTTATCACCACACTTGAGAAGGCGAAACAACATACCGGAAAGGGCAAACCTGTCGTTATCCTTATGAAAACGGAAATGGGCTCCGGTGTTGATTTTATGATGGGATCTCACAAATGGCATGGCGTTGCTCCTAATGATGAACAGCTTCAACAAGCACTCATACAGCTGAAAAGCACAATGGAAGATTATTAAGATTAAAGAAATTTATCCCGCAATTAATCGCTTCAATCCAAACATATTTAATGAACCGGCTCCTGCTACTTCTCCTCCTTCTTATTCCTTTTGGAATCAAGGCGCAGCGTGCTGTTCCGGTAACGCTAACCAAGCCGCTTACCACCAGGATTCTTATTATTTTCGATTGTTCCAACAGCATGTTCGGGATCTGGGAAAGTGATTCCAAATTTAATATCGCCAGGAGACTTGTAAGTAACATGGTTGACAGTCTTGCGAAAGAGCGCAATGTTGAGCTGGCTTTACGTTGCTACGGCCATCAGAAAAAATATCCCCCGCAGGATTGTGATGACACGAAACTTGAGGTTCCGTTCGGAAAAGACAACAGCTATTTTATCAAAACCAGGCTGAATAAATTAGGACCAAGCGGGACAACACCAATTGCATTATCCCTTGGAGCATGTGCTTCCGATTTTCCGGATAGAAATGCGCGGAATATCATCCTTTTAATCACAGATGGTAAAGAAGAATGTGGCGGCGACCCCTGTTCGGTTTCTGCAGCGCTGCAAAGCAAGGGAATTGTGCTGCGTCCGTTTATTGTTGGCGTTGGACAATTGGATGCTGAGATAAAAGAATCATTTAATTGCATCGGGAATTATTACGATGCTTCAAGTGAAACTTCATTTAAGCAGGTGCTGAATATAATTATCAGCCAGGTTTTAAATGCAACAACCTGCCAGGTTAATTTGCTGGATAAAAACGGGAAGCCAACGGAAACAGATGTGGCGATGACGTTTTACGATCAGCTTACCGGACAAATCAAATATGATTTTATTCACACGATGAACAACCGCGGAGTGCCTGATACGCTGCGACTGGATCATCTAAGCACCTACAGAATCGTTGTTCACACGTTGCCTGCAGTTGAGAAAAGAGACGTCAAATTAATTCCGGGAAAGCATACAGTAATTCCAATTGATGTTCCTCAGGGATTTTTGAAATTGCAAGCCGGCGCAGGCGGATTTTACAAAGAGCTGCAATGTATCATCAGGCAGGCGAACTCAGCAACGACGCTTGATGTGCAGCAGTTCAAAGACGTAAGGAAATTAATTGTTGGTAAATATGATCTTGAAATATTAACCCTTCCCCGCACAAAACTGAAGGACGTTGATATCAGCCAGAGCTATACCACTACAATAAAAATTGATGAACCAGGAACAATTAATTTCCAGATCGGACAGCCTGGAATTGTTACTGTTTTACAGGAAGAAAAAAACGGACTTACCTGGGTTTGCAACCTCAGCGAAACAACAACACAGGAAGTATTAAAACTTCAACCCGGAAAATACCGCGCAGTTTTTCGGGGAAAAGGCGTTCGTGAAACATTATTTACCGTCGAAAAATCATTTACAGTTCAACCCGGAACCTCTCAACAGGTAATCCTGAAATAAACCCTATGGAAAAATTTACATTTACCGATCAGAATGACACACGTTCCGGATTTGGGGCGGGGCTGGTAGAACTGGGCCGCAAAAATGAAAAAGTCGTTGCCCTTTGTGCCGACCTTACCGGTTCTCTGAAAATGGATGCTTTCGAAAAGGAATTCCCTGATCGCTTCTTCCAGACCGGAATTGCAGAAGCGAACATGATCGGAATGGCTGCAGGACTAACCATTGGTGGAAAAATTCCATTTACCGGAACGTTTGCTAATTTCTCTACTGGAAGAGTTTACGATCAGATACGACAGAGCGTTTGCTATTCGGGGAAAAACGTAAAAATTTGCGCTTCGCATGCAGGTTTGACATTGGGCGAAGATGGCGCCACGCATCAGATCCTGGAAGATATCGGGATGATGAAAATGTTGCCACATATGACAGTTATCAATCCATGTGATTACAACCAAACCAAAGCTGCAACGCTTGCTATTGCAGAACATGAAGGGCCTGTTTACCTTCGTTTTGGCCGTCCGAAAGTGCCTAATTTTACACCTGCAAACCAGGAATTTATTATTGGTAAAGCAGTGATTTTAAAAGAAGGAAAAGATGTGAGCATTTTTGCCACAGGGCATCTTGTCTGGAAAGCACTAATGGCCGCAGAAGCTTTATGGGAGCGGGGAATAGACGCAGAGGTAATTAATATTCATACAATTAAACCACTTGATGACGAGGCAGTCTTAGCGTCGGTCAGCAAGACCGGATGTGCCGTTTCTGCGGAAGAACATCAGCGTAACGGAGGATTAGGAGATAGCATCGCACAGTTGTTATCTGCAGTACTTCCAAAACCGCTGGAATTTGTTGCAGTAAATGACAGTTTTGGAGAGAGTGGAACACCTGAAGAACTGATGGTAAAATATGGGCTGGATACTCCGGACATTATCAGTGCGGCAGAAAAAGCGATCTCCAGGAAATAATTCCGGCCTTCTGGCAAGCAGTAAGCTTTAAATGCTTCATGGAGGAACTTACCGACCAGGAAATTCTTAGTTTATTTTCAAAGCCGGATTCGCGCAATTACGCGTTTAACCTGCTCGTGCGCCAATATCAGCAACGGCTGTACTGGCATATAAGAAAGATGGTCATCGATCATGAAGATTCTGACGACATTCTTCAAAACACCTTCATAAAAGCATTTAAAAACCTGGATGGTTTCAGGGAAGATTCAAAGATCTTCACCTGGCTGTATCGCATCGCCACCAATGAATGCCTGACGTTTCTAAATAGCAAACGCAAACGGTTTTTCGTGCCGGTGGCTGATGTGGAAGCACAATTATCGAAAAACCTGGAAAGCGACGCCTATTTTACTGGCGACAGAATAGAAATGATCCTGCAGCAGGCATTGTTGAAGCTTCCCGAAAAACAACGGCTGGTTTTCAATATGAAATATTTTGATAACCTTAAATACGAGGAAATCTCGAAGATCCTCGGTACGTCAGTCGGAGCGCTCAAAGCGTCCTACCATCATGCGGTTAAAAAAATTGAAGAATTTGTAAAACACATTTAAACCTTTCTATGACTCAAACATCTACGACGCCATGAACACAGAAGACATACCTGATTTTTTGAAAGGACGCTCCCCGGAAGAAAGCCGGAAAAATCCTTTCCAGGTTCCGGATAACTATTTCGATAGTTTTCCAAATAGAGTTCAAACCAGAATTTTAAGCAAAGCGAAGAAAAATAATGTTCCGTTTTTTCTTTCCCGCTCTTTGCTTCGTCCTGTAGGAATGATGTCCGTTTGCATTGTTCTGATCCTAACTGGCATTTTTACTTATCGTTCTTTTAATAACAAACCGGACGTATTAACCAACGAAGAAATTGCCTTTTACATAAATCAGCAAGGGCTGGTCGATGACCTTGACGAAACGGATTTAATATTGATCAGTAACTATGGAAACGGGCCCGACAAGCAGAAAACAGAAGCGGAAAAAGAGGCGGAAGTAATACAGCGTTATTTGCTGGAAGAAGGAATTGAAATGAATGACATCATCAACGAACTTTAATATGAAAACAAGATTTATAATTTTTCTTTTAATTATTGGTGCAACTCAGTTAATTGCTCAAAAAGCAGGAGGGAAATCCGGACCGATCCGCGAAAAGATAAGGGCACAGCGCGTTGCGTTTATCACAGAGCGCCTCAATCTGTCAACGGAAGAAGCTGAGAAATTCTGGCCTGTTTATAATAAATTCACCGATGAACTGGAGGAGATAAAGAAGGAACAAAATCAGGCTAGACGGAATGCGAATGATAAGCTGGCAGTTCTTTCGGACCAGGAAGTTGAAAAGCTATTGGAAGATGATCTGAAAGCACAACAAAAAGTGGTGGATCTCCAGCGGAAATACCATGGTGAATTAAAGAAAGTTATTTCAGTAAAAAAGATATTAATGCTTTATAAAGCAGAGCGTGATTTTAAGTTAGAGCTGCTAAAAAAAGTAAAAAACGCAACTGGCGGTGGTGGAGTTCCAATGCTGGACGAAGAGAATTAGTTTTTGTTTGTTTGATTTGAAATCCGCTGTCTGAGGGAGATAGCGGATTTTTTTTGGATTGGTATTAGCGCCGGACCTCGACAAAGCGTTTCGCGCGCAGGATCAGTTTGGGATTGGTGAACGAAATCTTTCAACTAACAATTCAAATTCAAATTCACAAAAAGATTCAACTTAAGGAAATACCCGAATTTTGGTTGCTCGCTGTTATGGGAAGTGCTGTTATGGTTTTATCCTGACTATTTTACCATCCTTCATAATTACCAATTCGCTGTTCATCTTTCTTTTAAATTGAATCAAATTTTCATAAACTTTATCAATGCCTTCCAAAATTCGCTTTTGGTTCGATGTTCTTTTATGCGTTTTCATTGTACTGGCTTTTTAATTGATTAAATCTTATTTCATTCAAAACATCTATTTCTGAATCAAATGTTTTTTCTGCAATTAAGTCATGTCTCCCTTCCGAATTGTCAAAAATCATGATTTCATCAGCAATTGGTAAATATATTTCAAACAGATTTTTTATCCCGTTAATATATCTTCTTCTAACAACATCTGTCTCACGATTGTGTCCGCCTTCCAAAACGCGCGTTTTAACACGTTCTATTGCAAGATTAACATCCTGTAACCAGAAAAATAAAAGAGTTATAGTATATCCTTTCTCCCGAGCCAGAAATATCTTCGATTTATAGCTTTTTGTGGCAAGCGTTGTTTCAAATGCAAAATTTTCTTTGCTATTCATCAAGGCGTTAATTCTCTCAAGCATTATTCTACCTGCTTCAAGCGAAACCATTTCTGGTTGAAATGGGGAAAGTCCTTTTGCAATTTCGTCTGCATTCACAAACTCTTTACAGTCTAAGATCCCAGGTAAAATCGTAAAGGACGCAGTTGTTTTACCAGCGCCATTGCAACCTGCGATAATGTAAAGGTTCTTTTTCACTTTGACAAAGATAGTGAAATCCAAAGTGTCAATTCGGACCGGGAATTAGCTTTTCTCATAGCAGTTTGCTGACACGCGCAGTCCGGATTGGTGACGAGATCTTTCAACTTACCGCGATGAACAAAATACGAAAATGATTCAACTTACCGAAATGCCCGAATTGCGCTTGTGCTGTTATAAGATGGCCCGCAGCTATTGAGTCATTTTTCAATTTCAGCTATCATTTCTTCTGTCAGAATTCAAACTCATAAAATTTGATTTTCCCGCAGCTCATATTAATTTGTTCATTTATACTTAACTACAACACCTTCAATAGCAGGCAAACTCGAAAACGCCCACGGAATATAAAAATAATTTACATTAACTATCGCATCTCCGCCTAACTTACTTGCTTTCTTCTTAAGTGTCTTTAACAGAGCGTTTTTTGAAGCAAAAACTGAACCTGACACTTCAATATAAGAAACAATTTCGTAATCTTTTTTCGGACTGTTCAATTCTTTTAAATAGACCTCAATGTGTGGATCTTGCTTATCAGAATTCCCGACGGAAGCAATCTGTGAAGACATACAAGACATTAAAGTCAAGCACAAGAAAAGCGAAAAAACCAGTCTATATTTCATTATGAGTAGTGTTTAATAAATCTTAGCAAAAGTACAACAAGTCAATCTAAACGGCACTTTTAAATTGAAATTGTCCTGATACAATAAGAATAGGTATTGGAAGCTTTATAGTTGCGCAAATCGGATGATTAAGCTAGCCGGAAAGCTTCACCAGGACCGTGATTCGGGTTTTCTTGTAACGTTTCGCGTGCAGCCGCTGTTTGGGTTTGGTGACCGAAAACTTTCAGCCGACGATAAAGATCTAAAGTAAAACGGTGTCCCAACTTTCTGAAATGCCCAAATTGCGCTTGCCAGCTGTTAGGTGCTGGCGGGTTATTTCCAGATCAGCTGAGCTTTATATTTTTTAAACAGCTTGTCTCGAGTAATAATTATTAACTCTTCTGATATTGCTTGTGAAATAATCAATCTATCAAAAGGATCATTATGATGCCCTGGTAATTTGGATAATAATAAAAGATGCTCATAATTTATTGGAATAATTTCTATTTGATTTCTATCAGCAAAATCAAATAAATCTTCTAAGGAAAGTCCAAGATCTAACTTTTTATTTTGATGTTTAATTGTTATTTCCCATAAACTGGCAGCGCTTAAAAAACAAGATTGATGGATGTCTTCAATAATATTTCTAGCAGATTCTGGCAATTGTTTATCGCCCGAAACAAACCAAAGAAAGGCATGTGTATCAAGTAAATATGCCATTACATATAGTCCTTGAATTCATCAAGTGGTTCATCAAAGTCTGGAGCGAGAGTAATCTTACCCTTTGCAAACCCAAATTCCCGCGCTTTAAGTTTTGGTTTAGCCTTCGATTTCGTTTTCAGAAATTCAACAAAGTCAGCTACTTCAGCCCGAAGTTCTTTCGGTAAAGAGTTGATTTCAAGCTTGAGTGTTGTATTCGTCATAACACAAATTTAAGAAATCTTATGATCCATGAAACCGAAATGCTAAAGGTTAGTGTGAAACCCGCTTGCACCTAACTCGGTTATAGCCGCAATCCCAAGGGGCAAAAGCGGCCAATTTAGTCAATCTCTCGCGCTTCCAGAATAGTCATTGGTCTTAAGTTTAAGCTTGTTGTTCTACTGAAATTCAAAAGGGATGTAAAATCATTCTAGTCCAGCGCCCAATAAATAAATTATATTCACGTCCCCATTAAATCAATAATATTTCTTCCCCACCAAATAATTTTTCACATAATCCCCTACTCCATCTTCAAGCGAGTAAAACTTTTCAGTGTACCCGATCGATTTTAATTTATCCATTTTCGCCTCCGTAAAATACTGGTAGCTTTCCCTGATATCTTTCGGGATATCGATGTGCTCAATTTCTGCCTTTTTCCTCAACGCTCCAAAAGTGGCGTTAACAAGATCATAAAACGTGCGGGCAGTTCCGGTTCCTAAATTATACAAGCCCGAATTCTTTCGGTGATGCATCAGGAAATAACTCACCTTAACAATATCCTTTACATAAATAAAGTCACGCTTCTGACACCCGTCTTCAAACTCTGTTTTATGCGACCGGAACAGCTTTACTTTTCCTGTTTCTTTTATTTGATTAAATGAATGAAATATCACCGAAGCCATACGATCTTTATGATATTCATTGGGCCCATACACATTAAAGAACTTTAATCCGACCCAGAAATACGGAGCCTTTTTTTGCTTTAATGCCCATTTATCAAATTCGTTTTTTGAGTCTCCATAAGGATTTAATGGCTTCAATTTCTCCACGATTTTATGATCGTCATCATATCCGAAATCTCCATTTCCATATGTTGCGGCCGAAGATGCATAGACCAACGGCAACCCGAATTTCACACAGGCATTCCATACATTTTTCGAATAATCAACATTTAATTCGTCGAATATCTTTGTATTTGTTTCGGCAGTATCTGTCCGTGCGCCAAGATGAAAAACAAACTGCACCATCCGCTGATTCTTTTCAAGCCACGTGAAAAATTCAGTCCTTTCCACCTTTTGCGAAAACTGCTTGCCCTTCAGGTTATCATCTTTCCTGCTTTTAGAAAAATCATCCACAAGAACAAGATCAAAATAGCGTTGTTCATTGAGGTAAGAAACCAAAGCCGAACCGATAAATCCTGCTGCTCCTGTAATAATAATCATGCGATTGAAAGATTCCGTTGTTTTAAACTAAATGCGAAGGTCGTAAAGGTTCACTACATTGCTCACTATTCAAATGATTTCTTTCCTTTTATTTCTACGGTTAATTTCCGCTACTCCACTTCCCGAAGTGCAGCATGACTCGCCAAACACGATACATGCGGCCAGTCAGGACACGTTGTACTGGATGCCTTCAATCGTTCTTACCTGGGCCGATTTCCAGGGAACAGCACCTGCTTCCAATCCTTTTGCTGCTTACACTTTCACTATCGTGACATTGGAATACAATGCAACCATCAGCGGAAATATAGTGAAACCAACATTTAAGATAAGGGCTGCTTTCAACAGGAAAAAATCCTGGGTCCACGACGAACCAAAGTCAAGAACAGCAGTGATTCTTGCTCATGAAAAAGCGCATTTTGATATTGCCGAGATTACAGCCAGGAAGCTGCGGAAGACCTTTGCCTCAAAAACTTTTCAGCGATCTACTTATAAAAGTGAAATTGACAGCATTTATGACCGCATCATAAAAGAAGGCGAAGAAATGCAGGACAGCTACGACAGGGAAACCGACCACAGTCGAATTTCTGCCGCCCAGGAACGGTGGCTAACATTCGTAAAAAAAGAACTTGAAGCCCTGTATCTTTATAAATGAGACAGGAATTCTCTAACGTTTGTGTAGATCCTTTCTGCAGCATTTGAATAATCCTGCGGTTCAAATTTTAGTCCTGTTACCTGCTCATACAATTCGATGTAACGTTTCGAGATTTCTTCCTGAAAAGCTACCGACATTTCGGGAAGCTTCTGCCCTTCCTTGCCCTGGAAACCATTTGCGATAAGCCACTGCCTTACAAATTCCTTCGATAATTGCTTCTGGGTTTCTCCAGATTCCTGGCGTGCTTGATACCCTTCCGCATAAAAGTAGCGTGAAGAATCAGGCGTATGAATTTCATCGATCAACAGTATTTCTCCGTCCGTTGTCTTTCCAAATTCGTATTTCGTATCAACGAGAATTAAACCCCGTTTCGCCGCCATATCAGTTCCCCGTTGAAAAAGAGCCCGTGTATAATCTTCAATTCTCACATAATCAGCCTCCGAAACTATTCCCTGCTTTATTATTTCCTCCCTGCTTATATCCTCATCATGACCTTCGGCAGCCTTGGTGCTTGGAGTAATAATAGGTTGAGGCAGCTTATCATTTTCCTTCAATCCTTCCGGCAATGCAACGCCACAGAGCATTCTTTTACCCAATGCATATTCACGTGCTGCATGTCCGGCCAGGTAACCACGAATCACCATTTCCACTTTAAATGGATCACACATTTTACCAACCGCAACATTCGGATCGGGATTTCCCGTTAACCAGTTTGGAACAATGTCACGGGTTGCATTCAGAAAATAGGCCGCAGTTTGATTGAGTACCTGACCTTTAAACGGAATTCCTTCGGGCAAAACCACGTCAAACGCAGAGATCCTGTCGCTGGCCACCATCACAATGTAATCGCGTTGGATCATGTATACATCGCGGACTTTGCCGAGGTAAAAACCTGTTTGTCCTTCGAAATGAAAATCTGTATTACGCAGGCTTGTCGCCATGGAGAGCTTGGTAGGCATGGAGAATCTGTGTAACGAGCTTATGACGGATCACATCGCTGGTGTCGAGGTAAATAATTTCAATTCCTGGAATATCTTTCAGGATCTTAGCTGCATTAGGCAAGCCCGACTGCTGGTTTTTGGGAAGATCCACCTGGGTAACGTCACCAGTTATTACGAACTTTGCCGACCGCCCCATCCTGGTGAGGAACATTTTCATTTGCGCTTCGGTAGCATTCTGGGCTTCGTCGAGGATAACAAATGCGTTGTCGAGTGTTCTTCCTCTCATAAACGCAAGCGGCGCTATCTGGATAACATTTGTTTCGAGGAATGTTGCAAGCTTATCGGCAGGCACCATGTCCATCAACGCGTCGTACAATGGCTGCATGTATGGATCGAGTTTCTCCTTGAGATCACCGGGAAGAAAGCCAAGGTTTTCGCCGGCTTCAACAGCAGGACGCGTCAAAATAATCCTCTTCACTTCCTTGTTCCTCAAGGCTCGAACCGCCAAAGCAACTGCCGTATATGTTTTTCCGGTTCCGGCCGGACCAATCGCGAATACCATATCGTTCGCATAAGAACTGGTAACAATTCTTTTCTGATTTGGCGTTCTGGCTTTTACGATCAATCCATTATTCCCAAAAACAATTACGTCGGAAGAGCCATCTTCTGAATTCTGGATGGAAGGGAGATCGTTTTCGGGATTCATAATTTTATTTACAAATTGTTCGCTCATGCTTCCGTAGCGTTTATGATGAGCGATGAGCTGGTTTAATTTCTGCTCAAACTCATGAATGCCCGGACCATCACCCTGAATTTTAAGATCCAGCCCTCTGGCAATTAGCTTAAGTGTTGGGAAATAGGCTCTTATCTGGTCCAGGATACTATCGTTAACCCCGTAAAGCTGTACAGGATCGATGTCGGGAAGGCGGATTGTTTTTTCGGTCAAGATATTTTTCTGATAAAACTGTTAACCAAACTATTCAGTGGTTGTTTTTCATCAGCAAATAAATGAATTTTGGCGGGATAAGACAATCCAATTTTCTTTCCCGATGGCAATCATCACCCTTACAACTGATATGGGCACTGCAGACTATTATGTTGCGGCAGTGAAGGGTGCAGTTTTACGCGAATTGCCCGATGCTACACTCGTGGATATAAGCCATGAGATCCCGAAGTTCGACAGAATGAAGGCGGCCTTTGTGCTTAAGAATGCTTTTCGCCACTTTCCGGCGGGAACGATCCATATACTTGGAGTTGAGACCCTGGAAGATGAGGAAACGCTTCATGTAGCGATTAAAGCAGCGGGGCACTACTTCGTTGGAGCCGACACTGGCGTATTCGCTCTTATACTGGATGAATATGCAGATGAGATCGTGCAGCTGAATCTGCATGAAGGTGAGAATGTGCACACTTTTCCCACGTTGCAGTTGTTTGTTCCCGCTGCCTGCCATATTGCCCGGGGCGGAACACTCGAAGTTATCGGTAGAAAACGTCCGGGCTATAAACCGATGCTGATGCATTCCGCCCCAATCGGAACAGATCATATCCGTGCGAGCGTTATTTACATTGATTCCTATGGCAACCTGATTACGAATGTTACCCGGAAGCTGTTTGATGAAGTGGGAAAAGGCTATCCGTTCGAAATTCATATGCGCAGAAGTAAGCACAGCATTAACAAGCTTAACAGAAGCTATAATGAAGTTGGCGAAAGCGATCTGCTGGCACTTTTCAGCCATTCGGGTTACCTGGAAATTGCAATGAACCGGGGCTCGGCGGCAAAGCTTTTAGGGTTGAAGGTGAATGAATCGATAAGAATCGAGTTTTATGCTGGTTAGAATAGTAAGCATGCATTTCCGGGAAGATGCGTGTGATGCATTCCTCGAAATTTTTAATAAAAGCCATGGGCTGATTAGAGCTTCAAAAGGCTGCAGGTTTCTTGAACTATTGAGAGATGAAAATGATCCTTGTCATTTTATGACGCATAGTCATTGGGAAAGTGAGATGGCGCTTGAAAAATACAGGAGCTCCGAATTGTTTAAAAAGACCTGGGCGTTGACGAAGGTTTTGTTTGAACGGAAGGCGGAAGCGTGGTCATTGTTGAATCAGGAAATAGAGGTTAGTAGTTAAGAGTTATATGCGATCTATTCATGATCTTTTTCGGTTACCCATTACTTTTGATAGTCATTCATAATCGAGAAAATAGGATCTATCCCAATAAAGCTTTTCTTTGCCTGAAAAAAGATGAAAAGTATAACCATTACCGCAATTTTATCGTCCATTTTCCTGACTGCATGCGTTGTAAGACAAAATGTTGTAGTACAATTCACGAAAGTCGAAAATGAGAAAACGGTTTCACCAAGATTAAAGGAATATCTTAAAATCACTAAAGATCCTTCTATAGTTTTACGAGTGCCTGGTGGCGCAAACAATACAACTTCAAACCAGACGA